>WNEZ01004937.1_pt1 | contig 11658 bp, 6 predicted proteins | sample 5400521 | NCBI WGS metagenome assembly WNEZ01 (sample SAMN13153339, study PRJNA577476) | soil metagenome | isolation source: 120 cm saprolite under Douglas fir tree site 2 hole 1 replicate 1 | place: USA:California | collected 2015-04-18
CAATATGAACCGGCGCCGGGCCCTGCATGATGCTCGGTCAGATACAGTCCCGTCGCCGCGATCAAGATGCCGAGCAGCGCCGCAGAATCTTCAAACAACACTGTCTTGGCGGTTGGGTCTTTTGACTCGCGCAAATATTGAAAAAACGACAAGCCTTCCGCACGCGCCTCTTTCAACTCCTGATATATAGCCAGACTTATCGACGCCGATTCCAACATGAACGAAAGCGCCAGCACCAGATACGCCCAAAACAAATTCGCAGGGGCGTGCGGGTGTTTCAGTTTCACCGCGCCCTCATAGACGGCGTAAGTCGAGCCCACCCCAAAAATGAAAATGGCAGCGATGAACGACCAGAAAAAGCGCTCCTTGCCATAGCCAAAAGGATGTTTCTTTGAAGCCGGCCGCTGGTAAAAACGCAAACCGAGCAACAGGAAAATCTGATTGGTCGTGTCGGCGACGGAATGTAGCGCCTCGGCCATCATGCCGGACGAACCAGTGACGAAAGCTGCCGCCAGCTTCAGCACCGCAATCAGCGCATTTGCAAAGAGCGCCCCGACTACTGCCAGCATCAATGAATCCTTCAGCCAGGAAATACCCCGGTTATGAATTGAAACCCCGTTGGATTATGGCGAAAAACGAGAGGCCTGGCAATGGCGTTTCGTTTACGAATGCGTGCCAGTTACAGGCAGCAACGTTATTGATTTGATTAAGGAAGTGAGGAGCGGCCGAGAAACAATCGCCAACTATGAACGCCTGGTGCTTTTGCTGAGACCTTTTTCCGAGCACCTGGTGATCTTTCCCCCTTGCAGAAAACCGGTAAGCTCGCCCTGGTTGTTTACCACCACCAATGAACCGGTTCCATTGTTCTTCATCAACTCTTTCGCAGACTCCAGTGTCACTGAGGCATCAACAAATAACTGCGGGTTAATGGTTCGCATGACGTTTTTCACTTGCGTCGTATGCCACTCTTCACGCGGCAGGGACTTTAGATCTTCAAGCGCCAGAATTCCGTGCGCGCGACCGTTCACTGCTACCGGAAAACTAGTCTGTCGATGCAGCGGCAGAATGTCGTCAATCAGTTTGGTAATAGTCATTGCCGGATCGAGCGCGATCGACGGCGACATAACATCGCCGGCGGTTAACAGTCGCGTGTTCTGCGCGCCCTTAACTACCTTCGCAGCGGTGTCGAGCAGAAACAGGCCGACGAGAATGGACCACCCGCCCATGAAATAAGGTTGCGAAGGTCGCCAGCTCGGCGCAATCATGATGTATACACCAAACAGGATCAGCGTGCCGCCGATTAGAATGCCGCAGATTCCCGCCATGCGCGTGGCCTCTTTGATGCTGCCGCTTTTGTGCCACAACAGCGCACGCAAGACGCGGCCACCATCCAGTGGGTAACCGGGAAAAAGATTGAAGACGGCTAACAGTAAGTTCCCCCAGGCGATCAAAAAGAAAACTACAACCGTGCCATTGTAGTTTCCCAACGCCGCGATTTTGGTGCCTGCAAAAGCAAGCAATGCGAAAACAAAACTCGCGGCTGGGCCGGCAACAGCGATGCGCAATTCCGCGCGCGGATTTTGCGGTTCAGTTTTCAGTCGGGCTAAACCGCCAAATGGATGCAACACGATCTCTTCGATCTCGATGTCTTCGGCTCGCGCCATCAACGCATGGGACAGTTCGTGACCAAACACCGAAAGGAACAAACCAGCGGTCGTAATGAATCCGAGAATCCAGGCAGTAGCGGGAGCGAGCGGTGGCAAGCGAACGTTGCCAAGTTGAATAACGTGGCTTTGCAGGTTGCTGGCGATCAGCCAAATGCTCAGCGCAACCACTGCAAACCAGCGATAGTCGATGCGCACCGGAATGCCGTAGATGCGAGCTATGGTGATGCGGCGAGTGAATAACTGACCGAGCGGCATGGCAGGTCAGACGAAATCAAAATGCGCCGCTCGCCTTTTGCCAATCAACTTCCCACAAAACGACTGGCTGCTGGCGATTCTTGACGCTGATGGGTTCGCGAGGTTTTAGTTTGTATCTACTTCGCGCTGCTTTGGCGGTAGCATCGCTTACCAGAATCTCGCCGCCCTTCGCATTCGATTCCAAACGAGAGGCAGTGTTGACGGTATCGCCGATCGCGGTATATTCGGAGCGACGTTCAGAACCGATATAGCCGACCGTCACCTCGCCGGTATGCAAACCAATGCCGACGCCGATTTCCAACAAACCTTCCTGACGCAGTTCCATGTTGATGCCGAGAATGCGGCGTTGCATCGCGACCGCCGCGTTCAAAGCATTGGAAGCATCTTCGGGAGTTGTTGTCGGCGCGCCAAAGAGTGACATCAAGCCGTCGCCCAGGTACTTATCGAGCGTGCCGCCGTGTGCAAAGATAATGTCAGTCATGGCAGAGAAATAACGGTTGAGCAAGCTGACAATTTTTTCCGGCGGTGCGTGTTCCGAGATGCGCGTGAAGCCGCGAATGTCGGCAAACAATATGGTGATCGTTTGATTGACGCCGCCGAGCTTGAACGACTCGGGGTTCTCGAGCATCTGCTTCACAACATACTCCGGCAGGAACCGGCTGTAGTTTGCGCGTGCGACTTCTTCGCGGGCCAGGCGCTCGTGCGCGCGTGCATTCTCGACCGCGATCGCAGTTTGCGCTGCGACCGCACTGATCAACTCGAGATCGTCAGGCTTGAAAGCCGCAAAAGGATCGAGGCGATCAGCATAGATGGCGCCATGCACGCGGGACTCTCCTACCAGCGGCGCGCAGATGGTGGAACGAACGCCCTGGGAAACGATCGAATCGACGCCGGCAAACTGCTCGTCGGACGCCGCATCCTGCGAAAGCAAAGCCACGCGATCCTTCATTACTTTTCGCGTGATCGTACGGCCAATTGTCAGTTTGCGCATGTGGTTATTCAAACTCTCGTCGCGCGCGCGCATCGCTATCGGGTTTAGTACCACGTCTTCCGGGTTTTCCTTGCCGTTGCCTTCAGCCAGCAGTGCAACCACGCGATCAGCGGGCGTCGAGCGAAAGATGATGTCGGTCGCTTTGGCAAAAATCGTTTCCAGATCGAAAACTGAGCCCAGTGTTTTGCTCATCTCGTAAAGCGCGCTGAGAATGTTTGCCTTTCGCTGTAACGCTTCCAGCACTTTGTCTCTGGCGGGCGAGGTTGCTGCCAGCGAAGCTGGAGCGACGTCCGCCTTCCCATGCAGCACGGTGGTCATAACGTCGTTGGCAGAGATTAGCAGTTGCGTGTGCCCGAGTGGCTTGTCGTCATAACGCACGTCGGTAGTGCGTTCTTCTGCCGGTTGTTCAAACCGCAGAGTGCTGGCGCCGATGGTTACGCGATCGCCGTTTCTTAATTCGTAATCGAGATGAGGCCCACCGTTAACGAAAACTTTATTTGCGCTGCGGCGCAACTGCCCGTTGATGACGGCGCCGTCGACAAGCGTAAACGAACCGTCTTCGCCTGATTTTATGTGGGCGTGATAACGCGACGCGCGCGGGTCATCCAGCACGATGGTGTTGTCAGGCGCGCGCCCGATCGAACAGACGGATAGCGGCACAAAATCGTATTGCCACTGTCTGCCACTTGCGTCGGTAATCTTCAGAAAGGCCATGACGTATGAAAGCGAAAGCCTGGGAAGAAATTGTGTGCGAACTTGCCGAGCGATGACCGCGGGAACAATCAGTTAGTACCGGTTCGGCGCTCGATCCTAGCAGTATGACTGAGCCGTGACAACTCTGTAGATTTAGGCGCGCGGCTGTGTTTTCAAAAGCTTGACGCTTCGTCAGATAGCTTGCTAGACTCAAACCACTTACCAAATAGGGCCCGGCGCTTTACTGCGTCGCTCGGATTTCCCCCAGACCCGCGCGTGCGGCGCAGTCTGATTTTTCTAAATCAATGGAGGTGCTACGGTGGGCTTCAAAGTCGGCCAGAAAGTCGTTTATCCAAACCACGGAATCGGAACCATCGAGCAGATCGAACAGAAGCAAATAGGCGCCAGCACACTTCCTTTCTACACGCTGCGGCTCGCAGCCAACAATTCCCTGGTGCTGGTTCCTGTTTCAAACGCTTCCGAAGTCGGTTTGCGCTCGCCGATTTCTTCCGGCGAATGCGAAATGCTTTTCAAGATCCTGGCGGATGATTTCTCTTTTCCCGCCAACGACTGGAAAGATCGCTTCAAAGAATTCTCAGAGAAGATGAGAACAGGCGACGTCTTTGAAGCCGCTGATGTGCTGAAGCACCTGACCTACCTCAACCACCTGAAGCCACTTTCATTTCGCGAACAACGCATGCTCGAGCGCTCACGCTATCTGGTGATTTCCGAACTGGCCGCGGTTTGCCGCCAACCGGAATGCAATATCGAACCGCGCGTTGAAGAGGCGCTGGCACGTGCCTGTGCGAAACATGATCGGCGGCCTGCGCGCGCCCGCGCCGCAGCGGCATCCGCCGGCCATTAATGGCTGGCGATTCTTTACCCACTGAGCTGATTAGAACAAAACCCCTTCAACAAGGCTTAAGTTGCGAGAGGCCCTTCTTGCTGCCTTGGCTAGGCGGAAAGAGGTAGTGCCGGCGGGAATGACAGCTTTTGCTGTGCCCTGATTTCACGCATTCGCGTGACTTCGTTGGCAATCATGCCAATGTGGGCCATGGTGAACGGTTTTGTAACTACCCAATCAACGCGGGCGTCCTCTCGTTCGTCATCACTCACGGCTTCGCCCCACCCAGTAATTACGGCTACCGGTAATTCGGCCGAGGACTCGCGAATAGCTCGTACCACTTCCCAGCCACTCATTCCCGGCATGCCGACATCGGTAAACACCGCGTCAAATTCCTGGTTATGAAATAGTGTCAATCCTTCGTGGCCACCGCTTGCGAGCACTACTTCATGTCCGTCGTCTTCGAGAATTTCGCGCAGCAGTCCACGTACGCGCTCCTCATCATCAATCACAAGTATTTTTGTCATAAGAGATCCTAAGTCTTCCGGTTTTTTCCCAACACTGATGTCGTTACTTAGTTCTGGCGCTTCGCGCATCGCAAGACGAAACTTAATCCGAAATGTCGTCCCCTGTCCGATCTGCGATTCAACTTCGATTGTGCCTTCGTGTCGCCGAATGATCCCGTAACTCACCGCCAGTCCCAGGCCCATCCCTTCGACTCCTTTCGTCGTGAAGAACGGATCGAAGACTTTAGAAGTTACTTCGGGGCTCATTCCTATGCCCGTATCGCTTACCGATATCACAACGTCCTCACCCTCAATCTCAGCCGCTAATGTTAAGCGTCCGCCCTCGGGCATAGCATCCGAGGCGTTGAAGACCATATTGACAAGGACGTCTCGTAATTCAGAAACGTCGCCACTGATCCAGGCGCTGGAGTTATTTTTTAGATCAAGCAGGATGGAAATGTTATTTGCCTCGGCACGATCTTTCCACCGCGGTCGAGTCATTTCAGCAATATCGACCAGCATCTGATCGACGGAAAGCAGATTAAAGTCGTGTTCGCGTCGTTGGCGAGCAAAATCCTGAATCCGTTTTACGGTCCGGGCTCCATCGTGCGCCGACTTAATTATCAGATCGAGACCGCGGATCATCCGGGGATCGTCGGTATGTTTGAGCAGCAACTCAGCTCTGCCGAGCATGGCCGCCAGACAGTTGTTAAAGTCGTGCGCCACGCCTGAAGCAAGTTGACCCAACGCCGACATTTTCTCAATTTGTGAGAACTGTTCGCGAATGCGTTCTTGCTCAGCGATGTAATGATTGAGTTCCTCGACGTGACTGCGTGCCTGTTCTGCGTTTGCTTCGGCGGTGCGAACGTTTTGCAGGTATGTTTTGTAGGTGAAGAAAATGATGCCGATGATCGGCGTGGTAATAATAATTGCATAGAAGCCGACCGAGTAGATCAGCTTGGCCGTAATCGCTGCTCCCGACGCGCCCGCCACGTAAGTGATCGAAGTCCAGAGATAATGTCGTCGCCACGTTTGCCACAGTCCTTGATCTCTTTTCAGGGCTTCATAGATTGCTGCCAACCCGGAATTGACCAGGTACTGAACAAGGACCATCACGCAAATAGTTATGACAAAGTCCGCCGACAGATTGATCTTTTCGAGCGGCGTATTGCCAAACCTCTGGTCCCAGATGTGTCCGGTGAAAAACGTTGCCAACGACAGCACCGAAGCATTGAAGCAAATAGTGCGGAGCTTTTTCGTAATTCGGGTGGAAGAAGATATTGCTTCAAGTGTTGCTACCAGGATGGCCGGTTGCGGTCCGTAAAGCAGGATCGTGAGGAAGATAAATGTATCAGAGACCGTGATGGCCGAACTTAATCTCGGAATATCAATGCTCATCCTGGAGGTAAGGCCTACGGTGATTAGAGCGAGTATGAGAAACCGAACATCCAGCCGGTGGACAGGCAAGCGGTAGATCGACAGCGAGCAGACTGTGATACCCGCTGCGACTATGGACCAGATGTATGGTTGGGAGAACCGTTGGCTGTTCATTACGGCAGGAAACCAGGGTGGATTAAGAAGATGGAGTAGCGGACTTGGTTTAGCGGCTCTCCGGCGCGCTGAAAAGTCAACACGCCGGAGGCCGGAATCGCTCTCAAACGAGAAGAGCTAGTAGTTCAGGTAATCGACACCAGTATCGGGAGTAATTTGAAGGAAGTTAGTTGGGTCGCCGATTGTGAGTGCCGAATAGGCCAGCAGAATCGAATCACCAACTATGACGCCATCACCGACTATGACGCCGTCACCGACAATGACGCCGTCACCCACAATTACACCGTCGGAAAGCAGAACGCCGTCGCCGAGCAACACACTGCTATTGCAAAAGACGGTACCGTCTCCGACGATAACGCCATTACTGGTTAGAATGTTGTCGCCCACAATGACGCCGTCCGAGATCATCGTCTGATCCCCAACGATGACGCCGTCGCCGACAATAACTCCGTTACCTACAATCACGCCGTCGCCGACAATGACTCCGTTACCCAGCAAGACGCCGTTTGCGTAGATTCGTTGGTACGTCGTAATCAGATCGATACCTTTGACATAGTTGTGATTCAGTATCAGACCCTGAGCCCACGTGAAAGTCTCGCCGTTAATAGTGGTCTGTGCGATGGGGGGAACACCCGAAGTCAACAAGGGTGCGCCCAACGCGGTACTCGCCGAAAGATCGGTGCGAACCGCTCGTGCCAAACGCACTGCGCCTTCGATGTTTATTTCACCAGCCCCTTGCTCAAACATGTTGGCGTTAGGAATCTGCTGAGCCGTATACATCAAAATGGATTTCACCAAATTGGGTGTCAGGTTCGGGTTGGCCTGCAACATTAGGGCTGCAGCGCCGCTGACAACCGGAGTGGCCATTGACGTACCATTCAACAGCATCATTTTGCTAGTCGTGTCGCCGCCTGTGTTGACGTCAAGAGAAGGAGTCTCAGTAACCAAACGATTACCTGGAGACTCAGCCGACACTGTTTTGTTGCCGGGTGCAACGAGATCAGGCTTAACCAGGTTGTCATAGTGCTTGACACCCGATTGACTGGTCCAATAACTACGCGTCGGACCCCGCGAGCTGTAGGTCGCCACGGAATCATCAGTTCTAGTTACAGTGGCTACACTGTTTGCCGCGCCTACGGTGATTGCCGACGGTTCATTGCCAGGCGAATGTATTTGGCCGTAAAGCTTGGTCCCGTTTGCATCTTTACCGTTGTTTCCTGCGGCCGCGGAAACCACAACTCCTGCGTCTACCAGTTTTCTCACGGCTTTGCACAGCGGGTCATCCATATATGAATCGATTGCGGGCATCCCAAGACTCATATTGACAACGCGAATGTTATAGGTCGCGCGATTGGCGATTAACCAGTCGAGCGCTCCTAAGACATTCGAGACCTTTCCGACGCCTGCGGAATCGAGTACGCGCAGGTTTACCAGATTGGCATTCGGAGCCATACCGATGTAGGCGGCATCTCCGATCATGCCATTTCCAGCCGCGATCGATGCTACGTGTGTACCGTGGCCGTATGGGTCGTCAGTCCGTCCTTCGCCCGTGAAGTCACGGCTGAAGACGATTCGCGAGTTGTACGACTTATTAAGGAACGCCTTATGCGACGCATAAACTCCAGAATCTAATATCGCAATTCCGATTCCGGTGCCATCGACGCCCTGCGTTTCCAACGGTGTCGTTATAGCGGGTTGGCGAGCTGCGTCTGCTCCCGTTGTGGCAGAAAGGTCGCCGACCGACTTGACAGCTCGATCCATCGATAGGTAACTGACCTCGCTAAAAGAAGCCACCTGTTCAAAAAGATTTATGGGCAGATCAAGCGACAGCGCATTAAGGTTTTTGAAATTTTGCTTGAGATGAACTCCATTGCTGTTGAGCAGAGCATTAAGTTGACTGCTCATTGGACCATTGAATTGCAAAATTACACCGGCCGATGCATTCGCCGTATGCGGCGCCCGCTGACGCTGACGCAGGTCGGGTGAAACTCGGTCACCACCGCGCGACGATCTATTGTTTGATTGTGATTCAGCCTCCGCCGTCTTCGGCAGAGTGCCTACAGATAATGTGACTAGCAGCGAAAAAAGGGCCAGCCAAACGGTAATTCGGGGAAAATATTTTTTCATGGTGGTCCTTTCCTATCGCCGGTTGAGGGACGTGTTAGTTAGGACCTGAGGGTCCTTCGTTGGATTGTTGACCATCGATCTGTCACGGACGATTTTTCTATCGCCGACGATGATTCCTCTTAGTTTCGTTGAATGCATAATACTAATTACCTTTCGTTCTCTTGTTTATTGACTTAGATTTCCGCACGTCGGCGCCCCAAATCGGAGCGAGTCTGGTTTGGCAACGAATGTGCCAGTGGCTTTCGGTCAATTTGAAATTTCGTCTTTGCGATAGGATCGACGTGAGGTCAGTTTGAACTGAGCACCAAGGCAGGCTGACGGGGCATAATGGTACCGCTACGGGCTTAATACCTCGGCGCTTTGCACCACTTCTTTGCGGAAAGGCTCCTTAAAAGGGCCTATGTCTGGTCTGCGTGCTATAATTCGAACGCAGCTAAGATTCTTAAGTCGAAATGGACACTTCCAGTAGTAATCTCACCCTTATTCTCCAGCCAAAAGCTTTGCCAACCTGGCTGCTTCTATGATGGTGTTTCTAAAACTGATCGGCGTCGCGCTCCTGGTTGCGACGAACGGCTTCTTTGTGGCTTCTGAATTTGCGCTGGTCTCCGTGCGGCGCGCGCGTATCGAAGCTCGCGTGGCCGCGGGCAGCAAAAACGCCAGAGCAGCGCTGCGCCTGCTGGACAACCCTACAACTTTTATTTCCGCGGTGCAGTTGGGAATCACGTTTGCTTCATTAGCACTGGGCTGGATTGGCGAACCAACCATTGCTGGGTTGCTTCATCCGTTGGCCGCGAGTATTGCTTCTGACGGACGCGCGGGCTATGTGGCCCACATCATGGCAATCGTGATTGCGTTCAGCATTATCAGCTTCCTGCATATTGTGCTCGGGGAATTGATGCCCAAGATGGTTGCGTTGGAACGTGCCGAGCGCGTGGCCATGTTTACCGCCGGCCCGTTGGAGCTATTCGCCCGGATCTTTCGCGCGCCGCTTTGGTTGTTCAATGCCGCCGGCACCAGGCTGGGCCGATTGATTGGTCTCCGGTCAAGTTTGGATCACGCTTCGGTTTACACGGAAACAGAACTGCGGCAACTGGTCGACGTTGCGCGCGAGAGCGGCTACCTGCGCGCGGAAGAAAGACGTTTGATTCATCGCGTCTTCGAGTTTTCTGACACGCTGGTGCGCGAGGCGATGGTGCCGCGAACGGAGATGGCCGCCATCTCCAGCGAATGCTCGCTGGCCCAGATAACTAAAGCTTTCGACAAATATCGCTACTCGCGGTTGCCCGTTTATCGCGAATCGCTCGATGACGTGATCGGCTTTATTCACAGCAAAGACGTGATGCCTTACCTGCTCAATCCGGAAAGCTTTCGCCTTGAAGATGTGCTGCAACCGCCCTTGTATGTGGTGGACACGGCGCGACTCGAAGATGTGCTCAGGCAAATGCAAAAAGCCAAAGCGCATTTTGGTTTTGTCGTCGACGAGCACGGCGGGCTGGAGGGCATCATTACGCTTGAAGATTTGCTGGAAGAAATTGTTGGCGACATTTCTGACGAGCATGACGAAGAAGTCAACGAACAAATTACGCCGGCTGGAGAAGGGAAATACATCCTCGCGGGCGGCTTGGCAGTGCGCGATCTGAATCGACGCCTGAAGTTGTTATTGCCGGAGTCGGAAGGCTACACAACCATTGCCGGCTTTTTGATGACCGAAGCTGGTCACGTGCTTAAGGCCGGCGAAAAAATTAAGTACAACGGGCTTGTGTTTGAAATCGATCGCGTCGAGCGCCGGCGCGTGATCAACGTGCGCCTTGAACTGCCTGCCGCCGAGCCTGAATCGTCAGCCCAGGAAACGGTTGAAGGGGCGCACGCCGCAGGTTAAGCGGACCGCTCCACGACACTTCGATTCCCCGGCGACGTGATGGTAGAGTTGGTCGCACTTAACTTCATGCGAGTACAGTTTGTTGATTTTCATAGATTGGGCCAAACCAAATGAGCTGGATTGAAGAAATCAACGCGCGCGAGATTTTAGACTCTCGTGGCAATCCCACGATCGAAGCGGAAGTCACTCTTGCCGGCGGTGAGGTTGGACGCGCGGCTGTCCCGTCAGGCGCTTCTACCGGCGAACACGAGGCGGTTGAACTGCGCGATGGCGATAAGCAACGCTATGGCGGCAAGGGCGTGCTGAATGCGGTGCGCAATGTGAACGAGATCATCGCCCCCGAGATCGCTGGGCTCGACGCGTTGGACCAGGCGGAGGTTGATCGCGCTTTGATTGCCTTAGATGGAACGCCAACAAAATCCAAGCTCGGCGCGAATGCAATCCTGGCAGTGTCGCTGGCCACCGCACGTGCCGCCGCCGCCTATCTTGAAGTTCCACTTTACAAATATCTTGGCGGGCCAAATGCACGAACGCTACCGGTGCCGATGATGAACATCATAAACGGCGGTGCCCACGCGGATAACAACGTCGACTTCCAGGAATTCATGATCGTTCCGGTAGGCGCCGACAGTTTCACTGAAAGCCTGCGCATCGGCGTCGAAATCTTTCATACGCTGAAGAGCGTCTTGAAGAAGAAAGGCTACGCGACCAGCGTCGGCGACGAAGGCGGCTTTGCTCCAAATCTTCGTTCAAACGAAGAAGCCATCGAGACAATTCTTGAAGCGATCGCGCAAGCGGGCTACACCGCGGGCAAGGATTGCCTGCTGGCACTCGACCCCGCGGCCAGTGAGTTTTACGATGGCGGTGCTTACGTTTTTAAGAAAAGCGACCAACGAAAGTTGTCGAGCGCTGAGATGATCGCTTATTGGGACGACTGGAGCCGCAAGTATCCAATCATTTCCATCGAAGACGGTATGGCGGAAAACGATTGGGATGGCTGGAAAGCTCTGACCGACCAACTGGGCCAGCACATACAACTTGTCGGCGACGACTTGTTCGTCACTAACACACAATTTTTGCGCAAGGGGATTGAACTCGGTGTGGCCAACTCAATTCTGATAAAAGTGAACCAGATCGGCACGTTA
>WNEZ01004938.1_pt1 | contig 11656 bp, 10 predicted proteins | sample 5400521 | NCBI WGS metagenome assembly WNEZ01 (sample SAMN13153339, study PRJNA577476) | soil metagenome | isolation source: 120 cm saprolite under Douglas fir tree site 2 hole 1 replicate 1 | place: USA:California | collected 2015-04-18
GGGAGCAAAAAGAGCGGCTGATGGATCGCTTGAATTCGGCGCAATTGACGCCCACGGGATTCGAGAAGCAGCAATCGTGGAATCCACCGGAGCCTGCGAGTGGAGCGGAGGACCGCGGCGACTGGATTGATCGCTGGCTGAATACGCTCGAGACGACTTTCCTGGGAGGCATTCGCGAAGATCCCGACGAATTGCAGAAGCACTTGGTTTCGGCACCGCCGCCGGCGTATCCGGAAATTGCGCGGCGCGCCGGAGTGCAAGGGATTGTGCGGCTGCAAGTGCATGCGACGAAAGACGGACGCATCGAAGTGGACAAGATCCTTAGCGGTTCGCCGACGCTGGCGGACGCTGCGATTGCGGCGGTGAAGCGGTGGCGCGTAAGGCCGTTTTCGACGGGAGGCAAGCCGGTGGACGTGATCTCGACAGTTACGTTTAATTTTCAATTACATTAGGAGTGGAGCGCCAATTCGGCGCCGCAAACGAGTTTCGTTCTGGTCTTCGATTCTGGAACCCGATTCTGGAATGCCGGTCCTCGAAGGAGGTAGAACGTTATGCTCCGCCGCTCTGTTAGTTTTGCCGCGCTGTTTATCCTGGTGTTGGCCGCAGCTTCTGCTCCGGCTGGCCTGGCCATCACCAAAGAATTCAATCAAACCTATCCGCTGCAGCCGGGCGGCTCATTCGAGCTGCAGAACGTCAACGGCACGGTGGATGTGCAGGGTTGGGACCGCGACACCATTGAGATTCACGCCGTGAAGACGGCGAAACACAAGGAGTCCGACCTGGACCTTGTGTCTATCGATGTGGACGCCAAGCCGAGCGTGGTCTCCGTGGCGACGCGCTACCCGCAGAACGAGGGAGTGGAAGTGGCCGTGGAGTACACGGTGCACGTGCCGCATTGCGCGCACGTAGAGCATCTGGGCACGGTAAACGGGACGTTGCGCGTGTCAGGAATCGAGAGAGTGGAAGATTTGCGAACGGTGAACGGAAACATTGAGGTTTTCGAAGCCGGCGGGTCGGTGCACGCGCGCACCACGAACGGCAATGTGCACTTGGAGCTTTTGCACGTTCAAAACAAGGACGGGGCAATTGCAGAGACCACGAATGGCTCGGTGCTGCTGGCGGTCCCCGCCGACACGCACGCCGATCTGGAGGCGCGGTGTCTTAATGGAAACTTTTCCTCAGAACTGCCGGTGGCTTTCGAGAGCACGCTGAAGCCGCGCGAGATGCACGGGAGACTGGGCCGCGGCGGCGCGCCGATCCGGCTGCACACGGTGAACGGAGGGATTCGATTGGTGGCGTTGCGGTCGACGGTTTAGCGCGGCGTGCGTCTAAGGAAGCAAGGAGTCACCAAGGCAAAGAGGAGAATCACGACGATGAGGAAAAATATTTTGTTGGTCAGCGGGGGCATTGGGGCTCTCGGTGCCGCATTGCTCGTGCTGCCGAGCCGATCGACAGCTCTTCAAGAGCAGGAAAATACTTCACCGGAAGTGAAGGTGGAGCGCCTTCCGAAAGTGCGTGAGTTGCAGCGAGTTCAAATTGATGGGGACCGCGTGTTGCAAGATGTGGGGCGAGCGCTGGAGCAATCTGGAGGTGTCTTAGCGAGCGTGCGGGCGCTGTCCGATCCGGAGTTCGATCAGATTGCCATTTTCGACGGTGAAGAAGGGCCGAGCTGGCTGGGTATCGAGACCCAAGAAGTTACGGCGGAGAATGCCAAGGAGTTGAAGCTGCCTGCGGAACGCGGGGTGGTTGTGGCGGGCGTGACGAAGGATAGTCCCGCGGCCAAGGCCGGGCTGAAGGAGAAGGACGTCATCACCGAAGTGAATGGACAGCGCGTGGAAGGCGCGGCGCAGTTCCGGAGAATGATTCACGAAATTCCGGCGGGGCGGGCGGCGCAGCTTACCGTGTGGCGGGAAGGACGCGCGCAAACGCTTAGCGCCACTCTAGGCAAAGCTGAGGAGCGGCATAACACATGGATGAATGCGACTCCCGGCGGCTTCGCGTTTCGCATGCCGGAAGTGCAGATTCCGGAGATGCCGTCGATTGACTTGGGCGAAGGCATGGGCATGGTGATGGCCGGCCGGCCGCGGCTGGGAATCGACGCGGAGGACATGGGCGGGCAATTGGGCTCGTTCTTCGGTGCTCCCGACGGCGAAGGAATCCTGGTGCGCAGCGTGAACAGCGGGTCTCCTGCGGAGAAAGCCGGGATGAAAGCGGGAGACGTGATCACCAGCTTCAATGGCGAACGCGTGCGCAGCCTGGGTGATCTGCGGCAAAAGCTGGCGGCGCAGAACGACGCCAAGACCGCGAAGATTGGCGTGCTGCGAAACAGGAGCGAGGTGACACTTTCCGTGGAGTTGCCGGAGCGAACGTCGAAGTCGACGCGCAGGATTATGCAACGCACGAATATTTAGCTGCTTCCCTTGGAGAAGGTCCGGGCGTACGTGCCCGGACCTTTTTTTGCGGCGTTTAATTATTGGATCGGCGGCTGTGTTTTCTTGCGAGGCGAAGCGGCCTGCTGATGGCGTCCAGGAGCGCGGGTCGATTTCCTTCTTTGCCTGGAGTCCAATCTTCTTCTGTGGGAGAGAGCGAGAGGCGCAGCAGGTAGGCCGCGCCTACCATCAAGCCGCCGCGCATCTTAGTGCGAAAGGCAGCGCGCTGTAGTATTCCGATGGTGTGAGGCTCGTGGGAGGCGAGGCGACTTTCGATTTGTTCCCCAAGCTTTGCGACGGTGCGGTCTGATCGCACGTCGGCTTCGACTTGCGCGGGCAATTCGGCGCCGAGCACGTCCAAAGCGAGGCGCAGTCCCAAGCGCAAGATTCGCTCTGCACCGACCTCGTGGGCTACTGCCAGAGCGCGATCCCACTCCGGCGCTTGTCTCGCAATCAGCGCGGCTACGTCAGCAATCCACATGAGGCGTTCCCAAAAATGCTTGGCGCCGTGCACACAAATAAGCATCAGCTCGTCTTCCAGCGAGAGCGCCGGAACATCACGACCGTCGACTGCGACAACCGCTCGGCGCTGAAATATTTTCTCTATCTGTAGCGGTCGTGGATGATAACGGAACGTGCGTTCGGTGTGAAATTCCAAGAGAAGCTGCGTGCCGGATTTTCGGAAGGCGTATTCGCCGGGGATTTTCTTGGCGTCGATGACCGTCAGAGGGACGCGTGGCTGGTATCCAAGGTCGAGCATGGCCTGCGTCGCAGGGCGAATATCTTTTTCTCGAATGACCAGATCGAGGTCAGAATATTGACGCATGCCCGGGTCGCCAAAGCAGCGAACGGAGAGTGCGGGGCCCTTGGTCGCCAAAGTTTCGATACCAACTACGGCAAAACGCTCCAGCAGGCAAAATAGCTCAGCGGTCATTTGCAGGCTGCATGCGGTAAACGCGCGGCGTGATTCGCGCAACCTGTCGCGAATGTCCGGAGGCACCAACACGGGGTCTAGAGTCATTAGGCGCTCAGCGAGAAGCGGCATTACGCCATGACTTTCGGCGTCCCGGAGCAAGATCGGCCAGTCGAAAGCATCTTGCAAGAGATCCGCAAGATGGTCGACATTTGCTCGAGACGCGGCGCATTCGAGCAGGACCAGCCATTCTGCTGACAGCCGATGTCTGTGCGTCGGTAAAGTTTTCAGCAGCGAATTCTCCATGGATCCCGCGAGTATAAGCGACGGGATCGCTTTGGCGGAGGCAAGAGTGTGACTCAGAATCCGAACAGCCCGCAGCCGGGACTCAACCTCTCACTGCGCCGGAGTGGGCGAGATTGCAGGCAGCGTCATGAGTTCCTTTGCGCTCTGGATGTGGACCAGTGCCTCCCATCGCGGCTTCCTAGATAGCAGATTGTGGGACGGAATCCCTGTTTTGGCGAAAGATTTTTCGCAATCCTGGGAGGATGGTCCGCGCATGTTGCCCTCCATGTATGCCAGGCCGGGGCAACGAGTACAGCCCACGACATGAACGCACCGAGAGCAACTTGGCAAGTCACGAGTCCTGATGGAGCGAACCTCATTCAATTGGTCGGAATGGCGCCAAATATCCAGAAATGGCGTACGCCTGACATTTCCGCTAGGTAGGGGAAACTGCACGCAAGGGTAGACGTCGCCGTAGGGCGAGACGTAGCAGGCACTGTGCCCGGCGCTACACGGCAGAACGTCCAGATCGTCGTCATCCGCCTGCTTCGGAGGGGCGCAGAATTCCTCCACATCACCAACCAGAGCTTCATCGCGGAACACTTGTCGCAGCGAGGCCTGATTAATATTCAGGCTCAAAATCGACCTGTCTCCGTCCATTTTCGGCGTGATCGTAGGATCAATCGTAAACTCGACGCCCAGATCGGCGGCTAATGCCTTGACCCCAGGGTAGTCATCCATGTTCTGAAGCATCAGAACGTTGGCAATGATGACTCTCAAGCCTTGGGCTCTGAGAAACCGAATGGCATCCACCGATCGCCTTAGCGAGCCAGGAACCTTAGTAATGGCGTCGTGAATCTCCGGGCGGTGCGAGTAGATGCTGATTTGGATCGAGTCAACACCGAGAGACCTGATGCGGTCCGCCTGGCGCTCGCGAATCAAGATCGCGTTGGTCTTGAGTTTGACGCAGAAGAGCAATGCGCGAGCGTACTCCAGGATGTCGAAAAAGTCTTTTCGCAGCAGTATCTCACCCCCGCTCATGGTGAGAAAGAAAACCCCGGCCTCGGCTAGCTGCTTAAGAAGACTCCTGATTTCCGGCGTCGTCATCTCACCATGGTCATCGTGGTCGAGATAACAGTGGACGCATCGTTCGTTGCAGCGGTACGTCAGGTCCAGCTGCACACTAAGCGGAATCCCCAATCGGAGTGCCTTGGCATTCATTTCCTGCATCAAGGCGCTCATTTCTGCTCCTTGCCGGAAGGCGAATACTGGAACGGCTGGTCGGCGAGCTGGACGATACCGTGTTCCGCGAGTGCTTCCGCCAGCGCCTCTGCATCCCGCAAGGCTTCGGCTTGCTCGACGTCAAATTCCTGACAAATCCTATGCTCCACGATTTCGTCCAGCGTGGTCAGACCGTCGGCCGCCTCCCAAATGACGGTCGCTGCCTCATTCAAGGAGAACAGCGTGGAATCCCGGCCCGACATAATCATCATCTCGTTGCCAAGGCGGCGCGCTGCAATCTCGGAGCTCCGTGCTACGTACCGCTTCGCCTTCATCCAATCATCTCCCAGACGCGGGTGTCTGGCACGAACGTAAGGCGGTAAACCGGGACGCGGCTGACGAATTCGCAGGCCGACGCAAACACCAATTTGACCAACTCCGCATCCGCTGCAAAAAAAAGGATATTTGCGAGGAGTGCGCGGCCCGCTTCGGGGTGAGCGAGCGGCTCGATTTGGTTTTTCGGGCCTTTCGCCAGCAGATACAACGCGGCAATCGGCGCGCAGATATTGTCCCCCACTTTGGCCAGCTCTCCGGTAAAGGGCGTACCGAAGGCAGAGTATCCGCCATCCTGCTCCCGCACATAAGAGATCTCATCTGTGAGCAACGTGGCGTTTCCTGGCGCCAGTCTTGCGATGGTCGTTTTCCCGGCACCGGACACGCCGGCGAACAGGAACGCCCTTCCGTTGCGTACCGCGCTGGCCGCGTGCACGAGGAAGCCTCCCTGTTTCGAGAGAACTAGAGTGTGTACGATGCGCAGTATCGAGTCGATGGAGTGCGGGTTAGCGGACTGCCGAATATTGCCGCTTTTGGAAGCCGAATCCCATTCAGCGTGAAAGTCACCACGTTCCAGCGACCATCGCCCTGATCGCTGGAGTACGCGCAGATCGTCGTCTGCCCCGACGTCACGCGGCGGAGTCAAATCCACGTCAAACTCGAACTCCGCGTATCTTCTGCGGTTAACGAAACCTGTATAGCGCCTTTCCAGCAGATGCAAGAAGGCTGAGTCGCCTGTTCGCACGCGCACAGGAACGTCGCCGATTTCGATGACGATGTCACGGTCAATCGTGGTCGTCAGCTCTGACACAGGGCCTCATGCTCGCGAGGACGGCGCCGATTCGCGAGGAGACGCGAGAGAATTCCGGCGGCCCGCCCAGAGTGAGAAACCAGCATTGCCACAATTCGCGCGCCGAAACTGAGCCGCCTGGGAGGCTCGATCCACTCCCCGGCGCGAAGGATGCCAGAGACTTTTCCGAGCAGCTCGGCTGGGCTGATAGCGGAATCCTGTAACGGGAGCGCGTCGCCTCGGGTGATTAAGCTCGGACCTTCCGGATCATCTCTCTTCAACACGACGCGGTGCGCGATAAGCCTGCCATGGCAAGCGAAAAGCACGATATCGCCCGGATAGATTTGCTCCATCTCCTGGCAACGAATCAATAGGAGGTCGCCCGGCCACACGGAAGGAAGCATGCTGAACCCGGTGACTCGCAGATGCAAGCTGCCGAACAATCTCAGCGTCTTCTCCGCCAGTTCGCATTTCGCGGCATGCGCGATTTCAAGCGCGGCATGGTCGGAAGGGAGCGAGCGCCCCCGCACACTCGCACGTTCGTGATGCGGTTTCAAAACGCTAAACTCGAAGAGAGAAGCCACATGTGAAACTCTGCGCATCGTGAACTAAGAACTCTTTCTATTGAGCTTGCACGAGGCCTGTGTCGGGTCGACTTTACCGCACGACAAGGCCATGGTCTCGAACACCCGCTCATGCAGAAATGCAGGTTTTTGGTAGGGCTTCTTCATCTTGTCGCTTGGTTTTTCAGCAGCCGCATCTCTCGAATTGTGACTGTCTTGTTCGCGCATATGCGTTTCAGTTTAACCCGGCTTGCGTTGCCTTTACAGCGCAACCGACGCCTGTGGTTCCTCCACAACGGAGGGCAGCCGTCGAATTCTTTAGAATGGAGAAGTAGATGCTTGAGGCCTGCCCAGCGCTGCTTACGTTATCGATTACAATCCCGCTGGTGCCGCCTCTTTCGGGCAGCGCAGCGGCAACCGTGACCGGGAATGTGAAAGGGCTCGCGGTGGGTACGGAGGCAGACATGACGCAGCCAGACGCGGCGCATGCTGCCGGGCTGCCAGAAGCCTGCACGCTGAAGAACATCCAATCGGTCGTGCCGTTCAAGATCTCGGTCACCGGGGAACAGGTTGTCGCGGCGGCAGCTAGGAGGAGCGTGCCGGCGTCCACAACGGCCATGGTGCCGTCACTGTTGAAGGAAATACGCTTCAGCGTCGGTTGATTGTCAGCAACAAGTCCACTGGACGGGCCTGAATTCGCGCCGCTGTTGCTGCAAACATAAAGGTGGCCCGTCTCCACATTGGAAAAGTAAGTGTCATCAAAAGCGCCGTCGTGCAGATTGAACCTTCTGCCAGTTCCCACGTCGAGTGTCGTAACGCTCGCCGCGCTCAAAGCCGTATCGGCCTGCACCACATTCGCGCCACCCAATGTGGCATCGGTATTGTTGCCGGTAAACGCGAAAACCCTGCTTTGCGTGGAATCCACGATTGGAGCGTCCGTGATGCTGCCAGCGTTGCCGCTGACGGCGACGCTTGTCGAACCCAAGCAAGGCGGAATCCCCGCGCCACACGCACCAACAGTACTGCCTACTTCCCTGACGTAGCTAAGAGTTCCGTCCACGTCATTCACAAAAATATTCCCCGACATGTTGTCCACTACGGGCCCAGTAAGCACGTGGCCGCTGTTTACTGCAATCGGCCAACCACCTGTGGTCACTTCGGCCGGCGCGCCGAAGAACACCCCGGTGAACTTATGGAGATTGCCGCTATCATCACCGACGTAGAGATTGTCCGTGTCGAAATCATAGAAGGGATCGGAGCTGGTACTACCGTTGGCGTTGCCAAAAACCAGACTGAGCAGACAAGATGTCGCCGTGGCTTTACAAGCGACATAGTTTGCGCCTGTGGTGACCCGAATGGTAGGAAGCACTGGGGCCCCCACTGTGCCACCATCGCCGGCTTCCCATCGCAGTATGTGCAAGACTCCGGGCCCGCCGGCCCCGCTCTCTGTGTAGGCCACCTGCGTGCCGTCAAGGGAAAGCGTAGGAGAAGTGAAAGTACCGGAGAGACCGCTGTCCGTCTTGGTGTGATAGGCAAACAAGACCGAGGGCCCAGTGTTGCAAATTCCGCCCGCACCCGCATAAAGATTCTTGAAAGCAACAATGTTCAGTGATGTGTTACCGGTTAGGCTGGTATTGAAAACGATGTAGTCATTAGCGCAACTGGGCGCAGCGTTGATGTTGAACGTAAACTTTGCAGGGGACTTACCCTCGCCGACCGTAGCGCCAATGCCCAACGATATGCCCCAATCTCTTTGCAGGCCATCGCCGGCGTCATCCACGTCATGAGGATGGTCGAATTCGGAGGAGAACGCGCCGCCGCCGTCAGGTAGCTCGACACGCACGTTGCGACGGAACCATTGGTGCCAAAAACGATGCCGTTGCTGGTTTTGCAGCGCCTGTCCCAAGGTCCTCGGGCGCGAATAAATCAGGTGTCGATGGCTCCAGTCTTGGGGCAATGGGATCCTGTAGCGAAAGGGACCCGGGGAATTGGGCGCCTGACCCAGCAAAGCCATTGCTACCACTGCAAAACCCACTAAGGCGATACCAAATCGAACGGCTCTCGCACTCGGCAGTTTCACGTAGACTTCTCCATGAGCTATGGACGACAGAAAAATTATAGCGCCCGGCGCAAATCGGGAGAGTCGAATTGTTGCCCTTTCGGCTCAAATGCAATAGCGCGCCAAGGTACTGTGCGGTGCAGTAAATGGCCTGATTTGCGTAGGGAAAGTTCTTGATCTTCAAAGCGGACTTTTTCTCCACCAGCCGGCTCAACAGGTCCATCAGAGCAGCGGCGCAGCTGGGCGGTCGGTGGCCAACCTCATCAATCGCTTACGCCCGCCTCTCTCCATCTTGCCAATTGCCTTGCAACAAAACGACGCGCAATGAAAAAGCCGGCTCCCAAATGGCCGAGCCGGCTTCTCCTAATGCGAAAAATTCACGATTTCTTTTTCGCTTTAACCTTGATGTCAATTCCCGGAGCCATCTGCTGAAGTTGCTCCAACCCTAGTTTCGCCTGCTGGCCGTACGTCCCGTTTGGATCCAATTCGATTGCCTTCTGGTATGCTTCGATCGTTCCTGGGGCGAATACCACTTCCTCCTTGTCACCCACTCTCTTAGTGGTCATATTGTAAACAAGAGACGCACCCAACAGATACCAACCCTGCGCGTTCTTGGGGTCCAATTCTGTAGCTTTTTTTAGTGGCTCGATGGCCTCCTTGAGCCTGCCCGTGTTATACAACGTAATTCCGCCGTTACGATACGCCTGCGCCGCATTTTGCGGATCCAGTTCCGCGCTCTTCTGGAACGCCGCCATGGCCTCTGCAATCTTCCCGGCTCGTCCGTAAATGCCGCCCAAATTGTTGTAGTACGCCGCCGTCGGTTTCAGCTCGATCGCTTGTTTATACGCGTTCGCAGCATCCTCGCTCCGGCCCGCGGCATCATACGCGTCGCCCAGCCTCGCCAGGATCAAATGCAGGTTGGAATCCTTCTCTCCTGCCGCGGTCTTCGCCGCCTCCAGCTCCGTCACCGCCTTCTCGGAAAAATCCTTTGCCTGTTGCCGCAGCGCGTCCTTCTGATCCGCTGTCGCTTTCCCTAGATCCGTTTTGGCCTGTCCGGCCTGATTCAGAAATCCCACCCCCGCGTCGAAGTGCGCCTTCATTCCCTGGAACTTCTGCTTCTCCTCATCCACCTTTTTCTGTGCCTCGGCGTATTCCGCCCCTTGTTTGGCCACCACGTCCTTGAAATTGAGGTTCACCTTCGGGGTGTCCGCGCCAGATACTCGCACCTTCACCTCGTACGGCTTATTTGGCGCCGGGAGTTGTATCGACACCGTGAACACGCCATTTCTCAGCCCCCGAATCACGAAATTCCCGTCCTTATCCGTTTTTGTGTCGGACTTCGCGCCTTGATCGCTCACCGCTTCAATTCCCAAATCCGCCCAAGGCTTCCCCGCCACGTCTAGAACTTGCCCCTGGACCACGCCCTCCTGCGCCGCTGCGCGCGGAGCGCACACGATTGACAGCGTCGCGGCAAGTACCATCGCCAGCGCCCAAAAACCCCTGTGCCAACTCCCCAATAGCTTCATGCCCCTCTCCTTTGTCCCCGCGAGCCTACCCAGTCTCCGGAGCAACGTGCGCCTATTATCTCCAATCTTGCCCCGATTCCAAGCTCCTCCATCCCGAACTCAACGCTGCGCCGCCCGGGTCCGCCGGTAAGCAATCGCATCCGGAACTCCGGCCTCGGCGAACGCACGCAGCCGCAGCAAGCAACTATCACAGACGCCGCAAGCCGCATCTTCGCTCTGATAGCACGACCAGGTCAAATGCAGCGGTGCGCCCAGCTCCACCCCGCGCCGGATAATTTCGCTTTTCTTCATCGCAATCACCGGCGTCGTAATTTCGATTTTCGTCTCCGGCCGCGTTCCCGCGCGCACCAGTTCCTGAAACGCCCGGTAATACTCCGGCCGGCAATCCGGATATCCGGAGCTGTCCTCCGCGACCGCGCCGATGTACACCGCTTCCGCACCGAGCGCCTCCGCCCAGCTCACCGCCACCGAAAGGAAATGTGCATTGCGAAACGGCACATAGGTAACCGGGATGGTGCTCGGTGCTCCCTTCCGTCTCTCCCCCGCCGCCCGCCTCTGCCCGTCGGATTCACTCAGCGCGTTCTCGGGCACCGCAATTCGTTCGTCGGTGAGCGCCGAAGCCCCAATCGCGCGAAAATGATCCAGTTGCACCACCAGCCTCTCGCGAATTCCATAAAAATCCGCGATCTCCGTGAACGCTCGAAGCTCACGCTCCTGCGTCCGCTGCCCATACCCGGCATGCAGCGCCGCAACGTTCCCCGCACCGTGCCGTTCCCGGGCAATCGCTGCCGCCACGCACGAATCCATGCCCCCGCTCAGCAGCACCACCGCCTTTGCTTGACTCCTCTCCATGACCTATCTCCTCACACGCCCCGGGTAGCCGGATGCCACACAAACTTATGCAACTGCAATCCCAGCCGCACCGGCAAGCCGTCCGCCAAAATCCATTCCACCATCGTCCGCGGCTCAAGTCCTTCCCATTTCCCCTCGGGATCCGCAAACACCGGCGAAAACAGCACCGCCTTCACCTGTTCCTCCAGCCGGTGCTCCTTCGTAAACTCCCTCGCAAACTCATAGTCCCGCCGCGTCGAGATCACGAACTTCACTTCATCCCTCTCGCTCAACGCCTCCAGATTGCTCCGCAAGAACGTGTTCGCCTCTCCTGAGTCCGGGCACTTCACATCCACAATCTTGATCACGTCCCGCGGCAGTCGCGCGATGCTCCGCTCCCCGCTCGTCTCAATCAGCACCGTGTAGCCCGCCGCCAACAGCTTCTCCGCCAGCGGATAAATCTCCTCCTGCATGAGCGGCTCCCCGCCGGTCAATTCCACGAGCGGCACAAGCACACGCCCATCCGTCTGCCGTCCCGCCAGTTCCTCCACGCGCGTCAGTACTTCATCCACGCTCATCTTCTTTCCGCCATGAAACGCGTACGCCGTGTCGCACCACGTGCACCGCAGATTGCATCCCGTCAGCCGCACAAAAATGCACGGCAAGCCCGCTCGCGTGCCTTCTCCCTGTATCGACCGAAAAATTT
>WNEZ01004939.1_pt1 | contig 11656 bp, 11 predicted proteins | sample 5400521 | NCBI WGS metagenome assembly WNEZ01 (sample SAMN13153339, study PRJNA577476) | soil metagenome | isolation source: 120 cm saprolite under Douglas fir tree site 2 hole 1 replicate 1 | place: USA:California | collected 2015-04-18
AGGACAACAGAGGTGTGCGGAGGCGCGGTAAGAGGCGGCGGGTATTGCAGGGTTCACGGACAAAGGAATATTCAGTAAGGCTCGTGCGACGGCTTGAGAGTTAGCGCGCATTGCCGACTCCAGCGTGCGCCACGATCTTAGCTGCATTTGTTGCATGCCTTTGCGCAAGTGTATGGCCGCCGCTCCAGACCAGCTGTAGGCCTGCAAAAATAGCAACCACGGCAACAGCAGCTCTCAACTTGCCAGCGGGAACTTTTGGAGCAAACAAGCAACCGAGCACTACCCCTGGGACGCCTCCCAGAAGAAGTTGAAAAAGTATCGGAAGGCTGATCGAGCCAAAACTCCAGTGAAAGGCGCTGCCGATCACCGCCAAAACCAGCCCGAAAAGTAAATCCGTTCCCACGACTTGGGCAGGCGTCATTTCGGAATAGTTCAAAAGGAGAACGGTTCCCAGCGCTCCGGCACCCGCCGACGAAAATCCCGATTCCACCCCAATTGGGAGAGCGAGCCAGGGAAGCCAGCGGTGGTTTTTGGCTGCGAACGCCGGATTTTGAATACGACGAATAAAGGTGACGCTGGATGACGCCGCCAAAATAATGCCCAGGAGAAGGATTACGATCGGATTGCCCGCATCTCGATTCAATAGTTGAAGCGCCCATGTGCCCACCAGGAGTCCCGGCACCGCTCCTTGCAGCAGGAGCCATAGATAGCGCGAGTGAATGTGCTTTCCAGCGAGATAGAATGGAGCGGCAATCAAGCGCAGCACGCCTGCAAACAAGAAAGCCGTGCCGACGGCTTCTCCCGCCGTTAACCCAGCGAGAAGCACGAGGGCGGGAACGGTGAAGCTTCCGCCACCGACTCCTGTCAATCCCACCGCCAAGGCAATAAGGAACCCCACGAAGTAATGCATCATTGACCGCCTTGGGAAAATGTGTGAATACCGCATTCCAACTTTTTTCCGCCCCAGCGGCCCGAACGGGGATTCGCCGGGTCATCGGGAATCGCCGTGCAGGGTTCGCAGCCAATGCTCAAATAGCCCTGGTCGTACTGCGGCAAATAACTCAGTTGGTGTTTAGCGGTGTACTCCCACACTTGGCCCCAGGTCCAATCGGCGAGAAGGCTCACTTTCAAAAGCGTTTTCCCGGTTGGCAGGCGATGTTCTTCAATCTTTTTGAGAGTTTTCCGGGTGGGCGATTGCTCGCGCCGCAAGCCCGTGAACCAAATCTCGTAAGGCTGCAGCGCCTGCAATAGCGGATCGACTTTGCGGAGCTGGCAGCATCGCGTCGGATCCGTCCGGTACAAAATGCCGAATTCCGACTCCTGATGTTCCACGGTATTTTGGGGAATCACATTCACCAGGTTCAGAGACCACTCCTTCGCCATGCGGTCCCGATATTCATACGTCTGCGCAAAGTGATAACCAGTTTCTAGGAATAGCACGGGTATCGAGGGAATGTGTTTGCGAACAAGATCGAGGACGATCATGTCTTCGGCTTGGAAACTGCATGTCAGACAAGTGGGCTGGCCTGTGTATGTACCCAGCACAGTGCTTAGAGCTTCTTGCGGCTTGAGGTTCTCGAGAATGTCGGCGGCGAATGTTGTTCCCATTTCAGTTCACCCTTCCCAATTTTCCTGGCTGCGACGGAATGCGGAGTGGTTCGACCAAAGCCAGAATGCGTTCAATTGCTTCCGCATTTCCCGGGGGCAACTCCACGTCGGCCAGATCGAAAAAGTGGTCGCCGGCCGCACTTCGCAAGTTCAGCCGCTCTTCCGCTCCGAGCGATGCATTGTGATATATGACGACAAATCCCGCGGCGCGCAGTGCAGCCCAGGCATTTCTCACGGAAGAAGAGGAAGAATTCTCCTCGACGGCCATTACCTCGAATCCTTCTTCGAACAGCACACGCTCGAGTTGGCCGGCGAGCGCTGGACGCGCATTCGCCAGGATGATGGCAGGGTAGTGCCCATGCCTCCGGTGGCGCTCCAGCGGCGTGACAGGAATCTGTGAAGGCTGATTTTCTTTGCTGGTTGAAATGCTGGCGCTTCCCGAAAGATCCTCTCGAATCATCCCCGCGGCCAGAGTTGCGTTTGTCAACGGGTCGATGACGATGAAACCTCCGGTTGTGCGGTTAAGTTGATATGCGTCAAAAAAGATTGGGCTATTCGTTTCGAGTTCGACGGTCGCAATATCATTCATCTGGAGGCGCTCGGCCGCTTCTGGCTGAAGAGTGTTGATATTTACGCGGTGGCGAATTGTGACGGCTTTGCCGCGCACCTGTCGCGCACAGTGTTTGATCTGATAGGAGCGCTCCGTTTCGAGCGGCCGCGCATGCATCCATACAATAGTTGCAAGAAACCGTTGGGAGGCGTGCGGAGGATCCGCAGGCGAGACGAGCATGTCCCCACGGCTCAGATCGATTTCATCTTCGAGAGTTAACGTGACGGACATCGGAGAGGATGCTTCCGCAAGCGGCCCATCAAAGGTGACGATAGAATCCACGCGCGATTTTTGTCCGGAGGGTAGCGCCATGACCGAATCGCCTGGGCGGATCACGCCGCCAGCCACTTGTCCGGCAAAGCCGCGGAAGTTGGCGTCTGGGCGAAGCACGTACTGAACAGGTAGTCTGATGCCGAGTGTGCTTGCGGGCCGCGCTATCGGCACATGCTCCAGGTATTCGAGCAAAGCCGGGCCTGAATACCACGGCATGTGTTCGCTGCGCGCGACGACGTTGTCTCCCGCAAGGGCGCTGATCGGAATGCACGTTACCGCGCTGATTCCCAACTGTTCCGCCAGCGCACGGAACTCTCCTTCGAGTTTTCGGAACGTGTCTTCTTCGTACTCCAGCAAGTCCATCTTGTTCACGGCGGCAACGAGTGTTGATATCCCAAGTAGAGAGGAGATATAGGTGTGCCGCAGCGTCTGCGGCAGCAGACCTTTTGCTCCATCAATTAAGATCACCGCTAAATCAGCAGTGGATGCGCCGGTGGCCATGTTTCGCGTGTATTGTTCGTGTCCGGGCGTATCGGCGATGATGAATTTCCGGCGCGAAGTCGCGAAATAGCGGTAACCCACGTCGATGGTGATGCCTTGCTCGCGTTCCGCCCGCAGCCCGTCGGTGATCAGCGAAAAATCGATCGGTCCGCTGGAGCGATTGATGCGGCTCTTCTTCACCGAAGCGAGCTGATCTTCGTAAACCGTTTTCGAATCGTGGAGGAGCCTGCCGATCAACGTGGACTTGCCGTCGTCCACGCTTCCCGCGGTCGTAAATCGCAGAAGTTCCTTGTTGAGGTTTTGTTCCAAGAACTCCGCGAATTCAGTGCGAATTTGGATGTCAGTACCAGGAGGCATTAGAAGTAGCCCTCGCGCTTTTTGATCTCCATCGAACCTTCCTCGTCGTGATCGATCGCGCGATTTTCACGCTCGGACCGGCGGAACGAAATCATCTCCTCGATGATTTTGGGAACGGTATCGGCATCCGACCTGATCGCTCCCGTGCACGGCACACAACCGAGCGACCTCATGCGGCACTTGATGGATTGAACCCTCTCTCCGGGGCGAAGCTGATCGTGCGGATAAATCAGAACGATCGAGCCGTCGCGCACGACCGCCTGGCGTTCCCTGGCAAAATAGAGCGGCACAATCGGAATATTTTCCGTGTAGATGTAGAGCCAGACGTCGAGTTCCGTCCAGTTGGAAAGCGGGAAAATGCGAATGCTCTCGCCCTTGTCGAGTTTAGAGTTAAAGATGTTCCAAAGTTCGGGCCGCTGGTTCTTGGGATCCCATTGTCCGTGGACATCGCGAAACGAGTAGATCCTCTCCTTTGCGCGTGACTTTTCCTCGTCCCGGCGGGCTCCGCCAAATGCCGCGTTGAATCCGCCTTCCGCAAGCGCATCCAGCAGTGATTTCGTTTTCAGCAAGCCGCAGCATTTTTGCGTGCCCAGCGCAAATGGATTGGCGCCCGCGTTCAACGCTTCCTGGTTCTTATGGACAAGAAGCTCCGCGCCAATCTGTTTCGGGTACTTATCGCGAAATTCGATCATTTCGGGGAACTTGTAGCTTGTGTCTATGTGGAGGAGAGGGAAGGGAATCTTTCCGGGAAAGAACGCTTTCTGCGCCAGACGCAGCATCACGGAGGAATCTTTCCCGATGGAATAGAGCATCACCGGATGAGAAAACTCCGCGGCAGCTTCGCGAAGGATGTAGATGCTCTCTGCTTCGAGGGCCTTCAGGTGGCTAAGTCGTGAACCAACCCGAGGCTGATTTGCCAGTTCGTGCCCGTTGCGGGATCCTGTTGTGCTGTACAGCTCCTGCGGCGCAGTTGCCATTGGTCGTTTCCTCTTGACGGAAATGCTCGTATAAAAACAAAAAACCCACCTGCCAATTCACCTCTGGCGGTGGGTTCGATAACTGCTCGGCTAGAAATAGAGCTTTAGATCACTAGCCTCCCGGTGCCAGAAGACACAAATGCGCGACACCGACAACAAGTCGACGCAACCGTCTGGCATTCCCGAAAGCTCAATGACATGGCAAAAGTCTACCGGGAGGTCACGCGGACTGCAATAGGCTCATGCATCCAATTTTCTTCTAGAATGTATCCAAGATACCGTTTGTTGGCGTGGGAGTGGCCTGCCCCGCGTCGGTGCGCTGAAGGCTACCGGCGGTCAAAGATGGAATTGGCGAATATGATCGCGAGCAGAAGCAGCGCAGCTCCCAATATTCCGGCTTCTCCGAAGCGGAGAACCATAAAGGCTCCGGCGCTACCGCCGAGGACAAAGGCAATCCATACTCCACAAAAAATCCTCGCCTTTGCGTCGGGTGTTGCCGCGGGAATGGGAGTCACCGGTGAGCTGTATCGCTCCATTTGCGCAGTGATCAGACTGGTGATCGTCCCTGTCAGATAGGTTGTGTGAACGCTAATCCCGCCTGTGCGTCGAAACGCGCCGTTTTGCAGCCCCAACGCAAGAGACATGCAGACCACGAAGAGTTCCGTTCCCCGAGCCGCATGCGATACCAGCGCAAAATATGCCGTCGCGATCAAAATGACTTCTATTCCCATGATCGTTGAGAGCAGTGGCCAGGATGACCAAGCCGCTAGCGCGCGTTCCAGCAGAATGCTGAGCGGAATGCCCACCAGGAAAAACACAACGGCGGAAACATGTCCGAGCGTAGCTCGCCAATCGTGAGCCGCCGCGCCAATTGTCGCCAGCACCAGGCTGCCGGTAACGTGCCCAGTAAATGTCTTTGCGATAACAAAACCAGCTGCATCGCCGTAACCGCCAACAAGGGCGAGCCCGAAGGAAAGCCATTCATTAGCACTGCCAGCCTGACGATTCATACTTGTCTCTCCTGTCGAAATCGCGCCTCCTGTCATTGCGATTCTCACGAGATTCGCGACGTTCACTTGCTCATCCAGAGTATTGCCGGCACAGTGATGGCCAGCGCGAGAGTCGAGATCAAAAGCATTGAGGCGCTTTCCGATTCCGCTGCCTTATATCGCGCCGCGAACAGCACCACCACCGTGGCCAGGGGAAAGCTGCAGCACACCAGCGCCTCGCGTGTGAACGGACTCACAACGTGCAAAATGTGCAGCAAGGCGAACAGAACCGCGGATTGCACGGTGACGCGAGCAAAGGAACCTGCAAATACGACCGGTGAAAGCCGAACCGGTTGCGCCGCCAGGACTAGGCCCACCGCAAATACCGCTACACCGGAAGTTGCCGAGCCAATCAGCTCGAAACAGCCTGTTATCACCGCTGGCAAATGGATTTTCGCAAGAACGAAAGCGATTCCAAGGATTGGCCCCCACAAGAGTGGCGATTTCAGGCCGGCGCTCAGTCCCGTTACGATCGGGTTCGGCTTTGAATGATCCGTCGCGCCTGGCTGATTCTTCGCCGCCGCGTCCATTTCCAACAAGACTACCGCGGGAGGCACCGTTAGATTAATGGCCAGAGCTACGAGTCCAACTGCCCCTGCGCTCGTGGGACCGAGGATCGGTTCGAGAACCGCAAGGCCGAAGACGGGAGTAGCGGAGGTCGAGAGCATCAGCGCATAAATGATCGAAGGTGTGCCTCGCAGGGACTTGGCAGTTCTCAACAGGAACCATGCAACCAAGAAAAGGCCACTGTGGGCAAGAATCAACGCGAGAACAAGACGTCCCTGTTGTAGAAGGAGATCCCTGCGGATATCCGTCATGCTGACGAACAAGGAAGCTGGCAGGGCAAAGGACAGTGCTAGCTTGCTAAGACCGGCGGATTGGTCGGCGTCAAAAGCGTTGCGTTTACCAGCCAGGTACCCCAGCGCGAGCACAAAGAAGACCGGGAGCAGCGCTCCCACAAGTCCACTGATGTTCATGGAAAATTCCTCCAGTTCTCGTCTAGAACTCCACCTTTGTTCTGAATCCGAAAACTACGGCGCGCTGCGCTCTTCCTCCCACGTTTGCGTAGTACTGAATGACCGGCTGAAGAAGGAGCATCGGCAAGGGGTCCAGCAGCGTGTTGAATTCAACGCCGTGCTCCGTCTTCCAGGCAGGTGTGCCCGGAGGAAGAAATTGTTGGCTGAGGCGGTTCTGCACGTAGCCGAGCGACATGGTGTTGTGAAAGCGAAGCGGCAACGGCTCGTTGAAACGCAGCCCCGCAGTTAGCAACGTGTTGTTGCGGTTGATGTCGGCTGGGCTCCAGTCGTAGGAAATCGTCGCGTCCAAGCCCTTCGCCTCTTTCCGGTCGACGCGCCACAAAGCTTGCGACGCCATCCAGTACAAGAGGTAGTTCCCGGAACGCGGCCTTCCGCTTGCGGGCGTCGCGAACTTTCCGGGATTGTAAGAAGCGCCGAACTGATAGAGCCCGGAGTACCCTTTCCTGCCCTCGACGTTGTCGAAAGCTCGCACAGACGAGGCCTTTTTGCCGGGAGCGAATCCGATCTCCGAAATGCTTACGGGCCCGCCGCGAAACTGTGGAACGAATCCGGTTGAATTATGAGCAAAAGGCTCGCGGTCCTCGGCTTCGACCATGGATTTCACATAGAGGTGGTGAATGGGGACGACGCGAACTTCCATCGCCGGTGTTGACGGGGGATCGAAGGATTCGAAGTCCGTGAACAAATTGCCCAACGCGTATCCCATCGGCTCGAAGATGAAAGACGCCGCATAGTGCTGCGCACCGTAGAAATCTTGCCCGGCGAACTGGCCCACCCGCGCGGTGAGGCGTTCGTTCAGCCATCGCTTCTCCAACCACCAGGAATCGAGGCGGCAAGTATTCATGCTGGACATGCCGCTGGGGCTGGTGAGAAGTCCTAGATAAGCTCCGAGATTGCCGCCGCCCTGCCACAGCGCGGTCGCATGGAAATACAACCCGTGTTGACCTGTCAGTGCCCCGAAATCGATATCTATTGTCCAGCGGAATCTGTTCCAACTTGCGAAACGCCCTGGCTGCTCGCTCTTGAGGTTCCAAAGAGAGTCCGAGATGTACTGGAAATCGAACTGAACGCCATGTTCGGACAGACGTGACCTTTCGCCGCCCCAGTCTCCGAAGAGGTGACCGTGCGGGCCTTGACCTGTTTCATGACTGTCCGCCCCGCTCAGCGTTTCTTCCACGGCGGTCTGCGATTGAGCGCGGGCGGCGAAGCTGTACAGCGCAACCCACGCCAGACACACGAGTTTTGCAACGAACTTTTGCATGGTTCGTATTGGCGATGATTAGGCGGCCGTGGTTCGTGACGTTTGTTCGGCCTTATATTCCGGCTTGTAGACATGCTCGCGAATAAACACGACCATGTCCGCGGGACGCGCAACGCGAGCGAGTCCCAAATCGAAGACCAGCTTTGCCACGCGCGCGGCGGTCTGAATCTCCGTCTTGAGGATGTTCGACTGCAGCGGATACAAGAGGCCTTGCTTCAGCAAATCGGATGGAACCTGATCGGCCACTGCGCGCGCAGCCTCGATGAACATCTCGTCGGTTACCCGCGAAGCTTGCGTTGCGAAGATTGCCATTCCGACCGCGGGGAAAATGTAGAAGTTGTTCGCTTGCCCTGGCAAGAATGTTTGCCCGTTGAAGCGCACCGGCGGGAATTGGACTCCGGCGGCATAGATGGCTTTGCCCTTGGACCATGTATAAGCTTGCTCGGGTGTGCATTCGGCATGCTCGGTCGGGTTCGAGAGCGCGAGGACCACAGGACGCTCGTTGATGAGTGACATCGCCTCAATGACCTTCTGTGTAAACGTGCCGCCGACCGTGCTCACGCCGATAATCGCAGTCGGCTTGATGCTCTCGATCGCAGCGACAAAGTCCCGGGTCGGCGCGTGCTGGTGCGCATAAGGCTTCTGGAAATCCACAAGGTCTTTGCGCGTGTCTTCCAGCAGGCCGTTGATGTCGAACATATACACTTTCGACTGGGCCTGTTTCAGAGTCAGCCCTTCCTGAACCATGGCCGCGCACAGCAGGTCGGCAAGACCGATGCCGGCAGAACCCGCGCCCAGGAACAGGTATTTCTCGTCACTCAGCTTCTTGCCCTTGATCTTGGCTGCGTTGATCATGCCGGCGAGGACGATTCCCGCCGTGCCTTGCACGTCGTCGTTGTACACGCAGTACTTGTCGCGGTAACGGCGGAGCAGATGAACGGCATCGACACCGGTCCAATCCTCGAAATGGATGCAGCACTTCGGGAATACTTCCTGGACCGCCTCCACGAATTCGTCCACGAACGAATAAAGCTCCTCGGTGGATGGGCGCGTTTTGCGCATGCCCAGATACAGGGGATCGTGGAGATACTGCTCATTATTGGTGCCCGCGTCGAGGTACATCGGCAACAGGTATTTCGGAGGGACGCCCGCACAAGCGGTGTACAACTGTAGCTTGCCGATGGGAATTCCCATACCATTGGCTCCCAAGTCGCCGAGGCCAAGGATGCGACCAGCGTCGGTCACACAGATGAAGCGCACATCTTGTTGAGGCCAATTCTTGAGAACCTCTTTCACTTTGCCGCGGCGCGTCATCGAGAGATACATGCCGCGAGCCTGGCGATAGATGTGCCCGAACTTAAGGCAGGCTTCGCCTATCGTGGGGTCATAGACAATGGGAAGAAACCGCGCCGGGTCCGACATGAGGGTGCGGTAGAAGAGCGTTTCATTGTTGTCCAGCAGATTCATCAGGTAGATGTAGCGCTCCAGATCTGTTGGTTTTTGCGCGAGTTGCAAATTCACGCGTTGCAACTGCTGGTCCTCGGTCTCGGTTACATCCGGCAACAGACCGATGAGGCCGAGGGCCTGCTTTTCCGATTCGGTGAAGGCAGTTGATTTGTTGAGACTTGGATCCTGCAGTATTCCGATTCCGCGAATATCCTTGGGCATATCTATTCTCCTTTCTTTCGCAATCATCTATTCGTGTCTGGTATGGAACAGAAATCAAGATTTCCCGGCGCTGGCACTTGCAACATACGGGTGGACCATCTTGGTCGGATCGACGATGCGGTCGAACTCGTCTTCCGTCACAAATTCGAGTCTCAGCGCGGCTTGTTTGAGCGTCAGGTCGTTGTCCAGCGCGTAATGCGCAATCTTCGACGCTTTGTCGTAGCCGATTACCGGTGAAAGCGCCGTCACCAGCATCAGAGAGCGATCCACGTATTCCTTGATCTTTTTCAGATTCGGCTTGGTGCCTTCCACGAGAAATTTGCGGAAGTTCGTGCAACCGTCGGCCATAATCGTGATGGAGTGGGTGACGTTGAAGATGATCAGCGGCTTATAAACATTCATCTCCAGATAGCCGCCGGCGCCGCCAAACCCCACTGCGACATCGTTCGCCATCACTTGCACGGCGATCATGGTCAGTGCCTCGGCCTGCGTGGGGTTAACCTTGCCCGGCATGATGGACGAGCCGGGCTCGTTTGCCGGGATAACCAACTCGGCGAAGCCTGCGCGCGGCCCGCATGACATCAGCCGGATATCATTGGCGATCTTGTAGAGCGAGACCGCGAGCGTCCGTAGTGCGCCCGACAGTTGAACCAGGGCATCGTGGGCGCCCTGCACAGTGTATTTGTTCGACGCGCTGGTGAACGGCAAGTTCGTCAGTTTTGCGATCTCAGCTGCGGCCGCATCACCGAAGCCCGGAGCTGCGTTTATGCCGGTCCCGACGGCAGTACCGCCAAGCGCGAGGCGATACACACCCTTCAACGCATCCTCAATGCGTTCGAGATTGTCGCTGAGCATGCCTTGGTAGCCCGACCATTCCTCGCCGAGAGTGATCGGTGTGGCGTCCTGCATGTGCGTCCGGCCGATCTTGACGATGTTCTGCCACTCCTTGGCCTTGGCTTCGATCGCATCATGCAATGCCTTCACGGCCGGGATCAGCCGCTGCTCTACGTTTACGGCTGCCGCGATATTCATGGCTGTGGGGAAGGAGTCGTTTGAGGATTGAGACATGTTTACGTGATCGTTTGGGTGAACCGGCGCCTTACTCCCCAGCGGTGTGCCGGCGAGTTGGCAGCAACGGTTGGAAATTACCTCGTTCACGTTCATGTTGAATTGCGTGCCACTACCCGTCATCCAGACGTGCAGAGGAAACATGTCGGCATGCTGGCCGGCCAGAATTTCGTCGCAGGTTTGAACAATCAGCTTGTACTGCTCGTCATTGAGCCGCCCGCCTGCGCGATTCGCGTTGGCCGCGGCCTTCTTCAATGTGGCGTAGGCTGAAATCATCTCCCGAGGGATCAGGTCCTGGCCGATGTTGAAATGCTCGAGAGAGCGCTGCGTTTGAGCGCCCCAGAGCTTGTCCGCAGGAACATTGACTTCGCCCAGGCTGTCCGTTTCCTTGCGTACGGCTTCCAATTTGTTTCTTGCAGCGATCGTGTTCGAACTCATGTCTTTGCTCGCTTTCTGCGCACCCGGCGCTTTCACTTCTTTCGGTTCTTCGCTTCATCGATTTCCGCTCGCTTCTTTCCTGACCCAATCGCTTAGGTAATCCGGGGCATCTTTGAGGTCAACTCCGCTTCCATCACAAAATGCCGGGAATTTTAGGACCTCCCAATCCACCAGAGTCACGTCCCCCGGATCGAGGGCCACCTTGCGGCGTTCTTGGGCGAACAACGCCTGCAGTGTCTCGACGTGTTGGATTCGGCCGCTGACACGAATGGCGACAAGATTCTTGCCATCGCCAACGCGTTTAATCCTGCAAGCCATCTGTGCCCGACGTCGGTTTTGCCGGTTCTATGTGCAGCACGGCGCCTCTCCGGGCAAGCCGTTGGCCACTCGCAAAGTCCTGGAAATATGGAAACTGGCAGAAAATCTGACATGCGGGTTTTGCGGCCTTAGCGAGATTTTCGAGTTTTGTGACCAAATCCAAAACTTCCGTGAGGGGCCGGCTAGAACCGATGATCCTGTCAAACTCGTGATCCAAGACGAGTTGTTCCTTCTTAAGGCGAATGCTGTTGAGGATGGACTCCTCAGATCGCAGGTACAATGGGGCGTACGCTGGCTTCAGATCTTTATCACCGGCAAAGACCAATCCTGCAAAGCCGTGCTCACTTGGAGGAATAGTGTCCCGGCTTCCCACATCCATGCTCCTCGCACTAAGTTTCCAATGCCGTCACCTTCCGGTGATGCGGATCAACATTTCCTGACCGCTGTTTAGCGTAATTTTCTGGCGTCCATGGAAGGCCGTTGTTCCCAGC
>WNEZ01008534.1_pt1 | contig 11656 bp, 9 predicted proteins | sample 5400521 | NCBI WGS metagenome assembly WNEZ01 (sample SAMN13153339, study PRJNA577476) | soil metagenome | isolation source: 120 cm saprolite under Douglas fir tree site 2 hole 1 replicate 1 | place: USA:California | collected 2015-04-18
AAAGTCCGCATCATGTCGTGGTCCTCGTGACCGACGATGTGGCAGTGCCACACGTAACCCGGCCCGGTGACCGGATCGGGGAACGATGTCGGATCGATCGAGAACTGGTTCACGCCCGGGGTGGCGGTCGTGCTCTCCTGGGGCGCCCAGCGCACCATGAGTCGGGTGATCATGCCGGGGAATGCCTGAGCGGTGTCCTTCCAGCCCGTCTCGTAAGGCGCCGGCCGGTCCTCGGGTCCGGTGAAGTACGGCGTCGGGTCAAGAACGATCGGTCGGCTGACGGGCATGTGGCCGTTCAAAACGTGCCAGTCCTTCTTGTACCTATTGTTGTCGAACGCCTGCCGGTTCAGGATCTGGAACTCCAGGAGGTGGATGTGGATTTGGTGCATGTTCTTATCTTGGTCCCCGAAGTCCGGATCGTTCGTATGGATGATGTCCCACTCTTCGGTCGAGCCAACCAGCGGAAACTCGGTCGTCGGCGTAGTGAACTCGAGACCGTCGATCTCGCGCTGGTTGCAATTGAAGAGTGCTGGGTCGGAGCAATTTCGCCGTCAACACCGCCCGCGCCGGGAACAGCGAAGGATCGAGGTTCGCCGGGGGAACCACGGTGCTGTCCTGCACGGTAAACCGCATGACGGTGCCCAACGTCGGGCTGTCCGAGGCACCGACGAAATTGTTTTTCATGATGATCTGCGTGCCAGCCGGGAATTGGTGGAAGTCGACCAGGATGTCGGCACGCTCGGTGATGCCGAGTTGGACATGCGTCACGTTCCGCGGCGCGGGCAGATACCCGCCATCCGAACCGATAATCGTAAACGGCACGATGCCGCCGATGTTGTTGACGAACTGAAAATCCCAGAGCTGGGTGTTAGCAGCCGCCAGCACCCGGAATCGGTACTGCCGGCGCTGGACGTTCAAGTTGGGCCACGTGACGCCGTTGACCAGGACCGTGTCGGCGGCCTCGTTGTAGGACCAATAGGCGATGTTCGGCGGCGCGTCTGCTCCAGCGTTCAGGGAGCCTCGGGTAGGGGGAAAATTCAGCTCGCCGTCGGTAAAGAAGGCCCTCGAGAAGACAGCAAGTGGGATCTCGAACTCGCCTTTCGGCAGCGGCGAGGTCGACTGGTCGAGAGGGTTATTGGGATCCCGGATGAAGTAGCCGGTACCGACCTCGCCGGCGTAGATGCCGAGCCGGGTCGCGCCCATGACGTGGTCGTGATAGAAGAGCTGCGTCGGCGGCTGATCGTTGGGCATCGTGTAGTCTTCGGTTACGAAGCTCGGCCCGCGGAACTGCACGTTCGTGAACCATTCCTCGGCCGTACCGTCCATGTGCGGCAGCACCATGAGGCCGTGCGTGTGGGTCACGTGGGCCACCGGGAACTGCGCCCCCGAATAGCCGGGCGGGAACAGGTTGAACGGAGGCGTCGGCTTCTCGATGGCCTGCGGATCCGCCCAGTGTATCGTCGGGTCCATCTGCAGGAAAGCAGGCTGCTGGATGTTGGTCCTCCAGTGTACGACCGTCGGGATGCCGCGGATGTTCTCGAAGGACGGCGCCGGGCTTCCCTGGAAGGTCCCGCCGCTCGTGACCGGCCCCCCCATAGCGAGGACCGTGGTGTTGGGGAACCCAGCTGGCAGCATCTGCACCGTCGTCTCCGAGTCGGTGATCGTGTACTCGTTGCGGATCACCTGACCAGATCCGTCCCGGATGACCGTCGGCGCAAAAACGTGCGGGATCGGCAACTGGGTGACGAACATTGGGATCGTCGTCGGATCGAGCGGCACCTGGTTAGCCGAGGGTGGACCCGACGCCGAAGTGCTCTTCCCGATGGAGGTTGACCTATCGCTGCAACCTTTCGATATGACGGCGAGTGACACAACGGCGAGAACGAATACTCCTCCCGATACGACGGAGGTCGCGCGCTTCTGTTTTGGTGCCATGATGCCCCCCACGTTCTCCGGATTGGCGAGTTGCCAACGAACTACTCAGATACAAATCGCGCCGAGCGCATGTCAGGGCCGGGTCTACGCTCCTCCCTCGAGCGTTCAACCGGAAAGAGTTAGCCGAAACAGCTATTTATTAGCATTTTGAGCGATGCGACGGTGGCGATACACCTGTGGGGTCTCCGCAAACCGCCGCTCAAACGCTCGAATGAAGCTGGACGTATGCTCGTAACCGACCGCGGTGGCGATCTCCTTGATCCTCAGGTTGCTGCCCTTGAGGAGGTAGGCGGCTCTTCGTAACTTTTGTTCGACGATAAGGTGGCCAATGCGAAGACCCGTCTGCCGCTTGAACACATGCTGAAGATGCGACTTGCTCAAGTTGAATTCACCGGCGAGACCATGCACGCTGCAAGGCCGTCCGGATTCGATGGCTTCGAGAATCTTGCTGACGCGTTCTTGCTGCAGCTCATCCGCCGGTAACCTTGGCAGTGTCGCGAGACTTTCGTCAACGTGCTTAGCGGCAGAAAGTTGTTTCAACCTACGCGTTCCGGCACGGCACGAAGACGGCATGTAACCCCCCTGCCGCTTGCCAAGGCGGCATTAGTGACTGATCATCGTCAAAAACAAGAACGCGGTGAACGTTAGACCGTTAGAAGGTGTCCAGCAATGCCCGAATCGCGTCTGCCCAAGCTCAACGGCCCCTGCCAAAACACAAAGAGGCTGTCGACAAGCCGTTGTTGAGCGTCCTTTGGCTTTAGGCGCCCGCGTACCACTCGAAAGGGCTTGCGGCAAATCGCCCTGGATACTCTTTGTCGAGCGCAGGACAGCGGTCCACTCTACGTCAAACGCTTTCTAAGAAATCCGGACAAGCCGTAAATCAGCGTCGGGCGGGAAGCCTGTGGTTGCGACAAAGGGGCGAAGCCAATAGTGTCCCCCGTTTTTCCATACCGTCTACTCGCAGCCTCGTGACGAAGTTTTGTCTTGACCCGACAAAGCCGCTGGCGTAACAGAGCCGCCACGTAAGGGAAGTAGTTCACGGCGCGGAACAGCCGTCGGGGCGATCGAGACACCGGCTTCGGGCCTGGTCCCCCACCTCGAGCTGAGGCGAACGAGACCTTCGGTTGAGGGACTGGCATGTCCTGGCCGGGTCTAGTGTGCTCAGCGCAAACGACACATCCCGGCCAGGTCTTCGGAGGAGGACGAGATGTCTGTGACGCAAACTCGACGCAATCTTCAGCTTCTTGCGACGCTCGTACTCGCGACGTTCGCGTGCGCTCATCGATCCACTGTGGCGAGCGATGGGCCGAACGAACCAGCGGCGCAGCCCCACCAATCGCAACAGCTGGACGCGCAATGCAAAGCCCTCAAACCGAGCACACGCCGCCAGCATCTGAGGATTCGGGTTAGAAGCGACGGAGACGGGGGCGGGTGCGAGAGCCTAGCCATCTTCGCCGCTACTGGCTCGCCAGCGGACGCTCGAGCGGCGCGCGAGGCGGGGCAGATCATGCGTCTCTTCCAGCAATCGTGCGACGGCCACATCGCAATGGCATGCCGCCGGCTGGCTGAAGCGTACGAGCTCGGCGCCGGGGTCCCCGTCGATCCGGAGAGAGCGGCGGCTTTCAACCGTCGCGCTTGCGACCTAGGGCAGCAGAGCGCGTGTGCCGGGTCACGATGGTGATGAAACAATTAGAGAGGGTTTTGCGAGCCTGCCAGGCAGGATCTCACAGCTCATATTTCCGTTCCAGCGGATCGATCGCGACGTGCTTGCTGTTCATCGCGCTTTCTTGCTCTGGATGCGACCAACCCCACACATATGTTGTGCTGGAGAACAACTACCCGCGATCGACTGTCTCGCTCGTGGTTTATCACGCGTTCTGGCAGGCCGTATCGTTTCAGACACCAGTGCCTCCCGAATCCTCTTCAGACCCGCAGGACACCATACCCGCCTCGGCCAACACGGCGTACGCCGTCCTCGCGCCCGGGTGGGACGTCACGAGCTCCATTGCGCCGACCTCTTTAATCGCCATCCAGTCGCGGAACGGATTCGAGGTGCACCTCAACAACACTCTCCATATTTCGGTCGATGACACGACCTTCGTCGGCAACTGTGCTTCGGGGCGCTCTCTGACGCAGGAACAGGCAGATTTGATCACCCAGCGTGTCTTCGCGAGCGACTTCGAAGGGCTCAGCTACGACGCGGCGACCTGCACGACGAGCGGTGGACCCTGATGATTCCGCGCCTGTTACCAGTCACCTTCGCCGCTTGCATGTTGTTCGCCTCCGCTCGCGCGAGTGCGCAGGCCGCTCCTCCGGCGCCGCATGAGGAGGAAGCCTTCGACTTCATGAACGTGTTGTCACATCACGGCTTGCACAACCTGGATGACGAGAGCTGGAACGTGTATGGCCAGTTCACATACATTTCGAGCTGGAAGTTGGCGTTTCAAGCTCCGTACACGAACGGCAACGGCAGTATCAACTCTCTTGTGCCCGACGCCGAACGAAGCTTCACGGGCACCTTCACGCTTTTCTTTGGGCTGAGGCTCTGGCCGGGTGCCGAGGCCTACTTCGTCCCTGAGGTGATTTCGGAGCGAGGGCTCTCGCAAATTCGCGGACTCGGGGGCTCCATTCAAAATTTCGAGCTCCAGAAGACCGGATCGGAGACGCCGCAGCTGTATCGAGCGCGCCTGTTCCTTCGGCAGACGATTGGGCTTGGCGGCGACCGGGTGGTGAAGACATCCAACCCGATACAACTCGGAACAACAGTGACCCGTCGCCGGCTCGTCTTGACGGCCGGCAACTACAGCCTTCTTGATATTTTTGACAGGAACAACGTCACCGGGGATCCGCGACAAACGTTTTTCAACATGGCTTTCATGACGCACTCGTCGTGGGATTTCGCCGCTGACGCGCGTGGTTACTCATGGGGCGGTGCGGCCGAGCTGTACTGGGACGACTGGGTTTTGCGGTTAGGCAGAATGGCGCCGCCTCAACATCCGAATGTTCTCCCCGTCGATTTCCGGCTGTGGAAACACTACGGCGATGCACTAGAGATTGAGCATGATCACGTGCTCTTTGGACAACCTGGCTCCGTCCGGATCCTCGCCTATCGGAATAATGAGATTATGGGGCGATTCGATGAGGCCATCGCAGCGTATCAAGTCGATCCAAGTAAGAACGCCGCATCCTGCACGAGCTTCAACTACGGATCCGGGAACTTCACCGCCCCTGACCTTTGCTGGGTACGAAGGCTCAACCAGAAACTCGGCATTGGAATCAATGTCGAACAATTCGTAGCAAAAAACATCGGAGTATTTTTTCGAGGCATGTATTCGGATGGCAAGTCGGAGGTCGACGCCTTTGATCCGGCGGACCGTTCATTGAGCTTCGGCGCCGTTGGTAAGGGTACGCTCTGGCAGCGCCCGTTCGATGTTACTGGCATCGGGTTTGGCATGAGCTGGATTTCGAAAATACACGCTGAGTATTTAGGCATGGGTGGCATTGACGGATTTGTCGGAGACGGCGGACTTCGTCAAGGCCCCGAGGGTGTCTTCGAAGTTTTCTACAGCGTAAACCTTCTCAACGCCGTCTGGCTGGCGGGCGACTACCAATTCATCTGGAATCCCGGATTTAACCGGGATCGGGGTCCGGCGAACATTATAGGAGCGAAGGTCCATGCCGAGTTCTAGCTGGCGTTGCGCTCTCGCTTCGGTTGCCCTGCTACTTACTGCCTCCCCGCGAGCACAGGCGCAGCAACAAGCCCAAGGGTTCGCGACCGAACGCCTGTACCTATCCGCGCCCGGAGCGGGCTGGTTCGTCATGGATGCTCTGGATATGCGAGGTGGCCTCGGCGGCTCATTTTCGTTGACGATCGGATATGCCCGAAATGTTTTGCATCTCTCCGATGGTACACAGAGCATCCCCATCGTCTCTGACCAAGCTGCCGCCGATTTCGGGGCCGCGATCACGTATGATCGCTGGCGACTGTACCTCAATTTCCAAATGCCCCTCGCCATTAGGGGCCAAGGCGGCACAATCGGCGACCACTTCTTCAGCGGTCCGTCCGTCGACCTCGGCTCCAGCCCGGACACGTTGACCGACGCTCGCATCGGCGTGGACATGCGCATCCTAGGAAGTTCTACGAGCCGCTTCCGCCTGGGTGCCGGAGCGCAGCTCTTCGTGCCAAACGGAAATCGTTCCGAGTACGAGACTGACGGGACTTACCGTGGAATGGGTCGGGTTCTCTTCGCCGGCGACGAGGGAACCGTCACTTATGCGGGTCAACTGGGCATCCATGTTCGACCACTCAACGACACTTCGGCACCAGGCACTCCACGCGGCAGTGAGCTCCTGTTCGGCGCCGCATTTGGCGCGAAGCTACCCGTCAGCCCAAGCGGGAGCACCGCGATAGTTGTCGGCCCCGAAGTGTTCGGGGCAACGGCGTTGCGATCTTTCTTTGGCTCAGCGGCCACGGCGCTGGAAATGCTCCTATCGGCTCGGCTGGAGGGCACTGGGGATAAGGGCGCTCAGCTGCGGGTCAAGCTCGCAGGAGGCGGCGCCATCCACCAGCAGTTCGGAGCGCCAGACTGGCGCGTGGTTTTCAGCATCGAAGCCTTTAATCACAACGCACGATGAAATTGTGGACTTCCACCGCTTCTTTTCTGTTCGCGCTGCTGCCGCCGCTCTGACCAGATGAGCTACCTAGCCTTGGGGTCACCCGTATACCAAAAGTCTCGGCGGCGGCGATGAGCAGGACGCATTGACCGAGCCGGCCCCGTTCCACCGCGACCCTGCCGTTCCACAAGAGCGGCCGCGTGCACATTCAGAGCGTTGATGCTCAGGGGTTCGCGGCAGTGACGCGCCTCCAGGCTCGAGGCTCGGCGCCGGTGGACTCCTTTATCCGCAGAGCCCCGTACTCGTTGAGAGAGCAAACTAGGGTTTCGCGTTGGCGAAGAGGGACAGCTCGACCCGTCCCTCGTGCGCGACGACAGTGCTCAGCGCCTGCACCCGCGCCAGCCAGCCCTCGGTGAAGCTGGGAGCGATCTCGTACGCATCGCGATTGAACTTTTCGATCTGCGCACGCACGCGAACAGGCTTGGCACGCCCCTGCGCGTCCGAGGGCACGAGGGTCGCCGTGCCCTCGATGTGTTCTCGCTTTCCGTCGCGCCGTGGCCGGCCACAGACGGTGAACGGAATGTCGGCGGTAAACTTGGAAACCACGTTCGCTCTCAGCGGCGGATCGAGCTTGAGACCCGAGAGCTTCGCTTCGAAAGCGCAATCCTTTGGGTCCGACTTCTTATGGGTGGCCCACTGCTGGAAATGCTCGGTCTTGAGCGGCTGATTGTCGACGACGATCGACGTGAGCGGAACGGAGCACGACCCGGAGACGGCCCCACTGTTTGGCTCGTAAGTCAGAGCGCAGGTCACTCGAGAGCTGACGGCGTTGATGCGCTCCCCCAACGGTGCATCGAATACTGCGCTGAAGTTGCTGTTTCCCGCCTCGGGATCAACGTACAGCAGCTCGCCAGCGTCGGCGCTCGCGGCGATTCCAACAACGACAAAGCCAAACACTTTGGCGTGGGCCATCTTCACTCCCATATCTTGACAATCGGGACGACGGGGTCGGGAACCGCCTGCAGCATTGCGGCCGTTCCAGCCCGTGGACCAGCTGCGATGCTTGGCTCTGCCGTCGCTCGAGAACGTGTTTGAATCTGCGAGATCGAGCGCTCGATCAACAGATCGAGGCTCCAGTCCAGCATCACGCGAAGCTTGTTGCTGAACCCTACGAGCTTGGCAAGGTACAATGTCCTCCAGACGAGCCAAGCGACGAAGCCAGAAAGCCTCACTCCCAGCAAATGCACCGCTGCGAATTGCTCCCCGACGGAAACAAGCGAGCCGTAATTGAAGTAGCGGAACGGCTTTGTCGTCTTGCGGTGAAGCAGGCGTACCAAGTTGCGGGCAGCATGGGGACCCTGTTGGAATGCGACCTGACCGAGTGGCGGCAGCGGGCGCGCGGTTTTATCGTCAACTAAAAACGCGGCGTCGCCGAGCACGAAGACATCGTCGAAACCCTCCGCACGCAGATCGGGCCGGATCCGCACTCGTCCAGACTCATCCAGCGCGATACCACTTTGAGCCAGCAGCTCCGAGGAGCGGACGCCGGCGCACCACACGCAGGTGCGGGTCGCCACGCGCTCGCCGGTCTTGAGCGTCACGTGCCGCGGCCCAACCTCGATCGCTCTGTTGTCCAAGAAGACCTTGATCTTCAGTCGTGAGAGCTGCCGCGATGCAATCTCCACCACTTTGGTGTGCCACCCGGGGAGGAGCTGCTTGCCGGATTGTACCAGCCAGACTTCAATTGAGCTCGGAACGATTTCCGGATATCGCCCCAGAAGGACGTTCTCGATCAAATCGTGGATTTCGGTTGCCACCTCTACACCGGTGGGGCCACCTCCGATGATGATGAACCGAAGCAGCTCCTGCTGGAGGCTGGTCGACCTGGAGGCCGCCGCGCGCTCAAAGCAATCAATCACCTGGTTCCGCACCGCGACAGCGTCGCCGAGCTCGCGCATGAAGAATGCATGTTTGTCCACACCGGGCGTACGGAATGTATTGGTGGTCGAACCTGGAGCGAGAATCAGATAGTCGTAGCCAAGCTGGGTGGGCACGCAGGCATCGGCGGCAATCTCGTCGGCCTCGAATTGGGCGGTGATCGATTTGGAGACAGGGTCGATGCTCTCCACGGTGGCGTTGCGAAAGTGAATGTTGGTGGTCTCGAAAATCCGGCGAAACGGATAGGTGACCTGTCGCGTCTCGATGGCGCCAACGGAGACGCTGGGAAGGAGCGGAGGGAAGAGAAAATAATTGTTTTTATCGATCACCACGAGCTCGAGGCCCCGGTGGTGGCCGAGGCTCTTGTCTAGGGCCAAGGCGGCATGCAGGCCGCCGAAGCCACCGCCCACCACCAGGACTCGCACCTTACTGTTGCTGCCGCGCCAGCGGTGAAACAACCACATCTGTTTCAACGGCACGAAGAGCATGAACGCGAAAAGCGCTGCTTCGACTATGCTGAGTGGCGCCAGTGCCTGCCGTGCAAGTGAGTTGAATGGGACGAGCAGCCATACCGCGACGTCCAGCCCGCTGAGCGCAACTGCCGAGAGCGTGATTGCCTTTCGTACCCGACGACGCATGGTCGTCTTGCGAAAGAGAAACTGCGAAACGGCGAGGACGATCGCCAGTCCAGTGATGTGACTGAGCAGTAGTGCGCAGAAGACCATCGGGTGTCCCCAAGCGACGTCCGCCAGCTTCACGGCCCAATCGTAGGGGGCGGTGTCATGCTGGAACAGCCAGCCCACCAGTACCTTGGCGACGCCCCAGCCGGTCAGAAACAAGATTCCCCCGCTGAGGATCGCGGCAGTGGCGATGAGTTTCCTCCACCACACCATGTTGGTCAGTCGATACGCGTCCGGAGTGGGTCGCGCGGACATGTTCTACTCCTCGCAGAAATGCGAAACTTCTGCGAGTTGACAATTTTGAAAAATGTCTCAGCGATTATTCTTCTTCTCCTTTCTTCTTACGCACTTGGTGCCGACAGAGATTCGATTTCGACCACGGTGATTCGGCCCAGCATGCTGTTGTGGCTGGATTTCAGGTCTTTGGAGCACGTTCATGGCTTCGATGATGTTCCGGACTTGAAGGTGCAGGCAGAAACCAAGCCAGCGGATCATTCGCTGACAAGAGAATTCATCTCCTCCTGCTGGGCACTGTCTCTGATTCCCGCGCCTCAATTGGACAGCCTTAACTCGCGCGGCTGCGCGCGGATCTGTAGAGAATCGACCCCGAGCGGCCAATCGGCGTGCTAACCCAGCGGCCGTTGTGATCAGCTGCGGCCGCGGGTTTCACGGCCGTGGCCCTTATTGCCCTTGCGGCAAGCAGCGCCCGAGTAAACCCACAGCGAGACACGGGAGACACTGCAGAGGAAGAGCTGCCACTCGCGCTGCCGTGCCGACCCACCATCGCGTGCACGGCAGAAATGGTGCCATCGCCCGCCCTGCAGTGCTGCCGCGCGCGATGGTCACCTCAACTTTCGTGGCTGAGCTCCACCTTGGCGAACGCCAACGCGGATTGGATAAGCTTCCCCGCGAGCCGAAGAACGTTCACCGGCTGCGGCGCGCTCAGCTCGTCGGACAGGAAGCGGCGCAGCGCTTCACGGCGTCGCATCTTGCCGCTGGAAGTGCGCGGCAGCGTCCCGGGATCGAGAATCTTCACCGTGTGGGCACGGACTCCCGTGCGGTCGAGCACCGCCTGGCGTATCCTCTCCTCGAGATTGACGGAAGAGCCGCGAGGACCACGTTCGGCCAGGATCAGCAGCTTCTCTCCGTCGGCTCCTTCGGGTGTGAAACCGAGAGCCACCACGCATCCGGTGCGAACGCCCTCGAGGGAGTCGACGCAGGTTTCGAACTCCTGCGGCTGATGGTTTGCTCCTCGGATGATCACCAGGTCCTTGGCGCGCCCACAGATGTACAGCTCGCCCTTTTCAACGAAGCCCAGGTCTCCAGTATCGAGCCATCCGTCGATCAGAGTGCCGGCAGTCGCTTTCCGGTTGCCGAAGTACCCCACCATCACCGATGGACCTCGAACGAAGATTCTCCCTGCGCGACGCTCGGGCAGCACGTCACCGCGCTGGCCGCGGATCTCGACCTCCACCCCAGGCACGGGCGGACCCACCGACGCGATCTCGAACGTGCCGCTTCGAACCTGGCCTCGTCGGGCGAGCTCGAGGGAATCAACGCTCAACGCCCGTGCTGGCCGGTCCGGTACGCAGTAGGTCACTGCCAGCGTTGCTTCGGCGAGCCCGTAACCCGGCGTGAGGACGCGAGGGTTGAAGCCCCAGGCCTGGAACCTTCGCGCGAAGGTTCGCATCACTTTCATCGAGACGGGCTCAGCGCCGTTCAGCGCGATTCGCCAGGAAGACAGGTCGACTCCGTCCAGCTCTGCGTCCTTGATTCGGTGAGCACACAGGGAGTATCCGAAGCTAGGCGCCGCCGATGCGGTTCCGCGATGGCGCGAAATCGCTCGCAGCCAGAGCGCAGGCCGAGCGAGGAAATTCTCGGGCGGAATTAACACCAGCGGCGCCGGATAGTACATGGCGCTGAGCAAACAGCCGATCAACCCCATGTCATGGTACAGCGGTAGCCATGAGACTCCGACCTCGTGCTCTGTCGCGGAGGCGTTGATCATCGAGTTGAGAATGGCGCACTGAGCGAGCAGGTTCCCCTGAGACAGCGCAACCGGTTTGGGATCCACCGTCGAGCCCGACGAGAATTGGATCAGGGCAAGGTGGTGCGGTTGCGCTTCCGCTTCATCAGTCTCAGCGATGAGCGTATCGGCGGTATGGCAACCCAAGTCCGGACGAGAGGCTTCCATCGCTTTTCCGAGCAGGCGCCGCACGCGCGAGTCGCTGATCACCAGGCGCGCGCCGACGAGCTTGACCATTCGCGCTGTCGCCGAATGGTATTCGTCAAGCCTCCCGAGACGGAGGGGAGGGTAAAGCGGGACCGGAACCGCCCCAGCGAGCAGTGCGCCGAAGAACGCGTCCACGAACGAAGGCCCGGTCGGCAGAATCACTGCGACGCGGTCTCCTCGGCGGATTCCGAGCTTCAGCAGGACCGACGCAGCTCGCCGGGCTCGCCGGTACACCTCGCGCCAGGAAAGATACTGC
>WNEZ01014531.1_pt1 | contig 11655 bp, 11 predicted proteins | sample 5400521 | NCBI WGS metagenome assembly WNEZ01 (sample SAMN13153339, study PRJNA577476) | soil metagenome | isolation source: 120 cm saprolite under Douglas fir tree site 2 hole 1 replicate 1 | place: USA:California | collected 2015-04-18
GAAGGAAGCTAGACGAGCTGCCGCGTAGATTCCGGGCACGCGGTCGACAACATGCCTCGTGCCCGGCTTTCGCGGCTCGTCTGCATCCGGATCGTGCATTCCCGGAAACAGGCGGGTACCAGAGATCACAGGACACCGCGCCGGCGTTGCTGTACCGGCGCTCGACAGGACGCAATTCGGCCCACGACGAAAGCTGAGAGCTCGGTTGTATGAGGCGCTCGTGCCGGCGACCGTGACGATGCTCTAGGCAACGCGCACGAGCGCGTCGGCAACGATCTGTGCCAGTGCCTCGATGAATTCGGGGTGTGTGTTGAACGATCTCGTTCGTCGAATCCGAATGCCGTTCTCATGCGCGAACGCCAGCGCTTCGACATCGAGGTCGTAAAGGATCTCCAGGTGGTCGGCCACGAAACCGATCGGGCACACCAGCACATCCTGCGCGGCCGAGCGCGCGATCGCGTCGAGCAGGTCGGGTCCCAGCCACGGCTCTCCTGTCTGGCTGGCCGACTGGAAGGCGAACTCCCAAGGCGGCAGATCCATGCTCGAGGCGACCAGGCGGCAGCTGTCACGCAGTTGTTGGTGATAGGGATCCCCTTCATCCAGAATGCGCGCTGGCAGGCTGTGCGCTGTGAAGAACAAGCGCTCAGGCGTCGCGACTGCCAGTGCTTCTGCAAGCGAACCCTGCACGGCTGAGATGAAGGCAGGATGATCATGAAAACCGGGCACGAAGACGAGCTCACCATCCCAGGCTTGTTCAAGAGCGTGCAGGTAGCCGCCGAGGCTCATGCGCGCGTAGTGCGGAGCTAAGGGTAACCCGACCAGCCGCCTTACCCCGGCGCCCCTGGCCTCGGCAGCACCCTCAGCGATGAACGGCGGCCCGTGCTTCATGCCGACGAATGTCGGCATGCCCGTCCGTTCGGCGAGCGCGGTCGCCTGGGCGCGTGTGATCTTACTGAGCGGCGACCCGTTGATTGCGCGGTATCGCGCTGTCAGATCCTGCAGCGCAGCCGGTGAAGGCTTCCGTCCCCCACGGATGTGCGTGTAGTACTCGGCGATATCCGCTTCGGTGGCGGGACTTCCGTACGCCATGCAGATGATGCCCGTCGACTTGTCAGGCGACATGCGAAGGGACCCAGGAGTGAACGGTCTCCACCAAAAGCTGCAGGTTTTCAACGCCGGCGTCGGGCGGAACGCCATGGCCGAGGTTGAAGATGTGACCAGGGCGACCGGCCGCCCGACGTAGTACATCGCGCGTTCTGGCCTGGACGAGGTCTGGCGGCCCGAGCAGCACCCCAGGATCGAGGTTGCCCTGGATACCGCCTTTGTATCCAACACGGCTCCAGGCCTGGTCTAACGGCACGCGCCAATCGAGGGAGACGATGTCGGGACCAGTCTCGACGATCGCCTCGAGCAGGCCCGCCGTGTCGGTGCCGAAATGGATGCGCGGTACGTTCAGAGGCCGCAGAGCGTCGAATATCGCTCGCGTGTGCGGCGCCACACGTCCCAGGTAGTCCTCGAGTGCAAGCGCGCCGACCCATGAGTCGAACAGCTGGACCGCCTGCGCTCCAGCCGCCACCTGCGCCGTCAGGTAACCGCTCATCGCGCGTGCGAGCTTGTCGAGCAGCCGGTCGAAGGCGTCCGGCTGCGTGAACATGAAAGCCTTGACCTTCTCGAACGAACGCGACGGCCGTCCTTCGATGAGGTAGCTGGCCAGGGTGAACGGAGCGCCGGCAAAACAGATCACAGGCACAGGCGATTCCGAGACCACCTGGCGCACGGCGGCTATGACCTGTGGCGCGGCCTCCTCACCATCGGGCACACCCAGGCGCTCGACGTCGGCGACGCTGGCAATGGGATTCGCTATCACCGGCCCGACGCCGTCGACGAGCTCGACGTCAACCCCCATGCCCCTCACCGGTAGCATGATGTCGGCGAACATCACTGCCGCGTCGACGCCCAAACGGCGCACCGGCTGCAGCGTGACCTCGGCGCACAGATCTGGCTGGGCGACGATGTCGGCAAGCGTCCACCGCTCACGCAGGCGGCGGTACTCCGGCAGCGAACGCCCCGCCTGCCTCATGAGCCACACGGGAGTGGTTTCCGTCGGTCGCATTCGCGCCGCGTCGAGAAATCGACTCATGAGATGGCTTCCAGGGTGGCGTCGATCTCCGCCGGGCCGTGCGCCGCGGAGACGAACCACGCCTCGAACTGCGAAGGTGGCAGAAGCATGCCGGACGCGAGCATGGAGTGAAAGAAGCGGCCGAAGGCATCGGTGTTCGAGGTCTTCGCCTCCCGAAAGTTGCGCGGCGGAAAGTCGCGGAAGAAAACGGTGAGGAGCGACCCAACGCGAGAGACGCTCGCACCCTCGATCTGTTTCGCGGCGATTCCAGCCTCCAGGCGCGCCGCCTGCCGCTCGATGAGGGCGTAAACATCGCTCGTCAGCGCTCGCAGGGTTGCCTCGCCGGCCGCCATCACCACCGGATGTCCCGAGAGGGTGCCGGCCTGGTACACCGGGCCCGACGGCGCAACCAGGTCCATGAGGGTGGCGCGACCTCCGTACGCACCGACGGGAAGCCCGCCGCCGATGATCTTGCCAAGCACCGTCAGGTCGGGGCGGACACCGAACAGCTCCTGGGCGCCGCCGGGCGCGACGCGAAACCCCGTGATGACCTCGTCGAAGATCAGCAGCGCGCCTGAGTCGGCCGTGATGTCACTCAGCCCCTGGAGAAATCCGTCCACCGCGGCGACAACTCCCATGTTCGCGGCCACTGGCTCGACGATCACCGCCGCGATCTGGCCGGGGTGCGACGCAAACAGCGCCGCCACCGAGTCGAGGTCGTTGTAGCTCGCGACAAGGGTCTGCCGCGCGACCGACGCAGCCACGCCGGCGCTGCCCGGGATCGAAAGAGTGGCAGCTCCGGAGCCCGCCTCGACCAGCAATGAGTCGGCGTGGCCGTGATATCCGCCCTCGAACTTGACGACGAGGTCACGGCCCGTCGCCGCACGCGCGACGCGCAGCGCGCTCATCGCCGCCTCGGTGCCGCTGTTGACGAACCTGATTCGCTCGATCGACGGCATGCGGGAGCGGATCAGCTCAGCAAGGCGGACCTCGCCCGGTCCGGTCACGCCAAACGGGCCTCCTGCCTCGGCCGCGCCTTTGACGGCCTCGACCATGCCGGGATGCGCATGACCGAGCAGGAGGGGACCGAACGCCCCGACGTAGTCGATGTATCGCCGTCCTGCCTCGTCCCAGACGTAGGCCCCGTCTCCGCGTACCAGCACCGGCGGCTGGCCGCCGACCGCACGATAGGCGCGGACAGGGCTGTTCACCCCGCCTGGAAACAGGTTGGCGGCGCGTTCGCGCCAGTCGATCCCAGCGGCGACGGTCACTCGGCGCCCAGCAGCCTGGTTATCTCATCGATCGGCCGGTGGATCCCGGTCAGGATCGGCGTGTCTCTAATGGTCGAACGGCGGCTCTCGGTTCCCCGCAGCTCTCGCACCAGCTCGCCGAAGGCGGGAAGGTCGTCGGTTTCGTAGGCGACGAGAAAATCCATGTCATCGACTCCGAATGAGTAGGCGAGCAGCTGCCGCACCTGCTGGTAGTGGTGCCCAACCTTCATGTGCTCGTTCATCACTTTTTGCCGCTTCTCCTGGTCGAGCAGGTACCAGTCCGTGCTCTTCGTGAAGGGGTAGACGATGAGATACGCCGAGCGCTCGCCGGCGAAGAGCCACTGCTCCTGTGATGTGGGTCGCTTGACGTACTGCGAGGGCCGGATGATGCCCAGAAAGCTGTGTTGGGCGATCATCCAGGTGCCCATGCCGGATCGCATGGCCCGCGCACCTCTCTCTTCCAGCGCGTCCAGCGATGCGGCCAGGCTCCACAGCAGGACGTCGACGCCGGCCTTCAGGCCGATCATCGAATAGGTGAACGTGGTGACGTTTCCTGATGACGCCAGCGCCGCGCCGAACTCCTCCGCCGAGCGGCACCGCTCGTCCCGATTCAGCCGTCGCCAGGCGGGATCCAGTCCGAGCGCCAGCGCGTGCACATAGCGGGTGTCGCTCACCGCGCTTCGTGGAGCCAAGACGCGACGTCCTCCGCGAAGTACGTGATGACGATGCCCGCGCCCGCCCGCACGATGGCGGTGATCGACTCGAGGATGGCGCCGCGCCTGTCGATCCACCCATGCTCCGCGGCGGCCTCGATCATTGCCGCCTCGCCGCTCACCTGGTACGCCGCGAGCGGAAGGTCGAATCGATCGCGCGCACGCGCAAGCAGGTCGAGCGACGTCAACCCAGGCTTCACCATCAGAATGTCGGCACCTTCATCAGCGTCGAGCTGCATCTCACGCAGCGCCTCATGCGCGTTGGCCGGGTCCATCTGGTACGACTTACGGTCGCCGAAGCTCGGCGTCGATCCGGCAGCATCGCGAAACGGGCCGTAGAAGGTGGATGCGTGCTTTGAGGCGTACGCCATGATCGCAGTGTCGATGAAACCCTCACCGTCGAGTCCCGAGCGCACGGCGGCGACCTGTCCATCCATCATGGCGCTTGGGCCGACGATGTCCGCGCCGGCTTCGGCGTAGGCGATTCCGGCGGCGCCGAGCCGCGGCAGTGACGCGTCGTTGTCGACCTTCTCGCCGTTCAGGACCCCACAGTGGCCGTGGGACGTGTACTCGCAAAGGCACACGTCGGCCGCGAGCGCGATGGGCAAGCCCTCTCGGCGCAGCAGGCGCAGGGTTTCAGGAACGGGCCCGCGCCGGTCGTCGGCGCCGGATCCGACGGCGTCCTTGGAGTCGGGGATGCCGAACAACAGCACGCCACCGACGCCGAGCTCGGCCAGCTCGTGCGCCTTCTGCAGCGCAAGGTCGGGCGTCAGCCTGTGATGGCCTTTCAGGGACGCGATCTCATGGCGCCGGCCACGACCACCGATGACGAAAAGGGGCGCGATGAGCTGCGCGGGATGGAGCCGCGTCTCCCGCACGAGCGCACGCAGCGCTGGACTCGAGCGCAGCCGGCGCGGCCGTACCGCCTCGGGAGTCTTGACAGCCGGTCGCGATATCAGCTTAGCCATCGCTACGCACCTCCACTGGAACTGCCCGCTCGACTGCGGCGGCGAGCTGCTCGACGTCAGGCGATGCCGCCTCGGCGACCACAGTGAAGCCGGCTGCGCGTGCGGCAGATGTCGTGCGCGGCCCGATCGTGACCGCGGGCAGCGAATTGCCGCCTCCGAGCTTGATGAAACCGCGCACCGCCGAGCCCGATGCGAACACAACCGCCGCGAGGTCCGGCCTCGCCAGGGCCCGGCGCAGCGGAGCCGCCGAATCGCCAGGTCCTTCGACAGTCTCGTAAACAGTTATCTCGGTTACCGATGCACCCCGTTTGCTCAGGCCCGCGGGCAGGTCCGGGTTGGCGGCCGACGCGCGGACGATGAGCACGCGCTGGCCCGCCGGATCTGGGAAGGCGGACGCAAGAGATGCGCCAGTCGATTCTTGCGGGACGAGAGCAGCCTCAACGCCTCTCGCGCGCAGCGCGCCGGCAGTGGTCTGACCGACGGCCGCCCAGCGAGGACCGGCAGGCGCGTTAGGAAGGGAATCGACCCCGGCGGCGCTCGTCACCACCACCCAGTCGAACGCACCGAGTTCCGGCCAGTCGACTTTCAGCGGTCGAGTGACGACGGTGGACACCGCGGTGATGGTGTAACCGCGCGATTCCAGCTCGGTCACGAGCGGATCGAAGGCACCGCTCGGCCTGGTGACGAGGATCGCCGTCACCTCAGACTCACCGTGGCGGCAAGCCTTCGCCCGGCGGCTTCCGCGATGGCCATCGCGTCAGACCGGCGCCCTGCAAAGGATTCGACCCGCAGATCTGACCCGTCGCTGTTGACCCCGCCAACAAGCAGCTTGAAGATCTCGCCGTCGATCGAAGCCAGCGCACCTACCGGTGCGCGGCAAGTGCCGCCTGTAGCGGACAGCACGCTGCGCTCCGCCTCCACGGCGAGACGGACCTCGGGCTCATCGAAGCCGGCAAGGATGCGTATGAGGTCGGTGTCGGTCCGACGCGCCTGGACTGCAAGCGCGCCCTGAGCCGGGGCCGGCGGAACCACCTCCGCATGGATTCGCTGGTCGATGCGATCGCCCCGACCGAGGCGGTCGAGGCCGGCCGCGGCGATCACCAGGGCGTCCACCTCGCCAGCGTCGAGGCGCCGCAATCGCGTGTCGACGTTGCCGTGCAGCGGTGTGATTAGCAGATCGCCACGTGCGGCGCGAATGAATCCGGCGCGCCGCGGGCTGTCGGTGCCCACGCTCGCGGCCGGCGGCAGGCTCGCGATCGACCGTAGACCGGTCTTGGTGACGAGCGCGTCACGCGGGTCTGCCCTCTCCGGGTAGGCGGCGATCACGAGCTCCGACTCCTCGTCCAGCGGCAGGTCCTTGGCACTGTGCACCGCGGCATCGATCTCGCCGCGCACGAGCGCGCCGGCGATGGCGGCCACGAAGATCCCCTCGCCTGGCACGGTGTCGATGGGTCGCACATCGCCCTCGGTCATGATTCGCACGATCTCGACCTCGTGACCCGAGCCACGTAACCGCCTGGCCACCGATTCGGTCTGCACTAGGGCCAGTTGGGATCCCCGCGTGCCCACGCGGATTCTCAACTGACGCGCCTCAGCCAGGCCGCGTACGCGGCGGTCTTCTGGCCGACGAGCCGCTCCGCGTCCTTTATATATGCGCCCGGAAGCGGGCCGCCACGACGATAGAGGTCGTCGATGCCGAGGAAGCTGCCGTTCATCCGTGCGCGGACCGCATCCGAAACCGCTGGTGGCGCCGAGATGTCCACGATCGGCGGGAGACCGTGGGCGGCAGTGGGCTCGAGCTCGGTCCACGGTCCGCCCAGAGCAACCGCCACCCCGGCAGCCTGGCCCGCCAGCTCTGCGCCCGCCCGCAGGTCGACGCCACTGCCGTCGTATTCGTTGGCGAGCCGCGACGCCCTCTCTGCATCCCGGCTTGCGATCGTGACCTGCGCACCCGTCCGCCTGACGGAATAAGCGAGGGCGGCTCCCATTCGGCCGGCCCCGACCACCACGGTCTCGAAGAGCCTGCGGAGACGGTGATCAAGGCCCGGCCTGTCAGCTGCTCGACGCAGTGCTTCGCGGACCTGCCGCAGCACATCGTCTTCGCCGACGATGACGCTCTCGAGGCCGCACGCGACCCGTATCAGGTGCGCGGTGGCTCCGTCACCCGTGAGGCGTTGCGGTGCCTCGAGCGCGGGAGCTGGAGCGAATCCGTACAGCTCGGCGCGGTGGCACGTGATCAGCGCCACGCCGACGCCGCCGGCATCGATCCACCGCAACATCTCGCCGGCGAAGGCGGCACGATCTGACGCATCCACCTCATCCGCAGCAGCCGTGAGAGTCCAGGGTCCGGTCATGCGATGGTCTCGGGGCTGGCGTGCCCCAGCATCAGAGCGACGAGGAGGCGATCGAGCGTCGACTCTGCGTCGACGAGGAGGGCAGTAGCCTCGCGGGTGTCAAGGTGGCGACGCCTCGCCAGCACCGCGAGCTCCTCGACAAAAGGCTTGCGAAAGCGAAGAAATCCCTCGACGGTGTCGCTCAATGACGCACCTAGCCTCGCGGCCAGGGCTCCGTAATCGCTCGCGTGTTTCTCCGCCGTGGCGAGCAGGGATGACGCCTGATTCCCGTCTGCATCAAGACCTGCGAGGAGGTCGCTCACGAGCTGCGTGCCGCGGCGGCGAAAGACCTGGCGCTCGGTGTCCGAGATCGCGCCCAGCCAACCGCCATGACCATGCGCGTGTTCGAGCGGCCGTGCCCGTCGGTAGGCGCGAGCCATGCGATCAGCAGATGCTCCTAGCGGCGGGCGTCGCGTTCTTCCCGCGGGCACAAGTGCCTGGACGGCCGACACGAGGAATCGGCGGTGGCCGCCCGGCGTTGTGAAAGATGAGATCTGGCCGCGGTCGGCCCAACGACGTAGGGTGTTGGGCGTCACCCCCAAGGTCCGGCTGGCCTGGCCGAGCGTGAGCCAACCCTTCGCGTCATTCCTGATCAAAACTGCCTAAATCTACCACCGATCTCGGCCGCCAGCCACCAGCCGAGCCTGCCGCAGCGATCCTGGCGTCGAGATTGCGGGAATGACCGCGACGACGTCGCCGACGACAAGCGTGGCTGGGGTGCTGATGCCGGCCTCGTCCGCGACACGGGCGATATTGTCGAGGCGGGCACTCACCGACCGCTGATCGGGCAGAGTCGCGTTGCTGATGATGGCGGCCGGCCGGGAACCGCCGACCGCCGCAACAAGCGTGGCCGCGATCTCGGAGAGGTTCGTGCGCGGCATCAGCACAACCAGCGTCTCAGCGCTGCGGGCCAGTTCGCGGAGTCGTTCCTTGCCATCGCCGCCCCGCGCGGCCGTGATCGCTAGAGAAGAGGAAACGCCGCGCATTGTGAGCGGAATGCCGGCTGCGGCCGGCGCCGCCATTGCCGCGCTCACACCAGGGACGACCACGACGTCGATGCGGGCGTCGAGCAGAGCCGCCAGCTCTTCACCGCCGCGACCGAAGACGAATGGGTCGCCGCCTTTGAGCCGCACCACCGAATACCCGGCTCGGGCCAGCTCGATCATCCTGGCGTTGATGTCGTCTTGGCGCGGATTTTTCATCCCTGCGCGCTTACCGACGTTTTCGAGTCGCGTGGTCTCTCCGCACAGCGCGAGCGCGCGCGGCGCGATCAGCGCGTCGTGCAGCACGTAGTCGGCATCGGCCAGAAGCTCTCGCGCTCTGAAGGTCAGCAGGTCGGGGTCTCCCGGCCCGGCGCCCACCAGCGCTACGCGTCCGGCCGAACGGGAACCGCGCGATTGCTCGATGGCGAGGGCCACTTCGTTGGCAGCACCCTCCTCGCCGGCCCGCAGCAATTCGCTTACTCGCGAGTGGAGGAGGCGGCGGTAGACCGTGGTCTGCTGATTGAGTGGGACCCCGCCTTCACGAAGCCGGCGACGAACCCTCCCGACCAGCGCCGCGAATGGCCCCCACTCGCGCCCGAGCCAGCGCTCGATCCGGGCGCGCAGCACAGAGGCGAGGAACGGGCTCTCGCCCGAGGTCGAAACCGCGACGATCACCGGGTCACGCCGCACGATCGCCGGCGCGATGAAGCGGCACCGCTGCGGCCGGTCGACGACGTTGATCAGGATTCCTGCTGCCTCGGCTTCCTCCCAGCTGGCCCGATTGATGGCGTCGTCTTCGCTGGCGTCGATGACAAGTCGCGCCTCCGCAAGAACGCCCGGCAGATAGTCCCGCCGGATGAGCGCGATTTGCCGCTCGGTTGCGAGCTGCTCCAGCGCCACGGCCGGCCGCGACGCGTAGACCGTGACCTTCGCCTCAGCCTCTACCAAACCTTCGACCTTCTGAACGGCAAGCGAGCCGCCACCCAGGACGACACAAGTCTGCCCGGCCAGGTCGACGAATATCGGGTAGTACCTCATGGCCGCACAACCGCAGCGGCGCGCTCGCGGACCGCGTCAAACCCGACGCGTTCCACCCAATTGCCGAAACCTTCACCCGTGCTCCGTTCGACACCAAACGACTCGAAGATCGGCCGCAGCAGTGATGGGATCTCGCCAATGGGAACATTGGGTGCGAAGAGCCGGTTGAGTCGCGTGCCGTCGAAATCGCCGCCCAGCATCACGTCGTACTTGCCGAGTGTGGTACCGACAAAGCCGACGTCGCCCAGATATGGACGCGAGCAACCGTTTGGACATCCGCTCATGCGGAAGCTGATGCGCTCCTCACCCAGGCCAAGCTCCTCGAGCACCGCCGCGAGGCTTCGAATCAGAGAGGGCAAGGCCCGCTCAGCTTCGGCGACGGCCAGACCGCAAGTCGGAACGGCGGGGCAGGCCATCGAGTGCCGGATCGCACGCGGAATCGAGTCGACATGGGCGATGCCGTGTTGCGAAAGCACGCCGTCGACACGAGATCGCTGTGAGGGATCGATGCCGGCCAGGATCAGGTTCTGCTGCGCCGTGAGGCGGACCTCTAACCGCAACTCGTCGACGATCGTGCGCAGGCCGGTCCGGAGCCGCCCGGTGTCAGTGTCAGCGATGCGGCCGTTCTCAATGAAAAGCCCTAGGTACAGCTTGCCGTCGCCCTGCTCGTGCCAGCCCAGGTGGTCGTCCACCGGGCGCCACGCAAGCGGCTCCGGCGATTGCAGCCGAAACCCAAGCCTCGCCTCCACCTCTGATCGAAACCAGTCAAGGCCGCGGTCGGCGATCGTGTACTTGAGGCGGGCGTGCCGGCGATTGGACCGGTCGCCGTAGTCGCGCTGAACCGCGACCACCTCTCGAGCTGCATCGACCACGTGTTGCGCCAGGACGAAGCCGAGCGGAAGCGCAACCGCTACGAATGTCTCCGGCTTGTTGAGAGTGCGGCCAAGGCCTCCGCCGACGAGGATGTTGAATCCGCGCACGGATCCGTCGGGTCCAGGCATGGCGACGATGGCCAGATCGTGCGCGTAAATGTCGACGCAGTTGTCGCCTTCGAGGGCGACAGTGGTCTTGAACTTGCGCGGCAGGTACTGCTCGCCATAGAGCGGCTCGGCCTCCGGCTCCGACGACCGCACGACCTCACCGTCGAGCCAGATCTCGTGATACGCGCCGGTGCGTGGTGTCAGCTCGGCCACCAAGTCCGCAATGGTGCGATGCACCTCGCGATGAAACCGGTCGGCCGCGGGAGCCGGGCAGCACATGATGTTTCGCTCCTGGTCTCCACAACCGCCGAGCGTCGTCAGCAGCGCGTCGTTGATGGCGCGGATCGACTTCTTGATGTCGCGCTTGAGGACACCGTGGAGCTGGAAGTCCTGGCGGGTGGTGATCCTCAGCGTTCCGTTTGCCCATCGCTCGGCGATGTCGTCATGTGCCAGGTATGCGTCCGCGGGCACCACTCCGCCCGGGATACGAGTGCGGATCATCAGCTGGTGATGCTTGTCGAGGCCCCTGGCCCTCGCCTCTTTGCGCTTATCGCGGTCGTCCTGCTGGTAGATGCCGTGGAACTTGAGCAGTTGCTCGGATTCCTCGGTGAAGGCAGGTGTTTCGACCTCGATCTCCTCCCGAATCCTGCCGCGCAGGTGGTTCGACTTGGCTTTGATCGACTCGTTCTTGGACAGGCCCTCCAGCGAGGTTGTGCAGCCGCAGACCTGGCACATGGTTCAGGCCACCTTCAGCGCCAAAGTCCAGACCGCGAGCGTGACGGTAACTCGCGTGAATCGCTCCGGCACCAGCACCGCGAGTCGGCTGCCGATCACGACGCCAGGAATCGAGCCCAGGAGTAACAGGAGCGCGAGGTGGGCGTCGAATGTGGTTTGCAGGAGCGTCAGCGGAGTGGCGACCGCGGCAAGGATGAGGGCGTGGACCATGTCGGTGCCGACCACACGAGCGATGGGCAGCGACGTCAGGCCGACAAGGCCGGCCACCGCGACCGAACCGCTCCCGACGCTCGCGACCGCGACCATGGCCCCAACGAGGATCCCCAGGAGGGCGAGCTTGATTGGGTCGTTGTTGCCATGCCCGGGCTTTGCCGGCACGAGGAGGCGATAGGTCAAGACGCAAGCTGCAACGAGGAGGCAGGCCTGAATGAGCCGTGCCCGGACGGTGTCGGAAG
>WNEZ01013807.1_pt1 | contig 11650 bp, 11 predicted proteins | sample 5400521 | NCBI WGS metagenome assembly WNEZ01 (sample SAMN13153339, study PRJNA577476) | soil metagenome | isolation source: 120 cm saprolite under Douglas fir tree site 2 hole 1 replicate 1 | place: USA:California | collected 2015-04-18
ATTACCCAGAGCAGTGTCGGGTAGGCCACGATCCTTTCAACTGCGCCATAGGGGAGTCCCAGTGGATAGAATATTTGGGGAATGGCTAGTATCGCTGCGGCGGCGAAGGAGAGTGTTCCCAGTGAAATAGAGAGGTACCTGAAGGGTGAACCCTGCAATGGAAGGGTGACGAAAGGCGTTAGACCGGCAGCGAAGAATGATACTATCGAGATGGCCAAGTGGACGTTGTACACGTCCTCTGGAAACAATGCTCCACCAATAGCTCCGAGACCTCCCAGAGCAAAGAAAACCGTCACTGGGATCCTATGATAGGCCTTGTGGAGGAAATAAGCGGCTACCAGTACGAGCAATCCTTCGAGGAAGAGGGAAGAGTTGAAGACAATTGCAGAGGGACCTGGCCGACCGAGGCTGCTGATAGTCTGAGAAACCCTGTAGTCGGGATAGATTTCCTCTGCCAAAACTAGCCCTACGAGAAACTGGACAGAGCCAATGAACAGAAGTAGGCCAGAGGCCTTCTCAGGCGGATAAGTCGGCAAACGCATACTTTCTAGACCAGACAGTTCCGACGATAAGATTTGTCGAAGATTCAACTGAGCCTTAAGACTGAGCAGCAGCTGAAATTCCAAGCCCCCTGAGTCCCACTACCAGTACGGAGGAGCGCTTGAGTCCCCTCCGCCTCGGGTCCCACTTGTGGGAGGACGAGGTGTCTGCCGTAGCGCTGTGTCTCACTGGCAGTTAGGCCGACACTGTCGAACAAATTCAGATCATGAATGTGACGAGTCTGATCCCAGATAGAACCTTCGGCCAACCGTTCGCCAAGATGCAGAAGATTTCCGAAGCAAGCGCCTAGAATCCAAAGGCCGAGGTCGAACACTCTCGCGTCCCGGGTTGTCCTCAGCCAATTGAGATTACCTGGCGGAGTTCGAACTCGTTACCGTCCGGGTCATGAAACCTAGCCTCTTTAGCTGTCACAAGCTCGTCTGGCCGAAAGTCTAGCGTGCGCAAGCGTCCAACCTTGCCTCCATATTTTCGAACAAGCCGTATTGACCTATCGATGTCCTTGCAGACGAAGTGCAATCCCAGCGGCGTCTGATGCCTGTTTGCCGGCCCCTCGTAGCCCCCGTGGATTGAAAGAATGAAGCCACCAGCGTCAAGCTCTGCCCAATCACTAGTCTTGTGTAACATGCGTAAATGGAAGACTTGCCGGTAGAATCGTAAACACTTATCGAAGTTTGAGACGAAGATAATGATCGGATTGACCAAGGTATTACGACGGTACATGCTTGCGTAGTCGCGAAGCCTTCTTGGATTCATGGCTAGATATTATGACTATTTCCTGTCGCGTAATAATCTGAGTCCCTTGTGGGTTAGCCTGATTTTCGCGTAATATCCAAATTCCTTGTGTCTCAACTCGTGAGCTAGATGTCCTGTCTGGGCGCCGCATGCACTCCAGAATTGGTGCCAATTCGAACAGCAGATCGTAAATGGTTCGACCGCCTGCTTCTAATTTGTTATCGGACTATACTCCCATCTTCCATTTTCGCGATGCTGTCTGCCAAGCCTTCTATCCTTACATCGTGACTGGCGATCAGAGCCGCTTTTCCCTCCTTCTTGACTATGTCTCTAAGCGTTTCGATGACCCCTGAGCCAGTCTTCGAATCCAAGTTCGCTGTGGGCTCGTCCGCGATGATGAGCTTTGGATTGTTGACGACCGCCCTAGCTATCGCGACCCTCTGCTTCTCTCCACCGCTCAGATCCTCTTGAAGATGATTGGCTCTGTCATGAAGCCCTACCTTGTCAATCGCCTGCCACGCGATTTTCTTTGCTTTGCCTCCCCTGATCCCGTTCATGTTTAGTGCAACCTCAACATTTTCCAATGCCGTGAATCCGCTGAGAAGGTTGAACTCTTGAAAAATGAAGCCTATCTTCTTCAGCCTAATTTCTGGTAGGCTTCCCTGATTCATCGACGTCACTTGGAGATTGTCGATCGATACCCGTCCCTCGTCCGGTCTGAGGAGCGTTCCGCATATGAGTAGGAGAGTTGTCTTCCCACTCCCACTCGGACCGGCGATCAGAGACAGTTCCCCTTCATGTATGGTAAGTGATACATTCTTCAACGCGTGTACGGCCGCGTATCCTTTTCCGTAGGTCTTCGACAGATTCTCGGCCTTTAGTATTTCGGAAGTATTCGATTCACTTGAATGCAATTGCAGGATCGATCCTTGAGATTCTCCTTGCTGGAAGTAGAGCCGCTCCTGTACCCATCAGAATAGCCGAAGCGAAAATGAGGGCCACAGAGCCGGCGTCATACAGAATTGCAATCGGAAAGTGCACTACGTATTGCAGACCTCTGACGACCACGATGGTGAGTCCGCCTGCAATTCCGAAACCTGAGAGGGCGATCAGAATCGATTGCCAGAAGGCTATCTGCAGCAAGTCTCTGTTCTTGATCCCTAGCGCTTTCAATATTCCATATTCTCTCTGGCGCTCCACAGTGGTCGTGTAGTTAGTCAAGCCTATGACCAGAACTCCTGTCAACCCTCCCATGACCTCCATCGCCTGAATTATCGGAGCAGTACCTGAAAGCACGGCATCCCGAGACACTCCAGCCCATTCCGAGTTCGTGAAGACTGATACGCCATTGAGAGCGGCGCGGAGTGCCGAGGCAACGGTGTCGGCGGATGCTCCTTCCGAGACCTTAACTAGGAAATAGTTGACAGATGTTCCATAGCCTACGATCTTCTGAACGTCGTTCAGATTCGAATAGGCGATTGGAGCTAGAAGACCCCCGAGCCCGGAGACCCCGACCACTGAGAGACGGTTTCCATTGACACTGACAACGTCGCCTACGTCAACATTCAACCTCGCGGCCAACGCGGCGTCCACGACTGTCTGATTTGCGCCGGTGATGCTGGAGCCTCTGATGAGTGGAAGAGGACCTCCTAGACCTGAGGTTGCGTCATATCCAAAGAAGAAGATAGATTGGTTCTTGCCATCCTTTGCAGCTGTTGCTCCTACACCGATGAGAGAAGAGACAGTCTTGACACCACTTACCTTCGCGATTGAGTTGCTCATGTTAGCGGGCAAGAATGAAATGGCGAAGAAGAAATTCGGTGCGCCTTTCTGAACCACCCACAGGTCCGCACCCGAGTTGTCGATGAAGGCTGTCGCCTGATGGTAGAAACCAAGATAGATGCCAGTTAGTGTGAAAATCAAAAGCAGAGCGAGCGAGGTGCCGGATAGCGTTATAGCCAGTCGAGTCTTATCGCGGAAGAGTAGTTTCCTGACTAATGAAACCAATAACTCCCGTCTTGAGCCACGACGGTTGTGAATATTTACGGTCTTGCTGCAAACAATTTCCCAGGTAACGGGTCTTCTGGGCGAGTCGAAAGATTCTAGGCGAAGAATAGGCGAGCCGGCCGTTTCAGGAAGCGCGGGTTCATAGCAAGGAAACCACGGGAAAACAAAAACCACCCCGACAGATTCCAGATCAGGGTTCATTTTGAACGATTTCGAGGAGAGGATTCTATGTTCTTAGGGCCACTGAGCAGGTCGAAATTACGTCGAAACGATTCTCGAACTCGTCAGGTCAGGGACAGCGTGCCAAGACTGTTGACAAGCCTACAAGCAATGTGGCTAATAGACCTACGAGAACCACGGAAAGAGACCAGCCACAGATCCCGATGGAACTACCGAACCAGAAGGATCTCGACCAAACAGAAAGTCACAAACAGGATCCAGAGCCGCCGATCCGGAGCCGGGAAGATTCGCTGAATCTCGTTTACCCGGTCACAAGGGAGAATAGGTCAAGTCCCATCATCTGTATTAGATTTGTAAAACGGGGATCGTTCCTGTAGGGTTCGAAGTCGGGGTTGAAACGGAAATTTGCAAGTTGCATATCGTGCTCATCAAAGGCTCGTTTGAGGCAGCTAAACAGTGGTTCCTCATCATGGACGAGCGCGTGGAACCAAGCTAGGTAACGTGGGGACACGTACTGGCTTTTTGACAATTCGACTAAATGATCAATCGATGCCTTAACATCAATCATGGATTTTTGTCCGACTTTCATTTGGAGAAATGTCAAGAAGGTCTTGTAGAAATCGTCGGGGTCCAAATTGACTACGATTTGAGTTTCAGCGAGAGCCTGGTCATACTTCCTCAATCGAAGATAGACGTCAGCCAGCTCTTCATGGCCTGGCACAAAACTCGGCTCAAGCTCCAGCAATCTCTTTGCTCTCTCGATCGCCTCATCATATCTCTTGGCATCAGTCAACAAACTGACCATCGCGGTCGCTATCATGTGCGAGAGCGGATCAGCCTCCTCCGCAAGCCTGATCTCCTGTATAGCCTCATCAAACCGTCCCAGGTACCTGAGCAAGACCGCATACCAGTGATGAGCAGTCGAATAATTGGGTCTCAGCTCAATAGCTCTCCGGAACTCTTTCTCTGCACCCCTCCAGTCCCACTCATACTGTAGGCTTAACGCAAGGGATGCGTGAGCTTCAGGCATCCAGAATAGGCCAACGCATAGTTTGGGTCGATCTCGACCGCCTTCCGGAAGTACTCTATCGCTTTCTCAAGACTATTCTGAGTTCTCTTATTCCACTGATACCTCCCTTGAAGGTACAGATTATAGGCGTCAAGATTTCCCGTCTGCCTGTCTTTGATTATTGCACTCTCCCCACCTACAAGTTTGATCTTGAGATTGTCCGCGACTCGCTCTGCAATGTCTGTCTGTAATGAGAAAATATCTTCAAGTTTTCGATTGTAGGTCTGTGTCCATAAGTGCTTGTCCGAAGTTGCATCAATCAATTGAACTGCTATGCGGAGACTATCTGCCCATTTCCTAACACTTCCTTCAAGAACTGTCCCAACGTTGAGCTCGTGAGCTATCTCTCCAATGGTCCTGCCTCCACCCTTGAACTTCATTGCGGAAGTACGTGAGATGACGTCAAGTTCGCCGATATTGGAAAGCACAGAAATTAACTCCTCAGTCATACCGTCTGCGAAATATTCATCGTTCGGATCCGGGCTCATGTTTGCAAAGGGGAGCACTGCCACACGGTGACTATCCAAAGTGACAGTTTCGTGCGATACGCTAGAAGAGCGATCTTCCCAAGGCATCACAATCTTGTAGACATCGACCGGCCACTGAATATTCTTGAGTCGAATTGGAGCGAGCTTCAATAGAGGACGTGATATCTTGTTCCTGACTTGGTCAAACACTTGCTCTGAGACGCAGATCCCGCCGGCCTCCGCAAGAGGCTCGATGCGCGATGCGATGTTGACTGCGTCGCCAAGTATGTCACCTCTTACAAACAGCACATCGCCTAAGTGGACGCCGATTCTAATCCTGACTTTCCACTCTTCTTTCGAAGAAAGATTGTATTCGTGCAGACGTTGCTGAATGTCGATTGCACAATTGGTTGCGTTCAAGGCACTGTCGAACTCGACCAGCAAGGAGTCTCCAATTGTCTTCACCTCTCTCCCATGGTACAGAGGGAAAATCGGCCTCAGAAGTCGATATTGACTTTCCAAGACTTTCAAGGCAAGAGTTTCGTCGCTTTGAGCGAGACTTGCATAGCCGACCATATCGGTGAACATTATCGCAGCGAGTCTACGCTCGCTCTCTGGCAAACTTTTCTCTCCAATTACTCAGATCAGTCTATCGATAAAACCGTTTGCGGTAGAATGAAGGAAGGCCGTTCGTGAAAAGAGCTTCAGGGGGGGCTGTCTGAAGATAAGTTAAATCGGAGCTTTTCTCTAAGATAGAGGGACAGTTGCGATTATTTGTCGCCTAGGCTATCTAGCAATTGCTCGTATAGTTGGCCTCGTTTCTTGTCCGAGTAGCTCTCGTAGTAAAGTTCCAGGATTCTGTATCCTCTTTTCCGTAAGAGTGATCGTAGCTCTTCGTCCTTCGCCATCTGCGCTGTTCCGAGATGGACCCGGCCGTCGACAAACACGATCAGCGGTCTGTTCTCCAGCGGGAAGTAAAAGTCAGCCGTGGTTACTGCTATCTCGACCTGCGTCTGGTAGCGTATTCCGTTGTCTTGTAGTTTGATTGCTAGTTCTTGTTCCATTCGTGAAGGGTTGGAGTGTAGTCGTTCGCGCCAGTCGCTCCGCTGACTCGACATCTGTAGGGTTGATCTGTTGATGAATTATTGCTCAGACACGAGAACGAAACTGCCGATCATCGTCTAGCACTTTTCTCATAGACTTGAAGAGGGGGGCTCTTGAAGAACCTAGAGAAGACGGCGAACTAGGGATCCGATTTGATAACTTGGCAAACAGATACAGAGTCCTGGTACGCGAGGGATAGAGAATCATGGCGAGACGCCTTCTACGTAGCTTTCTGGCACGAGCTGGTATGGCTTATGGCGAGGTCTTTGTCGCCGCAATGGCTGGCCGCCGCGGAGAAGCTTCGGTCTCTGACTCGTGACAAGTGGGATGAGAATGACCGAAAACTGGAGGAAGAAATCCGAAGGAGGACTGGCATGCCGTTGTATCCTGGATGTGTGATGTCATATCCCAACATGTCTCTCTCGTTGAGTCGGTACAAGGGATTTGGCGAACTGTACAGTGGGCCAGATTTTCCCTGGAACGTGAGTGTCTCTCCTCCAAAGTTCAAGATTCCACCTAAGTTGAGACAACAGGTGTTGGCTAATCACGATCGCAAGTGCTGGGTTTGTGGCAACACCATTGAAAGCGGCTTTGATGTTCACCACATAGTGCCTGAGAGTGAATTCGGGCCTACGATTCTATCCAACCTCGTGCCAGTTCATCGTGAGTGCCATAGAAAGGGGAGCTGACCGGCCTATCTCTTTAACGCTTAAGGGCGAGATGAGCACGTCTAGGGGACTGAGTCTATTTTGGCTGTGACTTGTGGTTTTAGGTTTGAGGTTCGGCCTGAGGATGAGGTTGTGGAGTTGGAGGCTGATCATCATACTGTTCATGTCTGTGTGGACTGTCTGACGTTGTTGACTGTTCATCGTCGTATTCATCATATGAAGGTGGAGAAGGTTATTGTTGAGATGGCTGAGCGTAGACCCGTGCTGGCCGAAGCGTGAAGAATTAGGACTAGGCAAGGGTTTCCTCGATCTCTTCATACCCTGAGTAATCCTCGAAACCGGCTGGAAGCTGGTCGGGAGACCTTACATCGACACTCTTCCATGAATTCTCGCATTCGCCTGGAGCTGAAGGATGATGGAGCTTGGGTATGATTGGCGAAAGAATGCTTGGATATTTTCAGTCTCCGGGTCTGCGCAGAAGCTCTACAGCTTACGTAACGACTGAACGAATTATCGTGAATAAGAGCAAGGGGCAGTTCCCTTTGAAAGCACACTTTCTCACGGCGTTGTTGGTAGCATTTGCTCCATTTGTCCCCACCGTCGCTGCCTTAGCAATTGTTCTGGTAGTAGTAGCTGTCATCTCGATCGTCTCGCTGAAAAACAGGAGAGCATGGAAGAAATGGCCAACTATAAGAGAAGTCGAGGATGGAATTCGACTTTTTGAGGTGAACAAGAGGCAGGTTCTCAGTATCGAAATAAAGCAGCCTGGGAAACTGCGACGTGGATACGTGAGGATAACGTCTTTGGCAAGCGGGGTCTTCAGTCTGAAGATGGCAAGAGGGAAGGCGTTCAGAGTGGCAAACAGTTTGATGATTCGGTTCGAACCTGATAGAGTTAGAGTATACAGATAACGCCAATGGCTCTCGCGGGCTTCCTGCTCCTTGGGCAAGACTCGTGTATCAGATGTGTCCTCTGATAGTGTGCCCGGTGGGCCCAGTGGCTCGTTGCCCTATATGCGACATGAGTAGGATTGTTGGGGTCAACATTGACTGGCTTCCTCTTAGCGTCGACGTTCTATTCTACACGGGAATCGGGTATTCAATGATCCTCGCCTTCTCTCGAGTAAGACCCTGACTGTTCACTTTTCAGATTTCGGGAATGCTTATCATTCGGATAAGGCTACGGATCGTCGAAACTGAGACGTTTTGCTAAACATCGTTCGTCGATCGATACTATTGCTCACTCTGGCGTTGCTTGGAGCATGGCTGACAACGTTCAACGCGCATGCGACAGGACCCATGTTTCCGGATTCATCCGGCGTTGCAAACTGTATCAACCCGCCTACAATCGCCGGAAATCTAACTCTAACCATCTGCACTTCAAAGATCCATTATTCGTTCGGCGAGACTGTCCGTTTCGTCGGAACCCTGACAAACACCGGGGAGACCCCAGTCCAATTATCAACAATTAGCACCAGCGCTATCATCATGGACCGGCTGGACTCGCTTGTTCTCCGCGAAGCTGGGTTCAACTTCTGCTTCAACCCTACAAGCTGTTTGATTCCGGCTGGGCAGTCTATGACCGTCGCGATTGCAAACTGGTTTACAGATGATCCAATTTCCCAGGCAAAACTCTCCGGACCCTACACAGCCTTCGCAGGTCTAGCCGCATGTCCAACAGACGGGCCGTGTCTAGTGTCTGATTTTCTGTCCCTGAGAATCGTGGTCTCTGTCCCGCAGAACTAGCGAACCGATCTACGAGCGAACCCTTCCGGCGGGTCGTCCAGAGAGCACAATTCTGCGAGGAACACAGGTTTTATCGGTACTCATAGATCACCATCTGTTCTACGGGATCCGTGCCACGCGCGAGTGAGTTGGGAGGTAGTATGTTAGTGAAAAAAAAAGAGTAGATGGCTTGAAGGAAGGATTTGTCTAGGCGCCGGGGTGGAGGCTTGCGATGAACACTGCCCCCGTGTCGACCAGTGTGACGAGCCCGGAGTTTGCGGCTGACTCTATTCGGTCGGAAGATGTCAGCCTAAGCCCGCTTACCGTCTTGGCAAAGGGTACAGTTCCGTCCCCCGGGAATGCGGTCATCGTAGGCACGCAGGCACCGCTAGATAATCCCTGAGCACTGCAGAAGACGAAGAAACCGTGATAGTGAAGGTCGAAGTCGCCATGGCTCGCTTCCTGGGGTCGCGTCTCGCTTGTGACGTGGTCATGGAGGAAGGGCACTGGGTTAAAGCCCTGTATCCTGTCGGTCTGTGGCGCGAGTACGTAGAAGTTGACGTCTGACGCGCTGGCTGGCTGGGGGTTGAGGTCGATGAACGTCATCTTGAACTGGACCCCGTCCACCCAGACCTTCTCGAAGCAGGGTGTCGTACCGGACACACCGCAATTCGGAAGGGGTGCGGCTTGGACATGGGGAGCGGCTGCAAAGACGAGCATCAGGGCGGCGACGGTTATTATCGCGATGCGGATGTGGGTAGTATTTTGGGAATGGGTCATCTTCATTTTTCTCCGCGCTGAAAGTTGTATTTAACACGTGGGTAGTAAGGGCTCACCGTTGGAGTGCGTTCATGCTTCAGTGGTTTGTAGTTAGGATGAGTCTACCCGGTTTTGTCGTTGTTGCAAAGTGATGGCGCCCGATTTTTCAAGTGTCAACGAAATCTTTTCCAAACATCGCCTTCCCCGCGAAGCCAGGCTAGCGCCTTGGTCGTCTCCGTTCTCGCAATTCTTATTCAGGACCGTTTCATTCTTCTCGGCCAAGGGTGGAGACCGCTGACAGGCGTCGAGTATAGAGCATCCCCGTCTCGCCGAAACCTTCGCTTCAAGAGAATGAGCCCTGAAGAGCGCGTCAACTTTGCCCTAGAACTGTCCAGCTCAATCACCAGCATAACCATGGAGTCCATCAGGAATCAGAACCCGCGCCTTTCGACAGCGAGATTGTTGGAAAAGGCGAGAAAACGGTTCCAGACGGGACGTCGAACCCACTGAGAACCCGTAGTTTCCAAGAGTTCGTTAGAGCCCTCATCGAGCACTTCAACCGTGAAAAGATCCATTACGCGATCACTGGGGCTGTGGCAGCAAGCTACTACGGCATTCCACGGACAACCCTCGACGCCGATTTTGTAGTCTACATTTCATCCCGAGAGACGAACGGGTTCTTTCGCGGAATAGGAGAGGCTGGCGTAAACACTGACCTCAAGAAGATTCGTCGACAGTTGAAATCTGGATACAACGTGATAACAGTGGCAGACAGGCTCTCACCCCATACCGCAGACCTGATCTTGGTCAAGGGTCCTCCAGAGCGGAGGAGGGGTACAGTGCAGGGAGTCAAGGCCTACTTCCAGTCTCCAGAGTCGTTGGTCCTCGCCAAGCTCAGAATGGTCAAAGCTACCGTACCAAGAGAGAGAAGTCTGAAGGACAGGGACGATATCCGAGCAATACTCGCAAATACAAAGGTCAGCAAGCGGAAGATCCTCGACCGGGCAAGAAGAGAAGGCACAATCGAGGTCCTCAGAGAAATACTATCATCAACACAAGCTGGCAAGCGGAGCTTCTTCGGCATGGATTCTGGGATAGCTTCCTATAGACAGGACGATGAGATGACTGACCACGACTAGATACAGTTTGCAAGACCTGGAGAACCAAACATCCCTTAGTGGCTGAAGTTTGAAGAGTCAAGTCAAGTTCGGAGCGCGAATCTTCCTATCGGCCAACGAACCCTTTCGAAACATCGTCCAGCGGGCACTGTTCTGTGAGAAATATGGCTTCGACTCTGTCCTCATAGATGATCATCTGCTCTACGGGACCGGAGATGCGGCTGCACCCGAGCCCTTCACGACTCTTGCCGCAATAGCCACCGGGACCCGTAGGATCCGTGCCGGAATCGCAGTAACAGACATGGTCCGACGCCACCCGGCCGTCATAGCCCAGACCCTCGCAACGCTCTCCAACCAGTTTCCGAAGCGTCTCTTCCTGGGGCTGGGTGCGGGCGATCCCATGAACCAGACACCCTTCGGACTTTCTGCGGAACACCGCGTCGGTAGACTAGAAGAGGGTCTGAAGGTTATCCGGCAGCTGTGGTACTCTAGCATAGAGAAACCGCAGAACTTCAAGGGACAATTCTTCTCGCTGATCAACGCGTACTTGCAAGCCGGCCAGGAGGAACAGGCACTCCCGCCGATCTATCTGGCGGCCTTCGGTCCCAGAATGCTGAAACTCGCCGGGGAGGCAGCGGATGGATGGATGCCGCACTGTCACACACCTGCAACATACAAGATGGATCTTGATACCATCATCGGGTCAGCCCATAATGCGAGTCGAGATTTCGGGACTTTTCGCTCTGCCTACTACACACTCTCCTCCATTTCGAAGAATCGGGCCGAAGCAGACCGGAATGTCCTCGGTCCCGCGAAATATTTTCTCGCCCTGATTCCTGAGGCGTTGAAGAAGATCGATCCCTCAGCAAACCATCCGGGTCGGATCTGGGAGAAGATTCCATACCCTAAGGAGCAGAGAGAGACAATCCGGAAGATCGCGGCAGAGATTCCAGAACGAGACGCCTACTATACTGTAGTTCACGGAACTGTTGACGATTGTATCGAACAGATCGAAGACTACCGGAAGGCTGGCTGCAAAGAATTCATGCTGACCTTCACACCCAAAGGAGGACTCTGGTCAACAACAAACCTACTCGAACAGATACGATTATTCTCCGAGAGGGTGCTGAACAGATACCGAAACTAGATAGGTTCATCCCAAGAGCGATTGCAGGATGATTCGCGATAGTAGTTGAGTTTGACCCAGCCGCAGACTGAAGGTGACTGATGGCTTGATGCTCTCTTCAAAATGATTTATCCG
>WNEZ01008099.1_pt1 | contig 11648 bp, 11 predicted proteins | sample 5400521 | NCBI WGS metagenome assembly WNEZ01 (sample SAMN13153339, study PRJNA577476) | soil metagenome | isolation source: 120 cm saprolite under Douglas fir tree site 2 hole 1 replicate 1 | place: USA:California | collected 2015-04-18
GGAACAGCGATGATCATGGCGATCAGCGTCGAGCCGCCCGCGACGATGATCGAATTGAGCGCGTGATGGACGTAGTCGCTACGGCCCTGCACCGTCGCATAATTTTCCGTGGTCCAATGGAAAAACAGAAACGTCGGCGGCATGGCGAACGCCTCAAGCTCGGTCTTGAAGCTGGCCAGGACCATCCACAGGATCGGCAGGAAGATCAAGAAACCGAACAGCCAGGCCGCAGTGGTGGATACCCAGACGCGTCGTGAAGTTACCTTGCGTGCCATCACCTACGCCTCCAGATTCCGTCCAATGATCCGCACCAGGAAGAAGGCCACGATATTGGCGATCACGACCGCCACCAATCCGCCGGCAGAGGCGTTTCCGACGTCGAACTGAATCAGCGCCTGCGAGTAGATCAGGAACGCGATATTGGTGGTCTGCAGGCCCGGGCCGCCGCCGGTCGTCACGAAGATCTCGGCGAACACGGTGAGCAGGAATATGGTTTCAATCAGGATCACCACCGTGATCGGCCGCGCCAGGTGCGGCAGCGTGAGGTAGATGAAGGTCGAAAGGGCGCTGGCACCGTCCATCTCGGCGGCTTCCTTCTGCTCCTCGTCCTGGGATTGCAGCGCCGTCAGCAGGATGAGGGTCGCGAACGGCAACCATTCCCAGGAGACGATCAGGATGACGGCGAGCAAGGGCGCGTCGTTGAACCAATCGATCGGCGTTGCGCCCAGTCGCGTCGATATCCAGGCAAACAGTCCGGAGACCGGATGCATCAGCAGGTTTTTCCAGACCAGCGCGCTCACGGTCGGCATCACGAAAAACGGCGCGATCACCATCAACCGGACAATGCTGCGCCCCATCACCGGCTGATCGAGCAGCAGCGCCAGCGGCGTGCCGAGAAGGATCGTGATCGCAAGCACCGAGCCGACCAGCACCAGGGTATTTTGCAGCGACGTCAGAAAGGCGGGGTCGGTCAGAAAATACCGGAAGTTCTCCAGCCCGACGAAGCTCTCCGAGCCTGGGTCCAGCAGACTGTAGTGAAGCGTGGAAAAATAGATCGTCATCGCCAGCGGGACGATCATCCAGATGAACAACAACGCGACAGCGGGAGTCAGCAGGGCCCGTCCGAGAACATGTGTCTGCTGAGTTGCCACCGCCGCCTCCTGTTATCTTGATCATGATCCGATTGGATCGATCGGACCATGATCTCATCTGTCTGTTTGAGCATGATCCTTTCGGAAAACCGGTTCCCACTTTTCCGGATCATGCTCCAAGGAAACTCGATGAGGGCTGCCGTCCGGCCAGTATCGGGATTGGACGGCAGCCAGTTTTGCGGCTGATCGGGAGGAGACCGCCGCGAGGGATCGACGCGATCTCGCTACTTGATGTAGCCGGCGCGCTTCATTTCGCGTTCGGTGGCCGTTTGCGCGGCTGCGAGCGCCGCGTCCACCGTCGATGAACCGGACAGGGCAGCAGAAAATTGCTGGCCGACGGTCGTGCCGATGCCCTGGAATTCCGGAATCGCCGCGTATTGCACCCCGACATAAGGCACCGGCTGCACGGTCGGTTTGTTCGGATCGGCAGCGTCGATCGAAGCGATCGTCAGCTTCGCAAACGGGGCGACCTTCAAATATTCAGGGTTCTGGTAGAGCGAGGTTCGCGTGCCCGGCGGCACATTGGCCCAGCCCTCCTTCGAGGCGACGAGCTTGGTGTAATCCTTGCTCGTGGCCCATGCGATGAATTTTTCCGCAGCCGCGACCTTTTTCGATCCCGCCGGAATGGCGAGATTCCACGCCCACAGCCAGTTGGCGTTCTTTCCAAGCCCGGCATTGGGCGCAAACGCAAAGCCGACCTTGTCCGCAACCTGCGAATCCTTGGGATTGGTCACGAAGGAGGCCGCAACCGTGGCATCGATCCACATCGCGCACTTGCCGGAGTTAAACAGCGCCAGATTCTCATTGAATCCGTTGGAGCTGGCTCCGGGAGGGCCGGCCACTTTCATCACGTCGACATAGGTCGTCAGGGTCTTCTTCCATTCCGGCTTGTCGAATTGCGGCTGCCATTTCTCATCGAACCAGCGCGCACCGAAGGAATTGGACATCGCCGTCAGCAACGCCATGTTTTCGCCCCAGCCCGCCTTGCCCCGCAGGCAGATGCCGTAGACGCCAGTGGACTTGTCGGTGAGTTTCTTCGCGGCATCGACCACGAAGTCCCAGGTCGGCTTTTCCGGCACGCTCAATCCGGCTTTCTGGAAAAGGTCGGTGCGATACATCAGCATCGAACTCTCGCCATAGAACGGCGCGGCATACAGCTTGCTCGAGACCGACACGGCATCGCGGATCTTGGGCAGCAGATCGGCCGCGTCATAGTCGGATCCGAGGTTGTCGAGCGGAATGAGCCAATTCTTCTTGGCCCAGATCGGAACCTCGTAAGTACCGATGGTCAGCACATCGAACTGACCGCCCTTGGTGGCGATGTCGGTGGTGACGCGCTGGCGCAGGACGTTCTCTTCGAGCGTCACCCATTTCACGGTGACGTCGGGATTTTTGGCGGTGAAGTCGTTGGTCAACGCCTGCATGCGGATCATGTCGCCGTTGTTCACGGTGGCGATGGTCAGCGTTGTCTGTGCGTTCGAGGGGGCCGAGCCCAACAGGGTAACCGCGCCCAGCAGGGCGCCGAGGACGTGTTTCACGGTAACCTCCCTATGTTGCGTTGAGCATATGCCCACGCATTGCAATTATGTTCACACCGCGGACCAACCTTGTCAAGGTCAAGATGGGGCGGCTTGCACCGCTTCGTCGGGGTAAAAGGCAAGCCGAAAGGAGAGGTCGATCGGCGGAGGCTTGGCGTCGCCGGCGCGGCCAAGGCGCTCAAAACCCAGCCGGATTGCTTACTGTTTCAGGATCGCGCTTGCCGTCGCCTCGTCGGTGATCAAGCCATTGATCAGACGCCCCTTCAGCGCCGCCCTGATCGCCGAGACCTTGGCGGGACCGACGGCTGCGCCGATGGTCAAAGCCTCGGCAGGGACCCGCGGCGGAATGCTGGTCAGGCGAGCGTTTGTGCCGCCGGCGATAATGCAGCCCTGGGCGTCGAACGCCCAACCGGTCAATTCGCCGACAGCGCCCAACCGCATCATTTCGAGCAGCTCTTCGCGCGAGACAAAACCGTCGACGTGCACTTGCGCGCGCTGGTCCATCTGGCCGATCCCGACAAGCCGCAGGTCAGCCTTGGCGGCAACCGCCCTCACCTTGGCGATCGGATCAATCCGGAGCATCTGGTCGCGTTCGCCCTCCGATGACATCAGAAACGGCAGCGGCATGGGATAGTGGCGCGCCTTGGTCCGGTCCGCGAGACGCCCGACGGTGTCGAAGAAGCTCGCCGAGCCGTCGGCCGAGATATTTCCGACCAGCGACACGATCTGGTGATTGGGACAGTCGATCGGCGAAACGCGCTCGACCGCGGCACGCACGGCCCTGCCCGTGCCCAATGCCACGATCGTCGGCTTCTGGGCGCGCAACGTCGATTCCAGGATGTTGGCGGCCCGCTCGGCAATTCCGGCAGCTGCAAGAGGGGCCGCCGGATCGGTCGGCACCACTTCGCAGTAGACGAGACGAAACAGGTCCTTCAGACGCGCGGCCAACTCCATGCATGCCGCAATTGGGTGTTCCAGCCGGAAGGTGATCAGGCGTTCGGCGAGACACAATGAAACCAGGCGCTGCGCCGAGGCGCGCGAGACCTGGAGCATTTTGGCGATTTCGTCCTGGGTATGCCCGGCGATGAAATAGAGCCAGCCGGCGCGCGCGGCTTCGTCCAGACGCGATTTTTCACTATCAGGCGCGACCATCAAACTTTTTCCGATTCATTCGGCCAAAAATCCGCCATTCGTTGAAATACGCGATCGGCCCCCGCTTGGTACAGCAGAGCCCGGCCATCGCGGGATTGATAGTGGCTGCCCCCGACAAACCCCCACACCGTCATCCCGGCCGCCTTGGCGGCCGTCACCCCGCTGACGCTGTCCTCGATCACGAGCGTACGGCGCGGATCCGCCCGCATGGCGGCGGCAGCGTAGAGGAAGAGATCGGGGGCGGGCTTGCCCCGCTCCACCATCTCAGCGGTATAGAGCCGGCTGTCAAAATGCGGCGCGAGACCTGTCAGCGAAAGCGAGAAGGACACCCGATCGAGATCGCTCGACGAGGCGACGCAAGACGGGATCTGCAGGCCCTCCAGCACCGTGCTTACGCCTGCGATCGGGCAAAGTCCGGACAAAAACGCTTCGCGCACTTTTGCCGTCAGTTCGGTGGAAAATTTCTCCGCTATCAGCTGTCCCGACCCTGCGTAATGCTGCAGCACGGCAACCATACTTCGCCCGAGGAACAGATCGAGCGCCTGGTCCACGCCGAGATTAATTCCGCTGCCCGCCAGGACTTCCGAGAGGCAACGGCAGCTCAGCACCTCGCTGTCGATCAGCACGCCGTCGCAGTCGAAAATGATGAGGTCGGGCTTGATCATTGCCGTACCCAATTTTCCATGCCTAATCAGAGCATATGCTCACTCCATGAGCAACAGCCCAATCAGGCCCGAAACGGGTCTAAATGACCCACCGTAAAACGAGTGCGCTCCTGCGTCAGGTTTCCGGGAAAAGTATGGGGGCCGTGAGGTACCGGTGGCGGATGTGAGATCGCGATTGCTGAACGTCACAACCGCGCCAAGCCGTGCAGGCTCTCACTTCGCCGAGCTGGGCGAGGCAAGAACCGCGACCCATTTGGCGATATCGGTGCGGATGAAGTCGGCAAATTCCTTCGGCGTGCCGCCAAGCGGATCGGTGCCTTGCCGCTTTAACGCGGTGCGAACCTCGTCGGTATTCAAGGCGTCATTGGCAGCACCCGACAGCTTGTCGATGATCGCAGCCGGTGTTCCGGCCGGAGCAAGCAGCCCGATCCAGATTCCGGCGTCAAAGCCTGTCATTCCTGCTTCAGCCAGCGTCGGAACATCCGGCATGATCGACGCGCGCTTTGACTGCGCCACGGCGAAAGCCTTCAACTTCCCGGCCTCGACATGCGGGGCCAAAGTCGGGGCCACATTGAACATCAGCGTGATGCGGCCGGAGAGCAGGTCGGAAACAGCCTGATTGCTTCCGCCCTGATAGGGGACGCTCAGGATTTTCGTACCCGCGTTATCGTTGAACAGCTCGGCCGCCATATAACTCGCCGTCGCGTAGCCGGAAGAGCCGAAGGTCAAACTTTCGGGCTTGCTCTTCGCCAATGCGATCAGCTCCTGCAGATTATTTGCGGGGACCGAGGGATGCGCCACCAGGACGTTGGGGACGATGCCGAGAAGGGCGATCGGCGCAAGATCCCGCCCGAGGTTGAAATTCGATTTCGTCTCGGCGGGATTGAGCGTGTTGGCGATGGTCGCCATGAAAAGCATGTAACCGTCGGCGGAGGCGCGCGCCACGGCTTCCGCCGCGATCATGCTGCTGTTGCCCGGTCGATTTTCGACGACGATCGGTTGGCGGAGGCTGACTTCCATCTGCTTGCCGACAAGGCGAGCAAGGATATCCGCGGCCGAACCAGGGCCAAATCCGACAATGACCTTGATCGGCTGCGCGGGATAGGTTTGCGCCATGACAGCGGCCGTGCTTGCGGCCGCAACCATCGTAACGCCCGCGCAAAGCGCGATCACTTTATTACAACGCCTGAACATATTGCCCCCGCCGCGCAAGCCTGGCGCTGCATTCTCGGATTTCGCCTTGTTGACGCTCAGGGGTGTCGGCCCTACAGCTTGGGCGATTCCTTGCGTAAGACCCAACCGGCTGCAAGTTTACTCTAACGCGACCGCAGCGGGATGGAAGCCACAATGCAGTCAGACCCGCGACGCCGCGCACGCGCGGCGATCAAAGGTGTAGCGGCCTGCAGGGACGTCTTCGCGGGCCACCGACAAAACGTAATCAGCTCGCATCGCGCGCGCTCTTGAATGGCCTGGACCATAGCCGGGCGCATCCGGCAGATTCCGCGGCGCAAGATTATTCCAATGGTGACTTCGACCGATGAAGGTGCATCCGCGTCGTCCCCGATGGTGCAGTGGCGCCGGATGGCGTAATGTTGCGCGCGCGGGGAATCCGGCTGCTCGCCCCGACTGTTGATGGTGTGTATGATGAGTGATCGCCGTTAGTAGCGATCTCGGGCAGCCTCGCCGGTGAAGGAGAACTCCCATGTACGCCGCCATCCGTCAGGGCAAGGCAAAGACTGGCATGGCCGAAGAACTGGCCCGCAGGATCAAGGAGGGCGCCATTCCGATCATCAGCGATGTCGAAGGCTTCATGGCCTATTATGTGGTCTATGCGCCCGACGACACCGTGACGGCGATCAGCCTCTTCAACAATTTCGCGGGAGCGGAGGAGGCCAACAGGCGTGCGCTCGCCTGGATCGACCAAAATCTCGGGCCCCTGCTGGTTGGACCAGCCACCGCGGTGGCCGGCCCGGTGATCGTGCATACCCTGGCATAGCCATGGGATCGGCGAATTGCCCAGCATCCCCATCGTCTCGCGCAAGTGTGCGATCGTCCGGCGATGCGAGTCCATCGCCCCGCCCGGCTTATCGCTATACGCGGAAGAATGTTACGCCTGCTCGGCGGGCATCGTCAGCAATTGGGCGAATTGATCGTCGCTAAGCTCGGTTTGCGCAACCAGGACGCTACAGCGCAGATGCTTGATCAGGTAGGCGCCGACCGAGCCGAACCACCATCGCGCCAGCGGCCCGGTGGGACGATGGCCCACGACGACGAGATTTGCCCCGATCTCCTCGGCGACACCTGCGATCTCCTGTCCGGCGGACCCCATACCCAGCCGCGCCGTCGGGGAGAAGCCAATTGCCTTGAGCCGCTCCACGCCTTCCGCAAGGATAGCCTCATAAGTTGCAATCTGGTCTTCTACCGGGATCGCGAAGCCCCCTTCCAGGGTCACGGTGCCGGAAGAAATTTCCACAACCGCCAGCAGGAAGACCTCAGCGCCGCAAAATTGCGCAAGCTTCGCACCCTCCCGCAAAGCCCGTCGTCCTTCAATTGAACCGTCATAGGCGAGAAGAACTTTCTTATACAAGTTCGCCCCCTCGATTGCCGGATGGACTGCCGAACACTATCACGAATTTTCGGATATCGTAGCCGCAATCCCCTGAAATCCGGGCTCGAAGCATTTTGCGAGCCTTGATTGAGCCGCGCCGCTGACAGAAACCGTCCGGGAGCCTGCCGGCCGGCGTCTTTCGCCTTCCAGTTTCCTCGCAAAATGGTAGCATCTCGCCGTCCTGGGGGTGGCCGGTGAAGACGATCACGGCAATCGCAGCCAACAAGCTGGGCAACTTTCTTGCCACGGATTTCCGTCGTGTTTTTGGTCCGGCACACGACGATAAGGCCGAGCGTTTAGGGTCCTTCGCGCGCAGTACCATTGAAGGTCTGGGCAGAAGCGACGCGCTTTACCACAATTTCGAGCACACCCTGCAGGTCACGATGGTCGGACGTGACATTCTCCACGGAATGACGCTTTCCCAGCGAATAGAGCCCCTTGATTACAGCCATCTGATCATCGCCTGCCTGTTGCACGATATCGGCTATATGCGCGGCGTCCTCAGCGGGGACACCGAAACCGAGTTCGTGGTGGACGGAAGCGGAAAGACAATTACGCTGCCCCGCGGCGCTTCAGATGCGGCGCTGTCGCCTTATCACGTCGATCGGTCGAAATTGTTTGCCTTCGAGCGTCTGGGAACGTCTCCCGACATCGACGCCTCCCGCATCGCGGCCGCAATTGAGAGGACACGTTTTCCAGCGCGGCCAGCGAGCGACGATGAGGACATCGAGCCAAGACTGGTTCAGGCTGCCGATCTCATAGGCCAGCTCGGCGATCCCATGTACTCACGAAAGGCAAACGCGCTGTATTGCGAATTTGAGGAGATCGGGATGAACCGGCAACTCGGATATTCGTCGCCGGCCGATATCATTGACAAGTACCCCGCCTTTTTCTGGAACAGCGTCTCAACCCACATCGAGGATGGCATCAAATATCTCAACATGACGGTCTCCGGCCGCCAATGGATCGCCAACCTGCATCATCACATCCTGTGTGCCGAACATTCCCACCGCTTCATGGGACCTCAGCGCTGACGAAGTCTAAATTAGGAGCTTCGCTGCGAGACTCGACACGCGTGACAGGAATACTTGCAACAGCCTGAGCGATCACTTCGGCCAAGCGGCGTGGGTATCACGCCACCTCGGCCTTGCCGTGCCTGACCGTCTGGCAAACTTCGAACCCCTCGAACTGAGGGTGCCCAAGATAGAGTGGCTTGTTGTCGCCCGCCCGGCTATGCGCGGCACGGAAAGCCTCTGATTTGGTCCACGCTTCAAAGACGGCGCGGTTCTTCCACACCGTATGAGAAGCATAAAGTGTGTGGTCCTCGGCCTCGGGGCCTTTGAGGAGGTGAAACTCCACGAAGCCCGGCACCTTTTCGAGATGGCTGTCGCGCGACAACCACACATGCTCAAAGGCTGCCTCGGACCCTTTGATGACACGAAACCGGTTCATGGCGATAAACATACGGCGATCTCCTGATCCTGACGGGGTCGGTCGGTATAACACCATGTAGTTGGGGAGATTGCGATCCGTTGAGAAGGCCGAAAACGTTGATGTGAAAACCAGGCGCTCTCCACGCGATCGGTCGGGAACGGTTGTACTGGCAAGGAGATTGGATAAGCGCTTTGGCACTCGCCAACGTTTTAGGATGCAATTGCCGAGACTGCACCGGCGAATGCTGCAGGATTTTTTCCTGGGGCGAGTTATGACCGGCGTTCGGAAATGACGCGATGCTGGCGCTCGCCGGTGAATTTCGCTGCCCCGTCGATTTGCTTCCGTCGGCGACTTGACACGTCTAACTGGCATCGGCCGGGACGAAGCAACGGATTTCGATATTGCCGCGAACGCTGACATACCAGACAACGGCTTCGCCCAGCGGATTGCCTGCATTTCGAACAACCGCCTTCTCCGGCACTTGCCACCACACGCCGTCGATCGGTAGCCAGTAGCCTCCGTCACGCACATCGTACATCGTTCTATGGCCGTCGGAAATATCGCAACAAAGAACGCCGGTCGGACTGCGCACGCTTTTGAACCAGGCGCGAATGTCGTCCGGGACATTTTCAAACTGTCCGCGATCGACTGCGCGAGCCGTTCCTGAGACGAGGATCAACGCTCCGAGTACGTGCAACAGCGCGCGCAATCGCATCACGGGTCTCCGCACACCGGTTATCTGAAGGATACACTGCTGCCTGGTCGAAGGCCACTGAAGCGACCTGTATTCCAGCCGTGAATTCAAATGATGCGGCCACAAACATGATCACATCGTCGACTTCCGGCTTTGATGCTTGGCTGACGACCGCATTCGCCTATGTCCGCGTTGCGCCATTAGCGGTCGTTGCTGAAAAGTCAGCTTCAGGCAGAGAGCATAATCAGTACACACGTTCCTTTGGAGGTATCGTCGATACCTCGTTCGAAAGCGGTTGCAGATGGACCGGCCTGTAGTCGAGCCGGACGTGGCCGTCCTCATCGAGCCAGGAGAATGTGTGCTTGAGCCAATTCTCATCGTCTCTTTTCGGGAAGTCTTCCCGCGCATGGGCGCCGCGACTTTCCGTCCGTCCGATAGCGGAATGAAGGCTGACGCTCGCCTGCGCGAGCATATTGTCGAGTTCGAGCGCTTCGGCGAGATCCGTGTTGAAGATCATCGAACGATCGGTGACGCGAAGGTCGTCGCGTAGCATCTCGATGACGTCGTCGAGCTTGCCTAAACCCTCCTCCAGCAACGGACCGTCGCGGAAGACGGCACAGTGTCGCTGCATTGTACGCTGCATGGCCAGTCTAATCTCCCCGGCTCCGGTCTCACCCTTTGCCCACCTGATCCGGTCGAGCCGGCCGATGGCGCGGTCGGTTGCCTCTTTGGAGGCAGGTGCGTGGCTCTCGCCCGGCCGCATGGTCTCTATCGCCCGATGCGCTGCCGTCCGTCCAAACACGATGATATCCAGCAGTGAGTTTGATCCGAGCCGATTGGCCCCGTGAACCGAGACGCAGGCGGCTTCGCCGATTGCCATTAGTCCGGGAACAACCGCTTCGGGGTCGCCGTCGCGCAGGGTCACTACCTCGCCATGCAGATTGGTCGGCACGCCTCCCATGTTGTAGTGAACGGTCGGCAATACCGGGATCGGCTCGCACGTCACGTCGACGCCGGCGAATATTCTTGCGGTCTCGCTGATGCCGGGCAAGCGCTCGTGCAGAATGTTGGCGCCGAGATGCTCCAGATGCAGTTCAATATAGTCCTTCTGCGGGCCGCAGCCGCGTCCCTCGTTGATTTCGATCGTCATGGCGCGGCAGACGACGTCGCGTCCGGCGAGATCCTTCGCGCTCGGCGCGTAACGTTCCATGAACCGCTCGCGTTCCGAATTGGTGAAATAGCCGCCCTCCCCGCGCGCACCTTCGGTGATAAGGCAGCCGGAGCCATAAATGCCGCTCGGGTGAAACTGCGTAAACTCCATGTCCTCGAGCGGCAACCCCGCGCGCAGCGCCATGGCGTTGCCGTCGCCGGTGCAGGTATGTGCGGCCGTGCAGTAGAAATACACGCGACCATAACCGCCGGTTGCAAGCACCGTGCGATGGGCGCGGAAACGGTGCAGCATCCCGTCCTCCATGTTCCAGGCGAGCAGGCCTCGGCACGCGCCATCATCGTCCACCAGCAAATCGAGCGCATGATGCTCGACAAAGAACTCGGTGTTGTGCTTCAGGCACTGCTGGTAGAGCGTATGCAGGATGGCGTGGCCCGTTCGGTCGGCCGCTGCGCAAGTGCGCTGCGCCATCTGCTTGCCATAGCCGATGGTTTGGCCGCCAAACGGTCGCTGGTAAATTCGACCGTCTTCGGTGCGGGAGAAAGGAACACCGTAGTGCTCCAGCTCGAGCACCGCGGGCACCGCCTCCCGGCACATGTACTCAATGGCATCCTGATCGCCGAGCCAGTCGGAACCCTTGACCGTGTCGTACATGTGGAAACGCCAGTTGTCGCCGTCGCCCATGTTTCCGAGCGAGGCCGCCATGCCGCCTTGCGCCGCCACGGTGTGGCTGCGCGTCGGAAACACCTTTGTGACGCAGGCCGTTTGCAGTCCCGATGCGGCCATTCCAAGCGCCGCGCGCAGTCCTGCCCCGCCCGCACCGACGATCACGACGTCATAGCTGTGCTCGACGACCTCGTAAGCCTCTGTCATAGCGACGTCTCCGGCGCCGGCGCCTACACCCTATTCAGTGACCGGCACTTTGTCCGCCGTCAACATGCAGGATTTCGCCGGTCACAAAGCCGGCGGATTCCAGGAACATCACGGCATCGACGATGTCCTGGGCGACCTTGAGTTAAAAGATTGGCTTACCATACCGACCTGGGGCCGGGGACAACGTTTAAACGGGAGATGACTCCTTGTTATGTCTATGGGAACCCAGGATCGACAAATTGACGCCAAGGATCGCGGTCGCGATCGGTTACATCATCGGTTTTGCACCGGTTTTTGCGCAAGGCGATATTAAAGTCGCGCCGACACGACTGTCATTGCAGGTCGCGAGCGATCCGCCTGGCGAG
>WNEZ01004948.1_pt1 | contig 11647 bp, 10 predicted proteins | sample 5400521 | NCBI WGS metagenome assembly WNEZ01 (sample SAMN13153339, study PRJNA577476) | soil metagenome | isolation source: 120 cm saprolite under Douglas fir tree site 2 hole 1 replicate 1 | place: USA:California | collected 2015-04-18
TGTCGTCGAGTCGATGTGGTCTCCGGCCGTGGCGCTGCTCGTGGCACAGGGCGTCAACGTCAAGTACGCGGCCCCGCCGACGGGGTTCCGCGGCTGGTGCAGCTCCAACGGGATCGCGGCCCATGTCGCAAGCGACCCGGCGAAGCTGCAGGCTGCCTACGACTACCTCAACTGGATGTACGACGGCTGGCTCGGCGCCACCATCATGCGCCAGGGGTACTACATCGGGAACGGCGGCACACTGCTCAACTGGATCAACGCGAATGGTGCGGCGAACCCCGCCGGCGGGATCCCGTTCCAGGCCGACGAGTACGACTTCTGGTACAACGGCAAGCCAGCGACTCGCGACCTGCCCGGCATCACCGGCAAGGTGGGGGACATCAAGAAGGGCTCGGTGCGAGACGGAGGCTCGTTCTCGCAGCGCATCGGCCACTACTCGTCATGGAACTCCTACTTCACGAACAGCACCTTCCAGATCAAGCGCTGGAACGACTTCCTAAGCGCCTGAGCGTGGATGACTGAGGACGCAGTCCGTTCTACGGAGGGGGCGGCAGAAGCCGCCCCCTCCGAGCATCAGGGATCGGGCCTCGACCTGATCAACCTCACGAAGGAATTCGCAGGCGGCGTCGTCGCCGTCGACGACGTCAATCTGCACGTCGACCACGGCGAGTATGTCGTCCTGCTCGGTCCGTCGGGCTGCGGCAAGACGACGACGCTTCGGATGATCGGCGGGCATGAGTACCCGACCGGCGGCGATATCGTCCTCGACGGGCAGTCGCTCGTCGACCTGCCTCCACACAAGCGGCCGACGACGACTGTCTTCCAGCACTTCGCGCTCTTCCCGCACCGCAGCGTCCTCGACAACGTGTCCTTCGGGCTCAAGATGGAGAAGATGCCGAAGGACGCGCGCCGTGCGCGGGCGCTGGAGGCCCTCGACATGGTCGGCCTGACCGAGCTCGCGAGCCGCAAGCCGCGCGCGCTGTCCGGAGGCCAGCAGCAGCGCGTCGCGCTCGCCCGCGTGCTCGTGACCAAGCCGAAGGCGCTTCTTCTCGACGAGCCCCTCGGCGACCTCGACCGGCTGCTCCAGCTGCGCATGCGCGTCGAGCTGCGCAACCTCCAGCGCCAGCTCGGGCTGATGTTCATCCACGTCACGCACAACCAGGAAGAGGCGCTGTCGATGGCCGACCGGATCGTCGTCATGAACGACGCCCGGATCCAGCAGATCGCCGATCCGCTCACGATCGCGACGCGACCGGCGACCGAGCTCGTCGCGCGCTTCATGGGCGACAACAACATCATCCGCGGCCGTCTTACCGAGCGTGACGGCGACCGCCTCGTGGTCGAGGACGAGCACGGTGTGCGCGCGAGCCTGCACGCACCGGGTGACATGCGGGCGCCGGGCGACGAAGCGATGGTCTCGGTGCGTGCCGCAGCGGTCGAGATCGCGGACGTAAACGGCCCTGCGCCGATCAACTCGGCCGACTGCGAGATCATTTTCGTCGAGTTCCTCGGCGACCTCGTCAAGCTCCACCTCACCGCCGGCGGTGAGCGCCTGCTCGTGAAGGTGCCGGGCGAGCGCTATCCCGCGCTTCGCGGCCGCGAGGGCGAGCGGGTCAGGATCTCGTGGAAGGAGGAGGATGTCCAGCTCCTCTCCGCGTGACCCCTACCTCGACGTCGCCGAGATCGAGGAGGCGGAGGAGATCGAGACCACGCACCTGCCGGAGCGCGCGCTAGGAGAGCAGGGCAGCACGCGCGGCAGAGGCGGCGGCTGGGTGACCCTCGCATGGGGCCTTCCCGGCTTCATCTGGCTGGGTTTCTACCTTGTTGCACCACTTACGTTCATCGTCCTCGTCAGCTTCTGGACGCGGACCGACGCCGGCTTCGTGCGCGTGTGGACGGGAGCGAACTACGGCGCCCTCCTGCATCCTTTCAACCTCAGTAACGCCTACTGGCAGAACATGCTGACGTCGTTCGAGACGTCGCTGATCGCGGTGGCGGCCTGTCTCGCGTTCGGCTTCCCGGTCGCGTACTTCCTGGCGATGAAGGTGGAGAAGCTGCAGAACCAGATCGCGCTCTTCATCATCGCGCTCGCGCCGTTCTGGACGAGCTTCCTCACGCGCTCGGTCGCCTGGGCGTACCCGCTGATGGGACGTGAGGGGGCGCTCAACCAGGCGCTCCTCAAGCTCCACATCGTCAGTCAGCCGGTCAGCGCGTTCGGCTTCTCGACCCTCTCGGTGCGCCTCGCGATGATCCAGCTCTACATCTTGTTCATGGTCACGCCGCTCTTCTTCCTGCTCGGCCAGGTCGACCGGCACGCAATCGAGGCAGCGCGCGACCTCGGGGGGAACTGGTTCAGCGTCTTCAAGGAGATCATCCTGCCGCAGACGATGCCGGGCATCGTGATCGGCTCGATCTTCATCTTCGTCCTCACGATGGGTGAGTACGGCACCGTCGCTGTCATCGGCCAGGGGGCTGTCTCGTCGGTCGGCACGTACATCCAGCAGCAGATTCTCGGGATCCAGTACCCGCAAGGCGCCGCATCAGCTGTGCTCCTGGTCATCGTGTTGATCGCCGGCGTGTTCGTGATCACGCGTTTCGCGAACCTGCGCGAGGAGCTCTGAGATGACAGGCGCCGCCGAGGCTGTGTCGAGACCGCAGGATCGCGTGATCACGCGGCAGCCGAAGCGCCGTCGCGACTGGGCGAAGTTGGGCCTCGGCACCTACTTCGTGATCTTCCTCGTTTTCCTCTACGCGCCAATGATCCTGATGGCGATCCTCTCCTTCCAGGGCTACTACGGCGGCGTCACGTTCCCGTTCCGCGGCCCGGCCGGCCTCAACTGGTGGCGGTCGATCTTCGAGACGCAGGTCGGCGGCGTCTACACGCACGCGGGGGACATCAAGGCGGCGGGCGAACGCTCACTGTGGATCAGCCTGGCCGCCGGTGCGGTCGTCGCATTTTTCTCGTTCACTCTCTCGATGGCGTTCCGGCGGCGGTTCCGGGGCGACGGAGTCGCGTTCTACGTCATCATGCTCGCGCTGATGACGCCGGGGTTCCTCCTCGGTCTCGGCACCCAGCTGCTCTGGAAGGCCATGGGGATCCAGACGTCCCTCTGGGGTTCGGCGCTCGGGGCGAACTCGGTGTGGGGGATCCCCTTCGGCTTCCTCGTCATGCTCGCCGTCTGGAACCGCTACGACGAGCACATCGAGGAGGCGGCGCGCGACCTCGGCGCCAATCTGGCGCAAACGTTCCGTGAGGTGACGCTGCCCCTTGTCTGGACGGGCATCTTCGGCGCAGCCCTCTTCGGGTTCACCCTCACGTGGAACGACTTCGACCGCACGGTGCTGCTCGTGCTCGACAACACGCTGCCGCTGCAGATCGTCGGCCTGATCCAGGCCTCGGCGATCCGGCCCGACCTGTACGCCCTCGGCACGGCGACGACGCTCGTCACGCTCTTCCTGATCTTCAGCGCGCTGGTCGTCGTCACGGTCCGCCTGAGGCTCCGCGGCCGGAAGGAGCAGGGGGACGAGGATGAGCTCGGGCTCGGCGGTGGGATCGACGCGGAGGCGGTGCAGGCAGGCGGGTTCGCCACCAAGCCATGAATGAGGCCATCGTGGTCGTCTCGACAGGGGGGACGATCACGATGCGTCCCGAGCCGGGCACGGGCAAGCTCGTCCCCGTCCTCGCCGGCGACGAGCTCGTCGAGATGCTCGGCTGGCCCGATGCGCCGCCGCTCGAGCTCGACGACTTCGTCAGCGTGCCGAGCTTCGACGTCCACGGTGAGCTCGCGCTCTCGCTCGCCCGGCGTGTAGTCGAGCACGCGGCGCGTCCGGCCGTCCGCGGCGTCGTCGTGCCCCACGGGACGGACACGCTGGAGGAGAGCGTCTATCTCGTCGACCGGCTGCTCGCCTCCGACACTCCAGTCGTCTTCACAGGGGCGCAGCGCGGCGCAGACCAGGCGGACGCCGACGGCCCGCGCAACCTCCGCGATGCGATCAGGCTCGCGGCGTCGGAGGACGCCCGAGGCTACGGCGCCCTGATCGTGTTCGCAGGCGAGATCCATGCATCGCGGGAGGCCCGTAAGGTTCACACGAGCGCTGTGCGTGCCTTCGACTCACCCGGCTACGGTCCGATCGGTCACGTCGACGGCGACGTCGTCTCGCTGCGCCGCTCGCCGTCGCGCGCTTCGGCGCTGCCCGCGCCGAAACGGCTCGCGCAGGTCGACTTGCACCGGCTCTACGCCGGCAGCGACGGCCGCTTCATTCGCCACTCGCTCGAGACCGGAGCCGAGGCGGTCGTGCTCGAGGGCACCGGGCGCGGCAACGCGAACGAGCAGGTCGTCGAGGCGGTGCGCGAGGCATCCGCGCACGGCATTCCGGTCGTGGTGTGCTCACGCTGTGCAACCGGCCGCGTCGAGCCGGTGTATGGGCGCGGCGGCGGGCGTGACCTCGAGGAGGCAGGAGCGCTCTTTGCGGGCGACCTCGCCGGGCCGAAGGTGCGCGTTCTCCTGCAGATCGCGCTCGGCGCCGGTCTCGACGTCCCGGCGACACTGGCAGCCGAGGCTCGTCCGTAGGACCGGGTGCACTTGGTGCCCAGGGGCATCGTGCCGGCTCTCGCGGTCGCGCTCGCCACTGTCTGCCTCTGCGGGGGCGCAGCAGCGATCACCGGTCCCGAGGTCGACGTCTCGCAGCTTCGCGGGCCGCAGACGAACCCGACGATCACCGTCGACCCCCGCGACGACCGGATACTGCTGGCGGGGTCGAACAGCATTCTCGAAGGCGCGGAACGCGTCTACAGCTCGACCGACGGTGGCGCCACCTGGAGCTCGTCGACACTCACGCCGCCGGTCGCGGACCTCCAGTCGACCTGCCCGTCCGACCCGGGCGTCGCGATCGACCTCACCGGGCGGCAGTACTACTCGTTCGACCGCTCGACACCCTGCACCAGCGACGCGCCCTCCCGGGTGTACGTCGCGTCACGGCAGGGGCCGGATGCGGCGTGGTCGAAGCCGGTCCTCGTCGCGCCGCTCGGCCGCGCGCGCTTCGACGACAAGCCGGCGATCGCGGTCGACTCGGCTCCGACGAGCCCGCACGTGAACCGCGTCTACCTCGTCTGGTCGCATTTGTCGCGCCTGCTTGTCTCCTCGATCCTGATCAGCCACTCCGACGACCACGGCCGCACGTGGTCCAAACCGGCGAAGGTCAGCCGCGCCGGCGACGACCTCATCTACGCGAACGTCGCAACCTCGCGGAACGGCACTGTCTACGTGACCTGGACCGACAGCTCGAGCTACACGGTCAGGATCGCCCGCTCGACGGACGGCGGCGAGCACTTCGGGCCCGACCAGCCGGTGGCCGCGTTCAGCCTGGTGCCGATCCCGCACTGCGGCATCGGGATCGTCATCCGCGCCGACCCGCGCTCCTGCATCCAGGCCAACCCGATCGTCTCCGTCGACACCTCGGGCGGCCGCTACACCGGCCGCGTCTATGTCAGCTATACGGGCACGAACTTCACCGGCGACGAGGGCGCGGCGCTCACGACCTTCGACAGCCGCCTCCGGCCGATCGCGGGCTTCCCCCTGCTTCGGCGCCACCGCGTCGTCACGGAGCCGCCGGGCCGCCCGCGGTCCGATCAGTTTTGGCCGCAATCCGCAGTCGACCGCTCGGACGGCTCGCTCTGGCTTTGCTTCTACGACACGTTCGGCGACCGGACGCGCACGAAGGCGTTCTTCTCGTGTGCGGTCTCGCGGGACGGCGGCAACACGTGGACTCGACCCGTGCGGGTAGCGTCGGCCGCTTCCGACGAGACCCAGCCCGGCGCGCGCCAGTACGGCTACTACCAGGGGCTCGCCGTTGCGAACGGCGTGGCCCATCCGATCTGGACGGACACACGCCGGCTCGCGGAGCTCCAGGAAGAGATCTACACGACGCGGGTCACGCGAGCCGATCTCGCGCGAGGCGGCTAACCCTTCGCAGCCTTTCGCGGCGAGCGCTTCGCGAAGTCGTCGGCGATCTCATCGAACTTGGCCCAGCGCACGCCGTCGTGCTTGTTGATGTGCTCGATCATCCGCTCGAGCATGAGCAGCACCTGCGGCCGGCCGCTCACGTCCGGGTGGATCGTCATCCCGAAGACGGCGTAGTCCTCCTCGCGGTAGATGTAGTCGAACTGGTCGCGCCAGATCTCCTCGAGGTGCCGGGGATTGACGAAGCCGTGACTGTTGGGCGCGCCCTTGATGAACATCATCGGGGGCAGGTCGTCGAGGTACCAGCTCGCGGGAATCTCGATCAGGTCGGTCTCGCTGCCGCGGACGAGCGGCTTCATCCACTCCTCCGGCTTCTTCGAGTAGTCGATCTTCGTCCACGTGTCGCCGACGCGGACGTAGTACGGGTGGAAGTCCTTGTGCATGAGGCTGTGGTCGTACTTGATCCCGTGCTTCAGGAGCAGCTCGTTCGTGACGTTCGAGAACTCCCACCACGGCGCGACGTAGCCGGTCGGCCGGCGGCCGCAGACGCTCTCGATCAGGCCGATGCACTTGATCAGCACCGCCTCCTCCTGCTCCGGCGTCATCGAGATCGGGTTCTCGTGCGAATAGCCATGCATGCCGATCTCGTGCCCCGATTCCACGATCAGCTTCGTCTCTTCCGGGAAGGTCTCGATCGAGTGACCGGGGATGAACCACGTCGTCTTCAGGCCGTACTTGTCGAACAGCTTGAGGAGGCGGCGGCTGCCGACCTCGCCGGCGAAGATGCCGCGTGAGATGTCGTCGGGCGAGTCCTCGCCGCCGTAGGACCCGAGCCACCCCGCTACCGCGTCGACGTCGACGCCGATGCAGCAGAAGATCTCCTTCGCCATTTCTCCTCCTCGTAGGGTGCTACAACGCTATGACATGTGCGCTCTCTGCGGCATGCTCCTCGATCAGCACTGGGCCGAGCAAGAGGGCGGGCGCCGGGCGCGTGTCTTCCGTGTGCAGCTCGCGAACAGGGTGCTCGATCACTTCGGTCTGCGGCTCGACGACTGGGGAGGCCGAGTCTACGTCCTCCACGACCGCAAGGGCCGGTCTGCCGTCGTCGCCAACCTCGGCGTGCTGTGGGTGGAGGCGGAGCGGCTCGCCGGCCGGGCCCTCGACCCACTCGACCCCGGTCTCGTGTACGCCCTTGGCAGCTGACGGCAAGCTCCCCGTCGCGCTCGTCACGGGTTTTCTCGGGAGCGGCAAGACGACGCTGATCGCGAGCCTGCTCCGTCATCCCGCCATGTGCGAGACGGCGGTGATCGTGAACGAGATCGGCGAGATCGGCATCGATCATCACTTGTTGCGGCGCGTCGACGAGCGCACGGTCCTGCTCAAGAGCGGCTGCCTCTGCTGCACCCTGCGGGGCGACCTCGCCGATGAGTTGCGAGACCTGCTGAGCCGGCGCGATCGCGGCGAGATTCCCGCGTTCACACGTGTCGTCGTCGAGACGACCGGACTCGCCGACCCGGCGCCGGTCGTCTACACGCTCCTCTCCGAGCCGGTCGTCAAGCATCACTACGAGCTCGAGAGCATCATCGCCACCGTCGATGCGCAGCACGGCCTGCTGCGCGAGGAGTCGGTGAAGCAGGCCGCCGCCGCCGACACGCTCGTCATAACGAAGACGGATCTCGGCTCTGCGTCTCTCCTGGAGGAGCGCCTCGCGCGGCTCAACCCGGCCGCGCGCGTGCTCGCAGCGAGCTTCGGCGACGTCGAGCCTGACGTCCTCTTCGCTCCGGTGGAGCATCTGCACGAAGTCGTCCCGCATGACAACGGCAGCGTCTACGGCCACGGGGACGTCAGGGCCGTCACCGTCGTGATCGACGAGCCGATCGACTGGACGGCGTTCGGGATCTGGCTGACGATGCTGCTGCAGGCGCGCGGCTCCGAGATCTTCCGCGTCAAGGGGCTTCTCGACGTGGGCGCGGCGGGGCCGCTGCTTGTGAACGGCGTCCAGCACGTCGTGCACCCGCCCGTCCATCTCGACGCCTGGCCGGACGACGGCGACCGCCGCTCTTTTCTCGTCTTCATCGGCCTCCGGCTCGATCGGCATGCGCTCGAGCGCTCGCTCGCCGCGTTCAACCGCGCCGCGCGTCCGCTGCATCAGTAGGAGCGCGGCATGCCGAGCACGTGCTGGCCGACGTAGGCGAGGATCAGGTTGTTCGAAACCGGCGCCACCTTGTAGAGGCGCGTCTCGCGGAACTTGCGCTCGACGTCGTACTCCTCCGCAAAGCCGAAGCCGCCGTGCGTGTCGAGGCAGGCGTTGGCGGCCGCCCACGAGGCCTCGGCGGCGAGCAGCTTCGCCATGTTCGCCTCCGCGCCGCAGGGCAGACCTTGCTCGAAGAGCCAGGCGGCCTTGTAGCGCATCAGGTCTGCCGCCTCGATCTGGGCGTGCGCTTGCGCGATCGGGAACTGAACGCCCTGGTTCGCGCCGATCGGTCGGCCGAAGACCACCCGCTCCGACGCGTACGCAGTCGCCCTCTCGACGAACCAGTGGCCGTCGCCGATGCACTCGGCCGCGATGAGAACGCGCTCGGCGTTCATCCCGTCGAGGATGTAGCGGAAGCCCTGCCCCTCCTCGCCGACGAGGTCGTCGTCACGCACGACGACGCCGTCGAGAAAGATCTCGGTCGTCGCGTGGTTCATGAGCGTCCTGATGGGGCGGATCGTCATCGTTTTGTCCGCAACCGCGCGCTTCATGTCGACGATGAAGGTCGAGAGGCCGAGCGTCTTGCGCTCGACCTGATCGCTCGGCGTCGTGCGGGCGAGCAGGAGCATCAGATCCGAATGCAGGGCTCGCGACGTCCAGATCTTCTGCCCGTGGACGACCCAGCCGCCTTCGACGCGCGTCGCCGTCGTCTGGATCGACGTCGTATCCGAGCCCGCGGTCGGCTCGGTGACGCCGAAGGCCTGGAGGCGCAGCTCGCCCGAGGCTATGCGCGGGAGGTAGCGGCGCTTCTGCTCTTCGGAGCCGTGCCGCAGGATCGTGCCCATGATGTACATCTGCGCGTGGCAGGCGCCCGCGTTGCCACCGGACGCGTTGATCTCCTCGAGGATCACGCTCGCCGCGGTGATCGAGAGGCCCGCGCCGCCGTACTCCTCCGGGACGAGCGCGGCGAGCCAGCCGTCGCGGGTCAGCGCCGCGACGAACTCCTCGGGGTAGCGGTCCGGCTCGAGCGCCCGCCAGTACTCGCCGGGGAAGCCCGCGCAGAGGGCGCGGACTGCGGCCCGGATCTCGTCCAGCTCGACGGGAGTCGAGAAGTCCAGCTCAGGCTCCGTCGCGCTCGAACAGGCGCCGCGCGATGATCAGCTGCTGGATCTCGTTCGAGCCCTCCCCGATCAGAAGGAGCGGCGCGTCGCGGTAGTAGCGCTCCGGCCGGTAATCGAGCGAGTAGCCGTAGCCGCCGTGGACGCGCATGCAGTCGAGCGCGTTCTCCTGCGCCGCCTCGGTCGCGAAGTACTTCGCCATCCCCGCCTCGAGGTCGGCGCGGTCGCCACGCGCCTTCGCCTGCGCCGCCTGGAGGACGAGGAGCCGCGCCGCCTCGGCGCGCGTCGCCATCTTCGCGACGATCAGCTGGATCGCCTGATGCTCGGAGATCGGCTTGCCGAACGCCTCGCGCTCGCGTGCATAGCAGACGGCGTCGTCGAGAGCGGCGCGAGCGAGGCCGGCCCCGCGCGCCGCGACGTTGACGCGGCCGACCTCGATCCCGCTCATGAAGTACTTGAATCCCTGTCCGACGCCCGCCTCGCCGCCGAGTACCGACGACGCCGGCGTCCGGAAGCCGTCGAAGACGACCTCGGTCGTCTCGACGCCCTTGTAGCCGAGCTTGCGGAGCGGCGGCATCGGGATCTGGAGGCCGGGCGGCGCGTCGCCGTCGGGCTCCTTCTCGACGAGGAAGCCGGTCATGCCGAGGTGCGGCGGGTCGGCCGACGGGTCGGTCTTCGCGAGCACGGCGATCAGTCCGGCGCGCCAGGCGTTCGTGACCCACATCTTCTGCCCGTCGAGCACGTAGTCGTCGCCGTCTCGCACGGCTGTTGTGCGGATCGACTGGACATCCGATCCCGCGTGCGGCTCGGACATCGAGAACGCGGCCCGGATCTCGGCCGAAGCGAGTTGCGGGAGCAGGCGGCGACGCTGCTCCTCGGTGCCGTGCAGCCGGATCATCGTGGCGGCGATGAACGAGCCGTTCATGATCCCGGGCAGTGTCACCCAGCCTCGCGCCAGTTCCATCTGGATCAGCGCGTACGTGTCGAGCCCGAGCCCGAGGCCGCCGTACTCCTCCGGGATCGTCGTGCCGAAGAGCCCCATCTGCTTCATCGTTTCGACGAGCGCGGTGGGAAACTCGTCCGCGTGCTCGAGCTCCGATGCGACCGGGATCACGTCCTTGTCGACGAACGCGCGGACGGCAGCGACGATCTCCGCCTGGAGCTCGGGCGAGTCCGCGTAGCCCCCGAGCTCCGGCGCGGCTGTCATACGGTCGCAACCTCCCGCAACGTCAGCGGCGCGAGCGCCGCCGTCAGGTCGTGCAGCTGGTCGAGCGCGAGGATTGCCCCCTCCAGCGCGGCCGCCGGCGCGGACGCGAGCGCGAGCTCGGCGTTCGCGCGGAACTTCGCGCGTACGTCGTCTGTCGACCATGGGTTCTCGGGGGCACCCTTCTGGTAGGCGAGCTCCCGCTCGAGCGTTTCGCCCGACGCGAGTTCGATGCGGACGGCACCGGGGAACGCCTCGGGGTACGTGGCGAAGTCGCGCCGCTCGTGCGACACCTTGGCCGCCACGGCGAGCACGTCGGGGTCGGCGATCGCGCTGGCGGTGAAGTCCGTCACGCCCACGTGGCCGCGCACGAGCATCGAGGCGACGGCGTACTGCAGCGAGAACTTGCCCTCGTACTCCGACCGCGGCGTCTTCTTCTCGCCGGCCGGCTCGAGCACGATCGGCACCCACGGCTCCGGCACGCTGGCGACGATCTCTGCGATCTCCTCCGGAGCGAACGTGCGCCCCTCCACTGCATCGACAACGGCACCGACCGCGCCGTGCGTGAAGTGGCAGATCGGGAACGGCTTGTACGCGATCCGGGGTGTCTCCCAGCGGCTGCCGAGATCTGCGAGTTGCTCGACGAGGCCGGACGACCCGGGTTCGATGCCGACGTAGGCGTGGTAGATCCCGAATTGCGCGTCGAACACCGACCGCGGCCCGGCCGCGCCGTGGTGGGCGAGCCGCGTCGCGATGTGCGCGCCGTGCGCGGCCCAACCGGGATGGATCGGCTTCGTCGGCGTCCCGTCGGCGAGGTACGCGAAGATCCCGGACGCCATCGAGCCGGCGATCCCGAGCGCGCGTGTCGCCGTTTCGGCGTCGAAGCCGGCCAGCCGCGAGACGGCCGCGGTCGCACCGAAGACACCGCAGATCGCCGTCGGGTGGAAGCCCCGCTCGTGGAATGCGCCGGGCGCCGCCATGCCGATCCGGCAGACGACCTCGTTGCCGGCGACGATCGCAGCGAGCACGTCGCTCCCGCCTGCGCCGTAGAGCTCGGCGGCGGCGAATGCCGCGGGCGCGATCACGGTCGACACGTGCGACGTCGAGTCCGAGTGCGTGTCGTCGAAGTCGAGGCCGTGGCAGATCATCGCGTTCGCGAAGGCGGCGTTGG
>WNEZ01004949.1_pt1 | contig 11647 bp, 9 predicted proteins | sample 5400521 | NCBI WGS metagenome assembly WNEZ01 (sample SAMN13153339, study PRJNA577476) | soil metagenome | isolation source: 120 cm saprolite under Douglas fir tree site 2 hole 1 replicate 1 | place: USA:California | collected 2015-04-18
GAGTAGGCTGCTTATGGAACCAATCAACGTTTTTGACTACGAAATGCTTGCCCAGGCTCATATGGAACCGAGTGCCTGGAACTATTATCAGAGTGGTAGCGACGACGAGGTGACAATGCGTGCTAACCGCGCAGCATTCGAGCGCATCCGACTTCGACCGCGCATACTCGTGGATGTTAGCACCTGCGATATGCGTACCATTGTGCTCGACACTCCTGTAAGTATGCCTATTTTGATAGCGCCAACAGCATTTCATAGCCTTGCTTATCTTACAGGTGAGTGTGCAACTGCACAGGGTGCTGGTAGGTCAGGCACCCTCATGGTGGTCAGTAGCTCTTCAACTCGAAGTCTTGAGGACATTGCAAGAGAGGCGAGCGGTCCACTTTGGTTCCAACTCTATGTCCATGACCGTAAAAGTGCGGAAGAACTCGTCCATCGAGCCACAAAGGCTGGTTATCGTGCACTGGTCGTCACAGTCGACTCACCCCGCTGGGGACGCAAGGAGCGCTCAATACGCAGCGGCTTTCGTTTGCCACAAAAAGCAAACTTCATAAATGCAGAGGCTGCTGCGGATGTTATTCCTCTCACCTGGGAATCACTGGCCTGGCTGCGGTCGCTGACACCTCTGCCCCTCGTTCTCAAAGGTACTCTTACGGCGGAGGATGCGGCACTGGCTGTTGAGCATGGAGTAGATGGCATCATCGTCTCCAACCATGGCGGGCGTCAACTTGATACTGCTATTGCCAGTATCGAGGCATTACCTGAAGTTGTCGAAGCTGTCAATGGAGGCTGTGAGGTCTACCTGGATGGGGGGATACGTCGTGGCACTGATATACTGAAAGCGTTGGCTTTGGGAGCACGTGCAGTTCTGGTTGGGCGTCCAATTCTTTGGGGGCTTGCGGCAAACGGAGCCGATGGGGTAAGCCATGTACTGGAATTGCTGCGCACAGAACTCGAAGTTGCTATGGCGCTTTCTGGCCATCCCACATTAGAAAGTCTTGATCGCTCTCTAGTGAAGATGACGTGAGGGTGGGGATTTCTATATGACCAATATGATCAGTAAGGCTCGTGTGGTGCTCATCACAGCTCCCATCGAGGCACATTGGTTGGCGCGATTGCAGAGCCTCTCACCGGACCTTCAGATTGAACAATGGCCAACCCGCTCTGCCAGAGCAATCCCGGGTGACCTGTGGCAAGTGGTGGAGATTCTCTACACATCGTTCGCCACCCCCTTGCCTTCTCCAGAACAGGCTCCTCGGTTGCGCTGGGCGCAGTTATACTCAGCTGGGCCTGATCCTATTCTCAATCAACCCCTCTTTCAGACCTCAGTTATCTTTACTACAGCAAGTGGTGTCCATGCTATCAATATGGCTGAGTACGTTTTCACAATGATGCTGGCCTGGTTCCATCGCCTTCCTCAGATACTCAAGGGGCAGGAGAAGGGCCAGTGGCCGCCTAATTCGCTACGCTCATCTTTGTTTGTGCCAGAGGAATTGTGGGGGAAAACTATCGGCATTGTGGGGTATGGAAGTATTGGTCGCCATGTAGCACGCTTAGCTGACGCATTTGGTATGCGAGTGCTGGCTATGCAGCGAGGTAGGAACCATAAAGATCAAGGTTTCACATTCCCCGACGTTGGCGACCCCGAAGGAATCTTGCCTAACCACTACTACATGCCTGATCAATTGCACAGCATGCTGGGTGAGTGCGACGTCGTAGTTATCGCCGTACCCCTGACTCCGAAGACCAGGGGACTGTTCGACGATGCAGCTTTCCAGGCAATGAAGCCCACGGCTTTCTTAGTGAACATCGCTCGAGGCGATATCTGTAACGAAGAGGCCCTGGTTCGCGCCTTGAAAGAGAAACAGATTGCTGGAGCTGCTCTGGATGTATTTCACCAGGAGCCTTTACCTCCCAACCATCCTCTCTGGCACCTCCCGAACGCCATCCTCAGTCCTCATACCGCAGGTCTCACCCCGCAGTATAACGAACGAGCCGCGATGCTCTTCGAGGAAAACTTGCGACGCTACCTAGTTGGCGAACCTCTTTACAATGTCGTGGACAAGACAGAGGGATATTGAACGAAGGTTTCTATCTGAACCTACTATCACCACTGCGAACTGAATTTTAACCCATTTCTGTACCCTTTCAAAACCGGTCTCTGTTATTCTACCTATATAATCGTGTAAGTATTGTCCGCCTTGAGGAACTTCTATTGAGTGGAATAGGGTGTTCATTGGACAGGTGATCTGCTGATGGATGCAAGAAGATTGACACTTACAAGGCACTCCGGATAGCACATTGGGGAGTATATGACGTGAAAAAGTTTATCACTCTACTCCTTCAAGAACGTGAAAAACAGTACCTTGTCCTGGCCAGGAAGTCAGCACCCCGATCTCTCCTGGACTCAAGGGATACCGAGGAGTCCGCCTCTGATACCGCAGATGTACTATAACCAGCAAATGGAGGATTTACATATGAGAGATGCTAGCAAGCGACTTAGCACATGGGAATATTTGCGATTGATTGGCGTTCCGGAACTCCCAGCATTAACGAGTCCATTTGATCCCGGCTACGACCCGGTCACGGTCGAAAGCCATCTCGATCAGAGCGCACATCTTATGGCTTCCCTAAAGATCTCGATGGCATGCTGGCAAATTGCCAACGAGGCTGCAACCCGGCGCAAGATTGCAGCAGCTCGTGCCCACAATGTGCCGGCAGTCACGGGTGGGGGACCTTTCGAGGTAGCTGTAGCCCAGGGACAACTCGAGGCATATCTCGATCTATGCGCAGACCTCGGTATCACGCGGATCGAATGTGGAGAAGGCTTCACTGAGTTGTCACTCAAGCCGCGAACGATCGTAAAGATGGCCCACCAACGCGGCCTTGCCGTCCAGTACGAGATGGGTAAGAAGCACGAAGGGCCCTTTACCGAGGAGTCACTCGACGAGGCAATCGGCCGCGGGCGAGCATGGCTTGATGCCGGAGCAGTGCAGCTTGTCGTTGAAGCCCGAGAAAGCGCTCTCGGCGTAGGAACGTTCGGCAACGATGGATCGCTCAATACCTCCTTTGCGGATCGATTTGCCGAAGCATTCGGGCTTGACACTGCGATGTTCGAAGCGCCCAACAAACCAAGCCAGTTCGCCATGCTCGACCATTTCGGACCGAGAGTTCATCTCTGCAATGTGCGCTTAGAGGAGTTACTGCGTGTCGAAATTTACCGGCGTGGTCTCCATTCGGATGCATTCGCCAACCCCAAGCTGCGGCCTGCGGGTCCAAGTCGCGAGTTGGTGTAAAGAGGAACTCATCATGCAGAAGACAGTAGCAATCGACTACTTCCCCGAGAGTGTGGGGACCTATCGAAATGGTTATGCGATCGTGGCAGTCGATGTCATCAGGGCAACAACCACGGCCGTGACATGCGTTACTCTTGGCCGGAGGTGCTTTCCTACTCCATCGCTTGAGGAAGCGGTTCCGCTCGCCGCCAGGTTGCCCAATCCGCTCCTTGTTGGAGAGCTTGGCGGAATTATGCCCTACGGCTTTGATCTGAACAATAGCCCGACTGATTTGGAGTTTAGGACTGATATCCACCGCCCCATGCTTCTCCTCTCCACCTCGGGCACGAGGCTTATCTGTGGAGCCCAGGAGTCGCAAGCGATGTATGTCGCTTGCTTGCGGAACTACACAGCGCAAGCCAACTACCTGATAACTCATCATCCAAAAGTAGTTGTGATCGGCGCGGGATCGCGGGGTGAGTTCCGCGAAGAGGATCAACTGTGCTGCGCGTGGATCGCGGAGAAGCTTCTTAGGGCAGGCTATGAGCCGGAAAATGCAAGAACAACCGCAATCGTCGAACAGTGGAGCGGAGTACCTGTTGATGCAATCATAGAGGGTGCAAGTGCCGACTATCTCCGAAACAGCGGCCAGAAGAGAGATCTCGACTTCATCCTAACACACATCGATGATCTAGACGAAGTCTACCGATTCGAGCGAGGTCAGGTGATGAAGCACGCCGAGGAGTTACTGCTCCGATAAAGGAGTATTGCCATCGGCTTCCCCTATTTCTAGTTATAGTGCTTTCACAACATTGGGGGTAGGTTCCTCGGCGCTCGTTGATCGTTCCGGAGACCGGGATGCCACCTTCCTGGCTAGAACGATATATTGTGTACCACTTGAGCGCAATATCGGCACATTTCGATCGGCAAGGCGCTGTAGTTGACGATGCAGCGCAATATCGAGCCATTTTGGCAAGAATCTGTGGTGCAAGAAGGTGAACGGTCCGAAGCCAAGCGTCATACTCCTGGTCTTGATAAGCTCGGCACTCGCCAGAGCCTTGTCGATAACATGGTAGTCGTGCCGGGTTTCCGCTGTTCCGCCCTGTGACTGGTGAAGAAGCCCGATCCGTTTGAAAATAGGCTTCATAGCCCGCCTGAGCGGCGTAAGGGCAGGATTCATCGCTGGGTCGAGTAGCATGGTAAGCCGCGCCCGGTTATCAGCCGTGAGGAGGGTATGCCCACCCGGCTTGGTCACCCGAGCCATCTCTTGTATGGCTAATTCTGGTCGTGCCAGCCAGGGAATGACGCCCAGTGCAAGCACGAGATCAAAGGATCCATCCTTGAAGGCCGGGTCATAGACATCGCCAACGGCCACGGAGAGCAGGTCAGCGATCCCAGACTCCGCTGCATGTTGACGCGCCAACTCGACCATGGCCTTAGCCGAGTCGATAGCGTGTACACGCAATCCGCGCTGGGCGAGCGCCACTGACAGGAAACCGGCACCGCAGCCAATTTCCAGCACATGAGAACCTGGTGCAAGGGCAAGTTCGTCGATCCAGGCCAGGGCCCTGACCTGGCGTGCTCGGTAAATCTCGGCCTGCACGCTATTCTCGGCATAGATGTCCTTCCAGTACGACCACTGGGCCTGGAAGTAAGCATTCACCTCTTCTTGCTGTTGACGATACGAGACCGTGGATTTACCCGTCATAAGATACCCCTCGAATGTGTCAAAGTAGTTCCTTCCCTGGCATACTGCTTCCATAGTATAACACAACAGTGAAAACGAAATGCATACTGACGTTGCGAATTGGTAGTAAATGAGGGCATATTTGTAAAAATATGCACTTGTATCAGCCAGGTCATCTTGTCATAGAACTACTTCAGTACTTTTGCAGCCTCGGAGACAGCTTTCTCGCCGCTGGTCGAGCGCTTAGGAGGCCGGGATGCCGATCTTCTTGCTGTTGATGCAGGGAGTTCCCCCGTGAACGTCTATCGTATAGGGAGGCAGATGAGTTGGAGAGTGATATAATTACGATTATCACACGCGCTGATGCGATGTGGAAGTCCAGGAATAAAGAATAGGATATATGATAAACACACCTCTCTATGTTCATCCCACTGCGGAAGTGTCGCCTGATGCACAGATTGGATCAGGAACACGTATCTGGCGTCAAGTACAGGTGAGAGAACATGCACAGATCGGTGAAAGCTGTAATATTGGGAAAGGCGTTTATATCGATGTACATGTGCGCATCGGTTCAAATGTAAAAATCCAGAATCACGTTTCTGTGTTTGAGGGTGTTACACTTGAAGATGGCGTCTTTGTAGGTCCTCATGTATGCTTCACGAACGACTTGGTGCCCCGTGCTATTACTCCTGACGGCGAACTCAAAAGCGCGGATGATTGGGAGATTACGCCAACCCTGGTGAAGTATGGCGCATCCATCGGCGCAGGGTCTGTTATTATCTGTGGCATAACCATCGGAGAGTTTGCCTTGATCGGTGCAGGGTCTGTTGTTACACGTGACGTTCCCGCACACGCGCTTGTTCTTGGCAATCCAGCTCGTCTGCGTGGGTATGTCTGTCGCTGTGCCCGTCGCCTTTCAAATGTTCATCAAGAGAATGGAACAATCATAGGCTGGTGCGAGACATGTAAGAAAGAATGCCTATGGCAATCTGACGAAAGCCGATCCGGTGACGGCAACGCGCAGTGATAAAGTAATCACAGATAATCAATTTGGAGGATGGAGTGTCATCTATCTATTATCTTGCGCGGGGTAGCAATACCCTGGCCAGGTGGATACCACAAGGCGCGAGACATGCTCTGGGTTTCTCTATCGGTGCCGGCAGCTACCTGGCCTGGTCTTCCAAACGTTTAGTAACACAGTTAAACATGGCCCAGGTGACGGGGCGTCCTGCCAGTGACCCGTATGTACGATACCTGGCCTTAGCATCATGGCGCAACTATGGCCGCTACGCCGCTGACTTTATGAGCTTTCCACACCTGGACGTAAACCTTCTTGAGGAGAATTTGCGCGATTTGAGCGAGGGAGGAAACGGTTGGCTGAAGCAGTTGGAGTCAGCCCTGCAGGCAGGTCGGGGAGCTATAGTCGCTACTGCTCATTTTGGCAACTGGGATATGGCTGGAGCATTACTTGCTCACCATTTACCTCTCTCCGCTGTGGCAGAAACCTTCAGCGATGAACGTCTCAATCGGCTAGTGCAGGATCAACGCAAGGAGAAAGGGATCGGTATCATTCCCATGGAGGGCTCGGCACGGCGCATTTTGCGGACATTGCAGCAGAATCAGCTTGTTGCCATAGTCGTTGATCGCCCCGTCAAGCAGGATCAAGGCACGGAAGTCATGTTCTTCGGGCGCAAGACATATGTGCCGGGCGGTCCCGCGGCGCTGGCACTTAAAAGTGGAGCTGCGATTGTACCTGGCTACGTTTGGTATGGTCATCACAACGAATTTTATGTACGAACGTTCCCCCCCATTTTTCCCCGAGAGAGTAAGGGAGAGCAGAGAGCAAATGAAGTAGTACGTCTGACACAGCGAATATATGACGCATTAGAAGAAATGGTTCGTGAATGGCCGACACAGTGGTACATGTTTCGTCAATTCTGGCCTACAGAATAAAACTTGAGGTTAGTGGAATGCGAAGTGGTGGATGGATTACCCATTTTGTAAGGACCTGATGATACGCCGTGGAGGATCGACGAACCAGCTCCAGGCACATTGGGCTACGTATGCGCCAGCAGAAAGACGTACCGGCGGCAACTCTTGTCCACCTGAGCGGGAAGTGCGTTCGAGAATAGCGAGGCGCAGGTCTTCAGGGCTGCTGCCAGGAAAGAGGGTATAGGCCGAACCGATATGCTGCCAGAAATGAGCATCGCTCCCACCGGTTTCGGCAAGCCCCCATTGTTGATTAGCGGCGCGAACTGTAGATCGCATCGACGCATTTGCTGGCGAGGGATTGTATATCTCTATGCCATCGATCGTATAGCCCTTTTCCAGTAATGCGTCGATCTTTGCGCGGCTCAAACTGGGTACAAGGCGCCCAAAGGGATGAGGCACTATCACCAAACCGCCTTGCTCTTTAATGGCCTCAATGCTTTCTTCGACAGACCGCAAGGCTTGGGGGGCCTTCTTCACAAACAGGCCGAGTAAATGTCCCTGGCGGGTGGATACTTCAACACCTGTAATCATGTGCAGAGCGCTGTTCTGCTGCGCCAACAGTTCCTCTACTCGTTTTGCGCCCTCTATATGGTCATGATCGGTAATAGCGATTAAGCGCAAGCCCTGGCGTGTGGATTCTTCAATCACTCGCGCGGGGCTAGCCCAGCCATCACCGAGATTGGTATGCATATGGATATCGGCGCGACTGTAGCCGGTTGGGGTAGTAAGTGGATAGGATTGATGCTCTTGATGTTTTACATCCATCGACGTGTGTTCCTTATAATGCACCTGATACCTGTTTCAAGGGTCCTTTGCCTCGTTCATCCAGCAATTGATAGTAATAGTCCATGACGCATTCTGCAACACGCGGCCAGGCGTATTCACGAGCTTTTTGCAGGCCAGCACGGATAAATTGTTGGCGTAACGGTTCATTCTCGAGCAGGTAGTCTATAGCCCATGCCAGTTCCTCGCTATTGCGCGGGGTCGTCAACAGTCCGTCCACGCCAGGGTTTACCACGGTTGCATAACCGCTGATATTGGACGCAACGACAGGCTTGCCCGAGGCCATAGCCTCTAAGAGCACGATGCCCATGCTTTCACCGCCGGTGGCAGGAGAACAGAAGACATGGGCGCTGGCAAAGTAGCGAGGCAAGTCTTCGTCGGATACGTAGCCGGTAAAGACAACGTCTTGCCAATCGTGCTTCTCGACAAATTTCTGAAAACCACCTCGCAGGCGACCTTCGCCAACGAAGAGGAAGCGTGTTTGTGGAAACTTCTCACGAATATACGGAATGGCACGCAATAAGAACTTTGCGCCTTTACGTTTCTCAAACCGGCCAACGAAAAGGATGTTTTGCTTGCCATCCATAAATTGTGGCAGAGGTGGGACGTTGGGACTGAAATGCTCAAGATTGACACCATTGGGGATCACCCGATAGTCTGCTGGAAAGTAGCGCGAGACAAATTTGAGAGCGGTAGTGGATACCGCTATGCACCCGGCCAGGCGTCGGAACAGAGGGCGGAGAAACGGATAAGTGGAAGCATATGCCAGGTTCGAAGTAGAGTAGATACTTGGGTATGAAGACGCGTGAAATGTACCTACAGTTACAGTGCGAGAAAGCCGTAGTACTGCCTGGGATAGGCCTGGAACCAGCGGCTCATGCACATGTATCACATCGAAATGTTCGCGTTGTAATACCCGGCGCACACGCAGAGCAAGTGAAGGATCAAGCATAATACGCGCGATGGAGCCATTGATTGGAATGGGAGTTGTCCAGCCCATCTTATAGATGTACTTCTCGGTCAGTTTTCCCTTTGGTCCTGATGCAGGCGCCATGATATGCACATCGTGTCCCATTGCAATGAACTCGTTGGCGAGGTGCCAAACATGGTCACGCACGCCACCGGGATAACTCCAGTCATATGGTGTTACAAGGCCAATTTTCATGCGCTACTCCCTGCGCTTACTACAGGAGGCTCTATAAACCCAGCCCCCAGCGGGTATTCGAGTCCGTATCTTTGTCGATCAAGCAGTTTTATCAGCTTGATCATTCTATCACTTTTAATTTAACTCGCGTACAAACTCAACAAAATATTGCATGGCTTGAGGGTTGCTCGTAGAGTCTACGCTGATTGCTTTCTCTAGAGGAGTACCCATGAAGAGTTTCTTGATAGGTACCTCCAGTTTCTTACCGTTGAGAGTACGCGGAACTTCAGCAATGGCAATCACCTCATCCGGCACATGATGTGGAGTGAGATTGCTGCGAATCCTGTCTCGAATTTTAGCTTTAAGAGCTTCATCCAGCACCGTATCTTCTCTCAATACGACGAAAAGGGGCATATAGTATCCACCTCCCGGACGCTCAACACCCACGACCAGGCTATCGAGGATCTCCGGGATGTCTTCCACGACACGATAAATTTCACTACTACCCATGCGAATACCTTTGCGGTTAATCGTAGAATCGGACCTGCCGTAGATGACAGCGCTGCCGCGAGAAGTGATTTTCACCCAGTCACCGTGCCTCCAGACACCGGGATACATATCAAAATAGCTATCGAGGTAACGTTTGTTCTGTGGATCATTCCAGAAGAACAGCGGCATAGAGGGCATTGGCTCGGTGATGACCAGTTCCCCCATTTCATCAATCAGAGGTTTGCCGTTATCATCGAACGCTTCTACTCTGGCGCCAAACGCGCGGCACTGAAGTTCCCCAGCGCGTACAGGGAGCAGGATAGAGCCACCCAGGAAAGCTGAGCATACGTCGGTGCCTCCACTGGCGGAAGCAAGCCATATATCCTGTTTGACCTTATCGTAGACCCATAGAAATCCCTCTGGTGGCAATGGAGAGCCAGTAGAGCCGAGACCACGCAATTTGCTCAAGTGGTATGTTTTACCAGGTTCAATGCCAGCTTTCATGCATGCGAGGATAAACCCGGCGCTGGTGCCAAAGAATGTCATGCCCGTTTTTTCAGCATATGCCCACAACACATTCATGTCGGGATAGGATGGACTGCCATCATAGAGTAATATGGTGGTGCCTACTAACAGTCCGCCCAGGAGGAGGTTCCACATCATCCAACCAGTGGTTGTGAACCAGAAGAATCTATCATCAGGTTTGAGATCGAACCCGAAGGATAAGCCTTTCAAGTGCTCAAGCAGGATACCGCCCTGGCCTTGAACAATGGCTTTTGGCAAGCCAGTAGTGCCGGAAGAATAGAGTACCCACAAGGGATGATCAAAGGGAACCTGTTCAAATGTTAGCTCTGATGTTGCGGGTGGTATGTCTTGCCAGAGCGAGGCATTAGTGTAGCCTTCTGCGCTCAAATCCGGGAAGAGATAAGGAACCAGGATCGTTTGTTGCAAGGTAGGGAGCGATTGCTGGATCTCGGTGATTATGGAGCGCCTGTCAATGGCTTTCCCATTATAGCGGTATCCATCGACCGCGAAGAGCACCTTTGGCTCTATCTGTTGGAAGCGGTCAACCACGCTTTGTGTGCCAAAGTCTGGGGAGCAGCTAGACCAGATTGCACCCAGGCTTGCGGATGCCAGAAATGCGATGGCGGATTCTGGAATATTGGGCATATAAGATACAACCCTGTCACCGCGCTGCACTCCCATAGCACGTAGGGCCTCTGCTATCATAGATACTTTCTGGTACAGTTCGTTCCAGGATATTTCTACTAAAGGCTGGGACTCAGACCGAAACAGCAAAGCGGGGCGACTGGGAGTTACATTTCTAAATACATGTTCGGTGTAATTGAGTTCAGCGCCAGGAAACCATTGCGCTCCTGGCATTTTTCTTTCTGCAAGTACAGTCCTATAAGGCTTCGAGGCTTTTATATGAAAGTAGTCCCAGAGCGATGCCCAAAAATCTTCGAGGTTGTTGACGGACCATTCCCAGAGTTTTTCAGGGTCGTCGAAATGTAGTCCCCTCTCGCTTTCGAGCCACTGCATGTAATGAGTGATATTGGCCTGCTGTTTCATTTCCTCTGAAGGTTCCCAAAGAAGGGTTCCTTCGCTAATTGGAGCTGCCATACTTATCTTTCCTCCTTTACTAGCGAGCACTTGCATTGTTGCATGCAGGAGAGATGTTGTTCAGTAACAATTTCATTAACCTGGCACGAACATTGTAGCGTGGTTAGGTGAAGAGAGTCAAGCCTGAGGATGTGAAAAGGCGGCCATCACACTCCTGCATCGGGGCGGTGACTTCCAGATCGCAGCGGCTCGAAGACATTTCTCCTATCACCCCGACGAAGCTTTCGCTCTCCTTCTGCCTCGAAAGGTCGCTTAGCCCATGCTTTTGAGAATTCACAAGCCCTGATGAGAGCTTTACAGAATATGAAGCGTGAAAGCCCCGCGGATTCCATCCCGGGGATGAAACGCTTCCTTGAGTAGAGCTCGTGCCCCTGCGTCTACGCTTGACAATCGCTTCTGGTGGTGCTATTCTTCAGCATGGAAAGAGTGTTCTAGGTGGAGGGAGCATGCGACCCAAGCCAACGCCCACGTTTATTCTCGCCCTGCCCCTGCAGGTGAACGCGCAGCAGGCGGCCCAGCTGCACGCTCACTTTGAATGCGCCCGCCAGCTCTACAATGCCCTGCTCGCCGAGGCGATGAAGCGTCTCAGGCGCATGAAGGCTGACCCTGCCTGGCAGGCTGCTCGCAGCCTTCCCCGTTCCGACAAGCCCGCTC
>WNEZ01022571.1_pt1 | contig 11645 bp, 8 predicted proteins | sample 5400521 | NCBI WGS metagenome assembly WNEZ01 (sample SAMN13153339, study PRJNA577476) | soil metagenome | isolation source: 120 cm saprolite under Douglas fir tree site 2 hole 1 replicate 1 | place: USA:California | collected 2015-04-18
TGATCGCCTTGATGTCCGAGCGCAGATGCTCTGGAAGCCTGACAACGATATCGAAACGGCGGTCACCTTCGAACACACGGCCTGCGCCCTTGCCGCCAACCGCGATTTCCACCAGGTTCTGAACATCGCCGACGCTGATCCCGTAGCGTGACAGGGCCTGACGGTTCAGATTGACAGTGAGCACCGGCAATCCCGAGGTCTGTTCTGTTTTGACATCCTCCGCCCCTTGAACGTTCTTCAGAATCGCCTGAATCCGAGCCGCGGATTGGATGAGCACGTCCAGATCGTCACCGAATATCTTGACGGCGACGTCGCTGCGGATACCCGATACCGTTTCGTTCATGCGTTGCTGGATCGGTTGCGAAATCCCATAGACGCTTCCGGGAACATCTTCGCACGCCTCCTGAATATCCGAAACGACGACGGCCTTCGACTTCTCGGGATCGGGCCACTCCTTCCGTGGCTTCAGCATGACGTAGCCATCCGACCCCGACGGCGGCATCGGGTCGGTCGCAACCTCCGCCGAGCCCGTGCGCGCGAATGCCTCCTTGACTTCCGGCACCTTGAGCAGTCGCCTCTCAAGCATCGCCTGCATCTCCACCGATTGCGTCAGGCTTGTACCCGGGATGCGTATGACCTCCATCGACACATCACCTTCGTCGAGACCGGGAATGAATTCACCGCCCATGCGGGAGGCGGCGATACTGCAGACGGCAACCAGCAGGGCCGCGATCACGGTGATGCCGAATCCGTTGCGGATCGAGGCGGCGAGCAGCGGCGCATAGATCCGGCGCGCGCCCCGCATGAAGAAATTCTCATGCTTGGATACATTGCCGGTGACCAACAGAGCTACGGCCGCCGGCACGAACGTTAGCGACAGGATGCTGGCCCCAGTCAGCGCCATCAGGACCGTCAAGGCCATCGGCGTGAACATCTTTCCTTCGACGCCGGTGAGCGTCAGGATCGGCAGGTAAACGACGGCAATGATGAATGTTCCAAATAGGCCGGGGCGGATGACCTCGCGCGATCCCGCCAGAATGGTTTCAAAACGTTCCTGCCGGCTGAGAAGGCGGCCGAGCCGGTGCTGCTCCGCCGCCAACACACGCAAGCAATTCTCGACGATGATGACCGCACCGTCGATGATGATGCCGAAGTCGATGGCGCCAAGGCTCATTAAGTTGGCGCTGACCCTGTTCTCCACCATGCCGGTGATAGCGAACAGCATGGACAGCGGAATGACGCACGCGGTTGCGATCGCAGCCCTGAAGTTTCCAAGGGTCAAGAACAGGACAACGACCACCAGGAGAGCGCCTTCCACAAGATTCTTCTCGACGGTCGCGACTGTCGCCTCAACGAGGCGCGTCCTGTCGTAGACGGTATGGGCGATCACGCCGTCCGGCAACGAACGCCCGATCTCCATGAGTTTGGCGGCCACGCGCTGCGCCACGGTGCGGCTGTTTTCGCCGATCAGCAGCATTGCGGTGCCCAGCACGACTTCCTTCCCGTTCAACGTTGCCGCACCGGTGCGCAGATCCGTGCCTTCCCTGACGTCGGCGATATCGGACACCCGCACCGGAACGCCGTTTCGCGATCCGATCACGATTTCCTTGATTTCGTCGATGTTTCCGACCTGTCCCGGGGTGCGGACGAGGTATTGCTCGCCGTTGCGCTCGATGTAGCCGGCGCCGACGTTCGCATTGTTTGCCGCAAGCGCCGTCATGACGTCGCGGAAGCTGAGTTTGTAGGCCATCAGTTGCGCCGGATCGGGCAGCACGTGAAACTGCTTTTCGAATCCGCCGACAGTGTTGACCTCGCTGAGGCCGGGTACGGTCCTCAACTGAGGCCTGATGATCCAGTCCTGAATCGTGCGCAGGTCGCTGGGAGTGTAGGGTTCCCCGCTCGTCTTGCGAGCCTCGGGCCTGGCTTCGACCGTGAACATGTAGATTTCACCCAGTCCGGTGGACACCGGCCCCATCGCGGTTTCGATGCCGGCGGGTAACTGATCCCTGACCTGCTGAATCCGTTCGTTGACCAATTGTCTGGCGAAATAGATATCGGTGCCGTCCTTGAAGATGGCCGTGACCTGGCTGAGACCGTAGCGCGATTGCGACCGTGTATTCTCGAGGTTCGGCAACCCGCCCATGGCGGTCTCGATTGGAAACGTGATGCGCTGTTCGACTTCCAGCGGAGAGTAGCCTGGTGCACGGCTGTTGATCTGGACCTGAACATTGGTGATGTCGGGAACAGCGTCGATCGGCAGGCGCGTGAAATTCCATGCACCAAAGGCTGCCATGGCAAGAACGCCGATCATCACCAGCCATCGCTGACGGATGGCGAAGGAAAGCATGCCGTCAATCATCGCACTTCTCCGAACATCTGTTTATGAGAACGGTGGCCAGCATCGGGGTGACATCAATCATTGTCCGGCGAGCCTTTCGCCAATTCCGCCTTCACGATGAAACTGTTCCGTGCCGCGTAGACGTCACCTTCCAGCACACCAAATGTGATTTCCACGAGCTCCGAATCGCGCTCGCCGATCTCGACGTCGCGAGCCTCGAACTTCTCGCCGTCGCGGACGAAGACGACGGTGCGGTTCTCGATGGTCTGCAATGCCGAGGATTTCACAGCGACTCCCACCTGCTTCGCCGATAGGGTCAGCCGGCCGGTGATGAACAGGCCGGGCCGCAGCCGTTGCTCGGAATTCGGCACGACCGCTCTTGCAAGCGCGCTCTGGGTGTCGCTGCTGCCGACTGGCGACAGATACGTCGGTCCGCCGTCCGCCGGGTCGATGAGAACCTGGTCGCCGATGTTGACCCGCGTCAGGTCGCGCCGGTAGACGGAGAAATCGACCCATACCGTCGATAGATCCGCGATGACGAACGCCGGTTTCTGTTCGGAGACGTATTCGCCCAGCGTCGTCTGACGGTCGATCACCGTGCCGGCGAGCGCGGCCTTCAACTCATACGGCGTCAGGCTCTGATTGCTTTCCACGATGGCAAGGACGTCGCCCTTCTGAACGCGATCGCCGATCCGCTTGCGCACATCGCGTACGATGCCGGGAAAACGGGGCGTGACCTGCACCAGCGCTTCCAGGTTCGGCTGGACCATTCCGTTCAGCAATAGGCTGTCGTGCAGCACGCCGGGTGACGCTTTGGCAAGCTCGATTCCCGCAGCCGAGACCTTGGCGTCGCTCAGCACAACGCTGTCCGAATGTTCTTCCTTTTCACCCTTCTCCGTCGCGGCCGTTTTGGTGGTCGCCGGCGTCAGCATCCGGTAGCCGCCATAGACAAGCGCCGCGGCAACCAGAACGAAGACCAAATATCGGATCAATCCTTGGATCATCTTGAACTCTCGCGGGTCAGCGAAAACGGGCTACCGACGAGGCCTTCGATCGTCGCGATGGCAATGTGGAAATTCTGCAGCGCTTCCTGCTCGCGGAGCAGTGCCTGCAGGACCGAACCTCGAACGTCAAGCAGCTCGAGCAGCGTGAAGCGGCCCTGCAGGTAGCCGCTCTGGATGGTTTCTGAGGCATTGCGCGCATTTGGGATGACGGACGTCCGCAACAGCTTTAGCTCGGCGAGCGCGCCATTCAACGCGTCGTAGGCGCGGCCCGCGATGCTGATCAGGACAAGCTTGTTGATCGCACGCTCGGCGCCGGTCTTTGCCAGCACTTCCTCGGCGGCAATGATGTTTCCGGTGTTCTGATCGAGGACCGGAAGCGGTATCGATACGCCCAGCCGCACCGCGTTGTCGTCGGTGTCCTGGAAATGCCGCCACCCCGCGGAGAGGTGAACGTCGGGGATCGGCTTAAGCCGCGCCAGGATAAGCTCGGCATTGCGTTGCGCCGTTACGGCCGTCCAGCGCATCAGTTGCGGGTTAGCCTCGATCGCCTGAAGAACCGACTGAAACGACGGCGGCTGGCCGACATTGGCGAGACGCCCCACCGCTTCGCCGAAGCGGGGGCTGCTGTCGCCCGTCAGGATCGCGAGGTCGCGCCGCGCCGTGGCCAGTTGTGTCCTGGCCCGCTCGCGATCGACGCGGAACAAGTCGGCCGCCACTTGCGCCCGCAATGTTTCTGCCGGAGAGGACGCGCCCTCCTGAACACGCTTTTGCAACAGCGGAATCAGCTGATCGAGGCTCGAAATCTGTTCGTCGAAGATTTCAATCCGCCGCTGCGCGCTCACCACCGTGATGAAGGCGATGGCGGTCTCCGACAGCACCTCCAACCGGGTTGCCCGCCGCTGCCAAACCGCGGTGCCGATACCTGCATCACCGCCAGCCAGTCGCGCCTCTCGTTTGCCGCCGAGTTCAACAAGCTGGCTGAGTTGGAGGTTTGTCTCGGCTGACTGCAGTCCTTTGTACCTTCCAGAACCGAGCGCGTTGTCGAGTTCGAACGAAAGTTCGGGATTCGGGAGGGCGCCGGCCTGAACCTTGAGGCCGGTCGCAATGCCGATATCTCAGGCGCAAAGCCACTCCGAGCTTATACATCATTCAACCGGAAAAGCGGTAAGACAGCGACGCGGCTCGCGCCGCTCGCATTACGATTTTCATGTCAAATGTTTGGGGGGTGGCGTGTCAACCCAGGGATGGTCTTCCAGCAGGAACGTCGGGGCTTCGAAGGATAGTTTGACCGGTTCGGCCGAAGGCTCGGCAACGAGTACAAGCGCGGGCATAAGAAGAGGAACGCAGGTGTAACAATGCTCAACTACATCAGGAGCCTTCTTCGAGCCTTCGTCGGACTTGTCCGTCACCGCGCTTGCGTCAAGTGAGTTAGCGGTTGCCAGCGTTTCCTCTGCGCAAGAAATCTCACCACCAAACCCAACGATTACGTATGTCGCGACAAGCAAAGCCGTCAGCACCCGGCGAAAAGCCGATGCACGGGGAGCACGTCTATGGGCGGCTGTTTGCCTCATCGGGCTAGGAATATCAAACTTTGTGGCGCAACACTATTACGATTCAGCTCCAGAGTCCGGGTGCAACGCACGGGCGTTCGCAGGCAAGCCGAGAAGACGCCATTGGATCAGTCGTTATTGCGGCCGTAATAGCTTCATGAGCCGATAGCGGCGTCCGGTAGAAACATATTCTTGGTGGAGACAACTTCCTTCATTGCAAGATATTGGCTGCCCGTCGCAGTGCAGATGTTCGAAGTGCAGCTTGATCAAGCCCGGCCGCGATTAGGCGGGTTACACCTTCTGCCTTCGCTGTTCGATCTGCAGCGGACAGGTCGACTGATTTGCCCGACGGGCCGTCAGGTGACGGGTCTGTCCAGCCCCCTTTTGAAAAAGATTCCATTTCTCAACTACCTACTTGGAAACTTCTCTGGCCCGCCGATGGCGACGTTGACTGACATAGATCCCGATTCCCCCTGATACCCAGAACGCCGCAATGGCCAGCAGACCGAGCCAGGCCCAGTTTGCATCTTGCGCGAAAACGAGGGTGAGAAGCGCCAGTGAAAGACCGATAGCAGAGAGACAGGCGGCCACAACAAGAAGATAGATTGTGAAGCCGACGCTCTCCAGCGATGACCGCTTTTTGTTCCGGGATAAAGCCATCAGAAGCGGTGGAACGATCCAGGTCGCGAGGCCGAACACCACAGCGCCGATATCAATCATGCGACCGGACCCGGGTACAAACAATTCGAAAATCAGGCCGAGTGCCGTCACCAGCAATGCGGCCCCAAGGATTAGTCTAATGACTGCCACGTTATCGCGATGCCTCCTGGACGCGTAACTTCGTCGCAGGCTGGCGCAAATCGGTTCGAACGTTCGCCCGATCATGAGCTACGCGTCTTGCGCCGCGTTGGCATCGCCGGAGTTTATCATCGGGCGCGCATTTCGCGCGGCCCGTTCGCTAACCCACCTGCGAGTTCGACGCTACGGCCGCCTCTTCTCCGCCGCCGCAGCGGGCGTAGGACCCGCCGCAGGCGCCGGTGCCGCCGCGGCGTTGCTGTTGCTGTTGCCCGCGCCGAACAGCAGGCGGGTCGGGTTGCGGTCGAGATTGTTCACCGCGCGGCTGATGTCGCCGAGCGTGCGGCGGCCATCGGACATCAAGGCGCCCGATCGCTTGTCGAAATCCTCCGCCAGTTCGCGGATCGATTTCACCGCCTGGAACAGTTCGCCGCCCTCCTTGCCGCCGGCCAGCGTATTGAGACCCAGCATGAGGTTGTCGGCCTTGCCCACGACGCCGTCGACTTTCAGCATGACGTTGTCGATCTTCTCCATCCTCGTCGAGGGGAACACCGGGTGCTGCCTCCTCGCCACCCTTCAGCGATATCGCAGCGACCCCGGTCAACCCCTGAAATTCGAGCCCGACCAGCGTGTCCTTGCGGATCGGGGCGTTGTTCTCGACCATCGCGAGTGCGACAACTCGACGCGGGTTGTCCAGCTTCACGGAGATCACTTCCCCGATCCGGATGCCGTTGAAATTCACGCTGCCGCCGTTGCGCAAACCCGTTGCCGGACCTTCGAACACGACGCGGAGCGGGCTGCGCGCCTTGGTGGTGTGGAGGGACTGGAACCACAGCACAAAGCCGAACGCCGCGGCAATCACTGCCAGCGTGAACGATCCGATCAGGACGAAGTTCGCCCGCGTTTCCATTCCATAAACTCCGGTATCACTAGCCCATGACCGCGCGGGCGCGCTTGCCGTGGAAATACGCCCTCAACCAGGGATGCTCTGAGGCCTGCATGTCGGCCATCGATCCTGCGGCAATGATCTTACCGTTCCCTAAAACAGCGATACGGTCGCAAGCGGTATATAGGCTGTCGAGATCGTGGGTTACCATGAAAACGGTCAGGCCCAAAGTGCGCTGCAGGGTCCGGACCAGCTCGTCAAAGTCACCGGCGCCGATGGGATCGAGGCCCGAGGTCGGCTCATCGAGGAACACCAGTTCGGGGTCGAGCGCCAGCGCGCGGGCCAGCGCCACGCGCTTGATCATGCCGCCGGACAGTTCCGAGGGAAAACGGCTGGCGACTTCGGGGCGCAACCCCACCATGCCGAGCTTGGCCACGGTGATTTCGTCGAGCAGGCGCTGCGAGACGTTGAGATATTCGCGCACCGGGAACTGGATATTCTGCCGCACCGTCAGCGAGGAAAACAAGGCGCCCTGCTGGAACAGGATGCCCCAGCGCCGCTCGACCCCGCGTCGCGCGGCGGCGTTGGCGGCGTCGAGATCGATCCCGAACACCTCGATCCGGCCGCTGACCTTGGGAACGAGGCCGATGATGGTGCGCGTCAGCACCGACTTGCCGGCGCCGGACGGACCGACGAAGCCCAGGATCTCGCCGCGCTTCACGTCGAGATCGAGCCCGTCCAGAACCTTGGTGGCGCCGAACCGCACCGAGATGTCGCGCACCCGGATGATGGCGTCGGGAATTTCAGGCGCCATCGTCACATTCCAATCGAGGCGAAAAAGATCGCAAATACGCCATCCATCACAATGACGAAGAAAATCCCCTGCACCACCGAGGAGGTGGTGTGTTGCCCAAGCGACTCGGCGCTGCCCTCGACCGCCAGACCCTCGACGCAGGCGACGATCCCGATCACCGCCGCCATCACCGGCGCCTTGACGATGCCGACGATGAAGTGATCGATCGAAATCGCGTCGCGCAGCCGAAGCATGAACGCCTCGGGATCGACACCGCCATAAAAGTTCGCCACCAGCCCGCCGCCCACCAGCGCCGCCATGGCGCCGAGAAAGGCCAGAATCGGCAGCGCAATGATCAGCGCCAGCATCCGCGGCAGAACCAGAACCTCGATCGGGTCGAACCCCATGGTGCGCAGCGCGTCGATCTCCTCGCGCATTTTCATCGAACCGAGTTCGGCGGTGTAGGCGCTGCCCGAGCGGCCCGCCACCATGATCGCCACCAGCAGCACGCCGATTTCGCGCAGCACCAGCACGCCCAGCATGTCGACAACGAAAATATCCGCACCGAATTTGCGGAAATGAAAGATGCCCTGCTGGGAGATGATGCAGCCGATCAGAAAGGTGATGAGCAGCACGATCGGCACCGCCCGCCAGCATACCTGCTCGAGATGATGCACGGTCGAGGTCAGGCGGAACCCGGACGGATGAATCACCACTCGCCCGACCGCGGCGAGAACAGCGCCGAGCATGTCGATCAGTCCGATCAACGTCGTGCCGAACCCGGCCATGTTGCGGCCGATTTGATCCAGCACGCCGGTAATGGTCACCGACGTGGTATCGACCACGGCGGTCGCTTTGACCCGGCGCACTTCGTCGACCAGACTCGAATAGTTCGCCGAAAGCCCGGCGATCCTGGCCTCGACGCCGCCATGGGCCAGGCTGCGGCGAAGCCGTTCGATCAGCCAGGCCCCGAAGGTGTCGAGTTTGGAGACCTTCGACACATCGATGAAGATGTCGGGCCGGCTTCCGGTCAGCCTTTCGGCGTCCGCCACCATCTGCTCAAGCACCGGCGCAAACCGGGCGGTCCACGAACCCGTAGCGCACAGCGCCAGTCCGTTGCCTTGTGCAATCCGCTCCAATGTCGGGTCGCCGTTCACGATGCCAACTCCTGTGCTGATTCTCCGCTATTCATGGAGGGGAAAGTTCCAACACGCCGCCTTGTGGAATGCATCCCTAACCAGCCATACTTGGTTGCGCCGGGCAAGCCGGCCGGTTCAGAAATTGCCAGATTTTAAAATGACTTCCACCAAATTCCCAAAGCTTGTCGGCAGCATCGAGCGCTGGCCGATCGCAGGCAGCTTCACCATCAGCCGTGGCGCCAAGACCGAGGCGGTGACGGTGGTGGCGGAACTCAACTGTGGCGGCCATACTGGGCGCGGCGAATGCGTCCCCTATCCGCGCTATGGCGAGACGCCTGAAGCCACCCTGGCCGCCCTCATGTCCATGCGGGAACCCTTGGGCAGGGGCCTCGACCGGCGGGCCCTGCAGGCAGCGATGCCCGCAGGCGCCGCCCGCAACGCGCTGGACTGCGCGTTGCTGGACCTCGAGGCCAAGAGCAGCGGCCAGCGCGTCTGGAACCTGCTCGGCCGCCCCGCCCCGGAGGCCTGTATCACGGCCTACACCATCTCGCTGGCGTCGCCGGAGGCGATGGCGGCGGCGACCGCCAAGGCCGCGCACCGGCCGCTGCTCAAAATCAAGCTCGGCGGCGACGCCGACGGGAGGCGCATAGCGGCGGTGCGCCAGGCGGCTCCCGAATCGGAGCTCATCGTCGACGCCAACGAGGCCTGGACGGCCGAAAATCTCGAACGAAATCTTGCCGCTTGCGCCGAGGCCGGCGTCACCCTGGTCGAACAGCCGCTGCCCGCCGGTCGGGACGAGGCGCTGGCGCGGATTCGCCGGCCCGTTGCCGTCTGTGCCGATGAAAGCGTGCATGATCGTACGTCGCTCGACGGGCTGCGCGGGCGCTACGACGCCGTCAATATCAAGCTCGACAAGACCGGCGGGTGCACGGAGGCGCTGGCGATGGCGGACGCTGCGCGCTCACTCGGATTTGACATCATGATCGGCTGCATGGTCGCAACCTCGCTGGCGATGGCGCCGGCGATGCTGCTGACGCAACAGGCCCGCTTCGTCGATCTGGATGGCCCGTTGTTGCTGGCGCGCGACCGCGCTGGCGGGTTGCGCTATGACGGCAGCCTAGTCTATCCGCCGGATGCGGCGCTTTGGGGGTGATCCGCCAGCCGGTGCCGCGCCAGCCACATCAGGACAGCGCCGGACATTGCCATCGCGGCCATCGCATAATAGACGCCCTGCCCGTATTGCGCGTAGATCGCGCCCGATAAAACCGACACGCTGCTCGAAACGATGCCGCTGCAGGCCGCGAGGTAACCTTGGCCACGCGCCATCACATGACCGGGCACATAGCGAACCAGCAACCCCATGGTGCCGACCTGCGTCAGTCCGAAGGTCAGGCCATGCGCCAGTTGAACGGTGGCGAGGATCGCCAGCGGCGGTTCCTGCGCGGTGATCACCCAGCGCGCGACCGCGCTCAACGCGGCGATCACCACCAGGATGACCGGCGGCCGCGTAAATCGCGGCGACAGCGCAAACACCACGATCTCGGCTATGACCCCCAATGACCAAAGCCCGGCAATGGTCAACCCGCCGAGGCCCGCTTGCTGCCAGGCGATGGAAGCAAAGATGTAGTAGGCGGCGTGGCTGCCCTGGATCAGCGCCGACGTCACGATGATGGCGAGAAAACCGGGATCGCGCAGCAAGGCGACGGCGCCATGCCGGATATTCGTGACTGATTTTGGCTTGCCCAGTGGCTGAAGGCCGAGGCCGACCAAGGCGCCAAGCGCAGCCACCGACGCGATCACCCAGATCAGGTTTTTGGCGGCGATGACAAGCCCGCATGCCAGCGCTCCTGCCACGAACGCTGCCGAGCCCCACAGCCGCAGGGGTCCGTAATTGAGGCCATAACGCGCTACGCCTCGCAAGGCATAGGCATCGGTGAGCGGCACCATCGGCGTCCACAGGCAGCAGGTGACGGCGTAGCCAAGAAATACCAGGACCGGCTGATGCTGGGTGCCGAGAATGCAGAACCCGAATGCTGTCGCAAAGGCGGTTACCATGATGGCGCCGCGGAGCGCATGGCGCCTTTCGGCGAGGGCAGTCACAAAAGGCAGAACGGTGAAACGCGTCACCGGCGGGACTGCCGTGATGACACCGATCCAGAAAGCATCGATCCCGACCGCCTTCAGCCAAACCGTGAAAAACGGCAGATGTGTGCCCACCATGCCGAACATCGTGCCGTAAAACACTGCCAGCCGTGTTGCGAATCGCCTGGCGGTGTCCTGAGATACGATGGGGATTTGTGATTCGGGCGGCATCAATTCAATTGCGATTCGCTTGATATCATGATGATCGTTAACGTAACGCGCGGTGATTTGCGTGATGAGTTTATGATGGCCGACGACGCTTTTGCCCTATCGCCGATTTCCGCTCGCGCAACCCAGCCGAGCGAGCAGGACTATGACGCGATCCGCGAAGCGTTCATGGAGACGGCGCGGGGCCGCTGGTTTCTCGGCGAGTATGCCAAGCGCAACCGCAATGCCGACACCCGCATGGTGCTCGATGCGGTGGCGCGGGTCGAAGAAAACCTGGCCGCCCAGAAGCAAGCGGCCCCCGACAATGGGCTCGCCGAGGCATTGGTCGCGATCAGGAGGGCGGTCGATGCGGCCAGAGCCGCCGCATCCGGCGCCATCGATAGTCTGGCGCTGGAGGAAACCCTCACGCCGGTCCGCAAGGGCGCCCGGGTAATCAGGGAAATCGCCTGGCGGTGGCGGGAAATCGGCGCCGACGGCCGGATCTGCGACCTGCTCGATTCCCAGGTCAACGCCATCGAAGGTGCTTGCGGGCAAATCGTATCGACCGATCCAAAAGCCGTATTGAGCGCTGCATTCGATCTGATCGAGGCACGGATCGCGGAGTTGGACGAGAGCGAAACCGCATCCCCGCAGGCCGCCGAAACAGCCGTCTCGCCGCCCTCATCCTTGGCCGGCTCGCCAAGCGAGATGCCCGCCGCGGATTTGGCGATGGTGCCGGCGGCGGCCGCAACAAGCAACTTCGGCACCGCGACGAACGCCCCGGCGTTGCCGGACGAAACGCTCCCTGCAACGGCTGATGCTGAGGAGATAACCGCGGACGCCCAAGCCCC
>WNEZ01020312.1_pt1 | contig 11641 bp, 11 predicted proteins | sample 5400521 | NCBI WGS metagenome assembly WNEZ01 (sample SAMN13153339, study PRJNA577476) | soil metagenome | isolation source: 120 cm saprolite under Douglas fir tree site 2 hole 1 replicate 1 | place: USA:California | collected 2015-04-18
GCACCTGACTGGTGAAGGGGACTCGTAGTCAGCTCTTCGTTGCGGGGTGAGTGTCGGCAAAGTCGTGGAATTGAAAATTGAAACGGGATTATCCCTTTGACAAACCCACGGGATTACTGCCGAGCGACGCCCGTCGCCGCCGGGAGGCGAGGGATCTCACCACCACGAGGGCATACACGCCGAAAGCCGATAAGATCACATCCAAGACAAAGGGCCGCATGAGATTAGGTAAGGGATATTCACCTGCTGACGGGAACGCCCACATCGCATATAGGGACGCCGTAATAGCAAAAACAGCGTAACCGTGCGCGAGCCACACGTCGAGCCGTCTAGGCAACACAAATGAGGCTAAGAGAAACAACCCAATAAAGAGGATCGGCACTGCCTTGTGTTCTGCGCCACTTCGGGTGTCCACTGTCCAGAGCACAGCAACTAACAGTGGCTTCTGTACTACCCATAGAATCAACATGAATAAAGTAGCCGTGAGCCAACCAGCGGATGATTGCTTCATGACGCTCTTTTCAATTTTCAATTTTCAATTTCCCTGGGCAAGGAACCACAAACCGTCCGGACAGCAATTATCACGCGTAGGCGCTGATGAAGTGCGCGGTCACGAGCGCGGCCAGCGAGAGAGCCGCCGGCACGTGAACCAGTGGATGGATCGCGTTGTACGTGTGGCTGGCCTCGCCGATCACGACGAGATTCGCCTCGCGTGCGCCCCGTGCAAGCGCGCGTGACTCCTCCGCCGGCACGCTCTCATCCCGGCCGCCGTGAAGCATTAGCATCGGAACGTCGATGCGACCGATCGCAGCCGAAATGTCGAGGCGCCCGGCGTTGTGCTCATAGTCGTCGAGAATTGAGGGCGACATCCGCATTACCTGCTGCGTCCTGGCATTGACGACGTCCAGGAATCCTTCGGCGTGCCACTTGCGCTTCGTGTCGTCGTCCCAGCGATCGGCATGGCCGATCGAGCTCCATGTGATCACGCCGCTGAGCGCAGGCACGTCGTAGGCGCCGAGGATGGCGATGCCGCCGCCGCGCGAGTGGCCGAGGAGGAAGGTCGCCAGGCCGGGGAACTGCGATTGCGCGTAACGCGTCACTGCAGCGAGATCGGCGAGCTGGATCGAGTACGTGTCACCCGCGAACAGATCCAGCCGGTCGAACGACTCCGGCTGATCGCCGATACCGCTTCGCGACATGTTGAATCTGCAGATCGCAAAACCCGAGTTGCACAGGTATTCAGCAAGCCAGGGAAAGAAGCCCCAGTCCTTGAAGCCTTTGAAACCATGAATGACGAGGACGAGCGCACGGGGATGTCGCGGCGCGTGAAAATCGCCGCGGATCGGGAGATCCTGATCGGATGTGATGCTGAATGAGGCATGCGGCATGCGGCATGGGGCATGAGTCGCATGCCTCATGCCGCGTGCCTCATGCCCTTCACACGTTGAACCGAAACAGAATCACATCTCCATCCTTCACTTCGTACTCTTTCCCTTCGCTCCGCATCCTGCCGGCGGCTTTCGCGCCCTGTTCGCCGCCTAACGAGACGTAGTCGTCGTAGGCGATCGTCTCGGCGCGGATGAAGCCGCGCTCGAAATCGCTGTGAATCTTCCCGGCAGCCTCTGGTGCTTTCGCACCGCGGCGGACGGTCCACGCGCGAGCCTCCTTCGGTCCGGCCGTGAAGAACGTCTCCAGGTCGAGCAGCTTGTATGCAGCACGTACGAGCACATCGAGTCCGGGTTCTGGCAGACCCATCTCACGGAGGAAATCGCGCCGCTCGTCCGGCGGAAGCTGCGAGATCTGTGCTTCGAGCTCGCCACAGATGACGACGACCTCACCACGCTTCTCTTTTGCGATCGCGCGCACGCGCCGCACGAGTTCGGTCTCGCCGGCCAGGGCGGATTCGGCGACGTTGGCGACGAAGAGCACCGGCTTCATCGTGATCGCATTCAACTCGCGGAGGAGGCAACGCTCATCGTCCGTAAACGGTACCGCGCGAAGCGGAGTCCCCTTCTCCACTGCCGCGGCGGCGCGCGTCAGCGCGTCCATCTCCAGCTGCGCGTCTTTCTGACCCGCGCGCGCAAGACGGCTCACGCGATCGATGCGCTTCTGCACCGCGTCGAGATCGGCGACCAGAAGCTCGGTCTCGATGATCTCGATGTCGCGCTCGGGATCGATCGTGTGCTCGACGTGAACGACATTCGAATCCTCGAAGCAGCGGACGACGTGGAGGATCGCATCCGTCTCGCGAATGTTCGCCAGAAACTTGTTGCCGAGCCCCTCGCCCTTGCTGGCACCGCGGACGAGTCCCGCGATGTCGACGACCTTGAGGTCGGTGTAGATCGTCTGCTTGCTCTCGGCGAGCGAGGCCAGGCGGTTCAGCCGCCGGTCGGCGACCGGGACGATGCCGACGTTCGGTTCGATCGTGCAGAACGGATAGTTCGCGCTTTGCGCTCCAGCGGCCGTCAACGCGTTGAAGATTGTTGATTTTCCGACGTTCGGCAGACCGACGATGCCGACGCTCAGACCCATGATTTCCCCATGCGCCCGGCGTCAACGGGATCGGACAGCATGTCATTCCGCGGCTGCAGTGGGATGGAGGAGCCTATTGTCATTCCGAGCCGCGTAGACGGCGAGGAATCCGCCGCAGGTTGAGGATCATCGCCCGGACGCGGGGGATCCCTCGCTGTGCTCGGGATGACAAGGACGGGCCATTACGGCTCCCCCATCGTTCGATACGCCATCTCCGCCGCCCCGATCACTCCCACATTCGGATTCGTGATCAGGTTGACCGGGATGTCGGCGAGGAGCAGGCGGAACCGGCCCTTGCGTAGAAACGATTGAATGAAGCGGCCGTCGGTGAAGAGCGAAACGTTCTTCGCAGCGATTCCTCCAGCGAGGAACACGCCACCGCTCGCCAGAGTCCTCAGCGCCATGTTCCCCGACTCGGCTCCGTAGAGATCGACGAAGATCGCCATCGTCTTCGCGGCGGCCGCATCCCCTGCGGCGGCGGCCGACGCGATCTGGCCCGGGATCGACTCCTCGTAACTGCGACTCTGGCCGGTCACGAAGTTATGGATGTTGACGAGGCCCATGCCGGAGAGCACGCGCTCCCAACTGACGTGGCCGAGGGTGTGGTGGAGTGCCACGAAGAGCCGCGCCTGCTCTTCGTCCTGTGGCCCGAAGTCCGCGTGCCCCCCCTCGGAAGGGACGACGTTCCAGCGCGTACCGTCGTGAATGACCATCGCTTCACCGAGTCCGGTGCCCGCGCCGAGGATTGCGATCGGACCGTACGGCGCGCGTTTCCCTGCGTGCAGCGAGATCAAATCGTTCTCGCCGAGGAGCGGAACGGCGAGCGCAACGGCGTAGAAGTCGTTGATTAACGTTATCCGACGGATTCCGAAGCGCGATACCAGCATCGGCACTTCCATGACCCATCGCAGATTGGTGATCTCCGCGCGGCTTCCGAGGACGGGACCGGCGACGGCGAAGCACGCGGAATCGACGGGAGCGTCAGTGCGGATGGTCACGAACTCGTCGAGGAGCTCATCGAAGGTCTTGTACGCGCCACTCTCGAAACGGCGCTCGAGCACGACCGACCGTCCCTGTGGGGTGACGTCGACCAGTTGCAGAAGGGTCTTCGTTCCCCCGACATCGCCGGCGAGCAGACGAATGCGTCGACCAGTGGTTGCAACTTCGGCCATTCGTGCACGGGCAGGGTAAATTGAAAATTGAAAATTGAATATCAAAAAGAGAGTGCAGGGTCACGTCGTTTGTGCCAGTATCCTTCCGAGGGTTACGTGCAGCCAACACCGAACAGGGGCTCCCCCATGATAGGAAATCGCCTTCGCCTCACCCGTGTCGGCCAGCAGCGTTCGCTCGCAGATGTCGCATCCAAGGCAGACATCAGTGTCGCCACCTTGTCGCGCATCGAGAACAGCAAGCAGGCGCTCGACATGGATCTGTTCCTCCGCTTGTCGAAGATTCTGAAGGTTGCCGCGGCCGACCTCCTCCCGGAGGAAGCCGAAGGCGACCGCAACGAACCGCTCGCGCGGAAGGTGGCGGGTCTGGCGATCGCCGAGCGGACAAAGCTCTGGCGCGACATGATCGCCGCACGTAAACAAAGTCCGCCGGCGACGCGCCGCCGGCTCCCCGATCAGCTGGCATCCCAGGTCGAGGAGCTGCTAGCTCAGATTGAATTCCTGCGGTCGGAGCTCGAAGTCGTCCGCAAACGCGTCCGTCGCGAGCCAGCGAAGCGGTTGCGTATCTGAGGCTGTCACCGCACCTGCGTCACCGCGGCGATCGCGGCGATCACCGGCTCCGGATTGTGCAGCGCGAACGCTTTATTGATGCACATCATCACGGATCGATCGCCGGCGACGCTGCGTACGTCCTCTGTCGACGCGGAAAACGCGAGGATCACCGGCCTTTCGGCGTCGTCGCGGATCGCGCGCAAAATCTCGAAGCTGTCCTTCTTCGGCAACCGCAGATCGAGGACGACCACGTCGTAGCGCCCGGAACGGATTGCGTCGATGGCGGGCCCGGCATCAGCGAGCTCATCGAGCTCGATCGACTCCGAGCGAAGAGCCTCTGCGAACAGCGTGCGAATCGACTCGTCGTTCTCGACGATCAGAATGCGTCCGGCCATGCGTTGGCGGCATAGCGAAAAGAGTGCCTTGCCCGATCACAGCGAACTGTACCGCGCGGCCGGGGCCGCTCAATCCGAAGATGCTGCACCGACGTTTCCGGGCGGAAAACCGAAGCTCATCCGGATCGCCGAGTACTCCGCATCCACTCCGCCGTCGGCCCGACGGATCGTGAGCGGCGGCTCGATTAACGGCTCGTACGAAACCGGAATATCGTCGCGACGCGACGCTGCGAAAAGCGACGCCTGCTCATGCTGCGCGGCCTTAGCCGTGCCCGGCGGAAAGTACGGAGGCGAACCGAGAACGAGATCGAACGGGCCGTGCCCTTCGAGGTCCGAAGGGTCGCGCAGGTCGCCTTTCAGGAGCGTGAATCGCGAATCCAATGCGTTGTAGCGCACGCTCTTTCGCGCGAGCCGGATCGACATCTCCTGCGCTTCGATCGTCACGAATCGGGCACCTGGCAGACGCCACGCTGCGATGAGCGCAACCGATCCGATTCCGGAGCCGAGGTCAGCGGCGCGGTCGACGCGCGGAGCGCAGGTCGTGCCGTACCACGCCGTCAGAACATCGTCCGTCGAATACCGATGACCCTTCTCGTATTGAAAGATCCGGAAGTGCCCGCACAGATAGTCGAGCGTCTCGCCCGGTTCCGCGTCGACGCCCCCGGGAGGGAGGGGGCCGGGGCGGCGCCAGCCGCGGTAGGAGAGATCGTCGTTCATCGGAGGCGAAGAATGAAGAATTTCGAATTTCGAATGAAGAATTGCGAATGAGAAGTCCAGAGTACACGCCGTCGCTTCTTCATTCGAAATTCTTCATTCGAAATTCTTCATTCAGCTTTTCTGGCCCCCCGGAAACCCGCCCGCCCACCCGCCCGTATACTCGGCGGGGACAAGACGCAGGTTTGCCCGCGGTATTGTCGGCTCCGTGTCCCTGAAGCACTCAATCACATCAGGAGGAATCATGCGACTGGCTCGCAGCAGATTCGCGACCGCGTTGTTATTGCTCCTCGCAACGACCGCCGGCGCGCAGGACCTCACCTCGTTCGAGAAACGGACGACGGTCAAGAAACTGGCCAACGGCCTCACGGTCATCATGATGGAGCGCCACGAGGCACCGGTGTTCTCGTACACCACCGTGGTCAACGCCGGCTCCGCGCAGGAAGTCGCGGGGATCAACGGCCTTGCGCACATGTTCGAGCACATGGCCTTCAAAGGCTCGCAGAACGTGGGCAGCAAAGACTACGCAAAAGAGCATGAACGCCGGAACGGCTTCCGACGACACCGTGTACTTCTTCAGCCTGCCTTCGAACCGGTTCGAGCTCTGGGCGTTCCTCGAGTCGGAGCGATTCTTCGATCCGGTGTTCCGCGAGTTCTATAAAGAGCGCGACGTCGTCTTCGAAGAGCGCCGCATGCGCTCGGAAAGCTCGCCCGTCGGCCGCCTGGTCCTTCAGTTCAATTCGGCGGCGTTCGTGGCCCATCCGTATGGAACTCCACCGATCGGCTGGAGCTCCGATCTGCAGAGCATCTCGGCGACGGATGCAAAGAATTTCTTCGAGAAGTACTACGTCCCCTCGAACATCGTCATCGCGATCGTCGGCGACATCAATCCGGCGGAAGCGATGCCGATCGTCGAAAAGTACTTCGGAAGAATCCCGAAGTCGCCGGAGCCGGAGCCGCTGCGCACCGTCGAGCCGCCGCAGCAATCGGAGCGCACGGTCGTGCTGCACGAGTCCGCGCAGCCGATCTACCTCGAGGGTTATCACCGTCCGGCCGTCACCGATCCGGACAACGCGGTCTACGACACGATCGAGATGCTGATGTCGTCGGGCCGCACGTCGCGGCTGTATCGCTCGCTCGTTCGCGACAAGAAGATCGCCGCGCAGGCATTCGGCTTCAACGGATTCCCCGGCGAGAAGTATCCGAACCTCTTCGTGTTCGGCGCCGTTCCGACTCCGGGTCATACGGCGACGGACATGGTCGCGCCGATCCACGCCGAGATCGATCGTCTGAAAACGCAGGACGTCACCGCCGAGGAATTACAGTCAGTGAAGACACGCGTGAAAGCGGGACTGCTCCGGCAGCTCGACAGCAACTCCGGTCTGGCCCGGCAACTCGCCACCTATCAGACGCTGTTCGGCGACTGGCGCGAGCTCTTCCGCCAGGTCGATCGCATCGACAAGGTCACGGCCGCGGACATCCGCCGCGTCGCCAATCAGACGTTCGACGCGAACAACCGCACTGTCGGCTACAGCGAGCGCACCGCGCCCGCCGCCGCCCCGACGAAGGGAGCCAACTAAATGAGAGCGCTATTCAGAAAGGCGTTCCCCGTGCTCGCGTCACTCGTGATGCTTCCGGCGCCGGCGTTCGCTCAGGTCACGGATTACAGACAGATCACGACGCCGCCGCTGCGCAAGCTGAACATGCCGCTGCCGAAGCGGATTCAGCTCGGCAACGGCATGGTCATCTTTCTGATGGAGGATCACGAGCTGCCGATCATCGGCGGTCACGCCAGCATCCGCGGCGGTGAGCGCGATGTGCCGGCCGACAAAGCCGGCCTCGTCGCCATCCTCGGACGCGCGTGGAGAACGGGCGGCACCGAGTCGAAGACCGGCGACGAGCTCGACGACTTTCTCGAGGCACGCGCTGCACAGATCGAGACCGGCGGCGACGCGGATTCGACGACCGTCGGCATGAACGTGCTGAACGGCGACTTCGACACCGTATTCCCGCTGTACGTCGATGTTCTCGAGCACCCGGCATTCCGACAGGAAAAAATCGATCTCGCGAAGACGCTGGTCAACACCGGCATCTCGCGCCGCAACGACGAGCCGGGCGCAATCATCGGACGCGAAGCGGCGAAGCTCGGCTACGGCGCGGGCTCGCCGTACGCGCATCAGCCGGAGTACGCATCGGTCGGGTCGATCACTCGCGACGATCTCCTCGCCTTTCACAAACGCTTTGTCCAGCCGAACAACATCATTCTCGGCTTCGTCGGTGACTTCGACGGCGCGCAGATGGAAGCGAAGCTGCGAAAGGCATTCTCTTCGTGGCCGCGCGGTGCGCAGGCGCCTCCGCCCACGCAGGTGATGACGCCGGCGAAACCGGGCCTCTACTTCATCCCGAAGTCCGACGTCACGCAGGCGAACATCGCGTTCGTGGCTCCCGGTACCGTTCGCAACAATCCTGATTACTACGCGCTGGCGGTGATGAACGAAGTCATGAGCGGCGGCTTCTCGGGCCGCCTCATGAACGAGCTGCGGACGAAGCGCGGATTGACGTACGGAGTCGGCGGCGGCGTCGGTGCGGACTGGGACCATCCCGGCCTTTTCCGCGTGCAGATGGCGACGAAGAGTGGAACGACGCTCGAATCGATCGACGCGTTGCACGGCGAGATGAGCAAGCTCGTGACGACACCGTTCACGGCCGAAGAGCTCTCGCTTGCGAAGGAGTCGATCCTCAACGCGTTCGTGTTCACGCTCGACGATCGCCGCAAGGTGCTCAATCAGGCGATGCTGCTCGAGTTCTACGGCTTCCCGCCCGACTACTTCCAGAAGTACCCGTCGAACATCGAGAAGGTGACGGCGGAAGATCTCGCGCGTGTCGCAAAGAAATACGTGAAGCCCGATCAGTTGGCGGTGCTCGTCGTCGGCAACGAGAAGGACTTCGAGAAACCTCTCTCGACCCTCGGCAACGTGACGGCGATCGACATCACCATCCCGGAGCCGGGCGCCGCGCCGAAGCCTGCGGCAGGCGCGACGGCCGCACCCGCCGCGACGACGCCCGAAGGGCGGGCGCTGATCGACAAGGTGATCAACTTCGTCGGCGGAAAATCGAAGATCGACGCCGTGCAGGCGATGCGTTCCGTCATCAATGCATCGATGCAAACGCCGCAGGGTCCCATGGACATGGAGACCGATTCGCTCACCCGCTATCCCGGCGCGCTCCGGCGCGTGATGAAGATGCCCATGGGCGAAGTCACGCTGGTGATCTCGCCGGACGCATCATTTGTGATGACACCGATGGGCGTGCAGGATCTGCCCGGATCGCAGCGAGATCAGACTGCGAACGAGATCAAGCAGGAGTTCTTCGCGATCCTGAAGAACGCCGGCAACCCGAAGTACGCGTTCACCGCCAGCGGCAACACGTTGACGATCGACGCGGACGGCTCGCGTTTAACCTGGGAGATCGATCCGTCCGGCAAGGTTCTGCGATCGACGCGTCAGGGCCGGATGGGAGAGCAGATCACCGAGTTCACGAACTGGAAGACCTTCAGCGGCCTCATGCTGCCGAGCGAATTCACGTTGACGACGAACGGCCAGAAGAGCGGCACCGTCACGGTGAAGTCGGTCGAGATCAATCCGGTGGTGGACGCGAACGCGTTCGCGAAGCCTTCCAAGTAGGTCGTAGATCATCGATCGTAGATCGTAGGTGGACGTAGATCGCAGGTTCGTCATCCTGAGCGAAGCGAAGGATCTCAAAATGCGACGGCATGGCATTTTGAGATCCTTCGCCGTCTTCGCGGCTCAGGATGACGGTTTGAACCTACGATCTACGATCCACGACCTGCGATCTACTTCTCCGTCCCGCCCTTCTGTGCCTGCAGCTCCTTCACGAGACGCACGAGCGTCAGCGTGATCTCGTGCAGCGAGTGCAGCACACCGACCTGATATGCGGTCGGCGGCTCGCCGGCGGCGCATCCACAGTAGTTGCACGGTCCGCCGCGGCCGCCGTCGTGATGGTCGAGAATGTGACCGCACGCGCAGGAGTCCTTCGCTATTTGCATGGCTTCCCCTTCGCTCGCTGATGAACGAGGAATGTTAAATGTTGAATGTTGAATGTTAAATGTTGAAATTCCAAGCCATTCATTCAACATTCAACATTTAACATTGAACATTTCCCATTCCCGGCTCTTTTGCATCGTCGTCCTGGCGACAACAGCCTGTGTTCATCGGCCAGCCCTCGAACGAGAACGATTCGACGGGCCGGGGGAAGCCGCCGCCTACTACGCGACGAAGCGTGTGGTAATCGGCGGCGGCACGCCTCAGGAGCGTTATGCCGCGGCGCGCGAGCAGATGCGCCGGATGTCGCCGCCGGTAGCGTTGGCCGAAGCTGCCGGATCCGCACAGATCGGGAGCTGGAGGTTCCTCGGTCCCGGCAACATCGGCGGCCGCATGCGCGCGCTGCTGATCGACGATCGCAATCCGTCGACGATGTACGCGGCCGGAGTCTCCGGCGGCGTCTGGAAGACGACGAATGCGGGCGCGAACTGGTGGGCAATCGGCGACATCCTCACGAATCTCGATGTGAGCTCGCTCGCGTTCGATCCGCAGAACCACGATGTCGTCTACGCCGGAACGGGCGAAGGCTACTTCCGCGAGGACGTTCGCGGAACCGCGCTGCCGTTGCGCGGCAACGGGATCTTCGTCACGCCCGACGGCGGCGCGTCCTGGAGCCAACTGGCGTCGACGACCGGCCCGGACTTCTACTGGGTCAACGATCTGGTCGTCAGCTCGATCGACTCGCGGCGATTGTACGCGGCGACACGCACCGGCGTATGGCGATCGATCGACACCGGCGCGACGTGGAGTCGCGTCGTCCCGACGACCGTGAAGGGCGGTTGTCTCGACCTCGCGTTCCGTGGCGACACCGCCGGAGATTTTCTCTTCGCGTCGTGCGGCGTCTTCGAACAGGCGACTGTCTATCGCACGAAGAACGGCGAGAGCGAAGCCACATGGACAGCGGTCCTCTCCGACCCCGGAATGTCGCGAACGTCACTGGCGATCTCCCGCTCCAATCCTTCGATCGTCTACGCGCTCGCGGCGAGCAACCTTCCAGGGCCGCAGAACACCACGCAGAACCTGCATGCAGTGTTTCGATCGGACAGGAGCGGCGATCCCGGATCGTGGACCACTCAGGTCCGCTACGACGATCCGGAGAAACTGAATCGCGTTCTCCTGTCGAACGCGCAGCCGGCGATCGATCCGCAATGTCAGAATCGCAAAAGCACTGACGAAGGCACGTGGTATCCGATGGGGTGGCACTGCAACGTGATCGCAGTCGATCCGACGAACCCCGATCGCGTGTGGGCAGCGGGTGTCGATCTCTTCCGTTCTGAGGACGGCGGCAAGAGCTGGGGCGAGGTGTCGTACTGGTGGACCGATTCGCAACGGCCCTCGTTCGTTCACGCCGATCAGCACGTGATCGTGTTCGATCCCCGCTACGACGGCGTCACGAATCAGACGATGTACGCGTCGAACGATGGCGGCGTGTATCGGACCGACAATGCAAACGCGCCGATCGTAAATGGAACTCTCAGCGCTTGCCATCCCGAGGACAGCCAGGTCGTGTTTCAGTCGCTCAATAGGCAGCTGGGCGTCACGCAGTTCTACCACGGCGCCGTGTTCCCCGACAGCACCCGCTTCATCGGCGGCGCGCAGGACAACGGCACCGTCATCGGATCCGTCGATGGCGGGATCGATGGATGGCTGCGGGAATGGAGCGGTGACGGCGGCTACGTCGCGATCGATCCGTCCGATACGAGGACGATCTACTTCGAATCGCAGAATGGAGAGATCGTTCGCTTCACCGGCACGTCGGTCGCCGACGCGGCGGCGAGCCTCCGCGGCAACGACACCTTCCTCTTCATCACGCCATTCGTGATCGATCCGGCGAAATCGGCGCGACTGTGGACCGGCGGCACAAAGCTCTGGCGCACCGAAGACCACGGCGTGAGCTGGACGATCGCCAGCACCACGCTGAACGGCAAGGTCAGCGCCCTCGCCGTCGGCAACCAGCACGCAAGCCGCGTGCTGGCGGGCACGAGCAGCGGCGACATCGTCCGCAACGACAACGCCCCGGCAGCATCAAACACGACGAAGTGGAGTGCCGCGCATCCCCGCGACGGTTTTGTCTCCTCGATCACCCTCGATCCGACGAACGACGACGTCGCCTACGCAACGTATGCAGGATTCGGCGGCGGCGCACACATTTGGAAGA
>WNEZ01005370.1_pt1 | contig 11638 bp, 8 predicted proteins | sample 5400521 | NCBI WGS metagenome assembly WNEZ01 (sample SAMN13153339, study PRJNA577476) | soil metagenome | isolation source: 120 cm saprolite under Douglas fir tree site 2 hole 1 replicate 1 | place: USA:California | collected 2015-04-18
AATTTGAAAAACCGACTTCGCGATATCGAGACCGATCGTGCTAACCTCGCCCATGGACGGCTCCCCTCAAGTGGTGCGTTTCGACGTAACCACCCTATGGCACCTTGATGCCGCAGAGTGGGCGCCGTCCACAGCATCAATCGCGTCGGATCGATACGCCGCCCGCGGTCACGGCACGTCCGCTTCACCTCCAGAAGCGACCGAATTGATGCAGCGCCGCGAACTGTCGCGTTGTGCCATTAGCGGTCATAGCTCCAATGCAGCAAATTATCACTCTCAGCTACCGCTGCCGTAAGACCGCGTGATCACTTCGAGGTAGTGGCCGTCCGGGTCGCGGAAATAGACGCCGCGCCCGCCCTCGTTATGGTTGATCTCGCCGGGCCGGCTACCTCTCGGATCAGCCCAGTATCCGAGGCCGCGATCCTTGATGCGGCCGAGGACGGCGTCGAACTCAGCTTCGCTGATCAGGAAGGCATAGTGCTGCGGCCGGATCGCGCCCTCGGCGTCGGCAAAGTCGAGCGAGACACCGTTGTCCAGCTCAACGACGTCGAAGTGGCCGAAGCGGGTCGGCACTGGCCGGCCCAGCATCTCGGCAAGGAACTTGGCGGAGGCGCTCTGGTTCGAGCTCCAGACGATGGTGTGATTGAATTGGATAGCCATGACGCAGGCTCCTACAGGCAAGCGGGTTGGACTGAGCTAGCCTCCCGAATGCGGCCGAAGATGGCATCGAACTCGGCATCGCTGACGTGGAAGGCGTAGTGGTGGCTCCCGAACTCCTCGTCGTCGTCGAAAAGGAGCGTGAGCGTGTCGTTGATCCGTATCGGCGCGAAATAGTCCGCCTTCCACCAAGGGGCTCAAGCGGCCCGTGCGAGCGCATTCTCGCGCGCGTTCTTCAGCGCGTTGGTCCACCACAGCAGCTGGCGCAGCATGTCCTTGGCACTCTGATTGAGGTAATCGAACTCGCCGAGCTTCTTCCCCTCTTTGACGACGGCGAGATAGGCCGGAAACAGAATGTGGACGGCCGTTCGAATGGGCGCCATTTGCAGCTCGATCGCATTCAGCCGCAACTGCTCGATAGCCCGTGCGCCGCCGACGCCGCCGTAGCCGACGAATGCAACCGGTTTGTTGGTCCATTCGTTGTAGACATAGTCCAGCGCATTCTTCAGCACCGCCGTCGGTCCTCGGTTGTATTCGGCGGCCGTAAAAATGTAAGCGTCGAATTCGGCCATCTTCTTCTGCCACCGCCCAGCGACTTCATCTGTCGAGGGGGCGTAGGCCGGCGACATTTCCTCCGCAAATATCGGCAGCGGATACTCTTTCAGATCGATGATTTGAACCTCAAACATTGCGCTTTCCGTCGCGACCCGCTCGATCCACTCCGCGGCGTGCGCTGCGAAGCGATTGGGCCTGATGCTTCCGATAACGATTGCGAGTTTCGGCTTCGACATTGGGCATCTCCTATGCCTACAAGTTCTGTTTCGGCCTTGCATTTCGCTGCGTACCATCTGCTTCGAAGATGGACCTCGGAGGGGTTGTCCGGTAAGATCGAATAATACGAATGGTCTTTACCGGATTTCCGGATAATGAGGTCGCATTGATGCTGGCACCCGGGTTCAACGAGACGAGCGCATTCGTGGCGGTGCTGGAGCACAAGAGCTTCACGCGGGCGGCAAAGCAGCTCGGGCTTTCACCGACCCGCGTGAGCGAGTTGATGCGCGGCCTCGAAGAGCGCCTTGGGGTTCGGCTCGTGGAACGCACGACTCGGTCGGTCGCGGCAACTGCTGCTGGCGAGCGGCTTCTGGCGAGGCTACGCCCTGTACTGGACGAATATCAGGCCGCACTCGACTCCCTGAACGATTTCCGTGCCAAACCCGCCGGCACGCTGCGCCTGACCGTTCCGCCCCCCGCCGCCGAATTTCTTCTGGCCCCTGTCATTACGCGATTCCTAAAGACCTATCCTGAAATCAAACTCGATATATCTGTGGATGACGCCCTCTCCGACATTGTCGCCGAGCGTTACGATGCAGGTATACGTCCTGGCGAGCGCATCGCGCGCGACATGATCGCGCTACGTATTGGTGATCCTATGCAGATCGTCGTGGTTGCGTCTCCCACTTACCTGGCGCAACGCGGCACACCCAAGACACCTCAGGATCTCGAACGGCACAATTGCATCCGCATCCGATTTTCGAGCGGAGTGTTTTTGCCTTGGCGTTTCGGCCATAGACGGCGAAGCCTCGAGGTCCAGGTCGACGGCTCGCTGGTCGTCAATGACAGCGCACTCGCATTCCGGGCCGTATCGGACGGATTAGGCTTGATGCAGTTTGCGCGTGTGTGTTTTGCGCCGATGCTTGCCGATGGCCGCGTCGTCACCGTTCTTGACGACTGGGCCCCGCCCCCGTTCGAAGGCTTCTACCTTTATTATCCGAGCCGCCGTCAAATACGGCCTGCGTTGAAAGTCTTCATCGACTTCCTCCGGAACTCACAACGACCGAAGCGGGCCAGCGGCAGCTATCGTACTTGAACGTATTTGAAGGAGCTCTGTCTCTGAACGCCGGCCACCAGCTCATCCGCACGAGACAGCTCGGTGGGAGCAACGGCGAAGCCGCCGTTGCCCATCTTGCAGGCTTACCCGGCGACCGTGCTCCACTGCGCCGCCAGCCGCTCGGCGCCGCGCAGCGACAGCGCCAGGATCGTGTAGGTCGGATTCGACGCACCTGCGGTCGCAAAGATGCCCGGCCCCGCGACGTAGAGGTTGGGAATCTCGTGGGTCTGGCCGTAGCTGTCGGTGACCGAATCGCCCGCGTTCGTGCCCATGATGGTTCCGCCCATCAGGTGGATGGTCGGCATGTTGCCGCGCGCCGACCACACATCCTTGGCACCCGTCGCTTTGGCGATCTTGAGGCCCTCCTCGAAATTGGCGTTCCACAGCGCGACTGCGTCCTGGTCGAAGCTGTGGATGATTTTCGCGAGCGGCATGCCGAACTCGTCCTTGTCGCTCGCGGGCTCGATGCGGTTCTCGATGTTCGGCAATTCCTCGCCGAACGCCCCGATGCGGGTCAATCCGCGCGCGGCGCGTTTCATGAAGGCGGCGAGGTCGGGCCCGAACAGATCGAGGCGGGCATTGGCGAAACCGCCGAGATCGCTCGTCTTGAGCGCGGAGCCCGCGACGATGAAGGAGCTGCCGAACGCGCCTTTCTGGCTGGTCTTGCCATAGCGGTCGTAGGACATGAATTGCGCGCCGGTCGTGCCCATGTAGTTCTGGATGTCCTCATCGAACATCGCCCACGTGCCCGAGCTGAAGTGCGCCATCATGTATTTGCCGAGCAGCCCGCTCGAATTGGCGAGCCCTTTGGCGTGCTTGTCGGTCGCGGAGTTGAGCATCAGGCGCGGGTTCTGCGCCGACCATGCGGCCAGCACCACGACGCTCGCGTCCTGCACCTGCCGCTCCTTCTTGGCGTCGTAATACTCGACGCCGGTCACCTTGTTGCCCTGCGCGTTGGTGAGCACGCGCGTGACGGTCGAGAGGGCGCGCACCTCGGCGCCGGCCTTCTTCGCATCCCCGAGGTAAGTGACCAGCGGATTGGAGAGTGCGCCGGTCGGGCAGCCGACGTGACACCAGCCGTCGTAAATGCAAGCCGGCCGACCCTTGTAGTCGGTCGAATTCATGCCGACCGCCGCAGGGACCAGGCGGATGCCGGCCGCTTCGCAACCCTTGAGCCAGACTTCGCCATGGCGGAAGGTCTTCATCGGCGGCATCGGATAGGGCGCGCCCGCCGGCCGCCAGACTTCCTCCGCCTTGGCGTCGCCCGACACGCCGACGTCCTGCGCGACCTTGTCGTAATAGGGCGCGACATCCTGGTAGGAGATCGGCCAGTCGAGCGCGCGGCCGTGCTCGCTCTTGATCTTGAAGTCGTTGGGCAAGAGCCGCGGGAAGTTGGCAAAGTAGTGCAGCGCCGCACCGCCCACGCCCCAGCCCGCCTGATAGACGTAGCCGAAGGGATTCTTGCCTTCGAGCAGGAACGGACCGCTCGCAGGCTTGATCCGCCGGCCCCAGAAATCCGAGCTGATGAGATCGGTAAGCTGCCAGTCGGGTCCCTGCTCCAGGATGACGACCTTCTTGCCGGCCTTCGCCAACACCGCGGCGAAAACCGAGCCCGACGCGCCGGCACCGACGATGACGACGTCGACTTTTTCGTTCGCCATGTCACCACCTCTTGGTCGGAGCGATGTGGGGCATGTAAGGAATGCCGAGGCTGGCATAGCCCTCCATGGTGCCGTAGACGACGTCGACGGCATCGCTGCGCAGCACCAGGTAGACGAACGGCCCGGGCGGCCCCTGCCAACCCTCGACCTTGTTCTGGCGCATATTGTCGACGAAGCTGCGCTGGTCGGCTTCACCGAACTCCGCAAACGGCCGGCCATTGTTGAGCGCCTGGCTGGCGCGATCAACCGCGCCCAGCGCCGCGCGATAGAAATTCGCGTAGGGCGGGCGGACGTTGAGGATGCGCGCTTCGAGCAGCGCCTCCTCCGCCGGAATCGAGATCTGCTGATCGACGAAGTGCGATATCCCGGCTTGGCGCGCCCCCGGGACGAGCGTCTCGCCGAGCGCGTCGAGCGTTGCCGCTTGCGCGGCCGTCAGCGTCCGCAGCGGGACGCCCTGTGAGCGCGCCGCACGCGGCGTAAGCAGAACCTCGGCGCCGCCCACCGTGAAGGCGAGCGCGCCGATGGCCGCGCCTTTCATGAAGGCGCGTCGTTCGATGTCGTGCATGGTCTCCTCCCCGGCACCCGATCAGGGTGCACTCGTCGTCGGCAACCATCGCGGGGCGGTCCGTCGAGCATGGAGACGGCCGCCGTCTTCTGGAATGGCTCCAAAATTCAACGCCGATTTCGGCGGCGAATCAAGCGGTCTTGCGCGGCGTCAGCGCACCCCTTACTCGACCCTGCCGCCGAACAACCGCTCGGCGTTGCCGTGGGCGATGCGCTTGGCCTGATCCTCGGGAAGCTGCGCAAGCCAGCCGCGATAGGTCTGCATGATGGTGTCGTAGCCGAACCAGCGTTCGTTGATCCAGGTATCGGAGCCGAGCAGGAAGCGGTCGGAGTGACGAGCGAAGAGCTCGCGCCACTCGGCCGCAAGCTTGCCGCCGCCCTCGCTGATGCCGCCGCGGTAGGAAAGCTCGCCCATGAGCTCGGGATTAGTCTCCAGCAGCTCGCTCACCCGCCGCGTCGGCGTCGAGAATCCGGTATGCGCCCAGATGATCTTGGCGCTCCGATTGTGCGCGAGCAGAATTAAGAGCGCCGCCTCGTCGCAATGGGCGAGGAGATAGAGATTGCGTGCGGCGGCAAAGTCGACGACCTGCTTGACCAGTGGTGCTTGCGCGGCATTGCCGTAAATGTGGAACTCGCCGACGCCGCGGAAATAGCCGCGTTTGTATTCGGCCTCGATCAGATCGTAGATTGCGGGATCGGTCGACCAATTTTGCACGTCGTCGCGCGTGCGATAGGGGCGGATGAACGGTACCACCCAGAGCCCGGGAGCCTTGGCGTCGACGAGCTGATGGGTGCCCTTGTTCGGACGGCTGTTCGCCAGGATGCCGGCGACATTGTTGCGCCGAAAAACGTCGAGCACGCGCTCGAGCGGATAATACGGGTCGGGCTCCTGATTGTAGTGCAGATGCGCATCGAAGATTTTCAAGGTCGGCTGCGCACTGCCTCCAACAGGCGTGGCAAGAACAATGACCGCAGCGGCGATGGCGCGCGCGATAATACCTGATGCCGGCATGGCGAGACCCCCGATCCGCCTAGCTGATGGGCGGCGTTGCGATCTTATCGCATTTTCCAAAGCCGCAGGAGAGCGCGAGCGGGAATGATCGCGCTGCGCAATCAACCGCTCTTCTCCGGCAGCGCCAACCTGATGTGCAGCTCGCGCAGCTGCTTGGGCGTGACGTCCGACGGCGCGCCCATCATCAAATCCTCGGCGCGCTGGTTCATTGGAAAGAGCACGACCTCGCGCAGATTCTCTTCGCCGCAGAGCAGCATGACGATGCGGTCGATGCCGGGCGCAATCCCGCCGTGCGGCGGCGCCCCGAGCGAAAGCGCGCGCAGCATGCCGCCGAATTTCTGCTCCAGCGTATTGTCGCCGTAACCGGCGATGGCAAACGCTTTGCGCATGACGTCGGGGCGGTGATTGCGGATGGCGCCGGAGGAGAGCTCGACGCCGTTACAGACGATGTCGTATTGGATCGCCTTGATCGACAAGATCGTCTCGCGGTCGGCAGGGTCGAGCGCGAGGAAATCCTCGACCGCCATGTTCGGCATGGAGAACGGGTTGTGGGAGAAGTCTATTCTCTTCTCCTCTTCGTTCCATTCATACATCGGGAAATCGACGATCCAGCAGAACTCGAAGCGGTCTTTGGCAATCAGGCCGAGCTCTTCGCCGATCTTGCCGCGCGCGGCGCCTGCAAGTTTGGCGGCCGCCGCCGGCCTTTCGGCGGCAAAGAACACGCAATCGCCCGGACCCAATCCAGTCTTGACTCGGATTCTTTGCTGAATGTCTTCCGGGATGAATTTGGCGATCGGGCCTTTGCCGCCGTCGCTCTCGAATACGATGTAACCAAGACCCGCCGCGCCCATATCGGAGCGCGCCCATTCGTTGAGCCTGTCGAACCAGGAGCGCGGCTGGCTCGTCGCGCCGGGCGCGGGAATGGCGCGCACCACACCGCCCGCCTTGATCACGTTCTTGAACGCATTGAACGTAACCTTGGGATCATTGAATTCCTCGCTCACATCGGCAATGACCAGCGGGTTGCGCAGATCCGGCTTGTCGGTGCCGTATTTGAGCATCGCCTCGCGATAGGGGATCAGCGGAAACTTTTGCGTCACCGGCTTGCCGCCGGAAAACTCCTCGAACACGCCGCGCATCACCGGCTCGACCGCGTCGAATACGTCCTGCTGGGTGGCAAAACTCATTTCCAGATCGAGTTGGTAAAATTCGCCGGGCGAGCGATCGGCGCGCGCATCCTCGTCGCGGAAGCAAGGAGCGATCTGGAAATAACGGTCGAAGCCGGAAATCATGATCAGCTGCTTGAACTGCTGCGGCGCCTGCGGCAGCGCGTAGAATTTCCCCGGATGAAGCCGCGACGGCACAAGATAGTCGCGCGCGCCTTCGGGCGAGGACGCGGTCAGGATCGGCGTCTGAAATTCGAAGAAGCCTTGCTCCTTCATGCGCCGCCGGATGGAATCGATGACAGCGCCGCGCATCATGATGTTTCGGTGCAGCCGCTCGCGGCGCAAATCGAGAAAGCGGTATTTCAGCCGGATGTCCTCCGGATATTCCTGCTCGCCGAACACGGGCATCGGCAGCTCGCCGGCGGGCCCGAGCACTTCGATTTCGTTGATGTAGACTTCGATCGCGCCCGTCGGCAGGTCGGGATTCTCGGTGCCGGCGGGACGTTTGCGCACCTTGCCGTCGATGCGCACCACCCATTCCGAGCGCAGCTTCTCGGCGTCCTTGAAACAGGGCGAGTCGGGGTCGGCCACCACTTGGGTGATGCCGTAATGGTCGCGCAGGTCGATGAACAACACGCCGCCATGGTCGCGAATGCGGTGGCACCAGCCGGAAAGCCGCACCTCCTTGCCGATGTCATCTGCGCGCAGAACGCCGCAGGTATGGGTGCGATAGCGGTGCATGGGATGACTTCAAGCGCCTCGGTGCCGCGCGGAAAGGCACACGCGCGGGCTCGCTTGTCAAGAACGGGAAGCTTAAGACCGCGCGACGGTCGAACCGCGAGAGCTACAGAGTCTCGGGAGCAGCGGCTCCCGCGGTTGCTAGCGAGCGGCTAATTCCCGGTGGTGACCGCCGGCATCCGCGTCAGGTGCAGCGCCGCTGCTCCCCCTTGCCAGAGCCAGGGATCATGCCGCCAAGCATCATGCCGCCAACCGATGTGCCGGTTGCGCTCGGTCGTGAGGGCGCTGCGCCCTTCGGTAGCAACAGGTCCGGGGCTCGCAATCCTGGAAGACTCGAGCGAACCGGCGACGATCACCCCGAGGGCGAAAAGGGTGGCGCCAATGATGACATTCCTCATCATAGCCGTCTTCTATTCTCGTTCGTCCACCGCGTTCGGCCTTTAGTCGGCCAGCTGCCGCGAACGGTTCAAACCCGCTTCGTACGCGGCGTCGCCTCATGATGATGCGGGCCGGGGGCCTCGACAGCACGCCCGCGATCTGCACACTCGGCCGCTCAGTTTTCGAGCGTCATGGGCAAGTCGAAGCACTCCACGCCATCCCCCGCCGACATGGCCGTGCGGATGACCACGGCCGAAGCAACCGTGGGCGCGCTCATCGCCCACGGCATCGACACGGTTTATGCGCTGCCGGGCGTGCACAACGATCCCTTGTTCGACGCGCTGTTCAAGGCCGGCGACCACATCCGCACGGTCCATACCCGGCACGAGCAAGGCGCGGCCTATCTGGCGCTCGGCGCGGCGCTCGCCACGGGCAAACCGCAAGTCTACTCGGTCGTGCCCGGACCGGGGCTGCTCAATTCCGCGGCTGCGTTGCTCACCGCCTACGGAATGAACGCACCGGTGCTCGCGCTGATCGGGCAAATTTCGCAATCCGCGATCGGCCGGGGACTCGGACATCTGCACGAGATTCGCGACCAGGCCGGCATCATCGCCCGGCTGGTCGATTTCCGCGCGCGCATCCGCACACCGACGCAAGCCGCCGCGCTCGTGGCGCAAGCCTTTCGCGCCATGGCCACGGGCCGGCCCGGCCCGGCCGCGCTGGAGTGCGCGATCGACGTTTGGGGCCGCAGCGCGCCCGCCTCGGGGACGCCGCCGGTCCTGCCGCTGCCGTCACAGCCCATCGATGAGGATGCGATCGGCGAGGCCGCAAAGCTTCTGACCGCCGCCAAACGCCCGCTGATCGTCGCCGGCGGGGGCGCGCAAGATGCGGCGACCGAGGTCGCCGAGCTGTCGCGGCTGTTGCAAACGCCGGTGCTCGCCTATCGGCGTGGGCGCGGTGTGCTCGACAGCCGCGATCCGTTGAGCGTCACGCTGCCGCTCGGCCGCGAGTTGTGGGGCGAAGCCGACGTGGTTCTCGGCGTCGGCACGCGGCTGTTCTACGGCTACACGCAGTGGGGCATCGACCAGGAGCTTGCCGTCATTCGCATCGACGCCGATCCCGAGGAGCCGGAACGATTCGCGCGGCCCGCGGTCGCCCTCATCGGCGATGCCGGGCCGATCTTGCGTCACCTGATCGATGCGCTGCGCGCGCACCATCGCCCTTCCCGCCACGCGGAAATGGAGGAGCGGCAGGCCAAGATGCGCCGGCGGCTCGACAAGCTCGCCCCGCAGATCGGTTTTCTCGACGCGATTCGGGCGGAACTGCCCGAGGACGGCATCTTTGTCGATGAGGTCACCCAGATCGGCTTTGCCGCACGGCTCTTGCTTCCGGTCTACAAGCCGAGGACGTTCCTTTCGCCCGGCTACCAGGACAATCTCGGCTGGGGTTACGCCACCGCGCTTGGCGCGCAGCACGCCCGCCCCGACGTGCCGGTGCTCTCGATCACGGGCGACGGCGGCTTTCTCTTCACCTCGAACGAGCTTGCCACCGCTATCCGCCATCGCATTCCGTTGACCGTCATCGTGTTCAACGATGGCGCCTTCGGCAATGTGCGGCGCATCCAAGAGGAGCAGTACGGCAACCGGTTGATCGCGAGCGATCTCACCAATCCCGACTTCGTGCGCTATGCGCAGAGCTTCGGCGCCGAGGCCGAACGTGCGCGCACTCCGCAACAGCTGCGGGCAGCGCTCAAGCGTGCCTTCAAGCGCCGCGATGGACCAACGCTGATCGAGGTGCCGGTCCCCGCAATGCCGTCGCCCTGGGAGTTCATCTTTATGCCGCGCGTGCGCGGCGTCAGATGAGGTCCAACATTAAAGCTTGCATAACCCTCAGCGAGCGTCGGCAACACGCCAGGCTGCTAGGCAACATGCATCGAATCGAATTTAACATACGCGCTGCGAGTCCCCCGTCCCGGGGGCCTCGCCGGTGCCCCTGACAAAGCGAGCGGTCTGCGCTATCTAGCCGTCATGCAGCCGATCACGACGACCAAGAAACTCGCGGACACCTGCGCGCGCATGGCGCGGCACCCCTTCGTGACGGTCGATACGGAGTTCTTGCGCGAGAGCACCTATTACCCACAGCTTTGCGTCGCGCAGATGGCGAGCATCGACGAGGCGGTGGTCATCGATGCGCTCGCCAGCGGTATCGATTTCACTCCCTTCTTCGCGCTGATGGCGGACCCAAACGTGGTCAAGGTGTTCCATGCCGCCCGCCAGGACATCGAAATCTGCTGGCATGAGGCCGGCATCATCCCCTCCCCCATCGTCGACACCCAGGTTGCGGCCATGGTGTTGGGCTACGGCGATTCCATCGCCTATGATCAACTCGTGCAGCGCGTCACCGGCGACAACCTCGACAAGTCGCATCGCTTCACCGATTGGACGCGTCGGCCGCTGAGCGAGGCGCAGCTGGCCTATGCGGTTTCCGACGTCACCCACCTGCGCGACGTCTACCTCACGCTCTGCGCCGATCTCGAGAAGCGCGGACGCAGTGATTGGATGCGCGAGGAAATGAAGGTGCTTACTTCCCCCGAAACTTACCGCTTCGAGCCCGAGCACGCCTGGGAGCGGCTGAAGACGCGGGTACGCAAGCCCAAGGAGCTCGCCGTGCTGATCGAGGTCGCCGCCTGGCGCGAGCGCGAGGCACAGGAGCGCGACGTGCCGCGCGGGCGCGTGCTCAAGGACGACGTCATCGGCGACATCGCGGTGCAGGCACCGACGACGACCGAGCGCCTCGCGGGGCTGCGCTCGCTGCCCAAGGGTTTCGAGCGGTCGAAATGGGGCGAGGCGATCGTCGAGGCCGTCCGGCTCGGACTCGCACGCGATCCGAAGACGCTGCCGCGGCTGGAACGCCCCAAGCCGCCGATCAATGGCCAGGCCACAGTGGAACTGCTCAAGGTTTTGCTGCGCATGACGGCGGAACGGCATGGCGTCGCCGCCAAGGTGATCGCCACCGTCGATGACCTCGACCGCATCGCCGCCGACGATACGGCCGATGTGCCGGCGCTCTCCGGCTGGCGGCGCGAGCTGTTCGGCAACAAGGCGCTCGCGCTCAAGCACGGACGCCTCTCGCTCGCAGGGGAGGACACAGATGGCCCCATTCCTTTGCAATCAGTGGTACACCGCCGCAACCTCCACCGAACTCGGCGCAAAGCCGCTGGCGCGGACGATCTGCAACGAGCCGCTGGTCATCTTTCGCGCGCGGGACGGGGCCGTCGCCGCGCTCACCGATCGCTGCCCCCACCGCAAGGCGCCGCTCTCCTCCGGCGAGGTCGTCGGCAACGACATCCAGTGCGGCTATCACGGCATCCGCTTCGCCGCCGACGGCGCTTGCACCCGTGTGCCAGGAAATGTCCCCATCGGCCGCAATTTCCGCGCAAGATGTTTTCCCGCGCGCGAAATCCATGGCCTCATTTTCGTGTGGCTCGGCGAGCCTTCGCTTGCCGATCCAGCGCTGATCCCCGACTTCAGCGAGAACGTCAAACCCGGCTGGACCGGCGTTCACGGCACGCTTT
>WNEZ01009590.1_pt1 | contig 11636 bp, 10 predicted proteins | sample 5400521 | NCBI WGS metagenome assembly WNEZ01 (sample SAMN13153339, study PRJNA577476) | soil metagenome | isolation source: 120 cm saprolite under Douglas fir tree site 2 hole 1 replicate 1 | place: USA:California | collected 2015-04-18
TACCGCTGCCATGACAGTTCCATTCAGGTAAACGAGTGCCTGGTTAGAAGTGCGATCCACTACTCCTGCGATGTGAAACCAATTGTTGGGGAGTGTAACAGGCTCTGGTGTAGTGACACTGACCACTACTCCGGCGCGATCAGTGAGGGTAAAGGTTGCGTTTACTCTAATGATTTCAGGATTAGTTACAACAGGTTCCAGACCGAGAAGCCAACCGGATGAGTCATTGCGGTCGATGTATGGCCGCTTGGCAGCCAGCACCATGTTCTTTTGGGCCACGCCTCCCTCTCCACTTGCCCCAAGTGAAAACCTTAGATTTACGAACATCTCGATGGTGAAACTGGCGTCCTTGTCAATAGCAAATGCGGCTGCATCAGGAATAGTGACACTGCCCTGTTCTGTGATTGCGTAGGCGCCATCGAAGCGCCCGGGGACACCACGTAATGCACCATGATTGACTCCTGGGTGGTCGTGTGTCGCATCGATTACCGGGGCGATAGCATCATCCAGGTGATACAGCGCCAGGGTTTCAGTATCCAGGTCGAGACGATACGGAGCGGGGAGCAAACGCGGCACTCTCAGTGCATTGCCAATATGGTCCAGACTGAGACCACGAGCTGTGAGCAAGTGATGCTGCGGCGTCTGACGCTCTTGCATGAGCATCCAGAGGAGTCGGGCTACGTTTCCAAGCAAGGCTGTGAGCGCCCATTTGTCGGGGCCAGCAGGCTGGCCAGTCGCGGGGATAGGTCGTTCGCGCAACGTTTCGAGGAAGATGAGACCAGCATCGCGAGGCAACAGTACTGCGAAAGACGCTCCCCGTAGCGTGCCTGCTGGTACCGACACGTGTGTCGTGCCAGTACCCGTGTCGCTCTGGTAGTCTATCTCTACCGTCGCCGGGCCACCATCGAAATCAGTAAGCAGCGTCAGGTTGTAGGAGACTACGATATCTGCTCTCTGCACCCCATAGCGTGCCTGGAACACATCAAAGCTGTAGCTTTGTACTGTGGACTGACCAGCAACAGCAGGAGCCAGTGATAACGCCTGGATCGCAGCTCCTTGAGTGTAAGGCGCCGTGACATAGCGCAGTGCTGAGGCAAATGGGTCGGTGACAACAGGTGTGACAGTGCTCATATAGTGGTCACCTCCACATCCAGGAGTGGCGAATCGACGGCAAAGACGGCGACTTCACGTGGGGCTAAGGTGAGATTGCCACCACACGGTTCCTCCAGGTGAGCGATGTCCGCGTCGTTGCCGAAGACGGCTGGGGGACCGCAGGAAATCTCTCCGAAGCGTGGAGGACAACGACGCAGGCGCAAGTCCTGTACATCCTTCACTCCAGGAGTCTCGATGAAGATGCGCAACACCTGCGAGTAGAGCACCGCATCACCTAAACGCAGTGAGCCGATGTAGGCAGTAAGAGCTGAGCGTACCGCGGCCAGTACACTGCCGCAGTCTGTTCCTGGGAAGAGCGTTAACCTGACATGCAGGGCCACTTCCACGATATCAGCAAGAGCAAGTGTTGGGAAGATAGAGATCGGTCGTATAGGTTGCAGGGCCTCGAGAATCTGCTCGCGCAACCCTACAATACCGCCGTCTCCTTCCCAGAGCACACCAGGATTCGGTGCTACGGTGATAGTAAAGTAGTAGGGATTACACAACTCACGCGGCAGTTGGAAATTGGCATCGCGGAAACAGAACTTGCCAAAAGCTGGAGCAGCAGTGTCCAACCCTCCAAAGGGATCATAGACCAGCGCATCGCGTACTCCATCCAGGGACAGAACGACTGCACGCACTGCATCCGCAGTCCAGAGTGTGCGTGGCAATGCGAAGAGCTTGCGCCGGTAGGCGCTGTCATCTTCGTGGAGTTCGCCACCGCCAAAGGGGGCTGCGTTGCTGACCGTGATGAAGCGAGGATCGAAGCTCAGGTAGCGTGCCGCGAACGTTGGATTGAGCTGCGTGAGCTGTTGTGCAGCAATGTTCCCCTCTGGGCCGCGTAGCACAGCCTGGACTGTTGCCGCAGCCTGTTCAGAGCCGTCGGGAGGATAGTGCTTCACCAGCGTGAGCTTCGAGAGCAGGCGAAAACGCTGTGGAGGAACACCCACTGCAGGTGGTGCCGTCTCTACCAGCATGCCTGGTGGAAGAGCATAGACGCAGTTCTTAGAAGCAGCATCGGTCAGCTTGAATGTTGCCGCACCACTGGCAAACAGGTGGGCGCGTCCCAGCCCAAGGTCAGTACCGAGTAGATCGAGTGCATTGCCGCTGGCCGTTGCCGTAAAACCGCTATTATAGACGCCATCCAGCCCCATCCAGAGGAGCGCATCTTCTAATGAGGTTAATTCAAGGAGTTTGCGTATCGTGCTCGAAGAGCGCAGGTCAATATCTGGTCCGAAGAGGAGCCGCGCACGCTCAAAAGCTTCGTCAAGAATGGTCTTGAAAGGCTTGACAATAAAGCCGCGATCAGTCACACCATAATTCACCAGGTCACCATTCGTCATGTTCCTCGCTCCTTTCGTATACCCCACCATGTGAAGCGCTGCCTCTTTCCCACGAGTGCTCATTTCCGTCTGCACGCATTTTCACGGCCCGACTCCTGCTACAGCAGCGGTCACCTGATCGCCCAGGCGAGTATCCAGCAAGACATCTAGCTTCCAATGACGCGAGAGGCGTTGCTCTCGCGTGAGCGCTGTCTGCTGTTCGGATGTCACTTCAGGATGGATGAGCAGGTACGCTTTCTCGTCCACGAAGGCGACGGCCTGAATCTGGCGGATGCGCGGTTCCTGAGCCAGCGCCTTGACCACACTCAAGCGGACGAGTTCGCGCATCTCCCGCACACTTCGTGGCAGCATCAGCGTCTGTTGAATACCGAAGCCGAAAAGCAGATTAAAGATGTCGCTCCCCTGAGTTGTGCCGATCAGCACCTCGATTCCCTGAGCGAGCTCCAGTTTGCCAACGATGAACGTGAGATCACGCTGCCCCTCGCTCCCGTGTGCCATCTCCAGGTCACCATCGACCAGTGTGAGAGTGCGACCGTAAGGGTCGGCAGGTGCATGATCTATCGGCCACTCCGGCTGCTGCACCGCCGCCAGGGCATTCGCATAGTCTTGCTGGGCCTGTTGCAGCGCATCGGTTTCAGGGTTTGCCATCACACAGTCCTTTCATGGTCGCTCAGTGGTCTACACTTAACAGGGTCTGGTTGGGATCGGTCACGGTCCATTTCAACAGGGCCTGTTCGGCGGGGTCAGCATTGATCGTCTTGCCGGTGGCGTTGTTCAGCAGCACGCCTGCGCCACCAATTACCAATAGGGTCGAAACACCATCCGTCGCTGCCACTGTCGCAGTACAGGGCGATAGTGTAGGCGGTGAGATTTGCTTGTTCAGGTGGGGGCATGGCACCACGACATTTGGCGTGCCTTTCTCGAACGAGATATTGACCTCTTGACCGGCAGTGACCGCTGACTTGTTAGAGACTTGAAGCCGGTTGTCACCGCTCGGCAAACGTGCTATGCCCCCATGATTGCATTGAATAGTTGCACCCTCGACCACCACTTGTTGCATAACGCCTCCTTCTTCAACTGATGCTGATCTTTCCACCACTGATGGTCATTTTGACACTACCGTCGGTAAGCTCAATTTCTCCATCCTTAATGGTGAACTTAGTGATCTTGGGGTCTTGACCAGCTTGAATGGTCAGCGATTCGTCGCTGCCAGGAGATGGGCGTGAGCCGATCGAGTTGAGCAGACCCGCGCCGATAGTAATTTTCATACCCTTCACCTGGATCACCCGCTGCCCGTCTTTGGTGATCAGGTCATCAGCGGTGGGGCCGCTAGGCAGACCGTTGTTGGCATCCACTTGGGTGGGCAGGCAGAGCCACCAGTCGCCCTGCTGGTTGGGTGGCGGCTTCATCTGCGCTGTCCACATAAAGCCGGCTGCGATGGCGTCATCCGGCTCGTGCCAGCTATGCACCAGCAAGGCGCGCATCTTGGGATAGATGGGGACCATCAGCCCACAGTTCCCGAAAGCGAACGGTGAGGCTATGGGCTTTTCGGGAAGTGGCACCGGGTCGGAGCGGAGCTTTGCTTGCACGGAGGGGCTCACCATCTCGGGTTTCGCGTCCAGACCAATATTGACCGTCGTTGTATGTTGACCGGCGGTATACTCTTTCACCTCTCCAGCACTCACTGCTGGTCGCTGGCGCTCGCGCTGGGCCAGGCTCTGTCCTACTTTTCGTGCAACTTGTGTGGCGCTGGGACGAGCCGCTGCCTGCGCGTCGTCGTGTGAGGCATCTGGACTAAGTGCTCGTCCCCAACACTGGTAGCCGCCTTCACGCTTGAGTTCATGAGTGACCGATTCGATGCGGTACTGCTGCTTTCCTAACGTGACCAGATCGCTGGGCCGCAGTGACGGCAAGCCAGCCACTTTGAAATCCTGCCCATCTAAGGGGCTGGTACCTGGCGTGTCACTACGGGCAGTCACCGGATGGCTCGTTGCGCCATCGGTAATGGGGGTTAACTGGGTCACGCCGAGGGCTTCTGGGTTCCCCATCCAGAGCTTGCCGTCTTTGGCCTGGATACTGAAGCCGCCAATTTTGGCGATCTTTTGCAGCGCTTCCAAGGGAGAGACATCGTTAAATGACTGAGCTAACGTAAACGGCTCCGGGCGAGGCACGGCAATATTGGAGTTAACATGAACTGTCTGGCAGATGTCCTGAGCGATGTCGCCTATCGTCTTCTTATCTTCGGGCTTGTATACCTTGCGGAAAGGAACTCCTGGTCGCTTCAGTCGCTCATAGACATAATCCACGCCGGAGAGCGTAGCCTCATACCAGCAATCACCAGCTTCCAGGTTCTTCTCGGTCAGCAGGCCAACTATCACCTCATTCGACTCGCCATCGGCGTAGCCTAGCGAGATATGCACGATGGTCTGCAGAGGGTTGAGTAGATTATAGATATCTTCGCGTAGACCATAGATGATCAGCTTAAAGGTATTGGCAGAACCCGTGGAATCCATCTTGATTGTTACCTCGGCTTCAAAAAACTTGCGCGAGATAGGGACCGCGGTTGGCAAGGAGTCGGCCTTGCCATCTTTCCATGAGCTAATCTTTTCAAATGTCACCTCAAAGGTAGTACGAAAGCCAAAGGAACCCACTAATCTGCTAAACATGCGTTACCGCCACTTCCGCAATCAGCTCAGATCCAAGTTCCCCCGGACCCATCAGATTGCCTTGTGCAATTTTGATACGACGAAACCGGAAGCGCAGCCGCCCAAGAGCGATTGGCATATCCAGCACCACACGCCGCACGCCAATGAGTCGACTCGCAGCAGGCAGCTCCTCGCGCTCCTCACGCAGATTCAGAAAGAGACCACGCTCCGGGTCTGGTAGATCAAAAAATATGCCTGCGAACTCCCCACTGAGCACATATGCTGGGTCTGTATAGGAGACCGCCAGGGTCAGCCGGTAAACAACGTCCTGGATTTGAAGCAGGAAGACCTGCGGGAAACCATCATCGCCACTGACCGGAAGTGGAACATAGCTCAGCGTGTCGTCGGGCCAGCTTGCTGTTGTGAGCATGGTTGGTGCTATGTTCATCCAGCCCTCCTTGGGGTCGCACTGGTCAGTCCTGCCACGCCGACTATTGCCGTGGCTGCATTGAGTCCCTCGCTCACAAGTGCCATCACGCCAGGGCGAGGACAGTGCTTGAGCAAGATGCTCACAGTAAACACATCCTTTTCTTCGGCAGACTGGCCGAAGTTGAGGCTGCTGACTTGCATGTCTAACAAGGTCGTCAGTCCCGCTACCAACGGAATGCCTGAGAAGATCGAGGAGACAGCTGGCAGAGTCCTTGACAGATCAGCCATTGCTTCCAGCGCCAGGCGAATTGCGTGTCGTTCGTCGCCTATGAGCGTCGCTTCGACCTGCACTGTGCGCGTAATCTTGCCCGTAAACTGGCTCGCCTTTTTATCTCCGACGGGTGGCAGCTCATAGGCTTCGTTGAGAGTGATGCGGTTGACGGCAAAAAGCGGCACGGCACCGATCAGCACCGATGGTTGATGTGTGAGCATTTCGGACATAATCTATTTCCCCTTGCATAACTATTTAGATAAAAGTTCAAAATGCATATAATCCTTTGACGTGTGATACTCGCCCCCCCACCTAGGGTTTAGCCCGCGCTTGTGGGCAACCTGCTTGAAGATCTGCTCCAGATCTCCTACGTTGACAAATCCCTTCTCCGCGTACTTCTTCAGCTCAGGTTGGTGGCTGTGTATCGCGTGAAACAGCCGCGTGATATACTCGCGTTCGGTCACTGGCTCGCCTGTTTTATGCATTAGCATTTTTTGGTGCTCAAGACTTGGAGGCAGTAATGCCGGCTTTTCAGTCATATCGCGTAGGCGTTGCTTTTGTTGCTCCACCCATTCGGCGGTAAAGTGCTTCTTGAAGTAGTCACTCGCGCTCTGCAGCGCATTAATATCTGTCATTACTGCCTGGAGGCCCCGAGGTAACACCGAGGTGCAGACCGCGTTAATCACCAGGATATCGTCCTGTTCTTCGGGCAGAGTCACTTTGGAGGCAAGTACCTTGCTCAGTTCCCTGAGACCCTGGCTTTTTTGCCATCCTGCTAATTGCTTTAGAGGACCAATCAGAACTTCTAACATGGAGAGGAACCCGGTAGCAGCATACCTGTTAAGCTCTTTATGTCGCCTGTCTATCGATGTAACAAGTTGCTTCACATAATCAAGTTCAGTCACCTGTTGACCTTTTCTTCGTCCTGGCTGCAGGGCTTCGACCAGTATTGCCTGGTGAGCCAGTTTTAGGGGGCGTGTCTTCTGAGTCATATCCAGGTAGCGCTGCTCTATATAAGTTCTCCATGTATCGTAGTGCTTCTGGAAGAACTCACTAGCCCTCTGCTGCGTTTTACGATCAGAATTAGGCAGCAGACCAGGTAGTGGCAGGACATCGAGGCAGACTGCGTTAATAACCAGGAAGATATCTGGGGAAGTGATCTGTGGATTCTCACCTGGAGTAACGTCAATAGCTCTACCAAGAGCATGATTGGATAATGTATTCACTTTACCGCGCTGAGTACGAGGTACGAAGGCAAACGATCCAGGGCCGAAGATAGGAGCATTTTCTCCCAGGATCTTGACTACATCATCCAATACTGCCAGCAAATCCTTATCTGCATATGTAGGTATCGGCTTCTGCTGACCCGCAACATGGAATGTGAACTTATTGGGAAGAATTTCATTGTGGATGTAGGAAGCAGGATTACGCAGTGCGGCATTCGTACCAGCCAGCGCTTTATAGAGGCGTTTGATATTCAAGTAGGAATTCTCAGGATCACCGTCAAAGTTATTATCCCCAAAGTGCTCTTGAATATCAGGGTAGGCATTCCATTCGTCAATAGCCTCTTCAATATAGTGAACAGGATCATCTCCTATAGCAGGATTTGTCCAGTGTTCTACCTGGTCTCGCCCCTCCCAGTAATCCTTCCAGCCGATATCCTTCCCAGGATACTGGTCCTGGATTTTGCGGTAAACATTCCATTCAAGCTGCGCTATCTGCATGGATAGCTGCTGCTCCAGCTCGGCCTGCTCTAGTAAAAGCGACTTAATGAAATTGACATCTTCAGGGAGTGCCGCGGCCTGCTCGAACGGCGCAGGGATGACAAGCTCCTGACGGATATGCTCTATGATGCGCTCATCCCAGCGTTTGATAAACTGTCCAATATTGGGATTGGCCGCTGACAGTTCCATCCTTTCAGCAGTGAATTGATCAAACAACCGGGAAAAAGTAGCGGTTTCATCGGAGTTCACAATAGTGAGCAGCAGTGCCACATGTTCTAACAGTTGAACGAATCTATTGGGTCCAGGAAGCTCCTGTCCTTGGCGCAGAGCCTGATAGTCTCTCAAGATATCCTGCAGCAATGCAATATGTTGATCTTTCAAGATGAGCGCAAGCGGTTTCCGGCGATCAGCTTTAACGGAAACTTTCTGACGGCCTCCTTTATATGAAGGCACATCATATGTATATGTGATTGAGTTGAATCGCTGCAGGTCAAATGGCTCGGAGACATTCGCCGATTCTGCCGCTAGGCCATGAGTAACCTGGGCTTCTCCTTTTTTGAAAGCAGGGGTCAGTTGGGACAATGGAAGTGCCTGCTCCCTAGCCGCCGCCTCAATAGCGCGGCTCACACGAGCAAGTATAGCTGTGGCGTCGCCGGTGCTCAGATCGCTTTTCATCATTTGCGGTGGCTGTAAGGCAACTCCATCGCCAATGGCAGTCGCTGTAGGCAGCGCAGTGCGGGCATGCGCGAAGGCGCGACCGAGCACGCGGGCCAAAGCGTCCTCCAACTCTTGGTTGATCAGGGCGTCGGCCACTGTAGCACAACGCAGGCGTATTGGAAAGTAGAGGCTACAGCCTCCCATATACTGTACCATTTGGCCTCACGCTTCCTTTCTTTGCTTACCATTGCCTACGAACAACTCTACTCAAACCACTATGCTAAAGCATCCAATCCCTGCTGGAGTGCAGCATAGATCTCCTCTGCCAGGGTGCTAGCTGTACCAGCATCAATAATCTCTATCTCAACAGGGAAGTAATAGTTGATGATAGCGCCACCCATTGAGGTCAGCGTTGCCGCCATCCCCTCTGCGGGGAAGATACGCTGGCCTTTATGCACTACGGCCAATCCATCACTCTCAACAAGCTCGGGTTCCGATATCTGTTCATTCTCACCGTTCATGAGCTTGGCTCCACATCTAAGCAGACGCCACTAAAAGTCGCCGTGGGCGAATCATCCAGCGTCACATTGCTTGGGGAGATCGAAGTAAAGTAGCAATGATTGAAAGCGATTTGCTTGAAGGTCCAATCACTGCCTGCGTGCTCAGTAACAACGATCTGAAATTCCAAGCCCTGTACCGCCAGTTGCGTTAACTGCGCAACGGATGCGCCGACAGCACGTACCGTCATGCTAAAGGTGAAGGTCTGGGCCTGGGTGACAATACCGACGTTGTCGGTCTCCAGTGAATGCTGCACACGGTGCCCCACGTTGAGCGTAGGACTAAAACTCTCTATCGGGCTGATCAGTGCCCCACCCACTCCGCTGATGCCTGGTGACTCTAAGCCATTAGATGAACTTCAACGTCACGACCAGTTGATGTATCGCACCGGCATACTCCACTGAGACGTTGAAAGCAAGTTGACGACTGTTCTGTACTTGCTGCAACTGTTGCTGCTCTTCGGCTGTACGGTCCTTTGGGTCCTTCTCCGCGATTGCCTGGATGGGGATATCAATCGCGTAACTGTCGATCTCTCCGTCCGCCACACGGGCATTGAGCATAGCACGCACTATTGAAGTGAGGATACGCAGCCCCGATCGATTGATGCGTAAAGTGCCAATGATCTGCGGACTGGTCAGAGTGGCCTTCAGGCGGAAGGCGATGTCGTCAATGGTGCGGACAATGTCAATGTAGAGGCGCTCACCTGTCCCATCAGCGGTGAAGCCCTCACCCATCACTAAGCCCGAGCCGGGAAGAAACTCTGGATGTACGACCGGATTGACTCTGGGTTGTACGAAACCTACCTGGTCAGGATGCAAGAAAGTCAGGAGTGCCTGGTCGTTAAAATCGCCCACCTGCTGGACACCTTGCACTGGCTTGAGCACGAGGCTTATCCAGGGGTCTACACCGGCAATCACGCCAGACGCTGCTGCCGCTACATCATCGGGCGAATTATGTGCCACAAAGACCATGCGGCTACTGGCCCAGGTCATCCGAGAGGTGGCTTCGCCAGGAGACTTCCAATCCGAGAACTTATTGGTAATCTTGCCCGTGTTATCGGCAATACCACCCTCTGGCAACATGGCAATACCCATGCGTGGACGAGTGCCACCACCTCCGGCATCATTGGGAGAGCTCGCCTCGACATGGTCGCGCAAAGCAGTGATTTGGTCGGGATTGCTATTCGCAGAGAGGCACACGAGGTTAATTTGCCGGTTGCTGAAGTCAGCCAGTGCGGGTGAGGAATCATCAAACGAATCCCAGCTATCCAGTCGATACGCCCAGACTTCCAGCGCTCCATTGTTCAGCGCAAGGTTAATGGACTTTGCCAATGGGCAGATGTCGAAGGTGACCCGGTAGTAGATGGTGCCATCGGCTCCCTTGGGTTTCCCTGTGCCCCCGTTAGGTACGCCAAGCGTGCCATCTATCTTCAAGGCTGTTCCGCTCAAGTCTACAAAGCTAGTGGCGGGGTCAGCCTCAGGCTTCATGAGCAGATTGGAGACAGGCTGACCGCTAGTATCTAGGGGGACGCCCCAATATTGTGCAAGGCCGGTTACTGTTTTGGAGGCAATAGAAAAGTAGTCAATCACGATAGTGACATTTGCGCCGCCAATCTGAAAGATGGCACCATTACGGCGACGCAGGGTGCGTGTCGCCGTATCTACACTCAGCGGTTCAAAGTTGGGGGGCTGGACGGTGGTATCAACGAGTTGGTAGGGGCCAATGACATTGTTGTGACTGTCCTTAGGTTGTGCCCAGCCGACATTTGCTATCACTGTCCCCGTAGGATCAAGAGGCGCATGACCTGTAGCTATGGCTACACGTAGCACTGGGACAACGCGGGCGTACGGCTCGTTACCAGCCCCGGTGAGGGCACGTGTGAAAAGTGTAGGATTGCTGAAGCCAGGACCAGCACTCGGAGCCGGGCCGATAATGCCCACCACTCCCACTGCCGCTCCTAGCGGCTGAAAAAGCCCACTGGTATCTACTTTGACAGTGACGTACTGGATACCCATAAATTCCTCCTCTGTTTTCCCGATGAGCTATCGGCTATCTACGAAGTGGGAGCTGTGACCAGTGATCATTCGGCGCTTTTTCGCTGACCACAACTTTTCTTTCGCATAGGCCCGCCGTCATGATGCGGGGGGCGTGAAAAACGCGGCAAGGACATCGGCCGCATCAAACAACTGGATAATCGTCGCTTGATTGAGCACTCCTCCATCTGCCGCACCTGCAGGGTACACCTGGGCAAAGAGAAAGGGACGCTGATCGGTCGATCCGTCAAGCGAGGTCAGAAAATTCGGGTCCGCTTCAAGATAGTGGCGCAGCAATTGAATGCGACGCAGGTCATCGGTCGGAGAGAGTTGAGCGGACACAAACACATAGGCCTGCAACGTATAAGCAAGGGTAAACGCGTCTGTTGTGAAAGGCAGGTTGAACTTGAGCCGTATATTTATGGGCGGGGGTGGTGTATCCACCCCGTTTTGCTGTATGTCCGCTCCTGGACCCAACACCAGTGTCCCTGGCACAGCATGCAAAGCAAATTGAGCCAGAGTGGAAAAACTGGCATCTACCCAGCCGATGGGCTCTTGTTTATGGACGCGATAGTCAACCCACTGGCGCTCAGGTCGTTCATTACGCCGCTCGCGCGTCCCTGTTATGCGTATAGCGTCCTGAATAGACACCTGCAGGCGAAACTCGTTCAGTTCACCCAACCCCACGCCATCTACCTGGTAGCCATCCAGGCCATAGCGCCGTGCGAAGGACGTGCCAGCGTAGGCCGCCAGGCCAATGGCAGTGACGAACGGACCCCGATTGACACTATTAGCCAGGTAAGCCATAATTTGATCAACAAAAC
>WNEZ01014804.1_pt1 | contig 11636 bp, 10 predicted proteins | sample 5400521 | NCBI WGS metagenome assembly WNEZ01 (sample SAMN13153339, study PRJNA577476) | soil metagenome | isolation source: 120 cm saprolite under Douglas fir tree site 2 hole 1 replicate 1 | place: USA:California | collected 2015-04-18
CGGCAAACGCTTTGTTCACGTCCTTCGTGTACAGAGAAGACGACAGCCCGTACTCGATGTTGTTCGCGATTTCGATGGCATCGTCGAGGTCATCGCACGGGATGATCGAAACCACCGGCCCGAAGATTTCTTCCTGCGCTATGCGCATCTTGGGATCGACGTCGATGAAAACGGTGGGTTCGAGGAACCAGCCATACTGGTATTCGCCCTGGTCGAGACGGTTGCCGCCAGTCACAAGTTTCGCGCCTTCGGTTTTCCCGATCTCGATGTAGCTGAGGTCGGTCTTGAGCTGGTTCTCGTTCACTGCCGGACCCATCTCGACCGTTTCGTCCAGACCGTTACCGACTTTGATTTTCCTGGCGCGCGCGACGAAGTGCTCGACGAACTCGCGGTAGACGCCTTTCTGCACAATGATGCGGCTGGTCGCGGTGCAGCGCTGTCCGGTGGTTCCGAAAGCGCCCCACAGCCCGCCTTCGACAGCGAGCTCCAGGTTCGCATCGTCGAGCACGATCATCGGATTCTTGCCGCCGAGTTCGAGCGAACAATGCTTGAAGGTCTTGGCCGCTGTGGTGCCCACAATTCTGCCGACCGCCGAAGAACCGGTGAGCGAAATGGCGCGGACCACGGGGTGCTCGGTCAGCGGCGTGCCCACTTCGGCGCCGAAACCGGTCACAATGTTGATGACGCCTCTGGGGACGCCCGCGTCGGTCAGCGCTTGTACCAGGTTGAAGGTAGAGAGCGGAGTGTCCTGAGCCGGCTTGATCACGCAGGTGTTGCCGCAGACGACGGCGGGCAACAGCTTCCACGAAGAGATGGCCATGGGGAAGTTCCAGGGAGTGATCATGCCGCAAACGCCGATCGGCTGGCGCACGGCCATGGCGAACTTGTTGGGCAGTTCCGAGGGCACGGTCGGACCGAACATTCGGCGGCCTTCGCCGGCGTTGTAGTAGGCGGCATCAATCGCTTCCTGCACATCCCCGCGGGTTTCTTTGAGCACCTTGCCCATTTCGCGTGTCATGTCGCGGGCGTGGGCCTCTTTGCGTTCAATCAGGATCTCGGCCGCGCGGAAGACCATCTCGGCGCGGCGAGGCGCGGGCACCAGACGCCATTTGGCAAACGCGCCCTTGGCGGCATCCACGGCCGCGTCCACATCGGCCTTATTCGAGCGCTGAAAGACTGCGACGACTTCGCGCATGTCCGCGGGGTTGCGGTCTTCGAAAGTCTGCCCGCTGGCGGATTCGAACCACTCGCCGTCAATGAAATTCTTGAAAACCTTGGTTTTCGTGGTGCTGCCATCGATCACCGGCTTGGTCAGGGTATCGGTCGCCATAAAAGCCTCCTGGGAATAGTGCGGAGACTCCATGCTAACAACCGGGATGAAGACGGAAAGCCTCCTGGGAATAGTGCGGAGACTCCATGCTAACAACCGGGATGAAGACGGGCAAGCGAGCGGGAGCAGTAACAGGGTGTGGTTCCCTGCGGTCACTTTCGTAACCCTTTAACCCCCTGACTCAAGTTTAATACCCATCCCGGGGGGGATATGATGGTCATAGTTTGAGAGATATCCCGTATTCTCAGAATCTTGAAGTGAGGTTGGCACGGATTCGTGTCGAATAAACTCAAGCCGGAACTCTACGTCGCCTGGAAGACGGTGACGTACCGCAGCGTGACCATTGCGCTGCTGGGTGCGGCGCTGATCTTTGGCGCCGTCATGCACGAGGCGTTTCCGAAATTCACCGACTCGACTGTGAAGGCGGCCGGGCGTCTTTCCACGGACTTGCTCGACAAAGTTGCGCGCCTGGCGCCTCCGCTCAAGGGGCCATCGGCCGCGGTTTCGCAGCAGGCGCATTTCACGGCGCTCGATGGCACGATTCGGGTGAGGAAAGGCAACGGCAACAGTTGGATCAATGCCGACTACAGCGTGCCGCTCGAAAAGGGCGACGTGGTGCAAACCGGCGCTGAAGGCATGGCAAAGATTGTTTTCAACGACGGTACCAACTACACCGTGAAACAGGATTCGCTGATCGTAATCGAAGAGAACTCGGCCAACGATCAGCAACAAACCAGCGTGTCGGTGGCGGTCACAACCGGCACGGTGGACCTGACCACGGCGACCTATGTTCAGGGTTCGAAGTCGCAGGTGATTGTCGCGGGCGCGAAGGCTTCGCTCGCTCCGGATTCGTCGGCCATGGTGCACAATAATCCCAGGGACGATCGGCACGAAATCCTGATAAAGAAAGGCAGCAGCGAAATCGAGCGCAATGGAGAAGTAGTTCACCTGTCGAACTGGGAAAAGGTAAGTTTCCAGAACGAATCGAAAACCATGGAACGGGCCAAGGAAATCGGTCCGCCAACGCCCATTACGCCCGGCAACATGATGCCGGTTTTCATCGAAACCGGGGGGAAGGCGAAGGAAGTGGAGTTCGCCTGGACGCCCATGGCGAACGCCGCTGGATACCGGCTGCGCATTTCGCACAACCCGTATTTTTCCTCGTTGTTGCTGGACCGCAAGGTCGAGACGCCGAGTGTGGTTGTGACCGGTCTCCCGGCCGGCGCCTACTACTGGTCGATCCAGTCCTACGGCGCGACCGGCAAGGAATCGGTAGAAAGCGAAAAGAACCGCTTTACCATCATGGCCAAGGCGCAGGAAAAAACAGAGCTGTCGCTCGACATCGATCCTTTTGTCCAGCACGGACACGTGATCGAAGTGAAGGGCATGACCGAGGCGGGAGCGCGCGTCATGGTGAACGGCAGGGAAGTTCCGATCGTCGGCGACGATGGCTCGTTCCGGTATTTCACGCCGCCCTTGCCGAACGGGGAAAGCCTGATCACGGTTACGGCGCAGAATTCCAAAGGCGGGGTGAATACCCGCCAGGAGAAAGTGGTCATTCAGTAAAGGATTCGAGGTTCAGAACGAGGTTCAGGACCATGCTCAAACAACGTTCGGAACAATGTTCGGAGAACCGGGTGCCCACATGGCAACCAGTTCTCCTGAACATGCAAGTAGAATGGAAAACACCAGGGGAGAGCGACTCACGAGGAAACTGAGGAAGGCCCAGGTTTCAGGAGTGAGACGAATTCCCGAGAGAGAGAAGTATTGCCATGTCAAACAACGGGTTTCATAACGGCTCATCGCGTTCGCACAATTTTCGTTCGTTGTTCAGCATGTTTTCGAGCGACCTCGCTATCGACCTGGGCACCGCCAACACGTTGGTGTACGCGCGCGGCAAAGGCATTGTGGTGAACGAGCCTTCCATCGTGGCCATCAACAAGAATACCGGCGAAGTCGAGGCCGTGGGTAAAGAGGCCAAGGAGATGCTGGGCCGGACCCCCGGCAACATCGTGGCCATCAAGCCGATGAAAGACGGCGTCATCGCCGACTTCAAGGTCACCGAGAAGATGCTGAACTATTTCATCCAGAAGGCGCACAACCGCAAGATGCTGGTGCATCCGCGGATCGTAATCGGCGTGCCTTCGGAAATCACGCAGGTGGAAAAGCGCGCGGTCATGGATTCCGCTTATCGCGCCAAGGCGAGTGAAGTGCACCTCGTCGAGCAGGCCATGGTAGCGGCGATCGGCGCGGGACTGCCGATTACCGAGCCCAGCGGCAACATGGTCGTCGACATCGGCGGCGGCACCACCGACATCGCGGTAATTTCGCTCAGCGGCATCGTTTATTCCCGTTCCGTGCGCATGGCCGGCAACCAGATGGATGAGGCCATCATGAACTACCTGAAGCGAAAATATAATTTGCTGGTGGGCGAACGCACCGCCGAGCAGATCAAGATGGAAATCGGCTCCGCCTATCCGCTCGACAAGCCGCTCACCATGGAGATCAAAGGCCGCAACCTGATCGAAGGCGTGCCCAAGACCATCACGGTGGACGACAGCGAAATCCGCGAATCGCTGAGCGAATGCGTCTCCACGATTATGAACGCCATCCGCGTCGCGCTCGAGCGTACGCCGCCCGAACTTTCCGCCGATATCAGCGACCGCGGCATCGTGCTGACCGGCGGCGGCGCGCTGATCAAGAACCTCGACAAGCGCATCCGCGAGGAAACGGGATTGCCCGTCTCGATCGCCGACGATCCGCTCTGCAGCGTGGTGCTGGGCACGGGCAAAATGCTCTCGGACTTCAAGCTGCTGAGAAAGATTTCGATCGAGTAGATCTCCGCAGGCGTCGAGTGACGACAACCATCTCAGGACGACGGGTTCACTGAGAACTGACAACTGAGAACTGAGACCTGCTGCTATGGACGTCCTCGGACGCTACCGCAACCTGATCGTGCTGGTGGGAGTGCTATTCGCCCAGGTCCTTGGCTTGGCGGTGCAGGTCAAGCGGACGAACGACAGCGAATCGACGCGCGTGATCCGCATTTGGGCGGTGGGAGCGGTTACTCCTCTGGAAAAGGCGTTGGTCTGGATGCAAACCTCCACTGGCAAAATCTGGCACAGCTACTTTTACCTGCGTGGCGTGCGGGCCGAGAACCGCAGCCTCAAGGCGCAGATCGAACGCATGAGTCTGGAGCAGGTGCGGATGAGCCAGGACGCCGATCAGGCGCGGCGTCTGCAGGCGCTGCTTGGTTTCAAGGAACAGTTCATTTCCCAGACCATGGCGGCGCAAGTCATCGGGGGAAGCGGCAGCGAGCAGTCGCGCGTGGTCTTCATCGACAAGGGCGAGAACGACCACCTCAAGCGCGACATGGCGGTCATTACCGCGGACGGCATCGTGGGCAAGGTGCTGAACGTTTACCCATCCACTTCGCAGGTGCTCTTGATCGACGACCAGACCAGTGGAGTTGGCGCGATCCTCGACAAAACCCGGCTGCAAGGCATACTACGCGGCACGCCGTCGGGCGAGGTGGTGCTCGAAAAAGTGATGAGCGACGAAACCGTGCCCCCCGGAGAACAAGTTCTTACCAGCGGCGGAGATGGCATTTTCCCCAAGGGCCTGCTGGTTGGCAGGGTGACGAAGGTTTCGACGGGCAGCGATCTCTTTCTCAACATTCGTGTGCGCCCCTCGGCTAATCTCAGCAAACTGGAAGAAGTGCTTGTGGTAACGAAGATTGATGAGAGGCAGGCCCAGCCCGACCAGTCGGGCACAGCGCGTGCTGCCGATATCCTGGCCGGGCGCCTGCCCACGGTTCCTGCCACGGTTCCTGCCAAGCCGGAAAATGCTGAGAAAGACGCCGCGCCGTCGCCCGCCGCGCCGCGGACCGCCGCGCCAACTACCGCAGGCTCGGATGCCAAGCCAAAAGCCGCGTCCCCAGAAGCCTCCGCCAGCAGCGGCCCGCCCGCTGTGCGAAAAACGGCGCCACCCGCGTCCTCTCCCGGAACTTCTTCTGGAGCTGGCTCCGGGACTTCCTCCGGGACCGCTGCAACCCCAGCCGGAGCCGCCGCCGGAACTGCGGCTACGAAAGCTTCTCCCAAGCCCGCGAAGCCGGCGGTCCAACCCAAACCGCAACCCGCCGTGCAGGATAGTCCGCAATAACGTGGCCATTACTTACACATCGGGAGAGCAGGTCGAGGTTTACCGCTTCAGTATTCCGGCGACGGTGCTGATTCCGCTGGCCGCCGTTTTCCTCCAGGCGTGGCTGCCGCTGCGGTTTCCTTTTTTCTCCATCTTCGATCTTCCGCTGTTGGTCACTATCGGTTTCGCGACGGCGCGGCGCAGTCCGCTGGCCGGCCTGTTTACGGGCAGTTTGATCGGCCTCCTGCAGGACGCGCTGACCCATCATCCCATCGGACTCTACGGAATTTCGAAGACGGTGGTGGGATTCGGCGCGTCCTCGCTGGGAATCAAGCTGGACGTGGAAAATGCCGCCGCTCGTTTCTTGCTTACGATCTTCTTCTATGTGGTGCACGAGATTGTTTACTTCATGATTGCCCGCGGCCTGGTCGGGTCGCACATGGCCTGGAGCTGGCCGCATGAATTGCTGTCGGGCGTGGCCAATGCCCTACTAGGGGTCCTGGTCTTCATGCTGCTCGACCGAGTTAAGCAAAGAACGTAGGGACAGCCGCCCTCGGCTGTCCAGGCGAGCGCAGCGCGCCTCGGTTTGTCCATCCTCGCACTCAAGAGCGTGGCAGGGCCCCGGCCTGCGGACAGCCGAGGGCGGCTGTCCCTACGTGAACATCGAGATCACATACGCCAGCGCAGCCGCTGCCAGCGTGGCGAAGAAATTCACCGCTTGGTTATTAATCCAGCCGCGGCGTTGCAGCGTGGCGCCGAGAACGCTGTCGATGAGCATTCCGGTGAATCCGGCGGCCACTGGAATCCAAAGCTGTGACAGAGGAACCATCCCGCCCGCCGTCGCGACAACTGCAATCGCCAGACCGGCTGCCATGCCGGTGATGCTTCCGGGAAGGGTGATGCCTCCGTCGGTACCCGCGGAGACGCGTTCCCATGTCGTGATCAAGCGCGCGTCTGGGCGGCGGTATTGCCCGACCTCGCTGGCCACGGTGTCGGTAGCCGCTTCGGATAAAGCTCCCAGCGCCGCGATCATCCAAACCCGATTCCCGGTGGCGCCGAAAACAACCGAGCCCAGGGCAGCCGCTGCCAAATTGGCCAGGATTTGCCACCCATTCCGGCCTTCGCGGCGCTCGGCAAGCCCGAGGGCCAGCTTACGCCGGTATCCCATGCGGGTGGCGACCCAGGTCATCAGAAACAGCGCGGCGAGGGTGGCAAAAGCCGCGGGGCCGCCGCCGGCAAAGAGCAGAAAACAGGCGAGACCGCCCGCCAAAGCCCCGGACCGATTGACGCCGCGCAGCGTGCGAGCCAGCACCGCGAAGCCCAGCGTCACCGCAGCAGCGATTGCCAGCCGCTCCGCGGACGACGCCCAGCCATGAGCGAGATAAGGGTTCAGCATTGTGAGGGCGGTTGTCGACCGTCAGCTGTCAGCTCTCAGCCGTCAGCTGTCAGTGGAATCTCACGTCCTTGCCGGCTGACGGCTGATAGCTGACGCTGAAAACAGGAACCGCGTTCGATAACACTATATTCGGTGTTCGCCGCCAGCGGACCGCGTCATGTAGTGCTTGGCCTTTGGATTCGCCGCGTAATCTGGCGGAAGCAGCCCTGCCTCATTTAGGCTACACTCTGTATTCTTGGCGGGACACTGATTTTGTAGAGACGCGGCTTGCCGCGTCTCAGCCTGCGGAAATAGTCGTGTAGGGACGGGGGCTTGCCCTGTCTGGCTCTTACCGAAAAACTACGGTTCGAGCAAGTTTCGGGAAGGGCACGACTTCAGTCGTGCTGTAAGCGCCCTGAATTAAAGATGGCTTTAGCCGCTGAGGGCGCCAATGTCAGCGATCCGAGACGAGGCAATCCTCGTCTCTACTTGAGGTGAAACCAATGGCGGCCTCAGTCTGGTCTGGATATCTCACGTTCGGATTAATCTCGATGCCGGTGCGTCTGTTCTCGGGCGCGCGCAGCAACGGCATTTCCTTCAACCAACTTCACCGCACCGACCACCATCGGGTAAAACAGCAACTCATTTGTCCGGCGGACAACCAGGTCCTCGAGCGTAGCGATATCGTCAAGGGCTACGAGTACCGCAAAGACGAATACGTCATCATCGATCCGGAGGAGATCAAGAGGATCGAGCCGAAGACTGCCAAGACGATGGAGATTCTGGAATTCGTGAAGACGAGCGAAGTGGATCCGGTGTACTTCGAGTCGTCGTATTACATGGTTCCGGAAGAAGCCGGCCGCCGTCCGTATGCGCTCCTCACCAAGGCGCTGGAGGAAAGCGAGTTCGTCGCCATCGCCAAACTCACCATGCACAACCGCGAATACACCGTTTTCCTGCGCCCGCATAAAGGTGGAATGATGCTGCACACCATGTACTACGCCGAGGAAGTTCGCGAGGTCGAGTCGTTCGGCGCCCCCGATGTGGAGATTAAAGACGCAGAAATTAAAGTTGCCCATCAGCTCATCGAAGCGCTGGCGGGCGAGTGGGACCCGGAAAAATATCACGACACTTTTCAGGAGAATCTGAAGAAGCTGATAGAGACAAAGCTGGAGGGCGGCGAAATCCAGGCGGTCGAACAACCGAAGAAGCTGGCCCCGGTGGTCGATCTGATGGCAGCGCTGAAGGAAAGCCTGGCCCAGACAAAGAAACCGGCCGCGTCGGCAAAAGTTGCCGAGATGCCCGCCGCGAGCCAGCCAAAGACACGCCGCGGGCGAGGGTGAATCCCCGACTCTCTGCGCGGCTCAGGGCATCGCTTTAGCGACGCCCAGTCCTCCGAAATCAGCCGCCCCTTTAGGGGCTGGGCATCGTTGGCAACCGTTCACAAACTAGAACCTCACCACGGAGACACAGAGGGATACAATCATCGTTTCTGCGCAAGGCTAACTTTTTCCATGGAGTTTGAATGAGGCGGTTTCTCTGGCTAGGGTTCGTGCTGTTTCTATATGTGATCTGCAGCGGCTGCGGCGATACCTTCCGCCCGATTATCATCCCGAATCCTCCAACGTTTCCCAACCCGAAGGCGGCCCACACCGTGGTGTCGATCAACGATAACGGAACCGTCGTTCCCGGCAGCGCTATAGTGGTCGATGTCTCCGGCGACTCCGACGTCAGCGTCAGGGACGTGGGCCTCGCTCCGGTCCATGCCGTGCAGCAAACCGCCAACCAGGTGTTGGTGGTAAACCAGGCCGTGACCGGATTAAATGTGCCAACCACTAGTTGTCTTGTAACCTTTCCTCCTACTCCTCCAAACCAAGTGTTTAATGTGTGTTCTTCGATTACCAAGCTAAACTTCAGCGGTACTGTTATCGGCAGCACCAGCACCATCAGTCTGCCAATTTACTCCGGGGCGAACTTCGTGGCCGTTGCCCCGACGGATACGACGGCGTATGTTACGTTGCCCACCTACCCCCCGGATCCTACCCAACCTTTAAACATTGTCCCTTCGGTGGGTGTGGTTAGCACCCAGAGCAACAACTTGGTGGCGACGATTCCGGTCGGAAACAATCCTGTTGCCCTGGCTGTTACACCTGACAAGAGCAAACTCTACGTGGCCAACAAGGGCTCTAATTCGATCAGCGGATTCAATACCGCTGACCGGTCTCCGCGGACCGTCAACGGCGCGCTGAGTTCCGCGCCTATCTGGCTGGTCGCCCGCTCCGACAACCAACGGGTGTACGTGCTGGAGTCGGACGGCACCAACGGTACTTTAGCGTGGCTCGATACCACCTCGACCGCGGGTCCCGATCCGCTGACTGAAACCACGATCAGTGTGCCGGGCGCGGCCAAGATGATCTATGACGGGAACAAGAATCGGCTTTATATTCCCGGTGGCAATCAGGTGGCAATCGTGGATGCTTCGCAAGCGGCGCCGTCGACGATAGCCACAATTCCGATTACAGCTGTCCCGCCCACCAGTCGCGCTACGGGGGACCCGTGTCTGACGACCGCAGCTACAACCTTGAACACTATTGACGTAGCCGCTTTGCCGGATGGCAGCCGCGCCTACGTCGGGACTTACTACGAGGATGCGGCCGATAATATCTGCCCGCAGGTGACGGTGATCGACGTAGCCAGCAACACCATCAAGAGTTCGATTGCCGTCCCGGGGTTTCCTGCCTACGACGCCCTCTGTTCCGCCACGATTCCGTCGCCGCGAGTGCGCTTCCGCTTGAACATGGCCGCCGGCGGCGACAGTTCCCGCGCCTACCTGGCCAGTTGCGACGGAGGCATGGTCAACATCATCGACACCTCCAACGACACCTACATCGAGAATCTTCAGGCCCCAATCGGTGCGCGCCCCCCGATTCCACCGAGCCTGCTGAACCCGCCGCAGAATCCGGTTTTTCTGTTTGCCGGGCCGTAGCATGGTGTCCTGAATACCGTGTTCTTTCGAGACAACGCGCTTGCTTATCTCGCCACCATCTTTTGTCTGCTGGTTGCGGAGCCAATTCAGGTTTTACTGTCGCAAGGCGCGAAGTTTTATGAGTGGAATGGTCTGTTGTTAGGCAGCCTATCGTTAATGATTCTTGGATGCCTGCTGGTAGGCAAGACTGTGGCTGAGGTTAGAGAGGGCATTCAATTCAATCAATGATTTAGGCTGGGCAATTGTTGTCGAAATCAGGCGATTTCACTCAGAACCGTTCAAGACGGAGCGGCCCGCGCCCAATGAAGGATTTGCGCTCCAGTCTCCAGTCCCGGTCTCATTTTTCCTCTTTCATTTTCTTGCAAACTAACTTGGTGTGCCCCGTTTTTGAATCGATCACGGTGGTCACGGGCAGACAACTGCAGGTCACCGTGTTGGCATTCTCCTGCTTGACTACTACACAATGTTCGATGAGTTCGGCAATGGGTGGTGGCAGCTGGCTCCGTATTGGAGGTGGGGTCGCCGCAACCGGCTGCTTCTTCGCCGCGCAACCGGCCAGAAGCAGGCAAAACACCAGCCAAGCTTTCCTCATGCCCTTTGTTTTCGCTCTCTCGTGCCCGCTTGTCGATGGCAATCTTGGTTACACACCCCGCCGCTAACACCCTGCAAAGGCGGGCAGCAAAATGACGACTGAGAATTAAATGGCTGGGGTGTATGGGGGCGGCGGGAGTCAGCAACTCGACCGAGCTTCGTGAAGGTCGCACCAACTGACAGAAACCGTTGCGGTTGGATGAGTTGCAGTGTCGAGCGATCGGCGAACAGCTATCAACGAACAGCTGCCAGTCCCTATCCTGCGATTGCCGTTCGTTCCGCCGTCCGGCTGCAGTGGTGGCGCAGCGCCACATTCATGAAGACATTTCCGCTGGAAGTAGTCTTGAAGCACATCACCAGGGCTTCCGTGTCTTCGCTGCTTTTGCTGCCCTGCTCGGAAGTGTGCAGGGTTGGAGGATGAACGCGGAAGTGAAATCCCTGATCGTTGAGCGTGGTGACGGCATTGCCAATGATCTGGTTGGCCAGCTCACAAACTGCTTCCCCCACCAAATCGTCAGACTGGGATGCTTCGACGCCGGCCAGACGGCTGGCGAGCTGCGTCGCCGTTTCCAGGTCCACATCAAAGATGATCCGCCCTTCGATCTCGCCTGTGAGGCAAACTTCGGCAGCGATCCCTTTCCGCCGGTACGCCTCTTCTTCCATGCTCAGGTTCTCAATGGAAATGGGCGACTCCAGCCCTTGCGCGAGAACGGCATCGGCCGAGTTGATGAAAGGCTGAATCAGGTCCATCCGCATGACTTATGCTCCAGCTCCGACGCCCCGCGTCGTGACTCCGTCGTCACGCATCACGTACTTGATGACTTCGTAGAGAACTTCCGGCTTCACCGGTTTCTGCACGAAGTGGCGGGCGCCGCGCTGCAAGGCGGCCACGATGTTCTCCTGATAGCCGACCGACGACACCATCACGATGCGGGCACTCGGATGGTCGCGCACGATCTTCTCCGCCGCCTCGATGCCTTCCATCTGCGGCATGGTGATATCCATCAGAACGATGTCGGGCGTCAGCCGTTCGTACTCGCTGATTGCCGAAACTCCGTCGCCGGCCTCGCCAATTACCTGTCCACCGAATGTTTCGACCATTCGGGCCAGGTTCTTGCGGGCGAACACGGAGTCATCCACGATCAGATAGCGCACCGGCTGTCCGTCTTCGCTCCGTCTTACGGGCGCAAACTTGTCCATGACACTCCTCCCTA
>WNEZ01019224.1_pt1 | contig 11636 bp, 9 predicted proteins | sample 5400521 | NCBI WGS metagenome assembly WNEZ01 (sample SAMN13153339, study PRJNA577476) | soil metagenome | isolation source: 120 cm saprolite under Douglas fir tree site 2 hole 1 replicate 1 | place: USA:California | collected 2015-04-18
GGGCAATCCCCCTGCTACTTCGATACTGAGCCAGCTCCTGATCTACATAAGTAGAGGTAGGACTAGGATCACTGCAAAAACCACTCATAAGATAAAATGCTTGTGATAGATTTTCGCAGTGATCCTAGTCCTACCTCTATTACGGTGACACTCCGCCAACCTCTAAAGAGGCCGGCAGCTTCTGGCACTCCTGCATACGCGCCTGCCGGAGTATGCGCAGCGTGGCTGCTACTCAGTGAACAGGCGTAGTGAACGAGGAATACCTGACGTGTGCTCTGCCAACCCAGAGCGCGCGTGATGCGGTCGAGTAGGGAGCGGTTGCCCCTTGTGGGGGTCACCCGTCACCCTCTCGCCGAACCGTACGTGCTGGTTTGCCAGCATACGGCTCTCCCTTTACGTGTCTCTGAAGATACTCTCTATCAGGGAGCGTGCCGGCGTGTAGCTCATGATGACAATGCTCACAGAGTATGAGCGTTTTCCTTCGTCGAGCCGCCATCATTTGTTGCCATCGCTCCTTTCCATGTGCTACATCCTTGAGTTTTCGAATATGATGGACTTCAAATGATCCCTGTGTTGTTCCACAATATTCGCATTCTCCTGCGTGCATTCGTCTGATCAGCTCTGATCGACTCAGCGTTAGGATCAATGTATTTGGAGGACTGTCAATGTGCTGGTCCTGCGGTCTGGGTGGTTTAAGATCTTTCAGTTGAAAGAGTCGGATAAGGCCCTCGAGGAGTAATGGGCCCAAAAACAACGATAAGCATGATCTAGAAACACTCTTCTAGCTCAACAGGCGGTTAGAGCCAAGCAAAGAACTGGCATTTACTGAGGAAGAGGGGAGAATATCCTTTCAAGGGGAGGTATCCCCATCCGCTCTACAAGCCATTTCATTTTCTTATCGTTGTTTTTGGGTCCATTACTCCTCGAGGGCCTACATATGCCTGTCTGCTTTCCTGAGGCAGGGCGTGGAAGCAGCCCATATCGAGCACCAGGTCGAATGGACCAGAAAGGCCCTGCTCTCTGAGCCTGGTCACATCTGCTTGGAGAAAGGTCGCCCCAGCAATGCCATTTGCCTTCTTCCTCGCTCTCCCGATCGCACTCGCAGAGAAATCTACTCCAATTGCGTCCCATCCGTGTTGAGCCAGATAGATCGTATGCGTACCGGTGCCACAGCCCATATCAAGGGCGCGCCCAGCGGGCAATGCGCCTGGCCCTTCAACGAGGGCACGTACTTCGGGCGGTGACCATGCTTCCGACTCCTTTCAAAAGGCTCAACCATTGCATCCCTGTGCCGATGTGCCTGCCTCCATCCTCGGCCCACTTTCACCGACATCGATCGCTTCCTCGAAAGCCGATCCTTCGGCCCTCGTGAAGAGGCCGTCGAGATAGGACGCGAAGCTGACTCCATCCTCACCTCTGCCTCGATACGCAATATGCCCATCTGGTCGGATGAGGAAGACACTCGGCTCCTCTGCTCCATACTGCCGATGTAAATGCAGGTTTCTCGCAGCTATCGTATGCACGTGAACAGGGACCCTATACCTGCTGAGCAGCGATTGGAGGCGCTCTTGCATCGTTTGAAGATCCAACCCAGTGAAACCAACTCTCCTTCCGGCGAAGAGGAGCAGATGATGATCAACCCCTTCAAGCTTTGAGAAGAGGCTTTTCCCTTTGTCTGGACCCACCTCAAAGATGCCATAAGGAGCGCGATCTCCTGCTTGTGGCCCCTTTGTATGCGGCTCAGATGTTGCCACGGCTGGGCTATGACGATAGCTCGTCCATAATTGGGAGAGGAGCCAGAAGATGCGCCGCCTGAGAGGGGGGATGCTGGTCACGACGCTCAGGAGTGGAGGAAGCCCGAACATCTTGAACCACTGCACGACCGGCTGAGACATCCCCTGCACGTGAAAGAGCTTGTCCGAGCCATTGAGGATGGCACGGGCAAACGGCATGCGCTCGGCCTCGTAGGAGTCAAGCAGTTCCATCCTGGCCTTCCCTGTGACAACCAGTCCCAGTTTCCAGGCAAGATTGTAGGCATCACCGATCCCTGTATTCATGCCCTGCCCGCCAGCAGGACTGTGAATGTGGGCGGCATCTCCAACCAGGAAGACGCGCCCAACACGGAAGCGCTCGCTCATGCGATGGTGAGTGCGGTATACCGAGATCCAACGTGCTTGCGTGATGGTCACTTGAAGCTTGTAGGTGTTGAGAATCTGCTGCACCTCATCGACCGTGAGGGTCTCTTGGTTGCTGTACTGCAGAGGCAGCGACGCAACCACGCGAAACCGGCGGGCTCCAGGCATGGGAAAGAAGGTGAAGAAACCCAGGCGGGTGAAGCCGCCGACAACCTCCTTTTCTTTAAGATTGCCTTGCAGGTCGATGTCGGCCAGGAACAAGGCTTGCTTGTAGCTCTCACCAGCAAATCCGAGAGAGAGGGCATACCGGATGAAACTGTGCGCTCCATCGGCACCAACGATCCAGCCAGCCTCGACGATCTCCTCTCTCCCATCAGTATGACGCAGGGTGGCGCGTGTCCCACTCAGGCCCTGCTCCAGGCTCAGAAGTTCGGTATTCCATTCGACCAGACCTCCAGCCTCTGCAAGACTGTCAATGAGCAGGTGCTCGGTGCGGTCCTGCGTGTAAATCAATGGGAACGGATACGGCGTGCGCTCGCTCTCGCCTCGAAACGAGATCAATCCAGCCTGTTTGTCCTCATTCATGAGACGAAAGGCATCGATGCTCTGCCCCTGCTCGACTGCCTTGTCAGCGAGGTGAAGCTTCGCGAACAGCTCCAGGGTCTTGGCATGTACCACAATAGCGCGAGTCTGCTCGGTGGGACCGGGCGTCTTCTCCACAATCCTGATACGCGCGCCCATACGGATCAGCAGGGTGGCCATAGTCAGGCCAGTCGGGCCCGCGCCAACGATAAGCACATCGCTCGTTGTCATCACTGGTTCCTTTCAAGCTCACGAGGGTCAACAATCGCGCTGAGAAACAGGGTCACCATTGCTTCGATCTGCCCTGCATCGGGAAGCGCAGGTTGCGACCACACGGATCCCGGCCCGCCTGTCTGCGGTGCTGCTCCCTTGAAAGTATGCGTGTGCTTACCCTGGATCACGACGCCCTGATACGCCGCGGTGTGCCAGTGCCAACCCACGTCCGTGCCCGCAGGAAACTTGAGCAGGATCATCGAGGCGCCCCTGTTTGGATTCCCCCACACCACGAACATCTGCACTCCATCGGGCTTCTTGGGATCGACGGGCTTCCACGCAATGGCGTCGCTCGTCGTGAAGGTACCTTGGGTCGCTCCGGCCTGTGCGCCCGCCGCCGGAGTCGCGCCCGTGCCTCGATCTTGCGCGAAAGATTGCGTTGCTTTCATAACGGCTCCTTTTTTAATTCTTCTCTTCTCAAACATGTGCAAGGGTTGGCTTTTGACGTTGTGCCTGCTCATAGCGCCCCTTCCCCGGCCAGACAAACAAGCCTGGCAAGCGGCGTTGCACCAGCATGGCTGTCACGACAAAGCGCAACGCGCCCTCACGAGCGAGCGAACCCAACCAGCCTGTGATGTAGGGCGGCCGGGGTTGATCCTCAGGAGTCAGCAGGAAGAAGATCCCATGGTGGCGCCCCAGGGCAATGGCCTGCGCCAAGTAGGCGAAGCTGAGTGGTTTGGGCTTCTTGCCCGTGAGAATCGCGCTCAGGCAATCTGCTCCATGAGCGCCCATGATCCCTGCCGTATAAGCGCTCATGCGCACGTGCTGCACGCCCGGTTCCTCGACTGGCGAGGCCGCGTCCCCAATCGCGTAGATCTCTGGGTGCGAGACCGAGCGCAGAAAGGGATCGACCAGAATCTGGTCGCGCTCATTGACTGCGAGGCCAGCGAGCCTCGCTAAAGGCTGGACCACAAAGCCCGCTGTCCAGATACACAGGTCGCAGGCCAGTTCGCGATCCTGCTCCAGAACCACGCTATGGGCATGCACGGCGCTCACCTTGCTGTGTTCGACGATCTGGACGCCCAGGCTCACCAGTCTGCGCCGGATCGCCTCGGCCACCGGCTTCCCCAGGGAGCTGGCGAGTGACCCCTGCGTCAGCAGGCTGACCTTGATCCGAGGATAGACGCTCGCTACCTGAGCTGCCGTTTCAATGCCGGTGGCTCCTCCGCCACAGACCACCACCTGGCCGGACCTTTCCGCTAGGGCCGGGAGCCGGTCGCGCAAGGCAACAGCTGAGAGCGGGCCGCTTGCCGAGAGGCTGTAGGCGTAGTCTGCCACCCCGGCCACGCTGTGGCGGTCCGTCATACTTCCCAGCGCATAGACCAGGTAATCGTACCCCAGCTCGTGCGGCTGCTGTTGCTGATCCACGATGGTGACGCTCCGCTTGCTGGGATCAAGGCTGGTGATGCGTCCTTGAAGAAACTGGACGTTGCTGTGGCGCAGGATCTTTGGAAGCGAGCGCCGCGAGACGTGTTGATTGGTGGCAAACTCATGGAGCCTGGGGCGTACCATGAAGGTATCCGACTCGTCGACCAAGGTGATCTGGACGGAAGAGTGTTTCACTTTGCCGGCTAGGCGCAGGGTAAAGAGCAGGCCCGCAATCCCGGCGCCAAGAACTAGAATGCGTGTGGACGGATGAGCCATGACCGTCCTCCTTTCTCGTAGCTGTAGATGTTGTCGTGATGACCACCATATGTGATCCTCACAAAGAAAGAGTGGTGAACTCCACGGGAGGCGCACTTGGGCGGAAGCGGCCTTCACCGGCCCGTTCCATGCTCTCGCTTGTTTCTGAGACGGGGCGAGATCGAGCGGTGTGAGAGCCGTTGCTCACGTCACAGCCCAGCTCACGCCCCTCGCCCTCCCTGCTCCTACTGTAAGGGCGCGCTCCCCCTCTCCCCCTGTTCGTACAGCAACGAGAGCGCGTCAAAGACCTGGTACACGCGCAGGTGCCAGTACTCGCGATGCTGGGTGAACCAGTCGTCGAAAAACTGCGAGTCGCGCAGCGTGAAGCCGGCCAGGAACGGGCCGCGCACCAGGCGGGCGGCCTGTTCGAGCTGCCAGAGGAGCTCTTCGCGCGCCTGCCCGGTGAGCGATTCGACCCCGCGCTCTACTCGCTTGCTGGCAGCTTCGACGAGGCGAAGGTCCAGCACGAGCGAGCCATCCTGTTCGATGCCAAGCGTATCATGCTCGATGCGCAGGTGAGCCCGTTCGCTCGCCTCATGAGAGCGCTCGAAGAGCCTGCGCAGCTCGAGCAGGGTCGCCCGTAGGGCCGCTCGCCCGTGTTTGGCGTCCAGTTCCGCCCAGAACGCTTCGGAGAGGGTTTTGCGCGTGTGCAAGCCGCCTTCCACGGCCAGGTAGACGAGCAGGGCCAGCGCCTTGCGCGTGGAGAAGGTGAGGGTCGTCTCACCATGCTTTACTACGGGTACGCCAAACAGCGACAACTGTAACTGGCACATGATCTGCTCCTCTCGTCGGCGAGGTGAGAGACGGCAGAAAAGGTTCTGCCCCATTCCCGTCTTCCCTCGCGCTCGTGTCTTAGCTCTGCAGACGATTCTGCTGGTAGAGCCAGCGCACAAACTCCAGTCGCCTTTGCTCAGGAGTGGCCTCGTGATAGACCCCTTGCTGGTAGAGCGCTTTGACTCTGCTGAGATCAGCAATCTGCTGGGGCGAAAAACCCACCAGTTCGAGCTGCCAGCTCCACATGCCCCAGGCGGGGTGTTCTGTCTTGCCGGGGAAATGCTTACGGAATACCATACTCGTCCTCTTCTTCTCTCTGAGCCCTGCACGGTCGTTCGACTTGCAGCGCTCGCATCACTCACAGGTGGTCGTCTCTGACTGTCTACGAAAGTATGTGTCTCACCTTCCTTATAAATTGACATGTATCGCTGTTCGCTGACTTCCTCAGGAATCAGCCGTATACACCCGTCATCGCCTTCACCTTTCCCAGGTGAAGAGCAGGTCGGATGGCGGGTCAGCCAGTGCCTCCTGCACGTCCCAGCCCAGCAAGACCTGCACCTGCTCTCGCAGCCAGTGGGCAAACGGAGACTGCGAGCTCGCCAGCGCCTCAGGGGTCTGCTGCGGCTCCTGCATCTGCACGGCGACCAGCAGGAGTTCGCTGTGGAGCAGTTGCAGGAGTCTGACCTGCACCCGGGTAATCCCCGCTTGCTGGCAGAGAGCGGCAAACTGCTCCGGGCATAATTCCGCTACGTCCTGACAAAGTCGTCGCCAGCGCTCTTCGGTTCCCCGCCGCGGGAGGTAGGCGATCTGTAGCTGCGCCATCAAAGAACTCCTTTCGTCCTCTCCTTTATTTAAAAGATAAGGAGGAACCGTAACGGAACCGTAATGGAAGCGTAATGGAAATATCATGAACGGTTGGAGTCTGCGCAGCAGAACAGGCAAGTGAAGCAATGCTCGTTTGTTGACCTCTACCGTTCAGCATGGTAATCTTTCTTGATAGAGAGGAGTCAATCCAGCGCAAACGGAGGGCATGCCATGGGTCTCTTACGCCTGGCCGTGTTCGGCCCGCCCGAAGTGTTTCATGACGAGCGCCGCCTGAGCTTTGCCTTGCACAAGGCCGAAGCCTTGCTGCTCTACCTGGCGGTCGAAGGAGGCCTGCACTCCCGCAGTCACCTGGCCACCTTGCTGTGGCCCGACAGTGAACCCTCCACTGCACGCAATGCCCTGCGCAACGCCCTTACCCTCCTGCGCAGCCTACTGGCCGATGCCTCGGCGGCCGGGCACAGCCACCTGCTCCAGGAACAGGAACTGCTGGGCCTGAACCCGCAGGCGCCGCTGGAACGGGACCTCGACGTGGTGCAGCGCGCCTGGAAAGCGGTCCAGGCGCTGGCTGCGGCCCCCTCCGAGGAGCAGCGGGCCGCCCTGGTCGCCAGTGTTCAGCACGCCCTCTCCCTGGTGCGTGGTCCCTTCCTCGACGGCTTCTGGCTGCGCGAGGAAACGGCCTTTGACGAGTGGCATGAGCAGCAACAGCAGCAGTGGCAGGTGCGCGTGCAGCTCCTCCTGGAACGGCTCTCCGCCTGGCAAGAGGAAGGCTTCGAGCTGGATCCAGCGACAGCCACGCTCACGCGCTGGCTGTCGCTGGATCCGCTGTCGGAGGAGGCCTCCCGGCGTCTCATGCGCGTCCACCTGGCGCAAGGCGACCCGACCGCAGCGTTGCAGGTCTACGCCACCCTGCGCGCCCGGTTGGCCCAGGAGTTGCAGGTCAAGCCGTCCGCGGAGACCGTGGCTCTGGCCGAGGCCCAGCAGGGACAGCCGCAGGCGGTGCTGCTGGTGGGGGAGGCCGGCATCGGCAAGACGCGGCTGGCCCGCGAGTTTGTGGCGTGGGCGGCGGCCCAGGGGGCCGAGGTGCTGCGTGGGCACGCCTTCGAGCTGGGGGGACGCTTGCCCTATCAACCGCTGGTCGAGGCGCTGCGAGAGCGGCTGGAAGTCGAAAACGCGCCGGAGGACCTGCTGGAGGACCTGTGGCTGGCGGAACTGTCACGGCTGTTGCCCGAGCTGCGCCTGCGCTATCCCGATCTGCCGGCCCCCACGCAGGATGAGCTCTCGGGCAAGCTGCGGCTGTTTGAAGCGGTGGCGCGCCTGCTGTCAGCCCTGGCCCAGCGCGCTCCCGTGGTGCTGCTGCTCGATGATCTGCACTGGATCGATGGCGCCTCCCTCGACCTGCTGCGCTACCTGGGCCACGCCTGGAAGGGCCAGGGCAGCCCGGTGCTGTTGCTGTGTAACGTGCGCAGTGAAGGGTTGGAGCTGAACCCGGAGCTGGCCGCTCAGCTCCTCGACCTGGGACGCGACCTGCCGCTCACCCAGCTTCCGTTGCCGCCGCTCGGCCAGGCCGAGACCTTTGAGCTGCTGGAGGCCCTGGCAGGGGAGCACCACCATGGCCCGGCCCGGCCCTCCACTTCAGAGAACGGGCATTCGCCGGAACTGAAGAGGGCGCTGGTGGCCCTGGGCGACTTTCTGTTCGCGCAGACCGGGGGGCAGCCGTTGTACCTGGTGGAGACGCTCAAGCTGTTGCGCGAGCGGCAGTGGCTGGTGCCCCGCCTGACGGCCGAGGGAGTCTTGCGGCTCGTTCCCGTGGAGGAACTGGTGGCGGCCCTGGCACGGCAGGAGTCCAGGCGCGAACTGTTACCCCCCTCGGTGCGCGCGCTGATCCAGACGCGGCTGGCCAGGATGTCAGCGCCAGCGCGCCAACTGGTGATGGCCAGTGCTGTGCTCAGCCCCCCGGCGAGCGCCAAGCTGCTGTGGCAGCTGGCCGAGTTACGAGTGCCGGAAGGGGTGGAGGCCCTGGAGGAAGCCGTCAAGAGTGGCATCCTGCGGGAAGAAGAGGCCGGGGCAGGTCGTCCGGCCAGCTATCGCTTCACGCATGACCTGATGCGCGACGTGGTCTACACCGAGCTGGGGGCGGCGCGCCGGCTCGTCTTGCATCAGCGCGCCCTGGCGTTGCTTGAGGTCGAAGGCGCACGGGCCGCCGAACTGGCCTCTCATGCACTGATAGCCGGAGAGGCCGAGAGCGCGTATCGCTATAGTCTGCAGGCCGGGGATGAGGCGCTGACGGTCTTTGCTGTCGAGGAGGCCATTGGGAACTACGAACAGGCGCGTGCCTTGCTCCAGGCGCAAAGAACGCTGCAGCGCGTGCTTTCGGCCGCCGAGGTCGAGCACCTCTACGTCAACCTGGGGCGAGCCTATGCCTTCCAGAACGCCTGGCAGCAGGCCCAGCAGGCCCTTGAAGAGCTGCTGGCCTATGGGCAGCAGCTCCAGCTGCCCAGCCTGGTCAGCATAACCTACAACCGCCTGGCGGCCCTAGCGGTGCACCAGTTGAAGGACAAACCAACGGTGCAAGCGCTGCTGGACGAAGCCTGGCAGATGGCCGAGACGAGTCACGATCAGAAGGCGCTGGCGGAAACGGCGTTTAACCGGGCCCAGATCATAGGCATCGTGTGGGAGGATCCAACGAGCGCCTTACCGCATGGAGCGCAGGCGCTGGAGTTGGCACGCGCCAGAGGGGACCAGGAACTGGAAGCCAGGAGTCTCGCCTCATTTGGAGAGTTCCATCTGCTCAGGGGAGACTGTGAGGAGGCCATGCACGATGCACAAGCGTCCCTGGCGCTGTATGCCTCCTTGGGCACCGAGCCGCTCGCTTCGCGGAAGCTTTCACTTGACCACTTTATGAGTGGTCCTCCGCTCACCCAACCCTTGACGCATCGCGCGTCAGAAGCCTTGTGCTGGTCGCTGCTGGCTTTGGCGCAAGTGCATGCTGGGCAGGTACACAACAGCCTTCACAGTGGCCGCAGGGCGCTCGCGCTCTCCAAAGAGAGCAAGCACGTCTGGGTCCAAATCACCAGTATGGTCGACCTCACGCAGGGATTGCTGGACGTGGGGGCGTATGAAGAGGCGCTCGGGCTCCTGCAAGACGCCATGGCGCTGGCGCGGACCCTTCCGCCGACGCTCACCTTGCAGCGCTTTCTCTTTGGATTGGGGAAGACCTATCACGCCTTGCAGCAGTGGGACGAGGCGCGCAGCACCCTCGCAGAGGCAGCAGCCCTGGCCTCGACGTTAGACCTCCGACGATTGTACGTGCCCACCCTCTCACTGCTGTGTATGAACTATGCCCAGGCCGGGGAGTGGGAAGCCGCCTCCCGCTATGCCGTGCAGGCCAGCGCCATACGCAAGCACGCTGATGCGGCATTGATCCCGCTGGATTTCTCCCCTCAGTATGAAACGGAAGCCTTACTGCGTGGGGGAGATGAACGCCAGGCGAGAGAAGCCGTGCAACGACTGGGGGAACGCGTGGGAACCAATCGGCGCTTCCGCCTGCCCTACCTGCAGGCGGAGGCGAGGCTTTCAGCGTGGGAGGGGCAGAGCGAACAGGCCATCGGCCACTTGCGCGAAGCAGCAGGGCTGGCAGCAGACCTCGGCTTGCCAGGAGAGTGCTGGCAGATCCAGGCGGCGTTGGGGAGGTTGTATGAGGCAGCGGGCGATCCTGCGCAAGCGTGCACTGCCTTTGGTGAAGCAGCGAGGATTATCCAGGGGCTGGCAGAGGGCATCAAGGATGAGACACTGCGTTCGCGCTTTCTGGCTGGGTCCCAGATTCACCAGGTGGTGCAGCAAGCCCAAAGCGAGGTCTCCCCGGTCCCGCAAGACCACACGGAGCAGCAGGAGCGTTGAGGAGCCTGGGATGGCTCTCCGCACACTGGACACGCGGAACTGGTCCGGCGTGAGATCACATGGACCAGGAGCGTATCTGCAGACTCACTGAGGGCAGTGATCTCGAGTCCCTCTGGGAGGGGAATGTAAATGTGATTACTCGATGGCATAGTTTTTTGATAATTATATGACGCCTATCACAGACAGCTTTCTCAACGGGAGAGTTCTTAGACCGGCCTGCAAGGCTCTCTCCATCGCTAAGGGAAAGAGAAGGCAATGTTGGTATTACGCCAGATAATTATCAAATTTTGCCGCCATCAAGTAATCACATTTACACACGGGGAACGATGTTAACCGCTGTTTGCTTTATTCTTCTTTGCTTTGGCATGAATTAATCCCTCCTTGCTTAGCGTATGTTTTGCCCGAAAAATACAGTGAGCCGGCGAATTGCCTCACCAAAGATATTACTTTTGACAGAGTACTTGCCTCATGGATAATGTAACCCAACGTTTGTTTGTTCATACAGCGGAGGGTAAAGAAGTGAGGTCACACTTGAGCTATCGAGCCAAACGAGAATTGGTATGCCAGATTGCCCCTCGGTATCGGGAGGCATCATCAGCACTCAAGGAGATCATCCTTGACGAATTTGTCGCCGCCACAGGATATGCACGCAAATACGCTATCCGGCTTCTGAACCATCCTGTCGAGCTCAAGCTCACCATCGAGCGTCCACGTCCGCCCCGCTACGGACCAGAAGTCCAACAGGCGTTACACCTGACATGGACTGCCGCCAATCACATGTGCGCCAAGCGACTGATGCCGTTTCTGCCAACACTCGTCGAGTCGCTGGAGCGGCATGGACATCTCCACCTGAGTGAGCAGTGCCGCAACCAGCTCCTCTCCATGAGTCCAGCTACCGCTGATCGGATTTTACGGCCGTACCGAAAACAAGAGCGGCGTGGGATTTCTACCACCAGATCTGGAACGCTGCTGAAAAAGCAGATCCCGATCCGAACCTTCCAGGACTGGAATGAGGTCAAGCCAGGCTTTCTGGAAGCTGATCTGGTGGCGCATTGTGGCACTCAGGCTGACGGGTCTTTCCTGTTCACCCTGGCACTGACTGATGTTGCTACCGGATGGACGGAATGCCTGCCTTTACTCAATCGAGGTCAGGAGGCCGTTGTAGCCGCGCTCGCGCGAGCGCAGCAACTCCTCCCCTTTCCGATCCTGGGAATTGACACAGACAACGGATCGGAGTTTATCAACATGAAGAGGCTTTCGTACTGTGAGCGAGAACACATCACCATAACCCTCGGGCGCCCCCAGAAAAGCAATGATCAGTGTTACGTAGAGCAAAAGAATGGGCAGATGGTTCGTCAAGTGGTGGGCTATGATCGGTTCGTTGGGGAGCTTGCCTATCGACAACTCACGGAACTGTATCGGGCGCTGCGGGTGTATGTCAATTGCTTTCAGCCGTCGATGAAACTC
>WNEZ01004959.1_pt1 | contig 11635 bp, 8 predicted proteins | sample 5400521 | NCBI WGS metagenome assembly WNEZ01 (sample SAMN13153339, study PRJNA577476) | soil metagenome | isolation source: 120 cm saprolite under Douglas fir tree site 2 hole 1 replicate 1 | place: USA:California | collected 2015-04-18
GCGACCCAGCCGGCCTTGACACTGTCGTCTACATCTCGATGGCCTTCGGCAATCCTTACGGCGACCCCTGGAATGTCGGTGAGGTAATCGACGCGGTGGACCTGCTTGAGTCGGAGGGCGTGCGTACGATCTCTCTCGCGGACACGGTGGGGTTGGCCGGGCCGGCGCAGATTCGCGAACTGTTTTCCGCGGTAAATTCCAAGTACTCCTATCTGGAGGTTGGGTTGCATTTGCACAGCCGGCCGGAGCAGGCTGTGGAGAAGGTGCTGGCCGCGTATGACGCGGGGTGCCGGCGATTTGATTCGGCGTTAGGTGGCTTGGGCGGCTGTCCGTTCGCGCAGGACGCGTTGGTGGGAAATATTGCGACCGAGAAAGTCGTGGAGGCGCTGCAGCAAAGAGGAGCGGAGTTGCCTGCGCTGAAACCGCTGGATGTGTTGCTGCGAGTGACGGCTGAGATTGGGGCGCGGTATGCGGCGTCTGCGGCAGCGCATTGAAAAGCAGGAAGCATTTGCAGAGGGGAACGATGCACATCAGGAAACAGGTTTACGATTTGACCACAGACGACCTTCGGCATCACCCATTGTGGGAGTTTTGTCTGGACGAAGAGGGAATGCCAGGACAAGATGAGGCAACGATGAAGCCCTCCGACGATCTTGAGGTCCCAGCCTACTCTCCCGGCGCATATGTGGTGGCTACAGATTTCACTCTCGCTGACGGTTCGTCAATGGAAGGCTACATCTACTCAGGTGAACCTGATAACTTTGGTTGCATACAGCCGAATATCGTTCTCGACACCGAACAAATCGGCTTCTGGTTTGGTATCCGTGCCCCGAGTCGTAGCGTACTCGATGCTCTCTATGCGCGTCTGAGCAAGACACCGGAACAGATGTTCCCGATCTCCTACACAACCCGCGTTTTCATCAATGGAAGTCGGATGAGCGGGTCAGTTGTGGGCTTCGGTACTCGCGCTATATCCGACCCGAAACCAAGGCTAGTTCGTTGACCAGTTGAAACAAAAATGGGATTTGCAACAGTAACACTCACATACGATTCTGGCGTGGCTACCATCACCCTGAACCGGCCGGAGAAGCGGAATGCCGTGAGCTTTGCTCTGGTCGGAGAACTCCTGGCTGCTCTAGATGAGATCGAGCAGTCTGCCGCCCTGGTGGTCATACTTACAGGCGCCGGCAAAGCCTTTTGCGCAGGCCTCGATCTCGACGAACTAAAGACCCTGATGGGGAAAACCCACGATGAGAACTTGCGGGACTCGTCGCGAATGGCTCACATCTTTCGCCGCCTTTACGATTTTCCGCTGCCCACCATCGCCGCAGTGAACGGGGCTGCCATCGCCGGCGGCACCGGGTTTGCCACCATGTGCGATTTCACCCTGGCTGTGCCGGAGGCCAAGTTCGGTTATACCGAGGTTCGCATCGGGTTTGTGCCCGCCATAGTCTCCTCGATCCTGGTCTGGCAGGTGGGGCACAAGATTGCCCGCGACCTGCTCTTGACCGGACGGCTGTTTGACGCAGCCGAGGCGCATCGCTCTGGCCTGGTCAATGAAGTGGTCGCACCGGAGCGGCTGATGGTGCGGGCGCGCGAGCTGGCGGCGGAGCTGATGGAAAACAGTCCGTCGTCGGTGCGCGCCACCAAGCGCCTGATCAATGGATTCATTGGTGAACAACTCGATCGCCAGATCAGTGCCGCGGTGCAGGATAACGCGCGCATCCGCACTACGGCGGATTTCCGCGAAGGCATCTCCGCATTTCTGGAAAAGCGGAGACCGCGTTGGAGCGGTCAGTGAGCGCAGCCGGAAATCACGACGGCGTAGTGTGCGAGAGCCGGGTGCGCGTGCGCTACGCTGAGACCGATCAGATGGGCGTGGTCTATCATGCCAACCACTTCATCTGGTTCGAAATCGGGCGCGTGGAATTGATGCGCCAGTTGGGATTTACCTATCGCGACATGGAGCGGGAGCACGGATGCTTCATCCCCGTGGTAGATGCACGCTGCCGCTACAAAGCGCCCGCCAGGTACGACGATGAAATCATCGTGCGCACGCATTTGAAGAACGTTCGCGAGTCTGTGATTCACTTTGGATACGAACTGGTGCGGGCCAACGATGGCGAGGTGCTGGCCGAGGGCGAGACCACGCACATGGTAATTGACGCGCAGATGAAGACGGCGCCTCTGCCGCCGGCATTTCTAAAGGTTTTTCGCGAGGCGGCGGGGAAATAGAACGTTGTCGCGAACTTGTTGGACACGGAAGAACAGGGCGGGAAGAATGGTTCCGCAGGATGAAAAAGCGAACCCGCAGCGGCTTAAGCCGAGCCGCTCTCAGCAGCTTGTGGCACGACTAAAGTCGTGCCCTACCCAAACCGGAAACGATCTTGAACGCTCTGCACATTAACGGCAACGATCTGACTCTCGAAGCAGTACGAGACGTGGCAGTCGAGCGCCGTGCTGTCCTCCTCCTCGCCGATGCCCGGGAGGCCGTCAATCGGGCGCGTGCCGTGGTGGACGCGCTGGTGGCTGAAAACCGGGTTTCCTACGCGATCACGACGGGTGTGGGCAAACTGGCTGATGTGCGCATAGCCGGTGATCAGATTCGCGAACTGCAACTCAATTTGGTGCGCTCCCATGCCGCGGGTGTGGGTGACCCGCTCTCCGCCGCGGAAACCCGGGCCATGATGTTGCTGCGGGCGAACTCGCTTTCCAAGGGGCACTCCGGCGTGCGCGGCGCGGTCATCGATGCGATTTGCGAGATGCTGAATCGCGGGGTAACGCCGATGGTGCCCTCGCAAGGAAGCGTGGGAGCCAGCGGCGACCTGGCTCCGCTGGCGCACCTGGCGCTGGCGTTGATCGGGGAAGGCGAGTGTCTGGATGAGCGGGGCGCTCGAATTCCCGCGGCCGACGCCATGCGACGCGCCCAGGTCAAACCCCTGATCCTTGAAGCCAAAGAAGCGGTCTCGCTGATTAACGGCACGCAGGCCATGCTGGCGGTGGGCACCCTGGCGCTGCTGGCGGCGGAAACATTGGCGGATACGGCGGACGTGATTGGCGCCCTCTCCCTCGACGCGCTTCGAGGAACGGATGTCGCGTTCGACGAGCGTATCCACAACGCACGCCCGCATCCTGGCCAGCTCAGATCTGCGGCCAATTTGCGCAAGATGCTGGAAGGCAGCCAGCTGCGCGAGTCGCATCGCGATTGCGACCGGGTCCAGGACGCATACTCCCTGCGTTGCATGCCGCAGGTGCACGGCGCCGTGCGCGACACCCTCGCCCACTGCCGCGAAATCATGGGGATCGAAGTCAACTCTGCGGTGGACAATCCGCTGGTTTTCATGAAAGCCCACGTAGGGGCGGACGCCCTCGTCCGCCCAGCGGGGCGAAGCCCCGCAGGAATTGAGGCGGACGTTCTCTCCGGCGGCAACTTTCACGGCCAGCCCGTGGCCTTCGCATTGGATTTCCTGGGCATCGCACTGACCGCGCTGGCGGGCATCTCGGAACGCAGGTTGGAGCGGCTGGTAAATCCGGCCCTGAATGAAGGCCTGCCTCCATTCTTAGCCGCCGGAGCGGGGCTTAATTCCGGATTTATGATGGCACAGGTAGCGGCCGCGTCACTGGTCAGCGAGAACAAAGTGTTCGCCCATCCGGCTTCGGTGGATTCGATTACCACTTCCGGCAACAAGGAAGATTACGTTTCCATGGGCATGACAGCGGCTCTGAAGCTGAAACGCATCGTGGAGAACGCGCGCAACGCCATGGCGATCGAGGCCATGGCCGCGGCCCAGGCGCTGGATTTCCTGGCGCCGCTGCATACTTCGAAGCGCGGGCAGGTCGCGCATGCGGCCATCCGCTCGGTGAGCGCGACGATGGACAAAGACCGGGTGATGTATCAGGATTTCGCGCGGATCGCGGAGTTGATTGCGAGTGGGAAGGTGGCGGCGGCCCTGCGGTAGGTGTTTGTAGCGCCGGCGTCCCTTCGGCTTCGCTCAGGACGGGCCTGCCGGCTGTCGTGAGGGCGTCTCGCACTCACCTCCTTATTCCTGAAGCAGACCTTTTGCCGAGCTTCGCTCGGCCCCACACAGGTATTGCTTAGGCTGACTTCGCCGCGCTGCCATCTAATCCCAGCTTGTCTGAGATTTCCCTCAGCGCCTCGATGCAGAAGGCGATGTGTTCTTCCAGGTCGACTCCTAAATCCGCGGCGCCGTTCACGATGTCTTCACGTTTTACGCTGCGGGCGAAGGCCTTGTCTTTCATCTTTTTTCGGACCGACTTGGGCTCGACTTCTGCGAGAGACTTCCCGGGCTTCACCAGCGCACATGCCGTAATGAATCCAGCCAGTTCGTCGCAGGCGAAGAGAGCTTTTTCCATCGGCGAGTCCCGGGTCACGCCCGAATATTCCGCGTGCGACAGGATGGCGCGACGGATCTCTTCCGAATAGCCGCGTTCTCTTAATATCTCGCAGCCTTTGTAGGGATGATCGTCGAGGCTGGGATACTTTTCGTAATCGAAGTCGTGCAACAGGCCGACCACGCCCCAAAGATCTTCTTTTTCCGGAGAACCTCCGCAGAGTTTGCGGGCATACGCGCGCATACAGGCTTCGACTGCCAGCGCATGCTTGCGCAAACTTTCCGACTGGGTGAACTCAGTTAGTAACCCCCACGCCTGCGCTCGATCGCTCATGGTTTCTTACCTGTTTTCTCCTGGTTTTCTCCGGCTAGTTTGGCTTTTCCCACACGGCATTTTGTTTTTAACCCGCAATTTATCTTGACATCCACAGGTGTTGTACCGCAGATTACCCTGCAGGTTGGAACCAGTTGTTTTGGGTTCCTGGAGAGGCCCCCGCTCTGGCAACTCCCACACCTAGATGGCCACTACCCTTGCACCTGTAGATTCAAGGGAAGTAGTTCGTTGCGATCACTGCCTGCTGGTTCAATTTCGTACATCCAACGATCTTTGCCGCCGCTGCCATGCCTCGTTAGACGAGGAAGAGCCGGAAGTCGTCATGGCGCCGCCACCGCCGCAAATGATGCCGGCGAATGGCAACGGCCGCGGGCACTTGAACCTGGCGACGTCGATCCGTTCGCTGCGGTTGCGTAGCGGGCTCAGCCAGCGGCAACTGGCGGCGCGCATGTCGGTTCCCCGAACCTACGTGTCGAAGATCGAAAACGAGAAAGCCACCCCGACCCTTTCCTCACTGGAACGGCTGGCGCGGGCCCTGGAAGTCACCGTACCTGATCTGCTTTCCGGCGGCGAACGCAACCGTCAGGAAGAAATCGGCGAACTGATGAAGGATCAGTTTATCGCGGAACTGATGCCCTTCGTCTCGCAACTCAATGGGATGCAACTGTCAAGCGTTCTGGCGCAGGTTCGAGATCTGACGTTGCGCCCGCGGCGCAGCGCCTAGTCTTGACCGATGCGGGCGGGGGCGTCCCGCGCATGCTGGGGTTGGACGCTCAAAGGTGCTCGTCCCCACATTCGGATTGTTGTCGAAATATTAAGAAGTCGTTCGAGCAAGTTTATCCGGGCAACCACCAACTGCAAGCCGGGGCCGCGAGGTTCCGGCTTTTTTTCTTTCCCCACCCGAAATTTCCCCGACAGGGAAAGGAATTTCGTTAGGCGACGAAATCTTCACTGGGTGGCGGTAGAACATGCGGCGGCAGGCGATCGGTTACGGCAGCCAGCGCAGCCAGCTTTTCCGCCAGAGCGCGGGTCAGCGATCCCGGCTGATAGCGCCAGCGGAAGTTTCCTTCGGAGACGCTGGGCGTGTTGAGACGAGTTTCGCTGCCTAGTCCAAGCACGTCCTGCAGCGGAACTACCGACAAACTTGCAACCGACTCTTGCGCCAGACGAATAAAAGCCCAGTGGATGCCGTCGTCGCTTTTTCCGACATAGGCTTGAATGGCGCGGCGCTCGTCTTCGGTTACGCCCGAGTTCCACCAGCCCAGGGTGGTGTCGTTGTCGTGAGTGCCGGTGTAGACCACGCGATCCGGCGTGAGGCGGTGGGGCAAATAGACGTGCGCGCCGGAATCGCTAAACCCGAATTGCAGCACGGCTGTGCCGGGAATCTGATGACGCTCGCGCAGGGCGTGCACTTCGGGCGTGATATGGCCGAGGTCTTCCGCAAAGAACGGCAGGCCGCCCAGGGCTTCGCGCAGCTTGTTGAAGAGCCCGTCCTTGGGGCCGTCCACCCAGCGGCCGCGCACCGCGGTGGGCTCGCTCGCGGGAATCTCCCAGAACTGCTCGAACCCGCGGAAGTGATCGAGACGGATGTAGTCGCAAGTCTGAGTCGCCCAGCGCAGCCGGTCAATCCACCAATCGTAGCCTCGCGCTTTTATCGCGTCCCAGTCGTACAGCGGACTGCCCCAGCGCTGCCCGGTGGCGCTGAAGGCATCGGGTGGAACTCCAGCAACCGCCTCCGCTTCAAAATCGTCCTTCCGCAAGCGGAAGAGATTGCGATGAGCCCAAACATCCGCGCTGTCGTGGTCGACGAAAATGGCAATGTCACCAACCACTCGGATGGAGCGCTGCGCGCAGTAAAGCCGCAGGGCATGCCACTGTTCGTAAAAGAAAAACTGGATGACGCGGCGAATGTCTATCTCAGACGCCAGTTCCTGGCGCGCGCCTTCCAGGGCTGCGGTTTCACGGCAGGCCAACGGGCGCGGCCACTCCTTCCAGCATTGCCGGGCGGCGCGCTCGCGCAGGGCATCGAAGACCACAAAGTCGTCCAGCCACCACAGGTTCTCGTGGCAGAAGTGCTCGAAGCGGGAGCGGGCATTGCCTCGGGCAGTTTGCAGGAAATTCCGGGCCGCCGCGACAATCAGCGGGAGCTTGTGCTGGTAGACCGATTCATAGTCAACGGCACCGGCCGGGCTGGGGAGCTCTGCCAGATGCGAGGGCTCAATCCAGCCGCGCTCGGCCAGACGCTCCAGGCTGATCAACAGCGGATTGCCGGCAAAGGCGGAAGTGGAAGAGTAGGGAGAGTTCCCGTTGGCTGGCGGCCCGAGCGGCAGCACCTGCCATAAGCCCTGGCGCCCAGCCGCGAGAAAATCCACGAACTCGTAGGCTGCAGGGCCGAAATCGCCAATGCCGCCGCGCGATGGGAGGGAGGTGGGGTGAAGCAGAATGCCGGTAGCACGGGGGAATGACATCGTTCTACTACCCCCGATGCTACCAGCAAATATGGGACCGGCGCGGCCCTCTCGCTTTACTCTCCCTGTTCCCCAGCCTGCGAGCGGGTCAGGTTGTTCATCTCTTGCTGATTGATCTTGATCTTGCCCGACTTCTCCATCTGGGTGCGCAGATTGGCGACGAAGAGGTTGAACATCTCCACCTGTCGGGCCTGGCGGAGCGAATCCCGGAGCTGGTCCTGTTTGGCGGCAAAATCCTGTGGGCCCGGTTCCTGTCTATCGAGAATTGACAACACTACGCCGGTATTGCCGTTGGTGATGGGGCCGCTGATCTCGCCGGGCTTCATGGTGAATGCCACCGCGGCGCTGCCGCCCATGGAGCCGATGTCGGGAACCTGGCCGTCGGGTTGAACGAGATCGCTGGTCTTGATGGTTGCGCCGGCCTCCTTGGCTGCCTTTTTCAGGTCGTGCTCAGCCTTGGCGCGATCCGCGAGCTCCTGGGTTTTCTGGGTGAGAAGCGCAGCCACCCGTTCGTTCTGAAATTCGGTTTCCACGCGGCTGCGAATCTCTTCGAAGGTCGGCGTGGCAGGAGGCTTGATCGCCGTTACCTCGAACACGGCGTATCCTTGCGACAGTGCGACCTGCTCGGGCGGCGATTTTTCCGCCTGGCCAAATACGGCGCTCATGAACTGGGCCGAATTGCCGATGCCCGGCAGGCTATCGGTACGGCTGACGAAGTCCGTGTTGACCAGGTTCAAGCCCTTCGCGGCAGCCGCCTTGTCGAGTCCGGTGCCGCGGGCCTGCGCCAGCAAAGCGTTGACCTGATTTGAGGCGGCCTGCGCAGCTTTTTGCTCCCGGATGCTGCCCTCGATCTGATCTTTGACCTCGTCCAGCGTCTTCAGGTGCGCCGCCTGCTTGTCGTCCACGCGGATAATATGGAAGCCGTAGCTGCTCTGCACCAGGTCGCTGGTAGCGCCTTTGGGCAGGGAGAATGCTGTTTTTTCAAACTCCGGGACCGTGCGGCCCCGGCCGATGAATCCGAGAGATCCACCGTTCTTGCCGCTGCCCGGGTCTTCAGAATATTTCTTGGCCAGCTCGCCGAAATTTCCGCCCGCCTTCAGCTGTTTGAGGACGTCCTCCGCCTTCTTGCGGGCCTCTTCCACTCCCTTGGGGTCGACCTTGCCGTCGGGGCCGGGGAGCGGAGTCTTGATCAGAATGTGGCTTACGCTGACCTGCTCGGGTACCCGGTAATCTTCGCGATGCTGATCGTAGTAGCCTTGCAAATCCTGCGGGGAAACGCTGGCCTCGGCCATGATTTTTGCCGTCTCCAGCACCACGTACCGGACCTTGCGTTTTTCCGGGATCGAATTATTGTAGGTCGCCTTGTTGCGGTCGTAGAAAGCCTTTAACTCTGCGTCGCTGGGATGAATCTGCTTGAGCAGGTCGTCCTTGCGCAGCACCGCATACTCGAATTTAACTTTCGTGTTCTGCTTTTCAAATTCCTTGCGAACTTCAGCTTCCGGAACCAGAACCCCGCCTGTCGCCAGGCCGCGCAGCTTGTCCAGCAGGATGTCAAACTTCACGTTCTGCTCGAACACCGGCACACTCAGGTCGGCGTTCTGCAAAATTGACTCGTACTGCTGTTGTCCCACGAAGTTGCCGCCGGGAAAGAAAGTGGCGGCGTAGCGTCCGTGCTGCAACTCGTCCCGGACTTCTTCATCCGTCGCCCGCAATCCCAGCCGTTCCGCCTCCGCGACCAGGGCTTTACGGCCAATGAGATTCTGGGCGGCGCGTTCGGCAAAGTAGGGGAGCAGCATCGCAGCCTGTTCGCCTCCGCGGGGGAACTGCTGCCGCAACATTTGCCGCGCTTCGCGCTGCACTTCGAGCGTGGTCACGGGCTCGCCGGCAACGGTGGCGACCACACCCTGCCCCGGGCCCCCCAGACCGATGCTGGAACCGATACCGCCAGGGACGAGCGTGATCACCATGGCGGCGCAAATGACCAGCAGCATGCCGCCGAGAATTATTTTTTTGGTCGGACCAGGGGTTTGCAGGAATCGAATCATCTTCTTGTCACTCCAGAGTTATTAGGCGGAAACTCAATTATAGACGAGAAATCACACTCAGCTCGATGGAGAGACGGGCCTCCTCGCCCGTCCCGGAAAGCCCTTGAAGACACGGGCGCGACGTCCGTCTCTCCATCGAACAATTCGAAAATCAGCCATTGAAACGTATTAATAGAACGTGTTATTAAGCTGGAGCGGTCTTTTCCGGTGTCCAGCCGCGATGTGGAGCAATCCCTCGAATGCGTCATAATGGAGTGCCCTTGAAAAATTATTCGGTAAAGGATTTCTTGATGAACAGAAGCACCCTGTGGTGCGTTGTGCTGCTGTCCTTCTCCGGTCTGATTTTTTCGCAGGATGTTAAGCCGGGCCGCCCCCACTCAGAAGCCACACTTTCCCTGCGTGAAGGCTGGTCGCTGCAATCCTCAGGCAAGGTCGACGAAAAGGGCGAGATGCTTTCCAGGCCCGCATTCCAGCCCAAGGATAAAGACTGGTACACGGTGACCGTGCCCACGACCGTGGTTGCGGCCCTGGTCGAGCACAAAGTCTATCCCGATCCATTTGTCGGGATGAATCTGCGTTCTTTTCCCGGGGTCACGTACCCCATCGGCGCGAACTTTTCCAACATCCCGATGCAACAGGACAGCCCCTTCATCGTGCCCTGGTGGTATCGCAAGGAATTCGTCCTGCCTGCCAGCTTTAAGGGCAAGAGCATCTGGCTGAATTTCAACGGAATCAACTACCGTGCCAACATCTGGCTGAACGGCAAGCAGATCGCCAAGGCTGAAGACACCGCGGGTGCCTGGCGCACTTACGAATTCAATATTACCGACGCGGCCGTGCCGGGGAAAGCGAACGCCCTCGCGGTGCAGGTCTTTTCGCCTACGGACACCGACCTGGCCATCACTTTCGTGGATTGGAACCCTGCGCCTCCCGACAAGAACATGGGTTTGTTTCGTAGTGTGGACATTTCAACCAGCGGTCCCGTGGCCTTGCGTTATCCCGCCGTGATTTCGAAGGTCGATTCGCCGGCCAATGACAAAGCGCACCTCACGGTCAGCGCGCTGCTGAAGAACGGCGCCAACCATCCGGTAAAGGGAACACTCAAGGGAACGATCGACAAGGCAAATTTTTCCCAGGAGGTTGAACTCGCGGCGGGCGAATCGAAGGATGTAACTTTCACGCCGGAACAGTTTCCCCAGCTCGGCATCGACAATCCGCGCTTGTGGTGGCCGGCACAAATGGGCAAGCCTGAACTTTACAGCCTGAGCCTGGAATTCACCGCAGACGGAAAGATTTCCGACCAGTCGGAGACGAAGTTTGGCATTCGCGAGGTCAAATCCGAAGTGTTCTCAGCCAACCGGCGGCTGTTTTCCATCAATGGCAAGAATGTTCTGATTCGCGGCGGCGGCTGGTCGCCGGACATGATGCTGCGGGAAACTTCGCAGCGCTTGCGCGACGAGTTCCGATACGTGCAGGACATGGGACTGAACACGATCCGCCTCGAAGGCAAGCTGGAGACGAAAGAATTTTTCGACCTGGCCGACGAGCGCGGCATTCTGGTTCTCGCCGGATGGTGCTGCTGTGATCACTGGGAGCACTGGCCCAACTGGAAGCCGCAGGACTTCGTGATCGCGGAACAGTCGCTGCGCGACCAGACTTACCGCCTGCGCGGGCATCCCAGCCTGGTGGCATGGATGAACGGCAGCGACAATCCGCCGCCGCCCGATGTGGAGCAGACCTATCTCAAAGTAGAAAAAGACCTGCTGTGGCCGAATCCTGTAATCTCCTCCGCTACCGCGAAACTCGCCGGCTACTCCGGTGAGAGCGGCGTGAAGATGACCGGACCGTACGAATATGTCGCGCCCTCGTATTGGCAGACCGACAAAACCGATTCAGCCCGCCAATGCAACCAGGGTGGATGCGGCGGAGCTTATGGCTTCAACACCGAAACCAGCATGGGGCCGGCGGTGCCGCCCATCGAGAGCATTCGCGCCATGGTCGGGAAAGACCATCTGTGGCCGATGGACGACACCTGGAACTATCACGCGGGCGGCGGGGCGTTCAAAGATCTCCACGTGTTCAGCGACGCGCTCAACGCGCGCTTCGGACCCGCCACCGGCGCCGAGGACTATGCCCTCAAATCGCAGCTTCAGACCTACGAAGGCGTGCGCGCCATGTACGAGGCCTACAGCCGGAACAAGTACGTCTCGACCGGCGTGATCCAGTGGATGCTGAACAACGCCTGGCCGTCGATGATCTGGCACCTCTATGACTTCTACCTGCGCCCGGGAGGCGGCTACTTCGGCGCCAAGAAATCGATGGAATCGCTGCACCCGGTGTACGGCTACGACGACCACTCGATCTGGGTGGTGAGCAGCCAGTACACCGACGCGAAGGGACTGAAGCTCACTGTCAAAGTTCTCAACCTCGACATGA
>WNEZ01021806.1_pt1 | contig 11635 bp, 13 predicted proteins | sample 5400521 | NCBI WGS metagenome assembly WNEZ01 (sample SAMN13153339, study PRJNA577476) | soil metagenome | isolation source: 120 cm saprolite under Douglas fir tree site 2 hole 1 replicate 1 | place: USA:California | collected 2015-04-18
CCCATTTACGATGAGCTGTTGAGGTCGGGGAAATCGATGGGTGCGGACGTGAAGGCTTGCCCGTGCAAGACGATTGTTCCGCTGTACCGGAGGCACGTGTTTGCGCAGATCAAGCCGACGACGAATACGCGGGTGGATTTGGGCTTGGCATTGGCGCAGTACAAGGGGAAATTGCCGAAGCGATTGATCGATACGGGCGGGCTGGCGAAGAAGGATCGCATCACGCATCGCCTGGAGCTGAAGGCGAACGCGGATATCGACGGCGAAGTGAAGCGATGGCTCAAGATCGCTTACGACTTGGATCAATAGGAAGGCCTGGAGGGATCGCGTTACTGGCGGCACTCGTGCTGGTCTCGAGCCAGTGCAGGGCGCCAAGCGGCCCACCGTGGGCGCCTTTAAATTTAAATTTGGGCATCACCAAAATCCCGAAGGGCTCTGCGCCAAGCATTGATGGGGTGCTGAGTTTGGGCGAATGGTCCGACGCTGCGCAAGTTAGTATCCTCGTAGAGCCAACCTGGGAGGTGAAAGTCTTCCTCAAACACGATGCTGAGAATTTGTACTTGGCCTTCCAGGGAGTGGAGCACGGCGGAAGGCGCCTGTATCCGGAAGTGATGATCGATCCTGATCCTGAGTTGGGTCGCGGTGAGCGGTGGTCAGCAGGCCAGCTATGGCTGCACGTGTCGCAGAACCTTTGCGAGGGAAGCGGCGAGTTCAATATTTACGAGCGGAACGGCGTTTCTCAATGTGCGCATGCGAAGCCTGGATGGGAGGCAAATAATCCACCGGACGGCGCAGACATCGAGTTGCGCGTTTCGTTTCAGAAGATGGGTTTGGCCACCGCCAATGCAAGGGGAATCGGTCTGGCTCTGGACGTAACGGATGCAACGGGAGACGCGAAGCAGTTGTCTCGATACTGGCCGGAGTCCGCGGAGATTGCGCGGCCGACAACGTGGGGCCTAGCGTGGCTTGAGTAGCGCAGAGAGTCAGTCGTCTTCGCCGATGAGGATGGCAGCGCCGAGGACGGTGGTCCAGAGGCCGCGCTTGTCGCCGACGGCGGATTGCGTGACGTTGAGGGTGCGCACGATTTTGTTGGAGATGCGGTAGACCTCTTTTTTCTCATCCCAGGACAGATCCGGATCAAATTCGACGTTGAGAGTGGTCGCGAGCATTTCCGCGGCGAGCTCTTCAGCATATTCACCGGCGACTTCTTCGGTTTCACCGAAGGAATGATGCTCGGAGAGATAACCGTACATCGATTTGTCGCTGGGAAGCGCGAGGCCGATGCTGGCGGCGATGAGGCGATGCGGCTCTTTGGTGGAATTTTCGCTGATGACGGTAAAGGCCACCTGACCAGGCCGGATGTGTTTCAATCCTTCGCTGCGCGAGATCAATTTGCAGTTGGGCGGGAAGATGGAGGAAACCCGCACGATGTTGCACGCCGCAATTCCTGCATTCCGAAGCGCTAGCTCGAAGCTGGAGAGCCTTTCGCGATGTTTTCCGACGCCCTTGGTGAGGAAAATTTTCTTAGCGACGAACGCCATGGTGCCGGTGTGCGGTGCCTCCGTGGAGATATGACGTCGAGAAATTTTGTGCTGTGGAAAAGTAGCAAGAAGGTTTTGCAGTGTCAACGCATTTCCAAGGATGTTGGAGGAGAGTGTGATTGAATTTCGGCGAGGTGTCATGTCTTTCGTGAAGCGGGCACCGTGCGCGCAGTGATGGTAAAAACGGCGTGTCGTGGGCTCGATTTGCAAATATGCGGAAGACGCTGAAGAATTTGAGCGATTTGAAGAAACAGGCCAGCTTGCTTCTCATGTATCAACTCCCTATACTGAATTTGCCGCGATCATGAACTGAAATGAGGGAGTGACGCGGCGGAGAGGGCATGTCCGCAACGGCAATCCGGCCGGAAACCAGTTACCTTCTTCGCAAACTCCATTCCTTAAGCGGTATCGTTCCCGTTGGCGCTTTTCTGGCAGAACATTTCTGGTCGAACAGCGCGGCGCTGGTCGGCGCGGCAAAATACAACGAAACTTCGCAAGAGCTGCAGACCATTCCATTTCGCGTTTTCGTGGAATGGGCTTTTATTTTTCTGCCCATTCTGTATCACGGGGGATATGGGGTTTATATCTGGCTGCGCGGGGAGTCGAACGCGCCGCAATATCCGTGGGTGAAGAATTGGCTGTACACGTTCCAGCGCTACACGGGGCTGGTTGCGTTTGTCTATATAGGTTGGCACGTCTACACACAGCGCTGGCTGACGCACGGAATGTCGACCTATGCGGAGATGGCGCAGCAGTTGCTGAACCCGTGGGCGCTGGCGTTCATGATCGTAGGGGTCGTAGCGTCTTCGTTTCATCTGGGCGTGGGCATTTGGAATTTTTTGTGCAAGTGGGGACTGGCGGCAACGGCGCGGGCGCAACGGGCTGCCGGGCGGTTGGGCATGGTTGTTGGCGTGGTGTTTAGCTGCGTGGGCGTCTTGATTGTTTTGAGCTTTCGATTCGACTGGCACCCCTTTGCCTCGTACTTAACGCAGAAATGAGAGAGCCGAAGATCATCGTAGTCGGCGGAGGACTGGCCGGCCTGATGGCCACGATTCGTGTGGCCGAGGCGGGCGTGCCGGTGGAATTGTTTTCCATTGTGCCGGTGAAGCGCTCGCATTCGGTTTGCGCGCAGGGAGGAATCAACGCCGCGAAGAATCAAAAGGGCGAAGGCGACACCACGCAGAAGCATTTTGACGACACGATATACGGCGGGGACTTTTTGGCGAATCAGCCGCTGGTGAAGCGGATGTGCGAGGCCGCGCCGGGAATCATCGATTTACTTGACCGCATGGGGGTGATGTTCAATCGCACGCCGGAAGGGTTGCTGGATTACCGGCGGTTTGGCGGGACGCTGTATCACCGCACGGCGTTTGCGGGAGCGACGACGGGGCAGCAATTGCTTTACGCGCTGGACGAGCAGGTGCGGCGGCACGAATCCGAAGGCCAGGTTGCGAAGCGGGAGGGCTGGACATTTTTGTCCGCGGTGATTGACGAAAGTGGCGTGGCGCGCGGTATTTGCGCCATGGACTTGCGGTCCATGGAAGTGAAGACGTTTCCCGCGGACGGGGTCATTTTTTGCACCGGCGGGATTGGCGCGATTTTTGGGCGCTCGACGAATTCGGTGGTTTGCACCGGCTCGGCGCAATCCGCGCTGTTTCAGCAGGGCGTCGATTACGCCAACGGCGAATTCATCCAGGTGCATCCGACGGCGATTCCGGGCGAAGACAAGCTGCGGCTGATGAGCGAATCGGCTCGGGGTGAAGGTGGGCGCGTTTGGGTCCCGCGAAATCCGGCGGAGAAGCGCACGGCCAAGAGCATCCCGGAAGCAGAGCGATTCTATTTTCTGGAAGAATGGTATCCGAAATACGGGAACCTGGTCCCGCGCGATATTGCTACACGCGCGATCCACCGCATTGTTTATCACGAGAAGTTGGGGATTGGCGGGCAAGCGGCGGTGTACCTGGATGTGACGCATATCCCGCGCGAGACGCTGGATCGCAAGCTGGAAGGCATTCTGGAGATTTACGAAAAGTTCCTGGGTATCGACCCTCGCGAAGAGCCCATGAAAGTTTTTCCGGCGATGCACTACACGATGGGCGGTTTGTGGGTGAACGACCAGGACCAAGCGACGAATGTGCCGGGAATTTACGCCGCGGGGGAGTGCGAGTATCAGTATCACGGGGCGAACCGGTTGGGGGCGAACTCGCTGGTATCGTGCATTTTTGGAGGAGGCATCGCGGGGCCTGCCGCGGTGAAGTATGCGCGGAACCTCGATAAGGGAGCGGAAGCAACCGAGTCGAGCGTTTTCGCGCGGGAGCAAAAGCGGCAGGAGAAGATGAATCAAGCGCTAATCTCTCGGCAAGGCTCGGAAAATCCCATCACTATTTGGAAAGAGCTTGGCGAGATCATGACGGAGCACGTGACCGTGACGCGCATCAACAAGAATTTGGAAACCGCGCAGGCCAAGATCAATGACTTGCAAGCGCGATTCGGGAGAATCAATCTAAGCGATCGCACGCGCTGGTCGAATCAGACGCTGAACTTCGCGCGGGAGCTGGGGAACATGTTGATCTTGGCGCGGGTGATTACGGCGGGCGCGCTGTGTCGCAACGAATCGCGGGGCGCGCACTACAAGCCGGATTTTCCGGAGCGGGATGACAGCAACTGGCTTAAGACCACGCGCGCGAAATGGGTGAACAATGACGTCCAGCTCACGTATGAGCCGGTGGACATTTCGCAGATTCCGCCTCGGCCGCGGAGATATGACGCGGCGAAGTAATGGGTGAGACTTTGGGACGCGGGCTAGTGAAAGGCGAGGTTTGAAATGGGCGAAGGCAAACAAGTCATCTTCAAGATAAAGCGGCGGGCGAGCCCGAAAGAGCCTTCGCGATGGGAGGAGTTTGCGCTGCCGTGGCGGGCGTCGATGAACGTAATCATTTGCCTGCGGGATATTGCAGAGAATCCCGTCACGCGTGAGGGCAAGCAGACGCCATGCTCATCAACGGCAGGGCGCGCATGGCGTGCTCGGCGCTAGTCGATCAACTGGAGCAGCCGATCCGCATCGAGCCGTTGTCGAAATTTCCGGTGGTGCGCGATTTGACGGTCGACCGGCAATTCATGTTTGAGAGCCTGAAGCGAGTGAAGGCGTGGATTCCGATTGACGGCACGTACAATCTGGGCGAAGGTCCGCACATCGCGCCGGAAGTGCAGGAGAAGGCCTATCCATTGTCGCGCTGCATTACCTGCGGCAACTGTCTGGAGGTTTGCCCGCAGGTCAATGAGCACAATAATTTCATGGGAGCGGCGATTTTCAGTCAGGTGCGATTGTTCAACATGCACCCGACAGGCGCAATGCACGCGAAAGAGCGCATTCAGGCAGTGATGGGGCGCGGGGGCATCGAGGACTGCGCGAATGCGCAGAATTGCGTCAAAGCTTGCCCGAAGGAAATTCCCTTGACGGAATCGCTGGCGGAAATCAATCGGCAAGCGTGGAAACAAGCTCTGTTCGGCTGGCTTGTAGGGTAAACTCTCTCGCACATCTTAGGTCCTGGAGGCGAAATGCGTCGGACTCTTGCCTTGCTGTGCGTTGTGGCATGCGCGTGCGCGGGAGCTTTGGTGGTGCGCAACACAAATGGTGATGAAATCGCCGATCGCGCTCACAGACTGCACTTTTCTTCGATTGTGTTGGACACGCACGACGACACCACGCAACGCTTTCTGTTTTCGAAAACGTTCGATCTTGGCAAACGCAACCCGGACGGGCACGTGGACATCCCGCGCATGCGCGAAGGCGGGATGAACGCGATTTTTTTCTCCATCTGGGTGGACGGCCGCACGCTCGGTCCGCCCGCGGTGCAGAAGGCGTTGGACCAGATCGATGCGGTTCATGAAAACGTAAAAAAGTATTCGAACGATCTGGTTTTCTGCCGGACGGCGGCCGAGGTCCGCGAGGCGCACAAGAACGGAAAAATCGCCGCGCTCATCGGCGTCGAAGGCGGCCACATGATTGGTAATGACATCCGCATGGTGCGCGTGTTTGGCGATCTGGGTGTGCGCTATATGACGCTCTCGCATTTTTATAACGATGAATGGGCGGATTCCTCGACGGACAAGCCGGCGCACAACGGGCTGACAGACTACGGAAAAGAGATTGTTCGCGAGATGAACCGGCAGGGAATTATGGTGGATATTTCCCACGTCTCGGATAAGACGTTCTATGATGCGCTGGAAGTCAGCAAAGCGCCGCTCATTGCTTCCCATTCTTCGTGCCGGGCACTGTGCAATCATCCGCGGGATATGTCCGACGAAATGATCAAGGCACTCGCCGCGAAAGGCGGCGTGATTCAGATTAACTACGAGCGAAGCTTCATCGATCAGGGGTATAAAGACGCTTTCGAGACGCTTTCGACAAATACGCCGGAGGCGTCGTGGCGCCCAAATACGAGGAAGAGATTCGCAAAAAATGCGGCGACGATTTGGAGTGCGGAAACCGAGAAACGCAGAAGATCTTGAGCGCGCTCATCGCCGAAGGCAAGCTTCCGCATGTGAGTTGGGAGAGGATCATCGATCACATCGACCATGTGGCGAAACTGGCAGGTGCGGATCACGTCGGGCTAGGGTCGGATTTCGACGGGGCGGAGATGCCCGATGGGCTGGAAGATTGTTCGAAGCTGCCGAAAATCACAGAGGCACTACTGCGCAAGGGCTATTCCGAGGACGACCTTCGCAAGATTCTGGGCGGAAACACGCTACGCGTCATGGAGCAAGTGGAACGCGTGAGTCGTGAATTGCAGGCGCAGCCGTAGTTTCGGAGAAATCAGCGAGGTGAAATGCTTCGGAACATATATATTGCCACGGCTGCTTTGTGTGTCGCGGGCGGTGCGTTCATGACCGCGAAGACGCGGGCGGATGACATCGCGGCGCGGGCGCGCAAGCTGCACTTTTCGTCGATTGTTGTGGACACGCACGACGACACAACGCAGCGGTTCCTGGATGGCGATTTCGACCTGATGCCCCGCAACGCCAGCGGCAGCATCGATATTCCGCGCATGAAGGAAGGCGGACTCAGCGCCATTTTCTTTTCCATTTGGATCCCCAGCAAGATTACCGGGCCGGAAGCGATCAAACATGCGCTCGACCAGATTGACGCCGTGCGCGAACACGTGCGCAAACATCCGAATGAAATCACGCTGGCCATGACCGCTGCGGAAGTCCGCGAAGCGCATAAGAATGGCAGGATTGCCGCGCTGATGGGCCTCGAAGGCGGACACATGATCGCCAGCGATCTTGGAGTGCTGCGCGCCTACGCCGCGCTCGGCGTGCGCTACATGACGTTGACGCATAGCGGCAATGATGAATGGGCGGATTCGTCCACCGACGCGGCGGTGCACAACGGCCTGACGGATTTCGGGAAAGACGTCGTTCGGGAAATGAACCGGCTCGGCGTGATGGTGGACATTTCGCACGTCAGCGACAAGACGTTTTACGACGCGCTGGAGGTCAGCAAGGCTCCGCTGATTGCTTCGCATTCCTCTTGCCGCGCCATCTGCGAAGCTCCGCGAAACATGACCGATCAGATGATCAAGGACTTGGCCGCGAAGGGCGGCGTCATCCAGATTAATTACCACGTCGGGTTTCTTAGCCAGGAATTTCGCAAGGCCGAAAAGACTGATCCGGAGATCGACAAGTCCATCGCCGCAGAAGTCCAGAAACGCTGCGGCGACAAGGAAGGGTGCCAGTTAATTGAAGGCGACAAGATCACGCGAGAGTACGTGGAAAAGGGAAAGCTGCCCCGCGTGGACTGGACGAAAATCATCGAGCACATCAATCATGCGGTGAAGGTTGGCGGAGTGGAGCATGTCGGGCTGGGGTCGGACTTCGACGGCGCGAATATGCCGTATGGGATGGAGGATGCTTCGAAGCTGCCACAAATCACGGAGGCGCTGCTGCGCAAAGGGTACTCAGAAGGTGACGTGAGGAAGATTCTCGGCGAGAATACGTTGCGCGTGATGGCCGAAGTTGAGCGCGTCAGTCGAGAGCTAAATTCCGCTCGTTAGAAGTTGAGGGTTCATGTTCGCGGTTGCAGCTCGCCGGCAAGATGCCGACGCTACCTTAGGAATAGAGAGGGAATCGTGATGATTGCGAAGAACAGTCGAAGAAACATCGTCACTTTATTTGCGACGAGCTTGCTTTTCGGCGTTGGGGCCGTGAACGCGCAGGGACAAGCGCCCGCGCAGCCACCGAAGCCGGCAGCGAAGAGCGCAACGGCGGGGCAGGGAACGACTAAAAGGGGACCATCGTCCGCCAGCGCGTATGATCGCGCTTTGCTTCGTCCAGCATTGCTGAAAGCCAAGGCACCGGAGCAGTACCAGGTGAAATTTGTGACCACCCGAGGCGAATTCACGTTGACGGTGACGCGCGCGTGGGCACCGCTGGGCGCGGACCGCTTCTACAATTTGGTGAAACACCATTTCTATGACAACGCGAGCGTCTTTCGAGTGGTGCCGTCGTTTGTCGCACAATTCGGCATCAGCTCGTATCCAGCAGTAACCAATGCGTGGAAGGGAACGGACATCAAGGACGATCCGGTTACGCAGAGCAACAAGAAAGGCTACATTACGTTTGCCACGGCCGGCCCCAATACACGGACGACCCAGGTCTTCATCAACCTGAAGGACAACACATTTCTGGACAGCCGCGGGTTTGCGCCGTTTGGAGCCGTCGACGACAAAGGGATGAATGTAGTGGAGATGTTTTATGACCAATATGGTGACAGCGCGGGGATCGATCAGGGCAAAATCGAAGCGCAGGGCAAGGCATACTTAGAAAAAGGCTTTCCGAAACTCGATGTGATCAAGTCGGCTACGCTGCTTACCCCTGAGCCAGCAGCTACGTCTAAATCTGCGACGCCTAAAGCGGCGACAGCCACGAAGAAGCCGCAGTAGCGGGTCGGCCGAAGCATCGATTTCTCGATTGCGCTGGATTCGTTTTTTGATGAAACGCCTGATTTGACTTTGGAAACGGCCAAACGTATTCTTTAGTTTCATGAGTATCTGCTGCCAGACGATCTGTTGTTCTTGCGCGTGTAGCGCTGCGTGTCGCAAGGCGACCATCTCTGGCCTGAGGAGTTTCCGGACTTAGACGCAAAGTAAGCGAGAGTTCCGAAGCCCACGTTGCCAGAGTTCAGGCGAACGTGGGTTTTTTGTTTTTACGACGGGCTTTCAGGGCGCAACATGAGCGAAATCCAGGAAACCAAAGCACAACGCGTTGAGCGGCTCAAACGCGAGAAGAATGCGTGGGAGCACTTCGACGAAATCCGCGCGTTTGCGCGGCAGGGTCACGCTTCGATTCCGCCGGAGTGGCTGGGCACGTATTTTCGCTCGTGGGGTGTTTACACGCAGGGCGATGGCGCCGGCGTGGTCGGCGGCAAGAACGGCGAAGGCAAAGCCACGCCGTTTTTTATGGTGCGCATCCGTATCCCCAACGGCCTCCTGAGCAGTCAGCAGGCGCGCACCATCGCCGACCTCGCCGAGCGCCACGCGCGTGGCGTAGCGGACATCACGGTGCGACAGAATGTGCAGTTGCATTGGGTGACGATTGAGTTGCTGCCAGATGTTCTTGAAACGCTATGGCGCGTGGGATTGACGACCACCGGCGCTTGCGGCGACGTGGCCCGCAACATTACCGGATGCCCGCTGGCGGGTTTTGACGCGCACGAATATTGCGATGCTTCTCCCCTGGCGCTGGAGCTTAACGGGCAGCTCGGCGGCAATGCGGAGTTCTACAATCTGCCACGCAAGTTCAAGGTTTCGATCACCGGTTGCCGCTCCTGGTGCACGTATCCCGAAATCAACGATGTCGGATTGACCGCTGTTACGCGCCAACGCTCGCACCGGCAGGAGACCGGATTCTCGCTGCGCGTGGCTGGCGGCCTTTCCACGGATCCGCATCTCGGCGTTCGCCTCAACGCTTTCGTGCAGTGGAAACAAGTTGTCCCCGTAGTACGCGGTGTGGCGGAGCTCTTTCGCGAATCGGAAGTGCTCCGCCAGAACCGCGAGCGCGCTCGGCTCAAATTTTTGTTCTTGCAGCATGGCTGGACGGCGGAATCGTTTCTGGCCGCGCTGCAGGAGCGTCTCGGCTTCACTCTGGATCCGGCCGAGCCGGAGGAGCTTCCCGCCGATATTCACCGCGATCACGTTGGGATTCACCGACAGAAGCAGGCCGGCCTTTCTTATGTCGGGGCCAACGTGCTGCGGGGGCGAATTGCTCCTGAGCAATTACGAACGGCAGCGAATCTTGCCGATCGTTACGCGGACGGGCATTTGCGCAACACCATCATGCAAAACCTGCTTATCGTGAATGTTCCAAACGAGCATGCGTCTCGAGTAGCGGGCGAGTTGACAGCAGCCGGCTTGCCGGTGCGCGCTTCCGCGTTTGCGCGCGGCACCGTCGCTTGCACGGGGTCTGAATTTTGCAAGCTGGCGCTGACGGAAACGAAAGGCTTCGCGCGCTGGCTTACCGAAGAGCTCGATCAGCGGCTTCCGGGCTTTCAAGAGCAGCTCAAATTACACATCACCGGTTGCCCCAATAGCTGCGGGCAGCACTGGATCGCGGACATCGGGATCGAGGGTAAGAAGTTGAAGGTGGATGGGCGAATGGTGGACGCCTACTACTTCTGCGTGGGTGGCAGCGTCGGCGAGTTCGCATCAATTGCGCGCCCGGTCGGGTATCGCTGCGCGGCTTCGGAAGTTCCTGACGCCATCGAGCGCTTGTTGCGGGAATTCAACGAGCGGCGTGATCCGGGCGAGAACCTGCGCCGTTTTTTTGCGCGGCATTCGAACGAGCAAATCCGCGGATGGCTGGCTGGGGAATTTGTCGCTCCCGTGGAACGCGATGCCGCGGCTGGTCCGGTGCCGCTGGGAGTGGAAGGCTAGATGAGCTTGCTGCCCATTTTCGTGAAGGTGCGGGATCGGCTGGTTGTGGTTGTTGGCGGCGGAGTTGTGGTGGAAGGGAAGATTGAGGGCCTTTTTGCGGCCGAGGCCCGCGTTCGCGTTATCGCGCCGCGGGTGACACCCGCGATCGCCCAATGGATCGCGCAGGGAAGAATGGAATGGCGGGCAAAGACGTTTGCCCCCGCGGACCTCGACGGCGCGTATCTCGTGATTGCCGCCACTTCTGCGCCCGGCGTCAACGGAGCTGTTTTCGGCGAGGCTGACGCGCGAGGAATTCTGTGCAATGCCGTGGACGACATCGAGCGCTGCCATTTTTATTATGGGTCTGTTGTGCAGCGCGGCGACCTGCAGATTGCTATTTCGACAAATGGCAAGAGCCCAGCGCTCGCGCAGCGGTTACGACTCCAGCTCGAAAAGCAATTTGGCCCCGAGTACGAGCTGTGGCTGGAGTGGCTGGGTGCCGCGCGAGAACTGCTGCGTTCGGGTGATGGCAGCGCGGATTCCAATAAAGCTCGGCTGCACCATCTCGCGAGCCGGCCGATGTTCGAGCGTTTCCTCCAGGAAACGCGTCGCCGGCGCTCGGGGTAGGGAGCCGCGTGATGGGCAAAGTTTATTTGGTGGGCGCGGGCCCTGGCGATCCGGAGCTTCTCACAGTGAAAGCGGCGCGACTGCTCGCGCGCGCGGAGATTGTGTTTCACGATTCGCTCGTTAGCGCCGAGGTGCTGCGGCTGATTGTTCGCGACGCGGAAGTGATCGACGTCGGGAAGCGCTGCGGGCGAAAGTTGCTGACGCAGGAAGAAATCAATTCGCTGCTCGTGGCTGCGGCCACGAAGCATGAGGTTGTTATTCGGCTCAAAGGTGGAGACCCGCTCATCTTCGGACGCGCGGGCGAAGAAATCGAAGCTCTGCGCGACGCGGGCGTTGACTTGGAGATCGTGCCCGGAATTACCGCCGCGCTTGGCGCCGCCGCTGCTGCGGGGATTTCGCTCACGGATCGCCGCGCCGCTTCGCAGATTGTGTTCAGCACGTTTTCGCGCGGAGCCCAAGGCACTGCGATGGACTGGGGCGCCATCACCAGCACCACGACGCTGGCTCTCTATATGCCGGGGCCTGATTACGCGGAAGTCGCGCACCGGCTGCGCG
>WNEZ01004960.1_pt1 | contig 11633 bp, 10 predicted proteins | sample 5400521 | NCBI WGS metagenome assembly WNEZ01 (sample SAMN13153339, study PRJNA577476) | soil metagenome | isolation source: 120 cm saprolite under Douglas fir tree site 2 hole 1 replicate 1 | place: USA:California | collected 2015-04-18
CGATGCCGCCGCCGCCCGGGCGCGACTCAACTACGAGCGTCTGACCGGTGTCCTCGCTGACCTTCTTGTTGACGATGCGCTGCAGCGTGTCGGAACTCGCGCCCGGGGTGAACGGGTTAATGACGGTGATCGGCCGCGAGGAGAGAAGTTCCGCGAGCGCCTCCTTGCCCGCGGTCGCGGTCACGGCCAGGACCGCAGCGAAGATGAGGAATGCTCGCGACATTGAAGGCTCCCGGTGCTCGAGCGCGGCGGTAAGGGCTCGCCGGACGCGTTACTTCATCTGCGATGGGGCCGGCAGCATCAACGGATCACGAAGCTTGACGATTTGCCTGACGTCGTCGCCGTCGACGATTTCGAGCGCCACCAACCCGCCGGGCGCATCCTCGACGTAGATGTCGCGCGGCTTTTGGATCAGATGATCCAATCCCTCGAGCGCCACCTCGACGATGTCATCGTTGGGATCGTAGGCAATGCCGATCAGAGGCAGCCACTCCGCTTCGACTGATCGCCAAGGCGCAGCGAAGCGATTTCGATTTCGGCCTCCTTGCCTTCGAGCGTGGTGGAGACACGATCGAAGAAACTGCGCCACTGCTTCTTGTCGAGCTTGCGGGTGGTCATGGCAAATCTCCTATTTGGGACAAGGCGAGGAATTGCTGTGGAGCATGCTCCGCCTGTCCTGATTGCGAACGAGCCGACCACGTCGCTGAGCGCGATCTGGCTCGAGAAGATTCTAGGTCTCGGGATCGTCCAAAGTTCGAGGTTTTCGCCGCGGCGAGCCGATGCGAGTAACGAGCGTCCAGCTCGGCGGATCGCTGGCGGGGAAGCTCTCTTCCAAGCTTTCGTCAATCTTGTCTTCGGTCATCGCAGCAGCCGGCGGCTCAGGCTGGCGCTTGCGCCGCGCCTCCGCGGAGCCCTGCCGACGCTGTGCAATGGAGCGGGGCATCATGTCACCGGCGGACTCGCGGCACAGTCACAAATACAGCAGAAGCACGCGGCCGACGCGCCGTGCTCGTGCTCATGATACACCTTCCGCTCGCGCCGGCACACGGCTTGCGAACGCCATCAGGCCTGAGAGATGGCCGAAACCGATCCACGGTCCAGCGCATTGAAGTAAACGCGCTTTCCCGTCGGCTGACCAGCCCCCGCATGCCTTGCGCTCTCCAAACGCGGCCGAACGTCGATCATCGCCGCCTCGGCGACGGGTTTTTGTCACACACCCAGATATGCGGCCTGCACGCGGTCGTCGGCCAGGAGGTGCGCCGCGCTGCCGCTCGTCGCGATCCGGCCGGTCTCGACCACATAGCCGCGGTCGGCGATGGCAAGCGCAGCGCGGGCGTTCTGCTCGACCAGGAGCACCGTCAGACCAGCCTGCTTGAGCCCTCGAACGACATCGAGAATCTGCTCGACCAGGATGGGGGCAAGGCCCATCGAGGGCTCATCGAGCAGCAAGAGCCGCGGCTTCGCCATCAGGGCGCGGCCGATTGCGAGCATCTGCTGCTGGCCACCCGAGAGCATGCCGGCACTGATGTGCCGGTTCGCCGCCAGCATCGGAAACAGCTCATAAACGGACGCGAGCTCCGCATCGAGGTTCGCGTCTCGCCGCGTCCACGCGCCGAGCTTGAGGTTATCTTCCACCGAAAGCGGCGCGAACACCTGCCGGCCCTCCGGCACCTGCGCGATGCCGAGCGCAACGCGCGCATGGACGGGAAAATCGTCTAGCAGCCGATTTTCAAACCGGATCCGCCCGGCGGAGATCGGTTGCACGCCGCAGATCGCGCGTATCAGCGTGGTCTTGCCGGCGCCATTGGCGCCAAGCAGCGTAACGATCTCGCCGGCCGCGATGTTGATCGAAACGCCGTGCAGCGCCTCGATCCGGCCGTAGCTGCTCCTGACGTCCTCAACTGAGAGCACGGCCGGTCTCCTGCGCGCTACGAACGCCGAGATAGGCCGCGACCACGGCCGGATTCGCGCGCACCTCCTCGGCCGTGCCTTCGGCAAGCGTGCGGCCGTTGGCAAGCACGTGGATGCGATCCGAGACATTCATCACCAACCGCATGTCGTGCTCGACCAGCACGACGGTGATGCCGTCGCGGATCAGCCGACGGATGATGGCTTCGATCTCGGCGGTCTCCACCGGATTGCAGCCCGCGGCAGGCTCGTCGAGCAACAGCAGCTTGGGCTCGCTCGCAAGCGCGCGTGCGATTTCAAGGCGCTTGAGACTTCCGAAGGAGAGTCCGCCCGCCGGTCGCTGCGCCGCCGCGGCGAGCCCGACGCGCTCGAGCGCGGCCGCGGCCGCCTCGCGGGTTCTCCGGTTCTGCCGGCCGACCGCAGGCAGATGAAACAGGTCGGCGAATATGCCGGTCGTTTCATGGCGATGGCGGCCGACCATGACATTTTCGAGCGCAGTCATGCGGAAGAAGATCTGCAGGTTTTGGAACGTGCGCGACAAGCCCCGGCGCGCGAGCGCTTCCGGCGCAAGCGAACTCACCTCCTCGCCGCCAAGCCGCACGCGGCCCTGCGCGGGCAGGTAGAGACCGGAGATGAGATTGAACAGCGTGGTCTTGCCGGCGCCGTTCGGGCCGATGATCGAAAAGACGAGGCCGGGCGCGACTGCCAAGCTCACGTCTTCGACCGCGTGCACGCCGCCGAAGGAGATCGAGAGGTGCTCGGCAACGAGGATCATGCGCGCCTCAAGTCCAGCGCACGCGCAAGCGTCGGCACGATGCCAGCCCGCAAGAAAACCATCACGGCCATGACGATGAGGCCGAGCGCTATGTGCTCGTAGTCGTGCAGGAACGTGAGTGTCTGCGGCAAAACGACGAGGAGAGCAGCGCCGACGAGCGAGCCAGCGATCGATCCCATGCCGCCGAGCACCACCATGGCGACGAGCTCGATCGAGCGCAGGAAGCCGGACACGTCGGGGGTGATGTGGCCATTGAGCAGCGCAAGATAGGAGCCGGCGACCGAGGCATAGATGGCGGAGACGACGAAGACGGCGAGCTTCGCCTTCGCCACATCGACGCCGAGCACGCGCGCAGCGACCTCGCTGTCGTGGATCGCCCGCAGGGCGCGCCCAGTCGGGCTTTCGATCAGGTTAAGCGCAAGCACGGCGCCGACCAAAAAGCTCGCAGCTATGATCCAGTACCAACTTTGCGCCCCCCACACGGAGGAGCCGAAGAGAACGAGACGCGGCACCGCCATGCCGTCCGGTCCGCCGGTGAAGCGCGCCTCGTTGGTGAAGACGATGGCGAGCAGAAGGCCGAAACCTAGCGTGGCAACGGCGAGGTAATATCCCTTGAGGCGCAGAATCGGGCGGCCAACGACGAAGGCGACGAGCGCGGACAGCGCGGCGCCGATGACGAAGGACAGCCATGACGCCACGCCAAGATGGGTCGGACCGATGGCGACGGCATAGGCGCCGATCCCCATGAAGCCGGCATGGCCGAGGCTCACCTGCCCGGCAAAACCCATCAGCAGGTTCAATCCGATCGAGGCGAGCGCGAACACGAACACCAGCGCCGCGACGCGATAGTAATAGGCGGACGAAAAAAACAACGGCAGAAGGACGACAATGGCGGCCATCGCCACGACCGGGGCTAGCCGATGACTCAGGAGCGCTCGCATGAACACGAATCACACCCGTTCGACCGACGCTCGGCCGAACAAGCCGCGCGGGATGGCGAGCAGGACGATCAAGATGACGAGGAACGCGACCGCATCCTTGTACTGCGAGGAGACATAGCCGGCGGCAAATGCCTCGAGCAATCCGAGCAGCAATCCGCCGACGACCGCTCCGACGGCGCTGCCGATGCCGCCGAGCATGGCCGCGGCGAAACCCTTGAGCGCCAGCAAGGTTCCGACGTCGTAGCTCGTCAGCGTGATGGGACTGATCAAGATGCCCGCCACCGCGCCGATCGCCGCCGAAATAGCAAAGGATAAGCCGACGATGCGGCGCGTATCGATCCCGACGAGGCGCGCAGCGAGCTCATTCGCGGCGGTAGCGACCATCGCCTTGCCGATGAGCGTGCGCTCGATGAAGGCCCATAACAGCACGACGATGACGACTACGCCGCCGAGCACCACCAGGCTCTGCGGCAGGATGGTAGCGCCGCCGACGCGGATCGCGTCGCCGCCGATCCAGGGCGGCAGGCTGTGGAAGCGCTTGTCGAACACCACCTGCGCGGCGCCACGCAGAAAAATCGACGCGCCGATGGTGATGATGATGAGCACGACCGCGCCGGCGCCGCGCGCCGGCTCGATGGCGAAGCGGTGCAGCGCAAGGCCCACCGCGACCGTCGCGACAATCGCGAGACACGCCGCCAAAGGCAGCGGCACGCCGGCGAGGCCGAGAAACACCGTCGTCATCCCGCCCAGCATCACGAATTCGCCCTGGGCGAAGTTGATGACGTCGGAGGCGTTGTAGATCAGGGTGAAGCCGAGTGCGACGAGCGCGTAGACGGCGCCGACGGTCAGGCCGGAGAAGGCGAATTGTAGAAATTCGGGCATAGCGAATGGGCGAATAGCGAGTGGCGAATACGAAATACCTCTATTCGCTACTCATTATCACCCTTCTATTTGCCATTCGCCACCTCGCTATTCGCTCGCTTCACTGCACCAGCGTCCAGTCACCGCCCTTGATCTCGAGCATGCGGAAGGCGGACAGATCGAGCCCCAGATGGTCGGTTGGCGACATGTTGACGACGCCGCCGGTGCCGATGAAATTTTTCGTCTTCTCGATCTCGTCGCGCACCTTGGCCTTGTCGAAGCTGCCGGCGCGTTTTGCGGCCTCCACGAAGATCATCAGGCCGTCATAAGCGTGGCCCCCGAAGGTCGAGATCGGCTGGCCGGTCTTCTGCTGGTAAGTCCTGGTATATGCAACGACAACCGGTTTCTGCGGGTCGCTGTCCGGGAGCTTCTCGGCCACCAGCAGCGCCGCGGCCGGCAGCCGCACGCCGTCGGCGGCGGGGCCGGCAAGGTCGATGAACTGCTTCGAGGCGACGCCGTGGCTTTGATAGAACGGCAGCGTGATGCCGAGCTGCCGGTAATTGCGGGTCACAATCGCCGGCCCCTGGCCGAAGCCCGGATTTATCACGGCTTGCACGCCAGTCTTGGCCTTGATGTTGGTGAGCTGCGGGGTCATGTCGCTGTCGCGCGGTCCGTAGGCTTCCTCGTGCGCGACGGTGATGCCGGCCTTGGGCGCAACCGCCACGCACTGGTCGCGCATTGATTTGCCGAAGGCGTCCGTACCCGAGATCAGCGCGACGGTCGTCAAATTGCGCTGCTTGAGATCGGCGAAGATCTTCTCGCACGCCATCTTGTCCGTGTGCGGCGTCTTGAACACCCACTTGCGGACCGGCTCGATGATCTGGATGGCGCCGGCGAGCGAGATGAACGGGATCTGCGCTTCCTCGAACAGCGGGATCATGGCCAACGTTGCGCCGGTGGTGGTGCCACCGACCATGGCGACGACCTTGTCCTCCTCGACTAGGCGGGTGGCAAAGGTGCGCGCGGCGTTGGCGTCGGCGCCGTCGTCGTATGCGACGAGCTGCAGCTTTTGGCCGTTCACGCCGCCCTTGGCGTTGATGTCGTCGACGTAAATTTCGAGCGTCTTTTTCTCGGGTTCACCCAAGAACGAAGCGGGACCTGTGATCGACAACACCGCTCCAACTTTCACTTGGGCAGAAGCCTGCCCAGTTGCGCCGGCGATCCAAAGCGCGATAGCAGCGGCGACAGTTTTTGCATATGCCGGCATGACTGTTCCCTCCCGGTCCTGCGCTGGGTCGCGTTCGACGCCAAACTACCATGGTTTCGCAGGGTGGTGGCAGCCGCCTGCACGCTGCTTTGCTGGAATTGTCTATGCTGCTATCGCCGACAGCGGTGCATCGCAGGCGCACCTGAGCGACTCTAGCACCTGGGCGACTCTAATGGCGATTGCGCCAGCCGGCGCTTCAGTCCGACGCCCGCAGCCGGTAGCCGATGCCGGTCTCCGTCAGAATATAGTGCGGGCGCTCGGGATCGGCTTCGATCTTCTGCCTGAGCTGCCGTACATAGACGCGCAGGTATTGTGCGTCGGTGAGGTCGTCCCACAGTTCGCCGAGCAGGAATTTGTGGGTGAGCACCTTGCCGGCATGCTGCACCAGCACGCGCAAAAGCTCGTACTCCTTGGGGGAGAGCTTCACCTCCTTCTCGCCCACCTTCACGATACGCCGCACCAAATCGACCGAGAGATCGCCGGTGCGGAAGACCGGCCGCTCGCCGTGCACCTGCAGCTGGTGGCGCAGCGCCGCGCGCATGCGGGCCAGAAGTTCCTCCATGCCGAACGGCTTGGTGACGTAGTCGTCGGCGCCGAGGTCGAGCGCCTGGACCTTGCTGACCTCGTCCCCCCGGCTCGACAGCACGACGATCGGCACACCCTCGTTGCGGGCGCGCATCATCCGCAGCAGTTCGAGCCCCTGCATGTCGGGAAGCCCGAGATCGAGAATGATCAGGTTGGGCTTCTGCGCCAGCAACTCGAGCGAGGCCTTGCCGTTCGGCGCTTCCAGGACTTCGTAGCCCTGCGTGCTCAGCCCCATGCGCAGCAGCTTACGGATCGGCGGCTCGTCGTCGACCACCAGAATCTTGAGCGGTGCCGCGCTCATGCCGCAGTTTCCAATCGTTCGACCGCGGGCGGAATCGGCAGCCTGATCGCGAACACGGCGCCGCTGCGATCGTTGCGGTTCGCCGCGTTGATCGTCCCATGCATGGCTTCGATGAAGCCGCGGGAGATCGCCAGCCCGAGGCCGGTGCCGGCGCGCACCTGGTCGCCCTTTTCCACCCGATAGAACTTGTCGAAGATGTGCTCCAGGTCCGTGGATGGAATGCCCTCGCCTTCATCCAGCACCTGCAAATAGACCGCGTCCCGATCACGCCAGCTGCGGACGCGGATGGTGGTGCCCGCGGGGGAATATTTGGCGGCATTGTCCAGCAAATTGAACAGGACCTGCTCGAACAACACCGCATCCACCGCCACCATCGGCAAGCCCGGCGCAAGGTCCAATTCGACGCGATGGCCGGCGAGAATCTTGCCTGCGCGGCGCAGCGCACTGCCCACGATTTCGTCGAGATCGTGCAGAGCGGCATTCGGCACGATGGCGCCCGCTTCCAGCTTGGTCATGTCGAGCAGATTGGCGATGAAGCGATTGAGGCGTTCCGATTCGTCGATGATGGTCGCGAGCAGCTCGGCTTTTTCGGCGTCGGTCAGCGCCGTCCCAAGATCGCGCAACGTACTGGCCGCCGCCAGTACCGCCGCAAGCGGGGTCTTGAGATCGTGCGAAATCGACGTGAGCAGTGCGGATCGCAACCGATCCGTTTCGATCGTGCGCTTGGCGCGGTCGACGTCCTCGACCAGATCGACGCGCTCGATGGCGAGCGCGGCCTGGTCGATCAAGGCATCGAGCAGACGGCGCTGATCGGGCGTGAGCAGCGGCCCGGGCTTGTCGCTGTCGATGCCGATGACGCCGATGGCACCGCGCCCAGTTCGCATGGGCAGAAACAAGCGCTTCGCGCCGGGAAGCGTGTCGGAGCCGCGCCCGGCCGAGCGGTTGTTCTCCCACGCCCACTTGGCGGCCGCGATGTCGGCCTCGTCCAACGTATCCTCCGGCGGGTAGCCGACCTTGACCACGATCGAGCCGTTCTCGGGCAGCAGCAGCACCACCCTGACTTTGAGCATGAGCGCGGTCTGATAGGCGCTCGCCCACAGCACATCGTCGAGCGTGCCGACGCCGGCGAGCTTGCGGCTGAATGCGTACAGCAGTTCGAGCGTGCGCACGCGCTCATGCGCGGCTACGGTCCGGGTTCGACCGCGCGCGGCGAAATGCGACACCACCACCGCGACGATGGTGAAGAACACGAAGGCACCGACGTTGGTCGGATCGGTGATCGTGAAGGTATAGATCGGGGGCAGAAAGAAGAAATTGTAGCAGAGCGACGAGGCGACGGTCGCCAGCAGCGAGGGCCAAAGCCCGTAGCGCACCGCGACCGCCACCACCGCGGTCAAAAAGACGAGATCGACATTTTCTATTCCAAGCAAAGGTTGAATCAACTCGCCGACGCCGAGTGCCACGGCAACCGCAAGCAGCGCGATTGCATAGGGCCACGGATCGAAAGGGGTGGCGTCTTCGGCCGGGCGTACCGTTTTCTTAGGGATAGGGTCGCGCGCCAGCTCCTCCCCAGCGATGACATGCACGCTGATATTGCCGGACCGCCGCACCAGGTCATGCACCACGGAGCCATGCAGGATCTCGAACCATCGCGACCGCGTCGACTTGCCGACGATGATCTGCGTGACGTTGTTCGCGTGGGCGAAGCCGATCACGTCATCCGCGATGCCGCGCTCGCCGCCCGGAACGGTGATGGCCTCGCCGCCCAGCGCCTCGGCCAACCGCAGCGTATCGGCGACGCGGTCACGCTCGACCTCGCTCCACTGCAGGCTGCGCCGCGTTTCCACGCACAGCGCCGTGAACGGGGCATGCAGCCGATCCGCCAGGCGCTTGGCATAGCGCACGAGGCCGGCCGCCCGCGGGTCCTCGCTAACGCAGACCAGAATGCGCTCGCCCGCGGCCCAAGGCCCGGGAATCGCATGCGCCTGCATATGGGTGAGCAGCTGCTCGTCCACACGCTCCGCCGTCCGTCGGAGCGCAAGCTCGCGCAGCGCCGTGAGGTTGCCCGGAGAGAAGTAATGCTCGAGCGCGCGCTCCGCTTGCCTGGGCACGTAGACCTTGCCCTCTTTGAGGCGCTCGATCAGATCGTCGGGCGTGATATCGACGAGCTCGATCGCGTCGGCGCGATCGAAAACCGAGTCGGGCACGGTCTCGCGCACGCGGACATGCGTGATCTGCGCGACCACGTCGTTGAGACTCTCGATGTGCTGGATATTGACGGTCGTGTAAACGTCGATTCCATGTGTGAGGAGCTCTTCGACATCGAGGTAGCGCTTGGGATGGCGGCTGCCGGGCGCATTGGTGTGAGCGAGTTCGTCGACCAAGACGATCTGCGGGTGGCGGGCGATGATGGCGTCGAGATCCATCTCATCGAGCGATTGTCCCCTGTATTCGAGCCGCTTGCGGGGAACGACCTCGAACCCTTCGAGCAGGGCCTGCGTCTCCTTGCGCCCGTGGGTTTCGACGGCGCCGACGATGATATCGTAGCCGTCGCGCTTGCGGGCGCGGGCCTGCTGCAGCATTTCGTAGGTCTTGCCGACGCCGGGCGCGGCACCGACGAAGATCTTGAGCCGGCCGGATCTATGCTCTTCGCGCCGCGCGGCCTCGAGCAAGGCCTCCGGCGAAGGTCGCTGGTCAGAATCGCGCCGCTGATCCGCCATCACGAATCGAATTCTTCGTCACTAGGCCCGTCCACTTTATCCCAGATGCCGCGGTCAGTAACCGCCATGCTGGAGGGCCCCCCGATCGCGGATAGCCGGGCGCGCGGAGAATGGATGGCCTCGGGCCGTCCCCAACCGACCTCAAGTCTACTCGAGATCAGCAGATCGGTGGCACACTCGGCTCCAGACGACTTGCGAACGACTCCCTTGCACCTCCGCGCAGATATTTTGAGGCTAGCGCACTGAAAGGCCGTCGAGCGCCAAATTGAGCGCCAACACGTTCACCCGCGGCTCGCCCAGGAGGCCGAGAGCGCGCGCCTCGATATGCTGCTCGACCAGCTGCCGCACGAGATCTTCCGGCAGATTGCGGGCTTTCGCAACTCTGGGCACCTGAAAAAAAGCCGCTTGCGGAGAAACGTGCGGATCGAGGCCGCCGCCGGAGGTCGTCACCAGATCGATGGGGACGGCGGCTGAAGGGTTCTCCTGCTTGAGCTTTTCCACGTCGCCCTGCACGCGTTCGATCAGGGCCTTGTTGGTCGGGCCCAAATTCGACCCGCCGGAGTTGGCCGCATTGTAGGGCGCGGGCACGGTCTTGCTGGCATCGTTCGGGTCGGGAGCGACCGTCGCCGACGGCCGGCCATGGAAATACCTGTCGCTGGTGAACTCCTGGCCGATCAGCGCCGATCCGACCACCTTGCCACCCTGCTCGATCATGCTGCCTTGCGACTGATAGGGAAAGATAACGCCCGCAATCCCCGTCATCACCAATGGATAGACGAGGCCGGTCAGGATCGTCAGCGCGAGGATGAACACAATCGCCGGGCGGATCTCTTTCAGCATGGCTCTTCTCCTCAGGCGAGGTGCAAGGCGGTGACTATGAGGTCGATCGCCTTGATGCCGACGAACGGAATGATGATGCCGCCGACGCCGTAGATGAGCAGGTTGCGCCGCAGCAGTGGGGCCGCTCCGATCGGGCGATAGCGCACGCCTTTGAGCGCCAGCGGGATCAACGCGATGATGATCAGCGCGTTGAAGATGATCGCCGAGAGAATCGCGCTCTGCGGCGTCGACAAGTTCATGATATTGAGCGTCTGCAGCTGCGGATAAAACGCGACGAACATCGCGGGGATGATGGCGAAATACTTCGCCACGTCGTTGGCGATGGAGAACGTGGTGAGGGACCCGCGCGTCATCAGCAGCTGCTTGCCGATCTCGACCACCTCGATCAGCTTGGTCGGGTTGGAGTCGAGGTCGACCATGTTGCCGGCCTCGCGCGCGGCCTGCGTGCCGGTATTCATGGCAACGCCGACGTCGGCCTGGGCGAGCGCGGGGGCATCGTTGGTGCCGTCGCCGCACATGGCGACGAGCTTGCCCTTGGCTTGCTCGGTGCGGATGAGCCTGAGCTTGTCCTCGGGCGTGGCCTGCGCGAGGAAATCGTCGACCCCTGCCTCCGCGGCGATGGCCGCCGCCGTCATCGGGTTGTCGCCCGTGATCATGATGGTGCGGATGCCCATGCGGCGCAGCTCGGCGAAGCGCTCGCGAATGCCGCCTTTGACGATGTCCTTGAGGTGAACCACCCCGAGCAACGTGCCATCCTTGGCCACGGCAAGGGGCGTGCCGCCCGACTTCGAGATTGCATCCGCGATCGCCTGCACCTCGCGCACGGCCTCCGCGCTCACCGCCGGCTGCAGGACGCGGACCGCGCTGGTCGAGCCCACCGCCGTCAACGGCGCGTTGAGATAGTTCAGGATCGCTTCGACCGCGCCCTTGCGCACCCAGGAGCCGTCCACCTCCACGCCGCTCATGCGGCTCTGGGCGGTGAACGGGATGAAGTTGGCGCCCAACTCGGCGAGGTCGCGGCCGCGGATGCCGTATTTCTCCTTGGCGAGAACGACGATGGATCGCCCCTCCGGGGTCTCGTCGGCGAGCGAGGCAAGCTGCGCGGCATCGGCCAGTTCCTGCTCGCTGATGCCGCGCAACGGCTTGAACTCGGTGGCCTGGCGGTTGCCGAGCGTGATGGTGCCGGTCTTGTCGAGCAAGAGCGTATCGACGTCGCCCGCGGCCTCGACCGCGCGTCCCGACATCGCCAGCACGTTGAAACGGACCAGACGATCCATGCCGGCGATACCAATGGCGGACAATAGCGCGCCGATGGTGGTCGGGATCAAAGTCACGAACAGCGCCACCAGGATCACGACCGAGATGGCGCCGCCGGCATAGGCCGCATAGCTCGGGATGGTGACCGTCGCAAACACGAAGATGATGGTGAGGCCGA
>WNEZ01004962.1_pt1 | contig 11632 bp, 9 predicted proteins | sample 5400521 | NCBI WGS metagenome assembly WNEZ01 (sample SAMN13153339, study PRJNA577476) | soil metagenome | isolation source: 120 cm saprolite under Douglas fir tree site 2 hole 1 replicate 1 | place: USA:California | collected 2015-04-18
GCCAGTGCTGCTCAGCGTTATGGTGGAGGAAGTCGTACCTGAAGGCGAGCTGTAACCGCAACCAGCGAGCCACAGTAAACTGATGACAGCACCTGACACAGATGTTCTTAAACCAATCATTACAATTGCCTTTCCACTGCGCGCGATGAGATATGCGTCTTTGTTGTTTAATTACCCCGGACCCGAGATTTTGGATGGGGTGGCTACTGCGCTTCGTGGGTAGGCTCTACGAATGGCAGGTTTATGGAACAACAGATGAGGCATGCCGCTCGCGCTGATCGTCCGAGAGCCCACCCCGCGCGGTGACCCGTTGCTTTGCACGCGTAATCAGCTCAAGCCGAAGTAACTGTGCACGAGATGGGACTTGAACCCATACGGCCCTTTTACGGCCAGGGGATTTTAAGTCCGTTCCCCCGTTTTTTGCTCCTAAGGGCAGCTCGTCGAGACCCGGAAGTCGTCCTGAGGCGCCGAGGTGTCGACGGTCTCGAGCGGACCGGCCACAACACCTTCGCGGACATACGTCGTGGCCGATGGCTGCGAGAGGATCTGCCCGGCGGCCGGCGATCCGATGTTGGCGAGAGGCACGTCCACCTCCACCGTGCCGTTCGGACCCGGCGTCACCGACCCGGTGTCGAGGTGGAGCTGCTGGAAGCGGGTCTCGAGCGAGATGTGGATAACCTGCCCGTCGAAGAAGTGGGCTATCCCGCCTTGGTCGACCTCGACCTGCGTGAAGTACGCCTGTCCGTTGAACTGCCAGACGAAGTTGTAGTCGTTCGCGACCCCGCCCGTGGGGATGGTGGTGGAGAAGTTGCGCAAGGTGATGATCGTCCTGAGCGTCGAGCCGTCGGGCGTGAGCGCCATCGAGCCGGAGAGAATGTCGAGCTGCGGCTGCGAGCCCCGCGGCCCGAGGACTTGGCCCTCAACGATGTAGATGTCGTCGCCGGCGGGATCAGTAAAGAGCGTTCCGCAGGAGATAGCAGGCGGGGGCGTGGCCGGGACGGGCGGCGGCAGGTTGTGGACGGGAAGCGTGCGCCCGTCGAGATCGAGCATCAGCCGGGTGACGTCAGGCACTCCCCAGCCCGAGACGTTGTCCCATCCAGGCAGTGCGCTGTAGGGCTGGTTGTTGCCAACGATGATGTCGAAGAACTCGTTCGCGTAGCGGCTCGGGTTCTTGCCCACGGCGTAGAAGCTGCGGTTGGCGAATCCGATGCCCCTTCCACGCCTGCCAGCCGCAGCCGCCGCCACTCGCGTCCACATGCCGTTCCAGAGTGGGGCGGAGAGGCTGGTGCCGGCGCCTTGCGTGATGCCGCCGCTGTAGATAGCGAGGCCGTTACCGGTGAGGGCGTCACCCGACATCGCCGCGACGTCGGGAATACCGCGGCAGAGCGGCAGCGGCGGACTGTACGGCTGGCCGTCCGGGCTCTCGATGCAATGGCCCGTGATGTTGGTTACGCCCTGCTGGTAGCTCCCTGCCTTGATGAACTGGCTGTTGCCGCCGCCCGTGAACTCCCAGGCGGGTTCCGCCAATCGCCGTGGCGGATTGGCCCCGTCGCTGTTGAGGATGGTCCCGCCAACGGCCACCGCGTAGGGGCTCGCCGCGGGATAGTTGAGCGCCGGGTAGAGCTGCGTCGAGAGGCCGTTGGTGTTTACGGGCAAGATAGGACACGAGCCGCCGGTGTCGCCCGTCGAGACGAAGAGCGTGCGCCCCTCGATCACGGCCTGGCGCAAGATCTGGTTGCCAGGGTCCTCTAGCCCATCCGTCCCGATCACCGGCTCCGCCTGCGGCACGTTCTCGCACTCGCCGAACGACGCGCTCCCCTGCAGCGGGCCGAGCCGATCGTTCACCCAGGCCGCGAGTGCGGCGAGGATGTCGGTGTCGGTGTTGTGGTGCGCGAAGTAGAGAACCTCACCCTGCACGGCGGGCGCCATGCCGGTCGAGGCCTGGGTGTCGAGGTCCCACTCCAGATCGGCGCCGTCGCTGGTGTCCGGCGTGCTGGTGCTACCGAAGTACCTGATCGTGATCGGCACCTGGGGCAACTCATAGGTCTGCTCGAACGCGCGCAGGTTGGCCACGGTGTTGGGGGTTACGCCCCAGCCAAAAATGGCCATCGTCTGGCCGTTGCCGAAGTTGTTCGAGGGTTGGTCGTAGAGCCACCACAGGTTCTGCGGCGTGAGAAGCCCGGTCACGGGCACGCTGGGCGACGGCGTCACGTGAAAGGTGCGGAAGCGGTTCAAGTTGTTGAGGCCATACACGGTGAGGATGGGCAAGGACCCCGGTACCGTTGGCGCGGCGGTGTTGGCGTAGATGGGGCCGTACGCAGTCCGGAACCAGCTGAGCGTCACGCCGAATAGCGACCCGACCTGGGCGGCGTTCCCGCTGGCGAGCACGTAGTCAGTTGTGCCGTCGATGGTGGTGACGTTCAGTCCGCCCGACTGCAGCCAGCTCACCGCCTGCTGGAAGACGCTGGGCGAGACCCCGAAGGCGGTGGCGAACTCGCCGGGATCGAGGAACTGCTGATACTGGGCGTTGTTCGGATCGTAGAGCGCCTCAGCGAGGGCCTCCTCGCCGGCCGGGTTGGGCCGGGCGAACACGACGCCGACAGTGATCGGCGCCGACGGGTCAACCAGGCCGATCGGTGTGAGCGCGTCGAGGTGGTGCACGACCGCGCGCGAGAGCACGTCGGCGCCAGCGGAGCAGCCGGCCAGCAGCACGAATGTCATTCCGATCGCCCTCAAGCCGTTTCGGTAAGCCATGTTTCCCCCTCTGGTGAAGGACGGATTTCCTTCTTCAGCCGACTGTGTTCTGAACTCTGGTAGTCAGACGGCGGTAGTCACCTTGCCAGACTACGGTAGTGATGCTACCAACCCATTCATTGAAGTGTCTTAGAAATGACTCGCGTGACGTGAAAATGTTTCCCCGGCAACACTGAGGTGCGAGTACCGTGGCGGCAAGGAGCGATCGTGCGCTGATGCAGTCCTCGCGCGCGCGACTTATCGCAGCGGGTAAATCGCTGTTCGCGCGCGTTGGCTACGAACAAACCTCTACCGCGGCGATTGCGCACCGAGCGGGCACCTCGGAGTCGCAGCTCGTCCGTTACTTCGAAGGCAAGGCAGGCCTGCTCCAGGCGATCTTTGATGAAAGCTGGCAGCCGCTGAACGAGAGGGCCCTGGCGCTAATCGGTGCTGCAATCAATGCGCGCGAAGCGATCCTCGGCGTCATCTCAGCCTTCGTCCACGCCTTCGCACAAGATCCGGAACTCGCCTTTCTGTTCCTGTTCGAGGGTCGACGCTTGCGCGGTACAAAGCACGAGGTCATCCTTTCCAAGGGTTTCCTCGCCTTCGAGGAGCTGACCCGCGAGCTGATCGTCCGAGGTCAGAAGGACGGCAGCTTCTCCAGAGGCTTCAGCGCCGCGGCAATCGCGTCGGCGGTTCGAGGCACAGTGGAAGGGATGATCCGGGATCGACTGCAGGCGGAGCGGTCGCGGAAGGTGCGCCCGTTTTCCGAGCGGGAGATCGGCCGCGTTTTGTCGGCGATGCTCGCAGGGCTCTCTGGAACGCCTCTTGCCAGACCCGCACGGTGAGCAGCATTCAATCCCGCGTAGAAAATCCAACTTTCCCTCTGAAAAGTAGCGTCCGCTGGTGTTCGCACGCGTTCGCGACTGACCGGCAAATTGGGAATGAACGCGTTACTTCGTCCTTATTGTTTTTTCCCGACGGCGGCCTTGGCCATCTTTTGGTCGAACGGACCGGGTTGGCAGGCGAAGACAATACAGTCTGTGTCCGCCGTACACTTAGTTGAGTGTTTGAGGCCACCTGAAATAGTCTGAAAGCCACCGGCCACTTGAGGCTTCCCATTACCCGCCTCGTCGGTCGAGCCGAAGGTTCCCGCCACCACGACCCCGATGATGTCCTGGGTATGCGTGTGCATTGGACTTTCGGTTCCCTTCGGAAACTTGACGAACATGCAGTTCATGGCGCCCTTCTTGTAGGCCACGACTTGCTGTACCCCGGGCGAGTTTGGCACGTCCTGCCACTTGAGGTCGGCCAAATTCCACTGGACGAGTTCCTTCTTCGCTGCTCCCTTCGCAGCAATGGCACTGCTTGCAAATCCAATTCCAACTGCCGTGAGCGAAGCGACGACTACAGAACGCAATGAGATTTTCATGGTTCCCCTCTCGTTTTCAGCGGGCGCATTCTTCGCCCCGCCCTTGTCGATTGCAACAGACTTTTGAATCGAGAGGCGGAACCTGTTCGTGCCAGAGCTATTAATAAAAGTATGCACGAGATGGGACTTGAACCCATACCGCCCTTCTAGGATCAGCGGATTTTAAGTCCGTTCCCCCTTTTCGCAGGTTTCCGAGGGGAATTTCGAAAAATCCGTCTTCCCCTCTGAAAAGTGGCGTTCGCCGGTGTTCGCACGTGTTCGCTGCTGTCCGGCAAATTACGTACCTTTTACGTACCTTTTTTCGCCGCGGACCGCGACAGCCGCAAGCTGTTTCCGATCGAACCGCGGAACGCCGCATAAGCAGTTTGGATGGTTTCGCGCCGAGCTCAGCTCGGCGCCCGACCGCGAACGGCCCACGCGCGCGCAACGAGCGGGATGCTCCCATCACTGCACCTCGGCAGCAAATTGACGAGTCGCTCTCGCACTGCTCTCAGCTTCTCGGGCTCGAGGGACTTCGCATAGTTGGGGATCGAACCCTCGCCGCTAACGAGCGGCTCCCAAAAATCGTCAAAGTCGCGAAAGACGGTCGGCACCTCGAACGCGCTCGCGTGAATCGATTCGATTCCTGATCGTTCGAACACAGCGGTGAGCGAGCGTTCATTTGTAATCGTGAACTTCTTCGCTTGATCCCGCTCGACTGCGCGCGCGTCGATGGCGATTGCGGCGTCCCAGAATCTCCTCATCATCTGCATCCCGTCACCGAAGTCCCAGACGTAAGCCGCGATGAGCCCGCCCGTCCGAATGACGCGTACCATCTCCGTCATCGCGCGATCCGGATGAGTAAGGAGGTTGAGCAACAGCCCCGAGACCACCGCGTCGAAGTCTCCATCGGGAAACGGCATCGAGTCGCACGATGCCCGGACGAGCTCCGCTCGCGCACCGAACGCTATTCGCGCCGCTGCGAGCCCGTCTTCCGAGCGGTCGCAGCCCACGACCCGTTTCGGCCTTTTCTTTTCTAGGATCGCTTGAAGGAGGGCGCCTGAGCCGCAACCCACGTCCAGCCACTCTCTGTCCTCGTCGACCCTGAGCCATGCGAGAAACTCGCGTGCAATCTTGCGACTCCAACGGCCGGAGCGAAGCTCATAGCTTTCGAGGCTGGTCCAGTTCGGCTTTGTTCCAGTCATGGTCTGCCAAATCGGGGTCCGCGTACCGCCACGGGCCGCCTACTACCATTCCCATCTGAAGGAGACAGCTGCGACGCTGGGGGCATTTTACGAGGAGCGGCGGCACATCGTTCAGGCCACCGGTTTTCTACTCAGACCCAACTCGACGATCGCGGTAGCACAATACAGCTCTGGCCCGATCGGCCGCCTGGTCTGGCAGGACATCCTCGGCCTGGTTCAGCTTTACAAGACGCAGTCGAAGTAGTCGCGCGACGCTCCGCACCTCGTAACCCTTCAGTGACAGCCAGTCGCGACAGTTTGCGAACCGTTTCGTCGAATGGTGGTCAGTTCACCGACATCCCGAGTAGCCCGCGGAAACTTTATGGCGCTCCGCGCGTAAGGGTAATTTTGTACGAAGACTTCGGAGATAAGGGAAAGGTTCCCCTTTGGGCTCGATTGTCCAGTGGGTGTCTCTCGTCGGGTACGGGCTATTGCTCTTTTGGGTTGCTCCCCGAGCGGAGAACCACGGCATGTTTCTTTGGGCGCGTTCCCGGCAGGGTCCGCCATCCACCGCGCTGCTGACCGCGAGTGTTCTCGTCACCTGGATCTTCGCCAAGAGCATCACCAATGCCGCCAACCTCGGTGAGAAGTACGGAATCCTTGGAGGCATCGCGTATGCGGGGTGGTATCTTTCCGTGCCCATTGCCGGACTGCTCATTTACCGCATCCGCCGGAGCGGTCACGAGGGCTTGATTCCCTTCCTAACGGCCCGCTTCGGACCGACGGCCGCATTTCTATTTTCCGCCGCGATCCTCATCCGCCTCTTCAATGAAGTGTGGAGCAACACCGCGGTAGTGGGCAGCTATTTCGGTGCTTCCGGCACCTTCTGGTACTACGCCGGAGTCGGCGCATTCACCTTGAGCGTGCTCATCTACACCTTTCGCGGAGGCCTCCGGGCATCGATCTTCACCGACCGGTTGCAGCTCTCGATGGCGGTGGTGCTCCTCACGCTGGTCTTGGGAATGGCTGTTCCGGCGCATGGTGTCGCGCAGCTCGCGTCGACCAGCCAATTCACGCTGGCGGGGGGCCTGGATCTGTTCTTCGTGGCGCTTCTCCAAACGACCAGCTACCCCTTCCACGATCCGGTGTTGACCGACCGGGCCTTCGTGACGCCGCCTCGGAAAATGCTGGTCGCATATACGCTCGCCGGACTGATGGGCGGTGGATTCATCGTGCTCTACAGCTTCCTCGGGGTGCACGCGCGCCTGAGTGGCCTCCATGGCCCAGGTGACGCGCCGGTTCGAGTAGCCGCCGCGCTTGGAGGTAGCGCACTCGTAGTCATTTCTCTGCTGATGATGAATTCCGCGGGGGCCTGCCTCGATTCCTGCTTCTCCGCCATCGCGCGCCACGTCTCGGTTGATTTGGCGGGTGAAGGAGGGGCTCACCCGAGCGGCTTCAGAGGATTGCTCGCTCCTCTGCGAAAGCTCGCGGCCCAGGATCACGGCCTCTCGCTCGGCCGGTGGACGATGATTGCGTTCGCGGTGCTGGGGAACGTACCGCTCTTTTGGAACGCAAACATTCTGAAGGCGACGACGATCAGCGGAACCATGGTGCTTGGACTGGCGCCCCCTTTCCTGCTCTGGCGTTGGCATCGCCCCGCACCGGCAGCGTTCTATGGCTCGTTCCTCTGCGGCCTCCTCGTGGGCATTCTCGGTGTGCTCGGTTTCTGGCCCCGGACATTGTCTATTGGACACGGAGGCAATGCGGCATTGCTTGGGCAAAACGCTTACGGGCTCCTTGCCTGCAGTGCGGTCTACGGCCTCGGCGTACTGTGGGAGATTGCGCGGGCGCGAAACGTCTTGCCGGCGCCGCAATACTTCGAGGCTGCAGTGGAACGAGCGGAGGGTGTGTGAGCGAAGTGGTCAGGGCCGTCGAACGCGAACCAACCCAAGTGTCCCCGGCACTGACCGGTCCGAGAGTGAATTTCCGGTGGCTCGACACTCTCTGGGTCCAGGTGACCGGCACGCTGTGCAACATTGCTTGCCGCCACTGCTTCATCACTTGCGGCCCCAAAGCGCACGATATTCCTCTGATGACGGTCGAACAGGTCGAGGACGCTCTCGAGCAGGGACGGGCTCTGGGAATGAGGCAAGTCTATTACACTGGCGGCGAGCCATTCCTGCACCCTGAAATCCGTCGGTTGGGAACCAGCGCCCTCGCCCTGGCGCCTCTCACCATCGTTACCAATGGCCTCCTACTCGACGATGAAACCGTGGAATGGATTGCCGAGACATTCCATCAATCCCGCTACTCGTTCGATCTACGCGTTTCCTTGGATGGCATGTCGCGCGAGCAGAATGATCCGGTACGTGGCCGGGGTACATTCGATAACATCGTCGCCGCAATTCAGCGTCTCTCGACGGCCGGGCTGTCGCCCGTGGTCACGGTGGTGGAGCACGAAGAGGGGCTGGCAGCCGTGGATGCTCGAACGCGATTCCTGGTTTTTCTGAGGGAGCTTGGAGTCCGGCAGCCGCGCGTGAAGTTTTTGCCGCTCCTGCGTATCGGCCGAGAAGGGCGGAGGACGCACGGATACAAAAACACGCGCCCGTTGAGCACCGAACAGCTCCAACCGGACGTAGAATCGACTCTTCTCTGCGCATCGGGTCGAATTGCCACCGCCCAGGGCCTCTACACTTGTCCCATTCTGATCAAATACCCCTCCGCCCGGCTGGGCGATTCGCTTGCCGAGGGAGCTCACGACATTCGGCTGAAATGGGACGCCTGCCAAACCTGCGTGCTGGAAGGGCTGCGCTGCAACACCTAAACCAAACATGCGGGCGGCTTTCTTCGGCGGCATCTACAATAACTACCTTGCCCTTCGGGCCGCGCTGCAGGACGCACGTCGCCGCGGAGCGGAGGCAATTTACTGCTTGGGAGATATCGGCGGCTTTGGCCCATTCCCCGATCGTTCGATTGAAATCCTCAGGTCCGAAAACACTCCCGTGGTTCATGGCAACTATGACGATTCGGTGGGAAACGGCCGCCCTGACTGCGGTTGTGGTTACACCGACCCCCGGGACAACCACTACGCACGCATCAGCTACGCCTATACGGTAGAGAGAACCTCAGCCGCGCACCGTCCGTGGCTCGCCGGACTGCCTCCGAGACGCGAAGTAAGTTGGGAGGCCAAGCGCTTCATCATGGTGCAACAGGTATTCCCTGGCAACGCGAGCTCCCTTCGGGGCGACGAGTGGTGCGGGCGAGACAATTGCCATCTACCTGAATACCGCTCCCGCTCGATACTAGACGAGCACTTGACTCGGTACCTAGGTACAGGATGCATAATCGTTTAGGAGAGAAGCCGAGATGGAACTCAGGACGGAAACGTCTTGCTACCCGAAACTCAGCGGACGTCCACGACTTTGAGCTGCCCGATCAGCGGTGTGATCTCCGCGCTGGACTCCTCGCCGAGGGCGAAGTGCGTGGCGTCAGCGACAGTCTGCTGGAACGTCGGGTCGAGCTGCGTCCACTCGCCGACGTAGGCCTCCACCCATTCATGCCAATAGAGCGCCGGCACTCCATCGTTGAACATGTACACGACGCCATCGACTCTTTTCGCCGGAATGCCGGCCGCCCGAAGCAGTGCCACCGAGAGCAGCGAATGCTCCGTGCAGTCGCCCTTCATCTGGCGGAGCACATCGGTCGCGCGATCGGCCGAGGCGCCGTAATCCTTCTTCATGTGGGAGCCGACCCAGGAGACGATCTTCTTTGCGGCCTGGTACGCATCCGCCTCACCGGCGACAAGCCTCTTCGCCTGCCGTTGAATTTCGGGGCTGTCGCTCTCGACGATGATTGAGCTCTTGAGGTACTCGCCACCATTGGGATCGGCAACCGGAAACGGCACCGGGTTTCCATATCGCGGAGGTGCCGCCGAGATCGCCACGTCTACTTCGCTGTCAGAAACATTCTTGAACCTCTGGCGATATGAGTCGCGCCGGAACTTCTCGGGCAGGCCGGTCACTCGCAGCGTGACCGAGCCAGGCACCGCGGCCGCGCTGGACGGCAGCGGCTTTGGCAGCACGATCCGGGTCAGCCCGAAGACCTCCACCTGGTCTAGGCGCTTGGCCACGCTCGGCGGCTCTGACACCATCTTCAGCGCGCCGCTGACGGTGAGCTCCACCATCTCGCCGTTGTCCGCAAGGTAGATGTCGGTCGGGACCTTCTCCTTGTCAGACACCGTCACCGCTTTGTGGAGGGTGACCTTCACGCCGCGAACGAGCCGCTGCTCGGCAGGCTCGACAGTAGTGCTCATCTTGTAGCTCTCGAGGTCTTGGCCATCGAGGATCACGCCCTGCACCGGCTTGTTCCGGAAGACCGACACCCGGGGCTGGTCGGCATCTTCGATCGTCTCCTTACTCGCCAGCAGGTTCAGCGTTTGCGATGGCTGGCCGGGGCGCTTGCGAACTACGCGCACCCCCTGCGGCGTTGCAGTCCCCTCGAGCCGCTGGTCGCCACCGTCGCCCTTGTCCTCGATCACGAAGCTGAGCAGTCTTCCACCGGGCTTCGCCTCATACACGCGTACCTCGCGGTGCGTTCGCTCGGAGACTTTGTTGGCGACGTTGGCCTTCAAAAAGAATTCGCTGACCGCACGCGCGCGGTCGGGAGAGCGGGGCTCGATTGAGATGTCGTTGAAGGCGTAACCCACCTTCTTGTTCATCAAGTAGAGGCCGAAGTACTCGCCCCCTTTCGGTCTGGGGGCCAAGAGCGCGTCCGAGAAATCCTGCTGCTGGGCGGAGACCGCCGGCTGCGCAAGCGAGGCGCAAAAACAAACAGCGACGACGACACGGATTGGTGAACTTCGTGAAGCCATAAGGCCTGCCAGACGGGCAACGGCTGGGTTTACGCTTATACCACTCGTCCAAGTATCCGCATCGGAGCCGTCCTCGCACAGTTGACCGCTAATACGCACGTACCTGATCCTGATCCAGCGCGCGGCGGCGCGGATAGATCTGCCCGAGCTTGGTGTCTTACGGATAGCGTGTCACGCTTAAGCAATTTCCAGCAGTGCGTCCGCCGCTATGTGAACCTAGGCGTCGCCCTCGGTGGACCAGCCGCAGCGATTGTCCTTGTGACTTGGAGAGCCGGCCACACTTCGCTTTCCCACTTCTTCTATTTCCCAGATGCGATCGCCGCCGCCTGCGTGAACTTCTGGTTGGCGGTACGCCTCGTCGACAGTTTGTGGGGCGGCTCCGCGTCGGTACCCAGAGTCGCTCGATGGTTTGGGGAACGAGCGGCGCGGGGATCGCCTCGCCTTGTCATCTGCGCGCGCCGCTGGACGGTGCACACCGCTTGGACCACTGTCGCAGCATATGTCTTGGCTCGCCCGCTACACGCGCCGCTCACCGCTGTGGACATCGCCGTGTTCGCAACAGGCCCGGCTTCGCTGGTCATAACATTCGAGCTCTCCGGTTGGTGGCTGGCGCACCGCCCTGCCCGCGTCCGGCGCGTCGCGCGAGTTGGTATGGCGTTGCCTCTGGGCGTCTTCGCCGCGGCTTGGCTCTTACGGGCGCAGTCGCAAGGGCTGTTGCGCCTCGACCCGCGGCCCGCCCTCTATGTTCTCGTTTCCGGCAGCGCCTGGAATGGGTTTCTCCCCGGGAAATGGACGCTGGACCTTCTGGAGTCCCTTGGGAACGGCGGAACATTCTTGGGACAGTTATTGCCGCTGCTCGGTGGCGCCACTCTCCTGTCGCTACTGTATGCCTGGTTGCCGTTGCCGCGCACCGTATCCAACCCCAGCCCGCCGGTGCTCATGTCGGCCGCAACCCTCGGAGAAGACCGTGTCTAAACTCCGCCACCTTTGTTCACTCTCCGTTTGCGCGGTGGTTGCGCTCGCGGCCGGGTGCAAGCAAAGCTCCGCCTCTTCGCCAAATACGGGTCCGGCCCTCGCCGCCTCGGGTGGCATGCCGGATTTCTCGAAGCCCCTGCCTGGCGCCGGGGCTTTTCCCGAGGCGCTGGTGAAAAAAATCAAAGCTGCCTGGGCAGCGCGAGACCGGAACTACAAGCCGCGCACCAGGCACCTGGAGCGGGACGGCTCACCGAAACACACCAATCGCCTCTTCCTGGAGTCGAGCCCCTATCTTCGCCAGCATGCCCATAACCCACTCAACTGGTACCCCTGGGGCGACGAGGCCTTCGAGACCGCCAAGAAGCTCCGTCGCCCGGTTCTGCTCTCGGTCGGCTACTCCACCTGCCACTGGTGCCACGTGATGGAAGAGGAGTCCTTCGACAACGAGGAGATTGCGCG
>WNEZ01004963.1_pt1 | contig 11632 bp, 10 predicted proteins | sample 5400521 | NCBI WGS metagenome assembly WNEZ01 (sample SAMN13153339, study PRJNA577476) | soil metagenome | isolation source: 120 cm saprolite under Douglas fir tree site 2 hole 1 replicate 1 | place: USA:California | collected 2015-04-18
CGGTTGCAGCCATTTCGTTATGTTCCGGCCTCTCCGTTTGCTAGCCACTTGGTCGCTCTCCACCTCCACTGTTTCCAGCAGGGCAGTCTGTGACTTTTACCTCCGAGCAGAACATGCGTCGTTACCTTCGCATGCATCGGATAGGCTAGCCGTCCGAACCAGGCAATTGACGGCGCGAGGACTTTCACCTCGCTAGACTCAGTCGCAAGTCCTGGCTTTGGTGAATGGGGTTGGAGTCGCTTCTACAGCGCGCTCATGTTGGACAAGAATTCGCCGTTCGCCTTGGTTTTACTCAGCTTGTCGATAAGCAACTCCATGGCTTCGACGGGAGACAGCGGATTGAGTACTTTGCGCAGGACCCAGATGCGCGACAGGTCCTCTTTCGGAATGAGCAGCTCTTCCTTACGAGTGCCTGAGCGCTGAATGTCGATGGCCGGGAAGACGCGCTTGTCGACCAGTTTGCGCTCCAGAATAATTTCACTGTTGCCCGTGCCTTTGAATTCTTCAAAGATCACGTCGTCCATACGTGACCCAGTATCGATCAGCGCCGTCGCGATGATGGTGAGCGAACCGCCTTCTTCGATGTTGCGGGCGGAGCCAAAGAACCGCTTCGGACGCTGCAAAGCATTCGAATCCACGCCGCCGGAGAGCACTTTGCCCGAGGGCGGAACAATCGTGTTGTAGGCGCGGGCCAAACGGGTGATCGAATCGAGCAGAATCACGACATCGCGCTTGTGCTCGACCAGGCGCTTCGCCTTCTCAATCACCATCTCGGCGACCTGCACGTGGCGTGCGGCGGGCTCATCGAAGGTCGAAGAAATTACTTCGCCCTTCACCGACCGCTGCATGTCTGTAACTTCTTCCGGACGCTCGTCGATCAGCAGCACCATGAGCACGACTTCGGGATGATTGGTCGTAATGGAGTTGGCGACGTTCTGCAGCAGCATGGTCTTGCCGGCGCGCGGCGGAGAAACGATTAAGCCGCGCTGTCCCTTACCGAGCGGCGTAAGCAAATCCATGACTCGGGCGCTGGCGTTCTCGCGCGTGGTCTCGAGCTTGATGCGCTCTTGGGGATATAGGGGCGTCAGATTGTCGAACAGAATCTTGTTACGGGCTTCGTCAGGCGACTCAAAGTTGACCGCCTCGATCTTGACCAGAGCGAAATATTTCTCTCCTTCATGCGGCGGCCGCACCTGACCACTGATGGTATCGCCGGTTTTCAGGTCAAACTTACGGATTTGCGAAGGCGAGACGTAAATATCGTCGGGGCCGGGCAGGTAGTTATAGTCCGGGGAACGCAGAAAGCCGTAGCCGTCAGGCAAAATTTCCAGCACACCCTCGGCAAAGATGTGGCCTTCTTTTTCGCTCTGCGCCTGCAGGATTTTGAAGATGAGGTCCTGCTTGCGCAGTCCGCTGGCACCGGGCAGATCCAAGGTCCTTGCGATCTTGGTCAGCTCGGTGATGTTTTTTTCTTTGAGTTCAGCGATGGTCATGATTCACCTAAACCCGTTCCACTTAAACGCAATCGCTAGCGGTCGCGGGAGATTTTCAAAAGGAGGGTCACACAGGGAGATAATTACACGGGGCAGGAAGGCGGGGCTGGTGTTAAGCAGCCCGCCGTTGTGCCTCAGCTACATTCTCTGGTTCCGACAAAATGTCTTGCCGCTCCGCGCCTGCAATCCGGTCCAAAACACCGTTCATGGTTTCCTGGATTCTGGTGCTGGGCCGGTGGAACTTCCGCGTGGCCTTGGAGGCAAGCTGACACAGCATATACCGATTCCGCAAAGTTTGCAAAGCATCGAACACACGATCAGAGCGCATATGCCTTATTTCTCCTTACTTATGATTGTGGGCCTTCACCTTTCCCCTTTTACCCAGGCAGCGACCAACCGAAGAATCGAGGCTAAGCCACTGATTCCAAGCAAGTTGTAAAGGAGTCAGCGTACTACTCACCTGAATAGATGCGTCATCGGACACCGAAGATGCTTGATTTTCTGGATTAGGCTCCGCAGGCGGAAGTGCTCAGAAAAGAGGCCCGCAGGCCACCGGATGTCCCTGGAACAGGTTAATGTAGACGGAAATTGGGTAGAGGTCAAGTTGTTTCTTTGGCACTGTTTCTTTGGCACTGAAAGCAAGCTGCATGTTGTTTCTTCGGCAACCCTTCTCGGGCTGGACGCGATTCTTTATAGGGTGCGATTTTAGGGTGCTTTACGCGCGACGGGAACCGTGTACTTCCGGTCGGCGTTTGCTGAGTTATGTCCCCATGCAGCCAACCAAAACGCGGTAACCAACCAGAGGCAACCAGCCTCGAATTAATACCTTCGCGCTATCAAAGTCTGCGACTGCATGCAGGATTGTGCAAGATCTGCGTTAGAGTGTAATTTCCTGTTAGACTGCTCAACGCATCTTTCCGCCGCGCACCTTTCTTAGGTGACCGGTCACTGCGATAGCCAGCCGAATTTCAATTCCAAGGAACCAGGTCATGGTAGATAAATCTCCATCTATTTCGTCAACAGTTGTCCGATCTGTAGAGGAACTCTTCGACGCGCTGTCTGCGCTGCCGCCTCTCGTCCACTGCCGTAAATGCGGCTCGAGACTGATGCAAATGAACGCCACATTTTTCTCATATGGCGGAAAGGTGTGGAACCTCCCGTTACCCGTTTGCACAAACTGCGAGCCAACACAATTCAGCCCCAAGCGCGCCGACCTGCCGACACCAGCAACAGCCTCTTCAGGCCTTAGCTCAATACGAGAAAAGGAATCTTATGATTCACTTCGATCACGCTCTTCCCGGAGTTCCTTGCTTCAATAAGACCCTTCCTGCCGGCACATGGGAACAGCTCTATAAGTGCGCAATCGTCGAACTCGACCATGCCCAATTGCCGGGGAGAATTCTTGATGCGCGCCACGCGATCCTGGATAGGGCAGAAGAAATCCTAACCCGCCCATCATGTGACGAACACAGCGCCCTCAATACCGCGTTCAGGACGTTGCGCGCGCTTGAGGAAGTGATCGCGAAAGAAAAATCAGCGGCATAAAGCGACTCACTCGACGATAACGTCCGCTGGGGGCGAAAGAAGCAGGTTATTTCGCCTTGCCGGGGTGAGTCTGAGCCCTGGATGCTAACTGCCGAGGGTTACGCCCAGTATGTCCGGTCCAAGCTCGATACTCAATCGCTTCGGCGATGTGCTTGGGCTCGATGATTGCTGTTTCTTCGATGTCGGCGACGGTGCTGCGGGCTACTTTGAGGATGTCGGTGGGCGCGGGCGCTTAGTCCTTGATCAGTGATGGCGTGTTCGAGAAAGCGCTCGCAGTGGTGGAGAGCTCGCAGAAAGTGCGGATGGGGCGGGAGGACATCTGCGCATTGCAGTAAATTTTCTCGCGCGCGTCCGAGTTCTTGGGCGCGGCTTCGGATGACGCGCTGGCGAATCTTCGCCCACCCTTCGGGTTCGGTACCAGAGCGCATTTCCTTGTAGTTCAGCGCCGGTGCGTCGATATGATATCGATCCGGTCCGGTCTTAATACCCGGGCAGTCGACTTCCACCAGGATCATGACTTGCGTCAATGACATCAACCGCGGCGCAGAGAGTCTTGTCGAGCATCACGAGAGGTGTACGCGGATGGAGATAATCCCTGCTCCCCACTGGCACCCCAAGGCCTGATCGCGGAGATTGTTCAATCTATACGGGAAAGGAGCATCCGCGATGTGACCTGCGTCACAATGTTGGCCAGAGACCTGCGAAAAACTCGGCCTGTGCACACCGCTGAGCACTGATTGATGCTGCGCCGTTCCTACGTATCTAATTGTCCAACAAATAGGGTTGTCGTTCCTTGCCGCTACGCATTACGATGAGCCAGTCAGCCGAGAGGCTCTCCGCTGATATGCGGCGAGCCTGGCGGTTCCTTCAATCATGGCGCAAGAATCTTCTCAGGTCTCACGATCAGCACGTCCACCCGGCAACCTCGAAAGGGAAGAATCCCAGCTATGGCGATTGTTGCTGCTGTTCATGGTTTTGCTGGCAGCAGGGTTCGCTGCACTTGCCTGGGAGCGACTTGAAAACCTGCCCTACCACTTGGGGGCGCTCGCTGTCGGCACGTTGGCGTTGTCGGTCTTGTTTGCGGTTTATGCGTACGGGCGGCGGCGTGAAGTTTCAGAACTGAAGACGCTCCTGCATGGATTGCAGGAGCACGTGGGCGCGGCGCCCTCTGAAGCGCAACTGGACCAGCTCAGCCAGATGATCCAGCGCTCGCAGCGCAGCTTCAAGGAACTGATTGACTCGTTCGAAGACGCGGCTTGCGCGGTTTCACTCGATGGGACTATACGCACCGTAAATAAGCGTGTAGCTGAGATGGTGGGACTTCCGTACACCGCGATCGTGGGACACGACGTCTATGAGTTCATTGAAGAGCCGACGCGGAGTGGAGTGGAGACCGGCCTCGGCCGTTTTCTGGAACGGAAACATTGGGCGGGCACGGTTCGTGTCGTTCTGAAAAATAACACCCGACCCCTTTACTTCGATTGCGTGCTCAACGGCATCCTCAAGGGCGATGAGGTGGTGGGCGTGAGTGTGCTGGGACGAGACGTCACTGAGCAACGCGAGAAGGAGCTGCGCTTCACCGAATTGTTCGAGACTCTGCAGGAGGGAGTGTATTTCAGCACACCCAACGGCAATCTTCTGGATGCCAACCCAGCTTTGGTTGGCCTGCTGGGATATGAGAAGAAGGAAGAATTGCTTTCGCTAGACGCGGGTGACCTGAATTTCGATCCTGGTCAGCAGCCGGTTCTGGGCCGTGCCTCCGGGGACCGCGGCGCCGTGCGCACGCGGGAGATTAAGCTCAAGCGCAAAGACGGTACTCCCGCGCTCTTTCTCGATTCCTCGCGTGCGGTGTGGGACGCCTCCGGCAACATGATCCGCTACCAGGGCACGCTGGTCGATATTACAGACAAGCGAAAGATGGAGCGGGAATTGCTTCAGCAGGAAGAATTCCGCCGGCGATTGCTGGAGAGCTTTCCTGATTTGATCCTGGTCATAGATCTCGCAGAGCGTTACACCTTTGTGAGCTCCCGCGTACGCGACCTGCTTGGCTACCAGCCCGAAGACTTGTTGCGGAAGAAGATCTCAGATCTCGAAGATCACTCCCCGGAACTGGCTTCGCTCTACCATGATGTCGCTTCGAGCAGGCAGATTTTCGCTTCCGCTGAGTACGGGGCACGCCATCGCGATGGAAGCTGGCGCACGATGCGGGCTTCGGCCAGCCAACTTTTCGACGCTGAGTCCAAACTGAGTGGCGTAATCATCTCGGTGCGCGATATCACAGTGGAAAAGAAGCTAGAAGAACAGATTGTGCAGAGCGAGCGCCTAGCCGCCATGGGCCAGATGATTGGTGGTGTGGCACACGAGTTGAACAATCCCCTGACCAGCATTCTGGGGGTAAGCGAATTGCTGCAGGATGCACAGACTAGCGACGCCGCGCGCAGGCAACTGGTGATGTTGCAGCAGCAAGCGCGGCGCGCGGCCGAAATTGTTCATAACCTCACCTATTTTTCGCGTCCGCCTGCCCCGGGAAAGACTCGCGTGAACCTGGCAGAGATCGTGGAGCGCACGCTGAACCTCCACGCCTATTCGCTGCGCAAAAACAACATCACCGTCGACTTTCTCCGCGAACCCACGGTGCCGTTGGTCGAAGGGGACCCGCATCAACTTATGCAGGTGTTTCTCAATCTGGTGTTGAATGCGGAGCAGGCAATCCGCGAGGCCCGGGATCGCGGAACCTTGCGAATACGCCTGGGCAGCAGCGGAGATTCGGTTTGGGCTAGCTTTCAGGATGATGGTCCCGGCATCGCGGGAGAAATTCTGCCTAACATTTTTGATCCCTTCTATACCACGAAGCGGCCGGGCCGCGGGACGGGGCTGGGGCTTAGTATTTGTAAGGCGGTGATGAAGGAACACAACGGCAGCGTGGAGGCTGCGAATGCTCCCGGAGGGGGGGCGGTGTTCACTGTAAGGTTACGCGCGGCGAACCGAGAGCATACTCAAGGGCATGGATAGCAGAGTCCCCATGGGGAAAGTAGCTGAAAAAAGGGCTCTGTATGCGTCGCTTGCGCTCGCCCTCCTACTTGCTCCCTTCTCGGGCGGACAACAAGTAGAGGCAGCTCCGATACCCGCACAGATCATCACTGCCAAGAAAGTATTCATTTCCAATGCCGGACAGTGTAGCACTGGCCGCTTTGAAACGTGCCGGTGACACCAATGGACCCTACAACCGGTTCTACGCGGCCATGAAGAGTTGGGGACGATATCAACTTGTGGCTTCTCCCGCGGATGCGGACTTGGTCTTTGAAATACGCTTCACCGCTCCAATTGCAGATTTTGGAAAAACCGCGATTTATGAACCCCAGTTGGGACTGTCCATCTTTGATACTAAGACACACTTCGTACTGTGGACGTTCACAGAGCCTGTGCAAGGTGCATTCCGAAAAGTAACTTGGGAGAAAAACGTGCACCAAGGGATGAAGAGTCTTCTCGCCGAGATCAAAAAGCTCGCAGGCACTCCACTCTCAGCCAGAGTGGACGGGCCCTCACCAGAGTCTGCGCGACAAACTTCTTAGCGCTCTACCGCCATTGCCACTGCGTTGCCACCGCCAAGACACAGCGCCGCGATGCCACGGCGTGCATTACGGCGGATCATTTCGTAGATTAGCGTGACCAGCACTCGGGCTCCACTAGCCCCGATTGGATGTCCGATGGCTACAGCTCCCCCGTTCACGTTCACTTTATTGAGGTCGAGACCGAGCTCGCGGATCACTCCCAGGGCTTGCACGGAAAATGCTTCGTTGAGTTCGTACAGATCAACATCCTGGTTCTTCCAGCCGGTTTTTTCCCAGATCTGGCGCACAGCGCCCACAGGCGCCATCATGACCCATTTCGGCTCGACGCCGCTGGTTGCCTGAGCTACGATCCGCACCATCGGTGCTCTGCCGAGTTCTTTGGCGCGTTTCGCGCTGGTGACCACGACCGCCGCCGCACCGTCGTTAACTCCTGGGGCATTACCGGCAGTAACTGTGCCATCTTTCTTGAACGCAGGCTTCAGTGAACACAAAACTTCAATGGTGGTGTCTTCGCGAGGCCCCTCATCTTTTTCAAACAGTACTGGCGCCTCGCCTTTTTTCGCAGGAATCTCTACTGGAACGATCTGTGACTTGAAACGGCATTCGCGGATCGCGGCCAGTGCTTTGCGATGGGAATTGAGCGCAAACTCATCCTGCTCTTCGCGCGTGATGCCGTATTTCTCGGCGACGTTTTCGCCGGTAATGCCCATGTGGTAGTTGTTGTAGATATCCCATAGGCCATCGTGAACCATCGAGTCGACGACTTGCGCGTTGCCGAGGCGATATCCCTTGCGGGCCTGGGGCAGCAGATAGGGAGCGTTGGTCATCGATTCCATGCCGCCGGCAACGACGATGGAACTGTTTCCGGTTTGCACCGCTTGCGCCGCGAGAGCGACTGCTTTCAGTCCGGAGCCGCAAACTTTGTTGATTGTCATGGCACCTACCGCGGGAGCCAATCCGCCGAAGATGGCGGCCTGCCGCGCTGGATTTTGTCCCAGGCCCGCGGACACGACGTTGCCCATAATGCACTCGTCCACCTGCGTGGCATCCAGTTCCGCACGCTTCACGGCCTCGCGCACCACGATCGCGCCCAACTGCGGAGCACTCAGATCGCTGAGGCTTCCCTGGAATTTTCCTACCGGAGTACGGCACCCGGAAATGATGACAACATCGTCAAAAGCGGCCATGGATCAAGCTCCCGCGAAGATTTCGCGTTCTCTATTATAGATGCGCCCGGTGACGGAAAGTTGAAGTTATGAAAGAGCGCGCGCTTGATTCAGGGTCAATTGGTATCGAGCAGAACGAGCGCGACTCCGCTGATCTGGAGTCTGCGCCAATTTCGTGTTGCACTGATAACGGCGACGACGGCCTGTCGAAGACGCACACGCATCGAGAATTTTGGCCTTCGCTCGTCGCTTCGTGACTTTGGTACCACGACTGACTGCGGGAGCGACTTCATTTTTCTCTTGACTTCATTTTTCAATGACTCTATACATCAACTAGTTGCAACAAAAGAGCGTTGCAAAATTTCCATGAACAATGGAAGGGAGAATAGAACCAATGGCAACGAAGAAGAAGGCGAAAAAGAAAAAGAAGCACTAAGGACGTTCGGTACGAAGTCAAATAGGGGGACGCAAATTGCGTCCCCTAAGTTTTTTTTGCGGCTTATATTCGCGGGGCGATGTCCTACCCAGGCTTTGCCGGATTGAATGGCAACAGCTCTGTTCTGGGGAGCGCCGGGAAAGAGTCGGACCGGCCGAAGCTAAACCTAGCTCGGCCGCTTTGCTCCGCCCAGCGCCAGATTTGGGATGCGCCTTTCTTTTGCCGGGCACAGATTGCGGTACGGACAGAAGCTGCAGTGATAATCAACCTTCGGACTGAACTCTCCATTGGCGATACCATGGGCTGCCGATTCAACCCGGGCACGGGCCTCGCTCAATTGAACTTCGCTTCGTGAGGTAATGACCGGGACGTTCTCCTCGAGGTTATGAAAGGCCAGGGAACTCACTCGGTATCCCCACTTCTCCCTAGCCGCGATTGCATAAATGGAGAGCTGCAGACTCTCATCGGCTTCTTCCTGGGGACGGGCCTTGCCGGTCTTGTAATCCACAATTGCCACACCACCCTCGGTGTCGGCATCGATTCGATCGATCCGGCCAGCGACCGTGGTCTCTCCGATCCGAATCTCGAACCATTCCTCGGTGTGAAGAACCTGGGGTGCAGCGCCAGATCGCGCGGCCGCGAAAAAATCTTGCAATTGCTCTACGCCCTGCTGCTCGTACAGTTCATGCTGGTAGTTGTCCTGAATTTCCTCGCTCGCCAGATCATCTCTGAATAGTTGCAGGAGTTCCTCGTCGCTCTTTGGCCGGCCGAGACGGACTGCGTCGTAATAGGTGCGCAGCACTCGGTGCATCGCCGCCCCGTACCGCATGGCAGCAGGGATTTGGCGTGACATTCTCCAGTCCCGCTCGAGCTTGAATTGCAAGGGGCATCTCTCGTAAGTGTCCACAGCGGACGCGCTCAGCCGGGTGTGCAGGTCAGTGACCGCCGCAATGTCCAGCCACTGCGCCGTTCGGGACGCAGACGGATACGCGGGAGAAGTTCCCGCGAAAATATCCATGGACGTCTGCGAGCCGCGAGCGGACCGCGAACTCAGCCAACCGCTCATGCTTGGGTCTTGCAGCAAGTTGCGCATCAGTCCGGCGGGAGTCTTCTCCTTGCCAGTTCCCTGTCTGGCATAAACGTGCAGCGAATCGCGGGCACGGGTCATGCCCACGTAGAAGAGCCGGCGTTCCTCTTCATCGTGGAGTGTTTTGTCATCCCCTTCTGCAGCGGAGTCGGGATCGCGCAATTCGTTAGGGAATTCGACCAGCGTCTCCCGGTACGCGTTCGGGAAAGAACCTTTATTCGCGCGCAAGATGAAGACATGGGAGAACTCCAGGCCCTTGGCTAAGTGCGCAGTCATCAAGCGGACGGCGTTGTCATCTTCATCCGATGCCATCGGAATCACGCCATTCGCCTCGCGAAAGAGGCTCAGGTAATCTAGGAACTCATTGAGTTCGCCGGTTTTGGTGATCGGTTTCTCCTCCCAAGTGCCGATGAACTGCAGAGCCGCCTCGAGGATGGCGGAACTCGTATCGAGCCCGAATTGCTTGGCGATGATTTCGACCGCCTTTCGACCTTTCACTCCTTGGCGACTGATTTCCTGCTGGGCCTGCCGTATAGCATCCCGCACCGCTGCACCGCCATCAACTCCGCTGAGCACCGAAGCCAGTGGGACCGATTGGCCTTCTTTGGAATCCTTTGCCACAGCCCGCATCGCCGCGCGAAGCTGCAGTGGGTCCACATTGAATTGCGGCAAAGCCACGATACGGAAGACACTGGCATCGTCTCCGATCGAGGCCACGGCCCCGACGCAGGCAAACAGATCACGCACCTCGCAAGTATCAGAAACATCCATGCTCTCGATGGAAAAGGGGAGATTGGCATCCGCAAGTTCACGGACCACGTCGTCGCGATGCATGTGCGAGCGATATAGAACGCCGAAGTCGCTCCACTTGCAACGCAGTTTTCCGCGCAACTCACGGATGACGCTGACCACGTCTGGACCCTCCGCCTCTTTGCGCGTAAACGCAATCACGTTTACCGGGACCGAGGGCAAGGCCTTACCATCTTTCTCCGCCTGTTCTTCGCGCACCGACTGTAGCGGTGCACGCCGGTAGGCGAGCGTTCCCTCTCGACCTCGGGCAAACGCTTGTGGATTCTCATTGATCACTCGAAAGGCACAACGTAGGATGGGCGAGGTCGAACGCCGATTGTTCTCTAACACAACCAGTCGGGCAGCGGGAAAGTGACGATGGAACAACTCAAACGCGGCGCTCGAGGCGCCTCGAAAACGGTAAATTGCCTGGTCCGGGTCCCCCACCGCAAAAAGATTCCCCTCTGTTCCCGTGAGGGCAGCGAGTATTTTCACCTGTGCGAAGTTGACGTCCTGGAATTCATCGACGAGGATAAAACGAAAGCGCGCCCGCTCGGCGTCGCGAAGGCCCTCGTCGCTGAGAAGCAATGATAGGGCGCGCGTGATCATGTGGCTGAAGGTCCCCAGATTTTCCTCCCGCAGCCAGTGTTCCAGGGTGGCAAAAACTCGCGCAATTTCCCGGCACCGGCCGAGGACCTCGGCATGGCTCAGTGGGTCCTTCGATTTCGCGACACGCGGGACAGGCAATTCGCCGCGCTCCAGCCGGTCTACGTACTGCGCGTATTTTTCCGGAGTTACAAGCTCGTCGTGGCAGCGGCTGACAAAGTTCAACAAATCGCTCAGAAACTGTCCGAGGTTTGCAGCGCGGACAAAATACTCGAGGTGAAGCTCGCGGATTCGCTTGCGCAAGTAAATCCACAGGTCCTGCTCATCGAGGACGCCAAACTTCTGGCCGACACGTTCTAGAAATTTGAAGCAGTAATCATGGAACGTGGCGGTGTGAATCTCATCGCCGTGCAACAGTGAACGTACCCGCTGGCGCATCTCGGTGGCGGCAGCGCGAGTGTAGGTCAGGGCAAGAATCTGATGCGGACGAGCATGGCCCTGTTCCACAAGATGCGCCGCGCGATTCGTCAGCACAGAGGTTTTTCCCGTCCCGGCGCCAGCCACCACCAGCATGGGACCGTACACGTGCTCGATGGCCTGTCGCTGGCGATCATCGGGAACAAAGGCAGTAGGACGGGAATAAGCCTTGGACACAGCCATTGCTTTGCCAGAATATCACCCGCGGGTAGCGGCGGTGAGAACGCGGTTTGACGGAGGAAAAAAGAGATTAACTCAGCTCGGAGGTGGCAATCGCCGTAGCGGCTATGGCGGCTGTTTCGGCGCGGAGAACTGTCTTGCCCAAGGACGCGGAGGTCCATCCCGCCTGATGGAAGCTCTCGAACTCGTCTATGGTCCATCCCCCTTCTGGGCCGACAGCGAGAACGATTTCCGCCTCCTGCGGCAGCGGTTCGAGGACGTCGCGCAAAAGAGTGTTCTCC
>WNEZ01017405.1_pt1 | contig 11630 bp, 12 predicted proteins | sample 5400521 | NCBI WGS metagenome assembly WNEZ01 (sample SAMN13153339, study PRJNA577476) | soil metagenome | isolation source: 120 cm saprolite under Douglas fir tree site 2 hole 1 replicate 1 | place: USA:California | collected 2015-04-18
CGACGCACCCGATAAGAAGGGCGAGCACATAAAGGTCGACGCCGATTACGTGCGCAAGATGCTGGCCGACATTGTGAAAGATCAGGACTTGTCCCGGTACATTCTGTAAGAGCCCGTTCCCACTTTGGAACTGAGCAGTGGCGGTGTGGTCGCGGGCGACTCGCCCGCGCTCACTTTCATGCTAGTTTGAGCCATGCTTCGCCGATACGATTATCGGGGACGATACCTGCCTCATATCCAAAAAGATAATAGATCGCTTTTTATCACTTTTGCTACGCATCATCGCTGGCATCTGCCAAGCCTTGCCGAGACTTGGCTGTGGAAGCTTGCGTTCATGCGCACAACAGGAAATGCATTCTACGGGTGGCCGTTATCATGCCGGACCATGTTCGCCTGATTCTTTCACCACTGGCGGATGAAGAAGGTTCCTTTTCCATCCCCCAAATCATGCACGCCATCAAGAGCGAGTCTGCTCATCGGATAAACAAAGCTCTCGAGCGGCAGGGCAAGGTTTGGCAAGATGAATCGTTCGATCACGTGCTTCGTGGCGACGAGAGCCTCGCTACCAAGATGGCATACGTGTTGGAGAATCCAGTTAGGGCTGGGTTGGTGAAAACCGCTGCTGACTATCGGTGGATGTGGCGACAGCCCGAACCCATACTCCAGACTGCCTAGCTGCGCGGGCGAGTCGCCCGCGCCCACACAACCTGCCTCGGAAACACGGCCCAACGTTCTGCTATGCTTTCCCGACGCGAACATGAAAGCCATCGACCGCAAGCGCCTCAATACGCTCATGCAGCGGGAACAACAGCGCTTCGTGAGCGAGCGTCCCAAATCAAAGGCCTTGTTCGAACGCGCAGGCAAATCCCTGCTGGGCGGCGTGCCCATGAACTGGATGATCAAATGGGCGGGCGCCTTCCCGCCATTCGTCCGCGAAGCCCAGGGCGCACAGTTCTACGACGTAGACGGGCTTCGTTACATCGACTTCTGCCTGGGCGACACTGGCGCCATGACCGGGCATTCTCCTTTCGCGACAGTGAAGGCGGTTGAGGAACAATGCAAGCGCGGAATCACGTTGATGCTGCCTTCCGAAGACGCGATTTTTGTCGCGGAAGAACTACATCAGCGCTTCGGTTTACCCTTCTGGCAGTTCGCGCTCACCGCGACTGACGCCAACCGTTTTGCCATACGCCTGGCACGGCAGATTACGCAGCGCCCCAAGATTCTCGTTTTCAACTGGTGTTATCACGGCACGGTGGACGAAAGTTTTATCGCGCTGAAAGACGGCGTCGCGCAAGCCCGGCGTGGCAACATCGGTCCGCCCGTTGATCCAACCGTCACCACCAAGGTGGTCGAGTTCAACGATGTCGCGGCCCTGGAGCAAGCATTGGCTCCCGGCGACGTAGCCTGCGTGCTGGCCGAGCCGGTCATGACCAACGTGGGCATTGTTCATCCCGACCCCGGCTACCACAAAGCTCTACGGGAGTTGACCGAGAAATTCGGCGCGCTGCTCATCATCGACGAAACTCACACCATTTGTGCCGGGCCTGGCGGGTGCACGCGGGCGGAAAATCTCGACCCCGATTTTTTCATTTTTGGCAAAGCAATCGCCGGCGGAGTTCCGGGCGCGGCCTACGGTTTCACGGAAGCGGTGGCCGGTTCCATCGCAAAGAGCCAGAGTCTTGAAGACTGCGACACCGGCGGCATTGGCGGAACCCTCGCGGGGAACGCGCTTTCGCTCGCCGCCATGCGGGCCACGCTGACCAAGGTGCTCACCAAAGATGCTTTCGCGCGAATGATCCCCGCGGCAGAACGCTGGGCTGCCGGAGTCGAAAAAGCAATCGCCGATTTTGGCGTGCCCTGGCACGTCACCCGCCTGGGATGCCGCGCCGAATATCAGTTCTCTCCCAAGCCGCCCAGAAATGGCGCCGAAGCACACGATGCCATGGATTTCGAACTGGAACGCTTCATGCATCTCCACGCCATGAACCGCGGCATCCTGCTGACTCCGTTTCACAACATGGCGTTGATGTCGCCGCAGACCGATCCATCCGATGTTGACCAGCACACCCGCGTTTTTCGTGAGGCCTTGAAGGAATTAGTGGGATAGTTCCCTTCTGTTACCCTTACTAGTTTCCGCCGAAACTATGCATCGATCAGACTGGAACTTCCTAATGTGCATGCTGGCCTGCGCCGTGCTAGCGGCCTGCGGCACTCCCGGCGCGCCTATGCCGCCTGAGTTGGAGTTAGCCAAGCCTGTCACTGATCTGCGCGCAGCCCGCAAAGGAGACAAGGTTTATCTTGCCTGGACGGTGCCGGCCCAAACCACCGACCACCAGACCGTGCGTCATCCCGGTCTGACGCGCGTCTGCCGCAGCCTCAATCTCGAAATCGGCGACTGCAAAATACCGGCAGCGGAAATTCCCCCGGATCAGTTTCCGGTGCCCCCTTTCGATTCGAAGAAAGGCGCTCCAGCCCCAAAAATTCAGGCCCGCTATACCGATATTCTTCCCCAGGATTTGCAGACACAAAATCCCGCGGCAGAGATCACGTATGCGGTTTCGGCGCTCAACCAAAGCGGACGAAGCGCCGGGCTTTCCAACCTGGTGCAGGTTCCAGCCGCCCCGACGCTGTCGCCGCCGGAGCACTTCAGCCCGGAAGTCAGAAGCGAGGGAGTGTTGCTTTCCTGGGCCTGTCCTCCTGCCACGGACGCGGCAGATCCGCGCATCGGACACAGATTGCGCATTTATCGCCGTGAGCAAGTAAAGCAAACCCTTGCCAGGATCGGCGATGTGAACTTCGCGGACTGTTCGCAATCTCAGTTTCTCGACCAGACTTTCGAGTGGGAGAAACACTACGACTACTTCGCCGCTGTAGTCACGGTTGTTTCCCTTTCAGGCAAGCCGGAGGTTGAAGTTGAAGGCAATGACACTCCGATCATCCAGATCTTTGCCCAGGATACTTTTCCACCGGCGGTGCCCGGCGGTGTGCAGGCAGTTTTCTCCGGCGTAGGTCAGGCACCATTCATAGACTTGGTTTGGTCTCCTGACACCGAAGCCGACCTGGCCGGATACAACGTCTTCCGCCACGAAGAAGGCAGCCAACCTGCGAAACTGAACGCCGAACTAGTGAGGACCCCCGCCTACCGCGATGCAAGCGTGCAGTCAGGCAAGAAGTATTTCTATTCGGTCTCTGCGGTTGATGAACGCAACAACGAGAGTGCGCGATCGGAGGAGACCAGCGAGCAGGTACCATAGAAAGCTGTCAGCGTTCAGCATTCAGCATTCAGCATTCAGCCAAGACCGGACGGACCAGCCTTGCCGCAAAGGACCTGACAACGGACGGCTGAATGCTGAGTGCTGAATGCTGAGTGCTGAATGCTTATTTTTCGAGGCTCCTATGAAATATTGCCGTTTCCACCTGACCGACCGTGCCCACTACGGCCTGGTCGAATCCGTCGCGGGCGTGGAACAGATTACCCGTCTGCTGCTCAGCCCGCCGGAAGATGCCAGCGAAGGACTGGAAGACCTGCCCACCAAACGGATGGATCATCTCGCCCTGGCGGAGGCCGCGCTGCTCGCGCCAGTCCGCCCCTCGAAAATCGTTTGTGTCGGACGCAACTACCGCGATCACGCTGCCGAACTGGGCAACGAAGTTCCCACCGAACCGCTGATTTTTTTCAAACCGCCCTCTTCCTTGCTCGCGCCGGGCGGCCAGGTCCGTCGACCCCGCGCCTCCGGGCGAGTGGACTATGAAGGCGAACTCGGGGTGGTGATCGCCAAAAAGTGTTACCAGCTGGGCCCCGATGAGGATGTTCGTCCCTACGTCCTCGGCTACACCTGCGTGAATGACGTAACTGCGCGCGATCTGCAAAGTAAAGACGGCCAATGGACTCGCGCCAAGGGTTTCGATTCTTTCTGTCCCGTAGGTCCACTGGTCACGGATGAAATCGACCCTTGGGCGGGGGTTGGCGTGGAAACCAGAGTCAACGGAACGGTCCGCCAGCAAGGCAACACCAGGGATTTTATCTTTCCCCTTGACGCCATTATTCGCTATATCTCGCAAGTCATGACCCTCGTTCCCGGCGACCTGATTCCCACCGGTACGCCCAAAGGCGTCGGCCCGGTGCTCGCCGGAGAGGTGATGGAAGTAGCCGTGGAAGGCGTGGGAACCCTGAGGAATCCAGTGTCTTAATGTAGGCGCGAGCGTCCACGCTCGTGCAGGACCACCATCCTGGCATCAGGAAAACCCAGAATGCAGAAACCGGGGACGCATGAGCGGGCCTGCCCTGAGCGACGTCGAAGGGACGCTCGCGCCCACATCGAGACTTCCCCGATTCTCCCTCAGGCCTTATTCTGTTGATGGAAGCGTCCTGCGCCACGGCCGCTTCCGAAGCGCTTAAATCATGATTCCAATTCGTCTCTATATCCTGATTCTGGCCGCCGCCGCTGTTTTGACTCTGGCCTACTTTCTGCTGCGTCGCAAACCGAAGACCGCGGATGACCTGGAGCGGGAGCGGAGGGAATGGCTGGACCGCATCGGCCGCATCACCGACGGCACCGTGATTGACGTTCAGGAAATGCCCGGCGTCGGAGATCGGCCCGCCACATTTCTGATCTACCATTACGACGTCGCCGGCGTCTCTTACGAAGCCTCGCAGGACGTTACCTACCTACGCCAGCTCATCAACCTCCATTCCTGCCGTCTCGGACTGCCCACCTCGGTGCGTTTCGATCCGCAAAACCCGGGAAATTCCATTGTGCTTTCCGAGCGCTGGATGGGGCTAAGACAGTAGAGCAGGCATCAGTCGTCGGTCGTCAGGTCATCAGCAGCCGCAGCCTAATTGCTTTTGACTTCGTGGCGCGGGGAAACTAATATCGGCGCTCGGGAGCCCAACTACCTTGATCGGCCGCACTATCTCTCACTACCGTGTTCTGGAAAAGCTCGGCGGCGGGGGCATGGGTGTGGTGTACAAGGCGCAAGACACCAAGCTGGGCCGGTTTGTGGCGCTGAAGTTCCTCCCTGAAGGTTTCGCCCGCGATCCGCAAGCGATTGAGCGGTTTCAGCGGGAAGCTCGAGCGGCCTCCGCCCTGAACCACCCGCACATCTGCACCATCTACGAGATCGATACCCACGACGGCGTTCCTTTCATCGCAATGGAGCTGCTGGAAGGAGAAACGCTCAAACACCGGGTCGAGGGGCGTCCCTTCAAGGTCGATCAGTTGCTGGACATCGCAATCCAGATCACAGACGGGCTGGACGCAGCGCATTCCACCGGGATCGTACATCGCGATATCAAGCCGGCAAACATCTTCATCACACAGCGTGGGCAGGCAAAGATCCTCGATTTCGGCCTGGCCAAACTCACTCCCCAAAGTCGCCATCCCGATGAGGCCACCGCGGCCACGGCAGCGCCTTCCGACTATCAGCTCACAAACCCCGGCACTGCCATGGGAACCGTGGCCTACATGTCACCGGAACAGGCCCGAGGCGAGACCTTGGATCACCGCACCGACCTGTTCTCGTTTGGAGTGGTGCTGTACGAGATGGCGACTGGCCGGCAGCCTTTTTCCGGAACAACATCGGCGGTAGTTTTTGAAGCAATCCTGAACAAAGTACCAGCGTCACCTGTCCAGTTGAACCCGGGGTTGCCGATGCAACTGGAGTTCATACTCAACAAGACTTTGGAGAAGGACCGCGAGTTGCGGTGCCAGACCGCCGCCGAGCTTCGGGCTGATCTGAAACGGCTGAAACGCGACACGGATTCTTCCCGCGCAGGAATCAGTGCTGCCTCTCAGCCGGCCGTCGCGGTTGAACGTCATGAGGCTGCGCCACCACAGCGGCGAAGGAATAGATTGACCGCGGTTTTGGTTGGCCTTGCTCTCCTGCTGGGAGCGGGAGCCGGGTTACTCGCCGGAAAACCGTTTTGGCGGGCTGCCCTGCCCAACCCGCGATATCACGAGATTACATTCCGGCGGGGCGACATCCGCTCGGCGCGATTTGCTTCGGACGGGCAGACCATCCTGTACAGCGCCGCGTGGCAAGGCAATCCGGTCGAAATCTTCAGCGCGCGTCCCGGTGCTGCCGAATCGCGCTCACTTGGACTGGAGCACACCCAGTTGCTGTCAGTTTCCCCCACGGGCGAAATGGCCGTCTCCCTCAACAGCCATCGTACGGGTACCTGGGTCAATGTAGGGACGCTGGCTAGCGCCCCACTGGCAGGCGGTGCACCCCGGGAAGTTCTGGAGAACGTGCAGTGGGCGGATTGGTCGCCCGATGGAAGCACGCTAGCCGTGGTACGCGATGTCGGTGGGCGGAACCGGCTGGAATATCCGGTCGGCAAAGTGCTTTACGAGACCGGAGGCTGGATTAGTCACCCAAGGATTTCACCCAAAGGCGACATGGTAGCCTTTCTCGACCATCCACTCCCGGGGGATGACAGCGGCTCGGTTGCCACGGTTGACCTCTCAGCGAACAAAAAGAAACTCTCCGGCGACTGGTACGCAAGGATGCCGGGAACGCTCATGCTTTTCGACATCTTCCACGATGGCCGCATTCTCATGGGGCGGGCCAGCTGGCGACGGGAACTAATGGGCACGTCGGCCGACGGTGGCAAGGAGCGTGACCTCTCCTGGCTCGATTATTCCTACCCAGCCGATCTCTCCAACGACGGCAAAACGGTGCTGTTTGACGAGGAGGGCGTGGGTGGCGGAGCGCGGTACGGCAAGACGCAGGAGCTGACCTATTCCGTCTACATTCGCAGCACCGATGGTTCCGCCGCGGTACGACTGGGCGAGGGATCTGCGGAGGCGCTGTCACCCGACCAGAAATGGGTAATCGCACAGATTCCAGGTTCACCGGCGCAATTCCGTCTGCTGCCGACCAAAGCCGGGGAAGCCCAGTCTCTGACCAATGATTCCATCAATCACAACAGTGCGCGCTGGATGCCGGACGGCAAGAAGTTTGTGTTTTCAGGAAATGAGCCGGGGCGCGGCGGGCGACTGTATGTGCAGGATGTCGCCGGCGGCCAACCGCTGCCGATCGCGCCTGAAGGAGTGAACGGAACCGCTTTCGCAGTTTCACCCGACGGCCAGATGGTGGCGGCGATAGGGCCTGATCTAAAAGGATATCTCTACCCCACTTCAGGAAATGCGGAGCCTCGGCTGATTCCGGGACTCGAGTCTGGCGATTTGCCGACGAACTGGAGTCAAGATGGCCATGGTCTCTTTGTTTACCAAACGGGAGAAGTTCCCGCCAAAGTCTACCGCGTGGATTTGACGGACGGAAAGAGAACTCTCTGGAAGCAGCTCGTGCCCGGGGATCCCGCCGGCGTTGCGACCATCGGTCCAATTCTCGTCACTCCCGACGGCAAGACGTTCGTGTACGGCTTCCACCGAACTCTGGCCGATTTGTACCTGGTGGAAGGGCTCAACTGAGGTCGCAGCTCTGAGCGTCTTGAAAAGCCCGGTGCGGCAGCCGGGACTTCCTGATCGTTGCAGTTCGCCCTATGTGGAAGAGCGGTCCTTTCAGGGCCGCGTTGCAATTGAAACGAGGAGGGGCTTTAGCCCTGGTGGTCGTCTTTGCGGGTGCAGCAATTTGCACGAGGGCTAAAACCCAATCTCAAAAGCCGTCTGGCGAGGCGCTGAATCTCCGCTCTTCCACGTTAGTGTCTGCGGCTTCATCGACCTGCATCTTATCCATCGCGTCCGCCCGGCGTCTGCGTCGGAACGCATGGTTAACCATTTTGGACGGACTCTCCACTTATCGGGCTACGTATCGCGTTACGGGGCGATCCGATCGCTGAGAGTGTCATTGTGATATGTCGAATGTTCACGCAAACCGAGCCATCCGCCGCCCGGTTTGAGCGTGTCGGCAACGCTGCTCTTTTCGCCGCTGGCAAAGTCCTGCCAGGAGCTGTAGCGGACGACCGTGAGGAACTGCCAGGGCCCGCCTTCCAGATGTTGCATCAGCACGTTCCCGGACGCTGTGTCCCCCGGAGCGCTCTGGCTGAGTGACTTTTCCAGCTGGTCGCGGTGTCCAGGAGCTGCGCGATAGACGGAGACCACATACACCGAGCCAGCGGTTTTTGCCGCTGAGCCCTCGTCGATTCCCAGGGCCTTGCTGAACTCGGCCCATGACGGCCCGTTGACAAAAGTATCCGTGTGCCAGGCATACAGGTCACGCACGGCAGCGGAAACCGCAGTGCCAGCGGCTTCCACGGTGGCCTTGGTTCCCATATGTTGGATGACCGCGTAGTCCCAGTCTTCCCCATCCTGGTGGCGCAGCACGATGTGATGCGCGGACATAGGCACACTGGGATCGGCTGTCTTGAGATAGTCACCAAGCTCGGCGCCCTTGCCGAGTGCGGCCTTGGCGAAGTGGACATGGTAAACGTCGGTACGGGCCAGAGGTGCGTTCTGAGCCGCAGCGATGGAACCGAACGCGAGTAAAGCGAGCAGCAGCGCGCAAGTGCTTTTCACGATTTCCTCCAAGTTTTTGGGTTGGGCTTGCTTACCCGAGTGAGGACCGGTGGGACGGGCGCAGTATAACAGGCATTGAACGTTCTGTTGAAAGCCTCGGCGCACGGCAGAGATTTCTTTGTTTTGTGGGCGTTCTGGCCCCGGTCGGGCAGGGTCTTCCGTGAAGCTTTTATTGATCTTCGGTGACGTTCTCAAGAGAGTTGGGGGTTGCTAATGTTCAGGCTGAGCCGGAAACAGAAAGGCCGGCCTGAATCCCATATGGCAAACACCTCGAAACCCTCATCCAAACTGAAGATTCTTTATGGTGAAGGCGACTCTGAAGTCCTGGCAGCACAAGCGGTTACGATTCAACAAGCGGGATATCATGTGACCCCGGCGGAAGGCCGCCAGCAAGTGCAGGATGCCCTGCGCCAGGAGACCTTCGACCTTGTGATCCTGGGGCCCACTTTGACCAAGAACGACCGGCACCATTTGCCCTATATGGTCAAGAAGGCGCATCAGGAAACCCGAGTGCTGGTCACACACACCGACGGCGAGGGGCATCACGCGGTAGACGCAACCCTGGAAACCGGGCGCAGCATGAATGCTCTGCTGGAAAAGATCGCTTCCATGTACCCGCAGCAGGCCACGGCGAAGGCCGCAGGCAAGTAGCACCTCGGCACGTGTGGTCGCGGGCGACTCGCCCGCGATGTCATTTCAAGAAGACTTTTCGGCGAGGCGGCCAGCAGGCCGCCTTTTTGTTTCCGGGTTCGCGGGCTGAATATAGTTGGTTATACGAATTCGAATAGTAAACAGGTGGGACGAAGCGCCAAACTGAGACGGCACAGACTTACAAACCGGCCATTTTTTCTTTCAAAGTGGAACTCCCACGTATCCTCAGCATTGACCATGTAGGGACGGTCTCGGACCTGTCCAAGCCGAGCGAAGCTCGGCTGTCGCAGCATCGCGACAGGCAAGAATCAGACAGGTTACCATGGGCCACAAGTGGGTCTTGAGAGCTCGCACGACCATGCGCCGTGACAAACTCCCGCGGTTTCGAGCGCAAAAGTGGAATTCCATCGTTAAAATGATAAGCATGGCCCAATTCCGGATCGACCAGCTATGAACACTCCCCTGCCAAGCGACAAGACGCGAGAAAAGAAGATCTACGTATGCCAGAGCGGGCTGCCGCTCTCATTTCAGCTGGAATGGCCGTTTCACAAGTCCACCTCAGGGGCGGATTTCTGGGTCCTGCATGCTGACATCGCTCTAGAAAACTCCCAAGCACTGCACGCGCCAGTGTCGGTGAACTTGTCCGCGACTGTGTACGAAGTGATGCCGTCGCTTGAGCCGAAAGATATCGAGGCGCCGGTGATCAACGCTTTGCGGAAGGAAGTTGATAAAAAGCAAATCGAATTCCTGAAGTCAGGCAAAAGAGTCCCCGTGCAGTTCTCCAGCCGCTATTACGACTTCAAACGCAGCAAGTGGGTGTTTGGAAAAGCGACCGACGAAGCGATTGCTCTGCTGATCGCACGGAAAGTTTATTGGCAAACCAAGGTAGCTGGCGGCCCAGTCTGGGTGGGCGATCCGATCGAAGCGCTCTCCGTGGAAACCTCCGCTGAACACGTGTTGGAGGTGGCCCAGAAACTGAGAAGCCAGGAGTTGATGACGCTGGAAGGTGAATGGGCTTCCGCGAATGCGTCCCTGATGGCTCAGGCGGAAAAATTTGAAGCCGACATGCGCGCGGCCGCCGCCGAGCTGGAACAGAAGCACGCTTTTGAAAGGGGCTAAGGGGACCTCAGACTTGGGCGGGGTGATAGCTGCGGGTCGATTGGGTGGAGCAGGCCTTCAGGCCTGTAAATTTGGCCGCCACAATCGAGGGCTTTAGCCTCTGGGTTCCTTTACACGAACTCCCGAAGCGCCACGACATCGTTCCAAGTCGGACTACTGTTGCTTACTGACCGTCCCATCAATCTGCACTCCGGTATCGTTCTGCACCACGTAGGCGTTGCTGCCGGAGACCAGATAGAACACTAGGTTGTTGGAGAGAGTGTTGATCGAGCCTGTGGCTCGCCCATTGCTCGAAACGGAGTAGCTCCCCGAAATGATAATCGGGACGGTGATCACTCCATTGGCGTTGGTAAATTCGTTCAGCACCAGTTTTCCGGAACCATCCCACTGCAGCGTGCCAACGCGGTCTTTTGCTCCTCCGGCGTCGAATCCGTTCATGACCAGCGCGTACTGGCCGTTGATAGTCGACTTTGAAAACGTTGCCGTCTGCTGCAGATCAAGAGTGCCTTCCTGAACCGTACTGGGATCATCGACCACGAAGAAGCCGCGGGAAGGGCTGATCATCCAGACCACCAGATTGCTGTTCGCGGTGGTGCTGAGCGTGATCGACGCGCGGCCGCTGGCCGCCTGGGTGTAAGTTCCGGTGAAAGTCACGTTGACGGCGGAGCTTCCATCCTGCACGGTGTCGCGCGCGCCGCCGGTGATGGTGCCACTGCTCGCGGTGAATCGGCCGGCGCTATTTATGCTGCTTAGAAAATTGATGGTATCGCCTTCGCTGCCGAACACGTAACTGCCGGAAAGCGCGGGCGTGCCAGTCTGTTTCTCAGCCCGCCCCGATCCAACGACTCCCACGTCGTCCGACAGGAAACGTATGTTGTTCGCATCCACGATGTAGTAGAAGAAGCTGGAGGTCGCAGGCGAGCTGTCGACAAGAGTTCCACTGCCGCGCCCCGTCAGCGTGTCCGGAGCGTTGAAGGAGCCTCCGGTGAACGTAGGAGCCAGTGCTGGTGGTGGTAAGAACGGTGCCGCCCTCCGAGAAGTCGTCTGTAGCGCTGGTAATCCCGCCGCTGCCATTGGCGGTAAACACCCCGGCTTCGCGATAAGGCACACCCGTGGTGCTATTGCGGAAGTCAAACCCCTCAATCTGATAGACGTACTGCCCGTTGAGGCTGGCTTTGGAGAAATTTCCCTTGGGAATGAAGCCAGTCACGATTCCATTGCTGTATCCACAAGCGGTGTACAGACAAAGCAGCGAAACCAAGCCTAATGACAGATACAGTTTTCTCATAACCAGCAGGCAGTGTGACCGCCGTACTCCTTATAAGGGTCAGATAGACGGGTCCTTCCACTTTGAACACAATTGCGAGGAGAAAGTTGTCC
>WNEZ01004967.1_pt1 | contig 11629 bp, 7 predicted proteins | sample 5400521 | NCBI WGS metagenome assembly WNEZ01 (sample SAMN13153339, study PRJNA577476) | soil metagenome | isolation source: 120 cm saprolite under Douglas fir tree site 2 hole 1 replicate 1 | place: USA:California | collected 2015-04-18
CGGACCCTGAACCAGCTTCCCACCAGCCAGTCGGGAAGGCCCGCATCGTCGGTCGAGCCGCTGGCGGCGAGGTGGAGCGGGTCGAACCCGAGCCCGCGCCCCTCGACCTGCCGGAGCCCCGGGCAGCGGCCCGGTGTGCGGACGGGTTTCACCAGATCCTCGACGACGGCGCGCACGCCGGGCGAGAGCGGCCAGGGCGTCCGCACCTGCGCTCCCGGGCTCGCGCTGAGCGGTGTCGCGAAGGCGCTGACCGTCCCGCCCGCCTGCTCGAGCCGGCCGATCACCCAGCGCTCCCACCGCGTCGGGCGCTCGAAGTGCCACACCACGGTCGCCGGCCGGGCGGCGTCGAGCTGCGCGAAGAGGTAGGACGCGAAGTCCGCCCGCGTGCCGTCGTAGAAGACGCCTCCCCGGCGCGGCGGCTCCCAGGTGAAGTTCGCCACCACGTCGTAAAAGGCGACGAAGTTCCCCGGCCGGCCGGCGCTCAGGGCGGCGAGCTGGCCGTAGAGCGGCAGGCCTCCGGGGATCGCTAGAGCCTCGCGCTCGAGATCGTTGTCGAAGAGCACCACGAAGCGATCCTGCGCGATCTCCGCTTGCCAGTCCCAGCCGGCGCGCAGGCAGCGCTTGCAGGTGAGGCCGTCGTTGAAGCCGCTCTCGCCGAAGGGGATGCTCTGCCGGTGACGCTCTCCGGCCGCGCCGTTGAGGACCGCCACGGTGGCGAACGACCAGCAGCCGAGGACGACGAGCGCGCTCGCCACGAGCACGCTCGTCGCGGATCGTGTGGCGCGCAGCGGCCGCCAGTCGAGCACGGCACACAGCCCGTGGGCCGCGAGCGCGCACCAGCCGACGTCGAGGACGAGTAGCCGGCGGGCACTCGACAGGCTGAGCACCGGGACGAGGAAGCCGAGCCCGGCAAGCACGAGCCAGAGCCATTCGCGCCGCAGCCGCCGCATGACCAACGCCAGCCCGAGGAGGCCGAGGAGAGCGACCGGCGCCAGGCAGAGGCCGCCCGACTCCGCCTCCCAGCGGAACAAGGCCGGCGGCACCCTGCCGGCGCGCTCGCTGAGGAAGTAGCAGTTGAGCGTCCGCCCGATCTCCCGGGCGACCGGCGCCGCGTTCCTGCCGATCAGCTCGGCGACGTCCCGCTCGCCCTTGTTGCCGACGTAACCGGTGTAGACCGGCCAGAGGATGGCCATGATCCCGGGCGGACGCGCCCACACATACATGAGGGCGAGGGTCGTGAACGCCGCGAGCAGGACGCGCAGCGCCTCGCCGCGCGAGGCCCGTGCGTGCTGCATCCCCGCCCCCAGCGCCGCCAGGCCGAGCGGGATCGCGACCCGCGCGGCGGAGTAGTGGTAGAGGCTCGCCCACGCGCAGACGGCCGCGAGCGCGGCGAGGAGCGCGCTCCGGCGCCGGCCGGCGACGAAGCCAAGGAACATCGCCAGCAGCACGTGGGTCACGCTCGCGATGTACAGGCCGCCGTGCCGCGACCAGACGATCTGCAGCGGCGCGACGGCGACCAGGCTCGCGAAGAGGAGCCCGAAGGTCGGCGAGTGCGCCATGCGGCCGAGCGCCCAGGCGAGGAGCACCGCCGCGACGCCGTAGAACGCTCCCATCAGGAGCGGCAGGTGGAAGGACGGCCCGAAGACGAGCTGGAAGACGACCGCGACCGGCATGACGGTCGCGGACTCCTGCACCCAGTACACCTGATACGCGGTGAGGAGCCGCGTCCACTGCGCCCACGGGTTGCCCAGCTCGAGCGCCCTGGCCACGTAGACGGGCATCGTCTCGGAGAACCAGTAGGGGACGGTGAGCATCGAGCGCGGCCAGAGAACGCGCGTCAGCAGTGCAGCCGTCAGCACCAGCGCGAGCAGCAGGAGCTCGTGCGCCCGGCCGAGCGGTGCGCCCCCCGGCGCGACGGAGCCTCGCCGCGCGCGGACCAGGAGCGCGCCCGTCGCGATCGTGAAGGCGGCGACGAGCCCCTGCGCCGCGTGGGGCGAGGCAGCCAGAAGCCAGCGGGCCGTCGCGCTCGTCATCCGGGCGACGCCGCGCTCACGGGCGCGCGTCCGTCGAGGTCCCGAGCGCGTCCAGCCGCCGGCGCGCCTCGCCCGCCCAGAAGCTCCCCGGGAAGCGGGTCACGATGTCGCCCAGGATCTCGCGCGCCGCGGCCGGATCGCGTGTGGCCATGTCCTCGGCCTGGCGAAAGCGCAGCTCCACCCAGTCCGTATCCTCGCCGTAGGTGGCCCGGTAGGCGTCCGACTGCCGCAGCGCCTCCGCGAGACGGCCCATGCGGAAGAGCGTGAGGGCGAGGAAGTAGCTCCCCCGGCGGCGGAGGAGCGGGTCGCTGCCCTCGGCGAGCGTCGCGAACCGCTGCCGGGCGTCCTCCAGGCGGCCGGCGTGGTAGGTGGCGATGCCCTCGGCCAGCCCGCTCTCGATCTCCGCGAGCTGCGGATCGGGGGGCGAGGACGGGAAGCGCTCGCGGAAGCGCGCCGCCCATTTGCGCGCCGTCGCGAAGTCGGTGCGGGCAGCGGCGGCGAGCGCCAGCTGGATGATGTCGTCCCGCGCCTCCGCCGGGTCGGTCGCGTGCCCGAGGTGCTCCTCGAGCAGGCGCACCGCGCGCAGCGTGCGGCCGCTGCGCAGGAGGGCGAGGCCCGTCCAGCGGAGCAGCTCGGGGCGCTCCTCGGGCGACGCATCGCGGAGCAGTGCCTCCCCGACCTCGGCCGCGACCGCGTTGTCGCCGCGCGCGAGCACCGCGCGCAGCAGCGCGCGCTGCTCGTCGCGGCTGGTCCGCCCGGCGAGGAGCGCTTGCGCCTCGACCCCGGCGGCCGACACGCGCCACAGACGCCGCGGCTCGTCGCGGTAGCCGGTGATCGGCCCGTCGAACTCCCGGAGGAGCGTCCAGGTCGGCGGCACCTGGAAGTCGCCCAGGTTGGCCGTGCAGCGGATGCAGCCGTACCAGGGAAGCCGCGAGCCGCCCGTGACCACGAGGCCTTCTTTGATGGCCGCGAACTCGGCCTGGCGACGCACGGCATCCTCGCTGCGCAGCCAGCGCGAGCGGCGCGCCTCCTGCGCGCTCGGGGCGAAGTCCATGAGTCGCCACGAGAGGTCGCCGTCGCACCACACCGGCTCCTCGGGGAAGTCGCGCAGCACGGCGAGCACTCGCCGCTGCTCGCCGAAGGCGTCCCGCGTGGGACGCGACAGCGCCACGCACTGCACTACGCCGAGGACGAGCAGCGCCGCCGCGCAGCCGATACCGGCAGCGCGCCGCCAGGCGAGGAGCTCGCGCAGGTAGGCCGCCACCGCCAGGCAGAGCGGGAGCGAGAGGAACGCCAGGTAGCGGAAGATGTGCGGGACCAGCACCACCCACTGCCCGTGCTCGCGGTGCGAGGGCGCGGCGGCGAGGCCGGCGAGCAGCACGAGGAAGTAGAGGAGCCACTTGCCCGCACGCAGCGAGCGCGTGACGCAGACGACGGCGAGCAGCGCGAGCGCGTGCGGGTACCAGCCGGCGAAATAGCTGCCGTGCTCGTTGCGGAGCCAGAGCATGCGCGGGTAGTCGAGCAGGATGTCGCGGCTGTGGGGCAGGAAGATGGCAACCGAGCGCACCAGGTGGATGTCGTAGAAGGCGTCGCCGAAGCGCACCCGCTGCCAGGCGAAATACGCGGCGGCGAGGGCCAGGAAGCCGCCGCCCGTGACCAGCGCGGGAAGCCACGAGCGCCGCAGGTCGCGCAGCGACTCGAAGACGAAGAGCGGCGCGATCAGCACCGCCCACTGCTTCGCCGAGTAGGCGAGGAAGAGGAGGAGCGCGCTCGCGAACGCACAGCGGAGCCGCGCACGTGGTGTCCGGGCGTCCTCGAGCGCGCGGCGGTAGAGCCAGAAAGCCGCGAACGCATAGGTCGCGAGCGGGATGTCGATCACGAAGAGCGTGCTGCACACCACCTCGAGCGGAAAGACCGCGAGCAGCGCCATCGCGAGGAGCGCGTGCGGCCGCTCCCACTCCTGGCGCGCGAGCAGGTAGATCAGGACCAGGTTGGCGAACGAGCAGAGCGTCACGAAGGCCGTGAAGCCCACCTCGCTCGGCCCGAGGAGCTTCATCGAGAGCACGACCGGGATCCAGAAGGCGAAGCGGAAGTCGTACGCGGCGTGTGGATCGATGACGCCCGACTGGTAGATGCCGTGGTAGGCGAAGAAGTAGTTGGGGTCGTCACCCAGGCCGAACCCGCTCCACAAGAGCAGGCGCAGCGCGACGCCGAACCCGAACACCAGCGCCCACGCGCCTCGGAAGCGACCGTTCACGCCCGCGGCCTCGGCTACTCGACACCCCGCCGGTAGCGCAGCCAGAGTCGGAGGAGATGCCGGTACTTGTAGAACGCCTCGTGCAGCAGGTTGAACTTCGACGCACGCCAGTCCTCGCACGAGACCGGCACCTCGACGACCCGCCCGCCGCTGCGATGCGTGAGGAAGCAGATCTCGAGCACGTAGGACGAGCCCATGTCGATGCGGTCGAGGAAGCGCCGGAGGGTCGCCACGCGGAAGGCCTTGGCCGCCAGCGAGTAGTCCTCGTAGGTGATGCCGAGCAGCAGCCGGACCGCGCGCAGGAAGGACTCCGAGCCGAGCCGCCGGAAGAGCGTGCGGCTCTGCTTCCCGAGCTTCTTCGAGCCGACCACGATGTCGTTGGTGTCGAGCAGATCGAGGGCGGTGGGGACGAAGGAGAGATCGACCGAGAGATCCATGTCGAGCGAGACGAGGAGCGGGTGGCGGGCGCGGCGGACGAACTCGCGGAAGGCGAGCCCCACGCCGCGCTGGGGCACGTGGAAGAAGGACACGGGCTTGAAGCGGCGCGAGAGGTCGACGCCGAGCGCGGTGGTCGAGTCGGTCGAGCCGTTCGAGCCGATGATGACCTCGTAGTCGCGCCCGAGGCCGTCCAGGAAGGCGAGCAGGCGCTCCGTGTTCGCGACCACGATTGCCTCCTCGTTGTAGACCGGTATGCCGACGGTGAATGGGGTCAGCCGCCCGTCCCCTTCCCCTCCACCTCGGCCAGGCGCTCGCCCGCGTACTTGGCCCACGGCGTGCCGGCGTAGCGCTGCGCGGTGTCCCGCCACGCCTCGATCGCGCCCGCCTGGTTGCCGAGGCGCGCGTGGCAGAGGCCCAGGTGGTAGTCAGACTCGGCGGCGGCCTGCGCCTCGGGAAAGGTCGCGAGCAGGTCGGTGAACACCCGCGCGGCGTCCGCCCACTGGTTCTGGCGGTAGAGGCTCATGCCCTCGAAGTACGTCGAGTGGATCGCCGACATGGAGAGGGGCGCCAGCCGGCGCGCGCGCTCGAAGAGCGGCACCGCCTCGGCGAGTCGCCCGGCGCCGTAGAGGCTCTGCCCCTGGCGGTAGGTGCCGTCCGCGTCCGTCGCGCGCGCGGCCACCGCCGCGAGGGCGAAGACGACGGCGACGAGCGCGAGCCCGGCGCCGAGCACGGCCCCCCGCATGCGCCCGCTCCAGCGTCCGGTCGCAGCGACGAGCGCCGTCGCGGCGGCGACGGGTGGCAGATCGAGCGCGGGGCGGAGCATGGCCAGCGCGCGCCGGCGAACGGGCAGCACCGCGGCCAGGAAAATGATGCAGCCGAGCGCCGTCATCGCGTGGCCCAGCGCCACCGGCCAGCCCCCGTCGAAATAGAGCTCGATGCGCTCGCCCTTGGGAAAGACGAGCATGAAGCTCGGCCCCGCGAGCCACACGCGCTCGCCGGTCGTCGTCTTCCAGCGCGGGTGGTACGAGACGCGGATCAGGACCGGGTGGCCGGGCCGGCAGCCGGTCACCGTGACGCGGTCGGTCTCCAGGCGCTCCTCCAGCGCGGGCGGCGCGGCGAGCGGCCGGCGCGGCAGCTCGCGCGGCAGCTCGCTGTAGACCATCGGGAACGCGCGGCGCTCCTCGTCGCTCGCCGACTCGGCGAAGACCGGCAGCGGATCGCCCGGGCGCGCGCGCTTGAACCAGCGATAGGCGACGTCCTTCCACTGCGGCGTCACGATCAGCGCCGGGGCCACGTCGAGCGGCACCGCGTAGCGGCCGTCGTTGTCCTTCACGCGGTAGATCTCGTAGAGCCCGATCGTCTTCTCGTGCTCGAGCCCCGGGTGCTTCTCCGCCGCCGCCTTCGCCTGCGGGCTGCGCACGATGTACTGCGACACGTTGAGCATGCGCAGGTGATCGACCCCGTGCTCGAGGTCGAGGCGCGCGCAGCCCCAGTCGGGGAACGGACACGAGGTGACGTTGGACACCTCGGACTGCACGTAGAAGACGAACGGCGCCGTGGGCGAGGCCTGCATGTAGAGGCCCTCGAGCGTGGAGCGCCCCGAGAAGAGCGGCAGGTCCTCGAACGCCCGCACCGTGCCGATCGCCTCGTGGTCCGGGGAGTGCTCGTAGACCACGCGCGGATCGCGGAAGTCGCCGCGCAGATGCGCGTTGATGTCGCGGAAGGTCGGCCAGGGCAGCTTCTTCTCGAAGCCCGAGTAGTTCCAGTTGATCCAGGACGGGATGAAGCTCACGTTCGCTTGGACGAAGGGGAAGATCGCGCAGGCGCCCACCACGGGCCAGATCTCCGGCGCCGGCAGGCGCCCCGCCAGGTAGCCGAGGCCCGCGGCGGCGGCCAGGCAGAGCCCGAGCTGGAGGAAGGGGAAGAAGCGGATGTCGACCACGTGGAAGGTGCGCGCGGTGAAGTAGAAGAGGATGCCCATCAGCGTCCCGGCCCACAGGGTGGCGAGCATGCGCGGGTACGGCTCCCGCCGGACCAGCGCCACCACGCCCACCGCGAGCGCCGTCACCACGGCCACGATCGCCGCCGGCCAGAGGACGGGCGGCACGATCTCGCGCCACGAGTTGATGATCCACACGTAGCTGTAGACCGTCGTCCACGGCGAGTAGGCGAGCAGCGGCAGGAGCCAGAAGCCGAGGAGGAGGATGGCGAGGCCGTGGATCGCCGCCAGCGTCCCCACCCGCCGCCACCAGCCGCGCAGAGTGACCAGCTCGGCGAGCGAGGTGAAGCCGGCCCAGATGAGCGTGTAGCCGTGCGCCAGGCCGACGAGCGCGACCAGGAGCCCGGTCCAGGCACGCCCGCGCCCCGTGTCGACCGTGCGCCGGAGCGCGCCGACGAAGAGCACCGCGAGCGCCGTCCCGAGCGAGAAGGCCAGCTCGCCCGCGAGCGTGGAGGGGATGTTGCCTCCCCACATCGAGTTCGCCTCCATGAAGATGAAGGGGAGGACGCCGAGCGCGGCCAGCGCGGGCCCGGGAAACGGCACGCCGCCGAGACGCAGCGAGAGATAGGCGCACACCGGGAGCAGGAAGGTGCCGAGCTGGCTGCCGAGCTTGAAGGCGACGTTCAGGGGGATCGCGTAGGACGCGAGCGCGATCGCGATGAAGGGGAGCGGGAAGTAGAACTGGAAGAGCGGGAACCCGCAGTAGTTCCCCGGGCACCAGCCGGTCACGCGGCCGTGCGGCAGGAGGACGTCGCGCAGGTACGAGGCCGCATACACGTGCGAGGCCATGTCCCCGCCGTTGGTGGTCGTGGGCGAGAGCATGACCGCGGCGGGGAAGTACGAGACGACGAACGCGAGCGCGGCGACGAGCGCGGCCAGGTCGAGGAGCGAGCGGAGGAGCGGGCGGAAGCGCCCGCCCATCACCGGCCGGTCTCCGCGCGACGGCTCCGGGTGGTGAGCGCCCACCACACCAGGATCCCGAGCCAGAGCGCGACGAGCACCAGGGCCCCGATTGCGAACCAGCTGCGCCACTTCTCGAAGAAGGAGTGTGCGGCCTCGATCGCGACCATCCCCTGCCCCGCCACCGTCTGGTGGACGCCGCCGTCCTCGTCGTACTGCACCTCGGCGAAGACCGGGTAGCGGCTGCCGACCAGCGCCGTCCGGTTGACGAGCGGCGCCGACACCGTCCGCTCCTCCCACGCGGCGAGGGTCACGTCCTGCACGGGGGTGGTCACCTCGATCCCCTCCGGCGTGACCACGGTCACCGACGCCTTGCGGACGACCCCGGCCAGGTTCTTCACGCGCACCTGAACCGTGGTCGAGCTGGAGAGAGGGTCGGCCTTGATCTCCGACACCGCCACCTTGGCGGGGGGCGGGCTGCCGACCGTGACCAGCCCCAGGTGGATCGCCTGGAACGGGTACTGGTTGGCGTCGGTGTAGTCGACGGCGATCTCGTACGGCCAGCGTCCGGTGCCGAGGTCGCCCGCCGGGAGCGACAGCGCGGCTTCCATCGAGGCGCCCGGCGCGAGCGTGGGACGGATCTCGCCCCGCGCCGTGCGCTCTCCGTGCACCAGCACGGCGGCGACCGACTGCGCGCTCTCGTCGCCGACGTTGCTCACCTTGACCTTCGCCGAGAGCGTCCCCTCGCGTAGCTCGACGACTGGCGAGATCGATATGCTGATGCTCCCCGCGGCCGCGGGGCCGGCGAAGCAGAGCAGGAGGAGTGCGGGCACGCGGGCCGGGAGTCTCATGGCGGCGGTAGATTGGCACAACTTCCGGCGGTGGAAAACCACCGGCGCGCGCCGCCAGCCCGGTCGCTAGGAGGGGTTCAGTGGCAGACGAGGCGGGTCCCGCCACGCGTGCTGTCGCACGAGCCGGCGTCGAAGCTGCGGCGGCCACAGGAGCCGGCCGCACCCGCGCTCGTGTCGCCGAGCATCACCGTCACGGCGAGCGGCATGTCCGCGAAGCCGAGCGAGTAGGAGCCGTTGCGGCCGATCAGGCTCACGTTGACCCCGGGTACGCCGCCCCGGCTGTCGTCCAGGATCTCGAGCTTGCGGAGGCCGCCGATCCTGCCCGCCGGATCGCGGTAGAGCCAGCGTCCGTGGCGCCCGGTCCAGTGCGCCCCCGGCGGGATCTCGAGGTCGAGCTTCACGTCGCCCGCCCCGTTCTCGACCTCGACGCTCATGCCGGTCGCCGGCGGATCGAGGGTGGCGAAGGCGCTCGAGATGGCGAACTCCGCCTTGAGCGCCAGCCGGTCGCGCCCGGACGCACCGCGCTGCGCCGAGAGCAGGCTGCGGAGCCAGAGCGTCTGCCCCGAGCGCAGGATGTGGCACGCCTCGCTCCGGCAGCGGGCCGAGCAGCCGTCGCCCGAGACCGTGTTGCCGTCGTCGCACTGCTCGCCCGGGTCGACGATGCCGTCGCCGCAGCGCGGCTCGCGCTGGCAGGTGGCCGAGCAGCCGTCGCCCGAAACGGTGTTGCCGTCGTCGCAGGTCTCGCCCGGGTCCACGGCGCCGTCGCCGCAGCGCGGCTCGCGCTGGCAGGTGGCCGAGCAGCCGTCACCCGAGACGGTGTTGCCGTCGTCGCAGGTCTCGCCCGGGTCGAGGAGGTGGTTGCCGCAAACCTCGAACTGGCAGGTGGGCCCGCAGCCGTCGCCCGCGGCGGTGTTGCCGTCGTCGCACTGCTCGCCGGCATCGAGCGTGCCGTTGCCGCAGTTGCCGACCGGCGTGAGGCAGCTTGCGCCCGCGATCGAGCTGCGGATCTCCGCGCTCACCACGTCACCGAACACCAGGTCGATGTCGGGGAGCCCGCCACAGTTCAGGTGACAGTAGCTCATGATCGTGCCGCGCGAGCACACGATCGGCCCGGCGTAGCAGTTGGGCTCCTGGTTGTAGCACTCGTCCACCGGCGGGCCGTAGCAGTGGGTGTGCGGCGTGCCGAGGTTGTGGCCGATCTCGTGCGTCACCACGAGCACGTCCCAGATCTGCGACGGGTTGGACAGGTCGAAGCTGCCGTAGACCTGCGACACGCCGAACGCGTAGCCCGGGTTGCACACGGTGCCGATGTAGGCGATGCCGCCCTGTACCGCCTTGCCGGAGATGAAGTGGACCAGGTCGTGGGAGCCGGCGAGCATGTCCATGCCGTCGCTCGGGTTGTTCCAGTAGCTTTGCACCTCGTCGAGCTGCTGGTCGGTCGCGGTGGCGCTCCACGGATCGGCCGCCGTCGGCCAGAGGCGGATGTAGGAGAAGCGCAGGCGGACGCCGACGTCGCGCTCGTCGATGGCCGACACCGCGGCGGCGAGCGACGCCAGGTAGTCGAGCGTCCCCGCATCGGAGCCGAACTTGGCCCACAGCTCGTGGTCGGTCTCGATCGCGGCGTCGGCCCCGACAACGCCGGAGGACGTGCGCGCGATGGGCGGCGGCGCGAGGGCGGCGGCGGTACGCTCGCGCTCGGCGGCGGCCGGCGCCTCGACCTTCTCGCGATGGAGGTCGTTGGCGCAGAAGTCGCCGGGCGGCGGGTAGGTCGTCGGGTCGACGTCGCGCAGCGCGTAGCTCCGGTGCCGGCCGAGCCGGTCCGGGCCGAAGGGGTAGATCGTGCCGCGCGCGGCCACGAAGCCGCGCACGTGGTTCGGCGCGGCGATGAGCAGCACGCGCGAGTCCGGCTCGCCACGCACCGTGCCCGTGAAGTAGACGTGGTCGGGCAGCTTCACCTGGCGCACCCCGCCGTCGGTGACGGCCTCGACGCGCGCGCCGGGCGCGAACGGCTCGAAGCGGCGGACCTCCAGGTCCACGGTCGCGTCGCTGCCGAGCGGGAAGCCCGGCACCACGGCCGTCGTCCGCGTGCGCAGGTCCGCGAGCGCCTTCCGCCCGAGCGCCACGGCCCGGCCGCGCGCCACACCCCGTGGCAGCGACCGCACCCCGCTCACCGGCGCCAGCAGATTCCCGGCGCCGGCCGCGGGCGCCATGGCGAGCACCACGGCGAGCGCCACGATGGAGAAAGCGAGCGGCCGGCGACGAAGCATGGGCAGGGGGTTGAGCAACCCGCATGCCCTGCGCGATCCCCCGTGGTTCCGGGCAGCAGGTCAGGCGCGGCGGCGAAATAGTGCCGCAGGCGGCCGAACGCGGCCGCCGCGCTCAGTCGCGCGGCGTCAGCCTGGCGCCGAGGCTGCGCAGGCTGCGCAAGTAGACGCCCGTGCCCGCCGCCACCAGGAGCCCGAGCGCGCCGCGCACGCCGGCCAGCGCCTCACCGGTGCGCGCCATCTCGTTCAGCTCCCAGGCGGCGTAGGCGAGCGCGCAGAGGAGCGCCGCCACGATGAGGACGCGGTGCACGGCGGCGACCGGGCCGGGGCCGCGGGCGGTGGTGGGCATGCGCGGTCTTAGCAGAACCGGCGGTCGGAATGGGATATGACGGCACTAGGCATTGCCAAGGAGGTGAGCCGATGGCCAGTGTCGGGACATTCCATCCCAGGAGGCACCCATCGATGGGGCAGGTCATTGCGCAGGTCAGCGTGACGAACCTGTCAGACCCGGCGCGCAGGGTGCGCTTCAGCGCGCTCGTGGACACCGGAGCGTTCGGGCTCATCCTTCCCCTCGCCTGGAAAGAGGATCTGGGCGAGCTGGAAAAGGCGGCGATGGTGGAGATAGAGACCGCCGATCAGCGCGTCGTTTCCGCGGACGTGTATGCGCCGGTTTGGATACAGATCGAGGGGGTTCAGAAGGATAGCGAGCGAGGTGATCTTCATCGACATGCAGCCAGGACCGCGCGGCTACGAACCGCTCGTCGGTTACACCGTTCTGGAGCTCTCCGGCGTCGCGGTCGACATGGTCAGCCACTCCCTCCTGGCGCGCAAGTACTACGACCTGAAATCCGCCGCCGTCGCTTGACCGCCGTCGCGCGGGCCCGGTA
>WNEZ01013829.1_pt1 | contig 11629 bp, 11 predicted proteins | sample 5400521 | NCBI WGS metagenome assembly WNEZ01 (sample SAMN13153339, study PRJNA577476) | soil metagenome | isolation source: 120 cm saprolite under Douglas fir tree site 2 hole 1 replicate 1 | place: USA:California | collected 2015-04-18
TGGGCCGACACCTGGCCGGTCGCCCGCATCGACGTGCCGCGGCTGCATGAGCACGCGATCGTGCTCGAAGGATCGAGCGGGCAGGCGCTCGCGTTCGGCCCCGGCCATGTCGAGCGCACGCCCGCGGCCGGCGAGCCCGGCACCGCGGTCTATTCGGCCCACCGCGACACGCATTTCGCATTCCTGCGCCGGGTGCGGATCGGCGACGAGGTCCGCGTGACGCGGCACGACGGCACGGTGCTGAGCTTTCACGTCCGGCGCCTGTCGGTCGAGCGCTGGGACGCCTCCGGCATCGACGCGAACGCCGACGGCCGCTGGCTGGTGCTCGCGACCTGCTTGCCCTTCGACGCAAAATTTTCCGGCCCGCTGCGCTATCTGGTGCATGCCGAGATGGCGGTCGACGGCGTCTCCCGCCTTTCGATGAGTGAGATTGCTTCGCTTCCCTCGCAATGACGCGGAGGGATTAATTGCCGCAGCGGCGGTGTTTGCCGTCCAAGGCCCTTGCTCTTGCCTGACGGCGGCCTGTAACAAGCCGGACTTGATCGGGCATTCGAAAGCATTTTCGGAGGATTGTTGCCATGTCGTTCCTGCCAAAGCTCGGCTTCGCCGTGACCGCGTTCGCGGCCCTCATGTCGCCCGCGCACGCACAGGACTACCCGACGAAGAGCGTCCGCGTCGTGGTTCCCTTTGCGGCCGGCGGCCCCGCCGATGTCTTCGCCCGCCAGCTCGCGCAGCATCTCTCCGAGTCGCTCAAGCAGTCCTTCGTGGTCGAGGACCAGCCGGGCGCCGGCTCGATCATCGGCACCACCACGGTGATGCATTCGGCTCCGGACGGCTACACGCTGCTCGTGATGTCGAACACCCACACCACGAACGAGTCGCTCCAGCCCAACAAGCCGTTCGCGTTGATGCGCGACTTCGTGCCGGTGACGCCGATCAACTATTCCGATCTCGTCATGGTGGTGCACCCCTCGGTGCCGGCGAAGACCTTGAAGGAGTTCATCGCGCTCGCCAAAGCGAAGCCGGGCGGCCTCAATTATGCCTCGTCGGGCACCGGCACGCCGTACCACATGGCCGGCGAGCTGTTCAAATCGATGAGCGGCACCAACATCCAGCACGTGCCGTATCGCGGCTCGTCCGGCGCGCGCAACGACGTGCTCGGCGGACAGGTGCAGATGATGTTCGATGCCATCACCACCATGGCGCCGAACGTGCAGGCGGGCCAGGTGCGCGCGCTCGGCACCAGCGGCACCAAGCGCTCAAGCGTGTTGCCCGACGTGCCGACCGTCGCGGAAGCGGGCGTGCCCGGCTACGAGTCGACCATCTGGATCGGGATCATGGCGCCGAAGGGCACGCCGCAGCCGGTCGTCGACAAGCTCAACGCCGAGATTCGCAAGGTCATCGCGCGGGCGGATCTCCGCGACGCGTGGGCCAGGCAGGGCGCCGTGCCGATGTCGATGACGCCGGCGGAGTTCGGCGCCTATCTCGAAAAGGACATCGAGAAGTGGGCCGGCGTGGTGAAGAGCGCCAACATCAAGCCGGACACGCAGTGAAAATCACGCACGGCGTCATCGTCCGCGCAAGCGGACGATCCAGTAACCACCGGCGCCTCCCGCTGACACAGGACGTGCGTTACGATGGGGTTCGGTGTTTTACTGGATTGCCCGCTTGCGCGGGCAATGACGTTGCTGATGCTGTGATCCGATGAAACTCACCATCCTCTCCGGCGGCGCGGCGCAAGGTCTGGTGAGCGCGCTCGCACCGCAATTCAAGTCCGAGACCGGCGCCGAGATCGACGGCACGTTCGGCGCGGTCGGCGCCATGCGGGACAAGCTCCTGGCGGGCGCCGCGGCCGACATGCTGATCCTCACCTCGTCGCTGATCGCGGACTTGGCCAAGGCCGGTCACGTCGCGGCGAGCGCCGACGTCGGGTCGGTCGCGACCGGCGTCGCGGTGCGCACGGGCGATCCGGCGCCGGCGATCGGAGACGCCGATGCGTTGCGCGCGGCCTTGCGGGCGGCCGACGGCATCTATTTTCCCGATCCGAAGCTCGCGACCGCCGGCATCCATTTCGCCAAGGTGCTGGAGAAGCTCGGCATCGCGGACGAGGTGGCGCCACGCCTGCGCACTTTTCCCAACGGCGCGACCGCGATGCGAGCGCTCGCCGACGCCAAGGGCGGCCGTCCGATCGGCTGCACGCAGGTGACCGAAATCCTCAACACGCAGGGCGCGACCCTCGTGGGTCACCTGCCGAAGGATTTCGCGCTCGCGACCGTCTACACGCTCGGCATCTGCACCAAGGCGCAATCGCCCGATCTCGCGCGCAAGCTCGCCGCCCTGTTGACGGCAGAGACGACGCGCGACCTGCGGCGTCGCCTGGGATTCACCGTGTGAAGAAACTCGCCGCCTGACTCTTCCGAGTGATCAGGCGGGTACCCGTCGCACCATCGCGGGCTTGAGGTCCTTGATCGACGGCGCGCCGACCTGCTGCATCATGGCGCGCGTTTCGGTGCGCAGGATTTGCAGCACCGCCTCGACGCCGGGCTGGCCGAACGCGCCGAGGCCCCAGATGTAGGGCCGGCCGACCGCGACCGCGGTCGCGCCCATGCACAGCGCTTTGACGATGTCGCTGCCGCGGCGAAAGCCGGAGTCGACCACGATCGGCATGCGTCCCTTCACGGCCTCCACGATCTCGGGCAGCGCATCGATGGTCGAGCGGCCCGAGTCCTCGCTGCGCGCGCCGTGGTTCGACACGATGATCGCGTCGATGCCGTTGTCGGCCGCCATCACCGCATCCTCGTAAGCGAGGATGCCCTTGATCACGATCTTCATCTTGGTGAGATCGCGGATTCGCTTCAGGCGCTCCCAGGACATGTTCGACGACAGGGTGTTGGTGAGGCCGGTGAGATCGGTGCCCTGATACATCGACCGGCGTGCCATGGTCGACTGAAGCGAACTGCGATCATGGCAGCTGCTGCACTGGCGCGCGTCGGTGCGGGTCAGCCGGTACAAGGTTTCCTGGTTGCGGCCGCCGTTGCGGTCGACCGTCACCGCGAGCGCGAGACAGCCGGCCTTCTCGGCGCGCTTGACGATCACCTCGGTCACTTCCTGCTTGTTGGTGGCATAGAGCTGGTACCAGATGGGCTGGCCGCGGGCCGCAATGACGTCCTCGACCCCGGACGTGGTCGCGGTCGACAGGATCTGCAGATGGTTGCCTGCCTTGGCGCCGCGAGCGGTCGCGATCTCGCCTTCCGCATGGAAGGATTTCTGCCCGCCGACCGGCGCGACGACGATCGGCGAGTCGTAGGTCACGCCGAGGATGTTGGTGCGCATGTCGACCTTGCTGACGTCGACCAGGCGTCGCGGGCGGAGCTGGAACTTGAGAAAATCTTCGCGGTTGGCGCGCAGCGTGACCTCGTCATCCACGCCCGACGCCATATAGCCGAAATGCGCCGGCGGCACGTTCTGTCGGCAGACCGGCTCGAAGTCGAAGACGTTGAGGGCTTCCTTCGGCTCCTTGATCAGCTGCGCCGCATCGTGGGGCGCCCACATCAACGGGTCCGGCAGCTTTGCCTTCGGCTGGAACGTTTCGGCGAAGGCGGAGCCTGCGCCGGCGGCGAGAAGCGGGCTGCTGGCGAGGAATTGGAGAAAACGACGACGATTGGCGGCTTGCTCGGCTGACATGGAGACCCTCCCCTGAAGTCGTTATTCAGGAAAGTCTCCCCTCTCTGATTTTCCTCCGCAAGAGGGCGCCGAAAGAAAGCGCAAAGACAAGAATGCGCGGGCCAGCTCGCCGGGCCGCGCATTGATCAGCCAGGATGGTGAAACTAAGCCCCGATCGGATGGGATTTCTTCTGCGGGGTCTTGCGGTGCACGCTGCGGTGCACCGCCTTGCGCCGGCGCGGCGCATGCCCCGGGGCGCGCCGCGCGTGCGGGCCGACCAATGCGGGCTGCGACGCCATGCCGGTGACCGCCGCAAGCGTCATCGCGCCGCGCACGAGCCGCTTGATGCCGAGCAACCGTCCCAGGATGGCTCCGCCCGCAAACGCCAACAGCGGGATGGCATATTTCTGCGCGTTCATGGGACTGCTCCCGTCATGAGATCACAGACGGAAACGCCGTCGGGGCGCTGCCGGTTCCCCTGTGTTCCCGCACCGCCCGATGTGCTGAAGTGATTTTGCATGAGCCGCCCCACGCTCGATTTTTTCTTCGAGTTTGCCTCGACCTATTCGTATCCGGCCGCGATGCGCATCGGCGCGTTCGCCTGGGCGCGCCGGGCGAACAGCAATACATGAGCGCGGGCGGGGTTTATGATCCGGGAAGGCGACAAGGAGAGATGGCGATGCGGATCGGATTATCGGCTCTTGGGATCTTGCTGGCCGTCACAGCGGTCGCGCCGCGCGCCGATGCGGCGCCGAGCTATCGCTACTGTCCGTCACAGCGGTCGCGCCGCGCGCCGATGCGGCGCCGAGCTATCGCTATTGCGCCGAATACGGGTACCGCGGCGACATGACCTGCGCCTACGACACCTTCGAGCAGTGCCTCGCCACCGCGAGCGGCGTCGGCGGCAGCTGCCGCGAAAATCCGTGGTGGCGGCCGGCGCCACTCGCGCCGGCACGGCCGAGGGCGAAGCGCAAGGCGGGGTGAGGATCCCTCATTCCCCGCCGAGCACCATATCGTCGCGGTGCACCATCTCGACGCGGCCCGAAAAGCCGAGGATCGAAAGAATGTCGGCCGAGGAGCGCCCCTTGATCTTGGCGGCGTCTTCCGCGTCGTAGGCGACGAGGCCGCGGCCGATCTCCGCCGCATCAGGTCCGCGGATCACCACCGCGTCGCCGCGGCTGAAGTTTCCGTCGACGCGGATCACGCCCGCCGGCAGCAGGCTCTTTCCCCGCCGCAGCGCCGCGACCGCGCCGGCGTCGATCGTGAGCACGCCACGCGGCTCGAGCGAGCCGGCGATCCATTTTTTGCGCGACGTGACGGGATTCGCCGGCGTGAGGAACCAGGTGCAGCGCGCGCCGTCGGCGATCGCGCGCAGCGGGTTCTCGATGCGGCCGGATGCGATGACGAGGTGCGTGCCGCCGGTGGTGGCGATCTTCGCCGCCTCGATCTTGGTCACCATGCCGCCGCGCGACAATTCCGACGCCGCGTTTCCGGCGCTCGCTTCGATCTGCGGCGTGATGCGCTCGACGAGTGGAATGTGCTTGGCCTGCGGGTTGCGTTCCGGCGGCGAGTCGTAGAGCCCGTCGACGTCGGACAGCAGCACGAGCACATCGGCGCTCGCCATGGTGGCGACGCGCGCGGCGAGCCGATCGTTGTCGCCATAGCGGATCTCGTTGGTCGCGACCGTGTCGTTCTCGTTGATGACCGGCACGGCGCGCCACTCCAATAGCTTGGCGATGGTGTTGCGGGCGTTGAGATAGCGCCGCCGCTCCTCGGTGTCGCCGAGCGTCACCAGCACCTGTCCGCTGCCGATGCCGTGGCGTTGCAGCGCCTCCGACCAGGTGCGCGCGAGCGCGATCTGCCCGACCGCGGCGGCGGCCTGGCTGTCCTCGAGCTTGAGCGGTCCCTTCGGCAGCTTGAGCACGGCGCGGCCGAGCGCGATCGCGCCGGACGAGACCACCAGAATGTCGCGCGTCTTGGCGTGCAGCGCCGCAATGTCGGCGGCGAGCGACGCGAGCCACGCTTCCTTGACGCGGCCCGCCTCCGCGTCGACCAGGAGCGAGGAGCCCACCTTCACGACGATGCGTCGGAAGTCCGCGAGAGATGGGGTTTTCCTCGACATGGAGCTGCTTGGGAGATTCTTGGCCCGGCCCGATCCGCCACGGCGCACGCACCGGCGCCGCGCCGGCGGACGCGCACCTCTCCCACAGGAGGGCGGGGATTGCAACGAGCACTGAGTCTGCGCTCCCTCCCCCGCGTGCGGGGGAGGGCGGGGAGGGGGAAGTCGCAGACACATGCGCAAGCGGCGCCCCCTCCCTACCCTCCCCCGCAAGCGGGGGAGGGGACGGCGGCGCGGTGCAAGCGGGGGGTCGGAAGCGCAGTGCCAAACTTACGGATGCCAGGCTTCCGCCTCGGGCTGCTGCTCCTCGGCGTTGCGCTCGGCGATCGTCCTGGCGAGCGCGCGCAGCGCGTCTTTCACGCCCTGTTGCGTTACGGCCGAGATCACCAGCGGCGTCTTCTTGGCGGCGCGCTTGAGCCGCGCGGTCTGCTGCTTGAGCTCTTCGGGCGTGAGCGCGTCGGCCTTGTTGAGCGCCACGATCTCGGGCTTCTCCGCAAGATCGTGGCCGTAAGCCGCCAACTCGGCGCGCACCGTCTTGTAGGCCTCGCCCGCATGCGGGCCGGTGCCGTCGACGAGATGGAGGAGCACGCGGCAGCGCTCGATATGGCCGAGAAAGCGGTCCCCGAGTCCCGCGCCTTCGTGCGCGCCTTCGATCAATCCGGGGATGTCGGCGAGTACGAACTCGCTGTTGTCGATCGACACGACACCGAGCTGCGGATGCAGCGTGGTGAACGGATAGTCGGCGATCTTCGGCTTGGCGGCGCTCACCGCCGCGAGGAAGGTCGACTTGCCGGCATTGGGCAGGCCGACGAGGCCCGCGTCCGCGATCAGCTTGAGGCGGAGCCAGAGCGTGCGCTCCTCGCCCGGCAATCCGGGATTGGCGTGGCGCGGCGAACGGTTGGTCGAGCTCTTGAAATGCGCATTGCCGAACCCGCCATTGCCGCCCTTCGCCACCACGGCACGCTGGCCCACGGCGGTGAAATCCGCGAGCAGCGTCTCATTGTCCTCGTCGAACACCTGCGTGCCGACCGGTACCTTGAGCACCACGGGCGGGCCCGACGCGCCGCTGCGGTTCTTGCCCATGCCCTGGCCGCCGCTCTTCGCCTTGAAATGCTGCTGGTAACGATAGTCGATCAGCGTGTTGAGCCCGTCGACGCATTCGATCACGACGTCGCCGCCGCGGCCGCCATCGCCGCCGAACGGTCCACCGAACTCGATGAATTTCTCGCGCCGGAACGCGATGCAGCCGGCGCCGCCGTCGCCGGAACGAATGTAGATCTTGGCCTCGTCGAGGAATTTCATGGCAGCGGAATCGATATTGCGGGTGCCGGATAGATAAGGCGGAAGGATCGTTTAGTCACCCCCGAAGAGGCGCGTTTCCGCGCCACCAGGCCGCATCGTCGCGCGGTTGCGGGCCCGGCGGGAAAAAGCGCATTCTCGGCCGTTGATGACGCAGGCCTGCAAAAAGGGTCCAACGATGATGCGACGGCTGGCGACGATGGTCTGGCTTCTCTGTCTGCTCGGCGCCGCCGAGTCGCGGGCGCAATCCTTTCCCTCGAAGTCGGTCACGATCTACGTCACCGCCGCGGCGGGCGGCGTGACCGACGTGGTGGCGCGGGCGATCGGCCAGCGGCTCTCGGAATTGTGGGGCCAGAACGTCGTCATCGAGAACAAGGGCGGCGCCGCGCACATTCTTGGAGCGCAGGCGGTCGCCAAGGCCGTGCCCGACGGCCACACCTTGCTGGTGGCGGAGGCGGGCACCTTCGTGCTCAATCCATCGCTCTACCCCAAGGACAAGCTCGGCTACGACGTCGAGAAGGATCTCGCGCCGATCACCGGCCTCGTGCGCATCAACCAGGCGCTCGTTGCGAGCAACGAGCTGCCGGTCTCGAACGTGCGCGAGCTGATCGCACTCGCAAGGCAGAAGCCGGGCGAGATCACCTACGGCACGGCCGGCGTCGGCTCCGCGCCGCACGTGAACATCGTCAAACTCGAAAACATGGCGCATGTGAAGCTGCAGCCGATCCACTACCGCGGCGCCGCGCCCGCGCTCACCGACATCATGGCGGGCCACATCAACCTGATGTCGGTCAGCATCAGCCTGGTGGTGCAGCCGTTCCAGGACAAGAAGCTCAAGATCCTCGGCGTGGGAAGTCCGGCGCGCGTCGCGCAGCTTCCCGACACGCCGACGGTGAGCGAGAGCGGCCTGCCCGGCTACGAGGCGCCGACCTGGTTCGGCCTCGCCACGACCGGCGGCACGCCGCGCGACGTGGTGATGAAGATCAACGCGGACGTGAAGAAGATTCTCAGCGACCCGGTCTTCCGCGACAAGTTCATGGCGCCGCAGATGTTCGAGCCGATGGCGAGTTCGCCGGAAGACTTCGCCGCCTATATGCGTTCGACGACGCAAAGCTGGGCCAAGATCATTCGTGAGCAGGGGCTGACCATCCAGTGAGGGCTGCAAAGAGTCGCAGGCCGCTTGCGCCGCAACGACAGCAATGCTGTCTTTTTGCGTCGCGTTGGCCCGTGCATCGTTGTGCGTCGATCACGAACGGGGGAAGCCGATGCGCCTGAGGCCACTGCTTGCCGCGCTCGCCGTCACGTTGGTATTTCCCGCGGCCGCGCAGTCGCAATCCTACCCGTCGCATCCGCTCTCCCTGATCGTCCCGTTCCCGGCGGGCGGCCCGACCGACACGCTTGCCCGCATCCTGGCGGAGCGCCTGCGCGTTGCGCTCGGCCAGCCCGTCGTGGTCGAGAACGTGACCGGCGCGGGCGCCACCATCGGCGTCACCCGCGCGGTGCGCGCCGAGCCCGACGGCTACACGCTGAGCATCGGCAACTGGACGAGCCATGTCGGATCGGGCGCGATGTATCCGCTGCAGTTCGACCTGCTCAAGGATTTCGCGCCGATCTCGCTGCTCACGGACGCCCCGCTGCTGATCGTCGGCAAGAACTCGCTACCCGCCAAGGACGCGCGCGAGTTGATCGCGTGGCTCAGGAGCGGCCATACCGGAACCATGGCCACGGTCGGCGCCGGCAGCGCCGCGCATGTGTGCGGGCTCTATGTGCAGGACAAGGCCAAGGTCCAGTTCCAATTCGTGCCGTATCGCGGCGGTGCGCCGGCCATGCAGGATCTGGTGGCCGACCAGATCGACCTGATGTGCGCCGAGGCCTCGCAGACGCTGTCCTACGTGCGCGGCGGCAAGATGAAGGCGTTCATGGTCATGGCGAAGACGCGCTGGCCGGCGCTGCCGGACGTGCCGACCACCGACGAGGCCGGCGCGCCCGGCATGTACATTTCGTTCTGGCACGGGCTGTGGGTGCCGGCCGGTACGCCCAAGGAAGCGATCGCAAAGCTCAATGCCGCGGTACGGGAAACCTTGGCCGACCCGGCCGTGCGCAAGCGTCTCACCGATCTCGGGCTGGTCATCGCGACCCCCGAGCAGCAGACGCCGGCGGGCCTCGCCGCTCAGCACCGCGCCGAGATCGAGAAATGGTGGCCGATCATCAAGGCCGCCAACATCAAGCTGGACGCGCATTAGCGCATGTCCCGGCGAAGTGGACACCGGTTCGCCGAAAAGGACATGCGCCAATGAATGAATCTAGAGCGTGTCCCGATCCGCAGGAACGGGACACGCTCTAGGCGGGGCGAACCCCGCTTTCCCTGAGCGTTTTTGTCTCATCTCGAAACGCGGGTGCGACGCTCTTGCACTGGCGCGGAAGTACCAAAACGCGTCTCATTTGCGCGAGGCATCGCCGGCTCTCCGGTCTGGGAGGACATGAATGACTTCGCGGGGCGTGCAATTCCGGATGTTGGGTTCGATCGTTGCGATGTCGGCATCGCTGCTCGTCGGCGGATCCGTTGTCGCGCAGCAGAGCGATCCGGCGGCGAGCTATCCGAGCGAATCGATCAGGATCGTCGTCACAGTGTCGGCCGGCGGCGGCGTCGACACGGTGACGCGGATCGTCGGCGAAAAAATTCGCCAGCGCTGGGGCAAGCCGGTCGTGGTGGAGAACCGGGTGGGCGGCGGCGGCAATATCGCGGGCGAGGAAGTGTTCACGGCCAAGCCCGACGGATACACACTGCTCGCCTCGCCGCCGAACACGATCACCATCGCGAACCTGCTCGCCAAGAACATTGCCTTCGATCCGGCCTTATTCCAGCCGGTCATTGTCATGTCGCGATTCCCCAACGTGCTGCTGGTGCGTCCGGACTTTCCGGCAAAGACCGCGCAGGAATTTTTGGCCTACGCGAAAGCCAATCCCGGCAAGCTCAATTTCGCCTCGCAGGGCGTCGGCTCGACGTCGCATCTCACCGCCGAGCTGTTCGTGGCGCTCACGGGCGCAAAGCTCGTGCACATCCCCTACAAGGGGACGGCGCCCGCGCTCAACGACATCGTCGCGAGCCACGTCGACCTCATCTTCATGGAGCTGTCCTCCGCCTACAAGCTGCACGAGGCCAACAAGGCGCGCATTCTCGCGGTGGCGACCGACAAGCGCCTCGACATCCTGCCGGACGTTCCGACCATGGCCGAGGCCGGCGTGCCGAACTTCGTGTCCGACACCTGGAACGCGATCTCGGCGCCGCCGAAGACGCCGCGTCCGATTGTGGAGAAGCTCAACGCCGCGATCAACGACGCCATCCGGACGCCCGAGGTCGAGACGCATCTGAAGGCGCTCAATGTGCTGCCGATGGGCGGCAGCGTCGCCGATACGGCGAAGTTCGTCGCCAGCGAAAGGCAGCGCTGGAGCGAGGTCATCAAGAAGGCCGGCCTGCAGCCGCAGTAGTCGTCTTGCGACGCCATTCCTCGACGCGTGAATCCGCGCTAGGAGAGGGGTGGAGACTCTCGTCGGAAGGCGTTGGTGGCATGCAGAACAAGGCGGGCGGTGCGCTGCGCACCATATTCATCGGGTGGGGCGCGATCGGCTCGCGCGTGGGCGATCTTCTGGCGCGGCGTTCCTCCAACGTCGACATCGCTGGCGTCGCGACCATCGACACTCCGGCGGCGCGCGCCTTGATCCCGAGCGGCATTCCGTTCGTCAAGGAACCGGCGGAGCTTGCGCGCATCAAGCCCGATCTCGTGGTGGAGGCGGCGGGGCGCGCCGCGATCGACCAGTGGGCGCCGGCCGCGCTCGAGCACGCCAAGGCGATGATCATCGCGTCGACCAGCGCCTTCGCCGACGACGCGCTGCTGCCGCGCCTGGCTGCGATCGCCGAGCGCCACGGCAGTCGCATCCTGATCCCATCCGGCGCCATCGGTGCGATCGACGCCATCGCGAGCGCCGCCGTGTTGGGGCTGAACGAGGCGGTGCATCAGATCGTCAAGCCGCCCGTCGCCTGGAAGGGCACGCCGGCCGAAAAGCTGTTCGACGCCTCGACCCTCACCAAGGCCAACGTGTTCTACCAGGGCACCGCGCGCGAGGCGGCGCGCGACTATCCGCAGAACGCCAACGCCACGGTGGTGACCTCGCTCGCCGGCATCGGCGTCGACCGCACGCGCGTCGAGCTGGTGGTCGATCCGGCGGCACGCGTCAACGAGCACCGCATCATGGTGCGCGGCGCGTTCGGCGAGCTGGAAATCGTGTTGCGCAACAACCCGCTCGCCACCAATCCGAAGTCGTCGGAACTTACCGCCCTGAGCCTCGTGCGGCTGATCGAGCAGCAGGGCCGGACCGTCGTGATCTAGGCTCGGCGGCGCTCGCCGTGCGCCCCGATCAGCACGTCGCCTGGCGCGGCGATGACGAGCCGGCCGATCCGTTCCGACTGGTCGATCTCATCCGCGGCGCGTCAGCCGAGCGCGCATCCAAACCGGCGGACGCGCGTAAATCGGATCGATTGCTGACGAT
>WNEZ01017835.1_pt1 | contig 11628 bp, 9 predicted proteins | sample 5400521 | NCBI WGS metagenome assembly WNEZ01 (sample SAMN13153339, study PRJNA577476) | soil metagenome | isolation source: 120 cm saprolite under Douglas fir tree site 2 hole 1 replicate 1 | place: USA:California | collected 2015-04-18
CTCTTGGGTTCCCCCTGTCAGATCTGGGCACGCGCGCGGTAATCCATCGCGTGGCGCACTCCGTGGTGTTCCTGGAGCACAGAAGACCCGCGACTTCATTCCCCCGCCATAATTTTCCAGAGTCAATTTCCGCCAAGAGCATTTCGCCCGGGCCAAGGCGGCTTCTTTCCTGGATTTCATCTTCTTCCAGGTCAATCAGCCCGGCTTCCGACCCAGCCAGCACCAAACCATCTTTGCTGATGACATATCGCAAGGGTCGAAGCCCATTGCGATCGAGTTTCGCTCCGACGTATGCACCATCACTGAAAACCAGCGCGGCGGGGCCGTCCCACGGCTCCTGCTGCCAGGCCTGTTGCGCCAACCAGCCTCGCATTTCCTGGCTGAGCGTGTCGTCCCCCTCCCAAGCGGGAGGCACCATGCGCATCATCCCCTCTGCGGGAGAAAATCCGCGCCGCATCTGCCCCTCGAAGGCATTGTCAAAGCTGGCAGAATCGCTGACGTCTTCCTCCAGACTGCGAAACCACTCTCCCGCGCCCAATTGCGCACGCAACTCGCCATCTCGCGAACGAGTCCATCGGCGATTGCCGCTGATGGTGTTGATCTCGCCGTTGTGTCCCACAAATCGAAACGGCTGCGCCAGCGACCAAGTCGGCCGCGTGTTCGTTGAAAACCGCTGATGGAAGACGGCAAATGAGCTGCGGTACTCCGGCTGCATCAAGTCTGGATAAAAGGAAGCCAACTGACTCGGCGACAGCAGGCCCTTGTAGACCAGGGTCCGCGACGACAGCGAGCAAAAATAGGTTCCGCGGGGGGCGAGCGATTCCACGCGCTTGCGATACAAAAATAGCGATAACTCCAGATCCGCGCTGTAACTCCAGATCCGCATTGGTGTCGGTCGCCGCCAGAAAAACTTGCTGGATGCGCGGCATGAACTGTAGCGCCTGCCCTCCCAACACCGCCGGATTGGTCGGCACGTCACGCGAACCCAGGAAATTCAGGCCGGCATCCTGGGCACACGCCTCGATCAGGCGCCGGCCTTCAACCTCTGACCCATGCTGGAGAAAAACCATGCCCACCGCAAACCGGACGGGCAACTCAACCCCGTTTTCCCAAGCCTCGCGGCGGAAAAACTCCTCCGGAATCGCCGTCATCAACCCAGCCCCATCCCCGCTGGTTCCTTCAGCATCAACCGCCCCACGATGAGACAGCCGGTCCAGCGCCAGCAGCGCCCGGTCCACAATTTCCCGCGAACTCGGAGCCCCGAGCCGCGTAACAAAACCGATGCCACAAGCATCGTGGTCCAAGCCTGGAGAGGGATCTTGCCAATTCATGGAGCGATAAATACGTGTCCGGGCAAGGCAAGTCCAAACCAGATTTTCGATGCAGCCAATGCAAATTACGGGTCAAGTAGGGGGGTCAAGATGGTATGGTGTTATCGCGCCTGATGGCATCGGACTCCCGGATGGCGCTTAGTTCGACATGCCCTCGCGGAAAGCACGCGTCGCGAACAGCGGATTTTTTGATGCTTTACATCCAAAATTTGCATCCGAGCAAATCGAGCGTCACCTTGACAGCCCTGCGGGCGTCACTTACTATCACCATGATGATGTCGGCTTCCATCCAGATGTGCATGTGTACGTGTTGTTGTACGCGTGTGTCTTCTGGCATGGGGAAGCTGATGATCTAAGAATTACTTAGTAACTCAGAACTGATCAAACCCATCGCTGGCAGACCTTGACCTGCCGGCGGTGGGTTTTTACTTTTTATGGCAAATCCAGTCAAAGAAACGAAAGCACAGCGAGTCGAACGGTTAAAAAGGGAGATGAATCCCTGGCAGGCCCTCGACGAAATACGCCGCTTTGCCCGCGAGGGCTTCCAGTCGATTCCTCCGGAATGGCTGGGCACATATTTTCGCTGGTGGGGGGTCTACGCCCAGGGAGACGGCGCAGGCGTAGTTGCCGGCCAAGGCGGCGAGGGCAAGGCGCTGCCCTGTTTCATGCTCCGAATACGAATCCCGAATGGCCTGCTCAACTCTCGCCAACTGCGAACCGTTGCGAGGTTGACGGAGCAATATGGCCGAGGCGTGGCAGACCTCACCGTCCGGCAAAACATTCAGTTGCATTGGATCACGATCGAGGCTCTGCCCGAAGTTCTCGATGCCCTTGAGCAGTGCGGCCTGGGCACGATCGGAGCCTGCGGCGACGTCACCCGCAACGTTACCGGATGCCCCGTCGCCGGAGTCGATGCGCATGAGATTTGCGACGCATCTCCATTAGCTTTGGAAGTTACGCGGGCTTTGGCAGGCAACGATGATTTCTATAACCTGCCCCGCAAATTCAAGATTTCCATCACCGGCTGCAACATCTGGTGTCCATATCCGGAGATCAATGACGTCGGCCTAACTGCCATCCGCCGCGGCACCGGCGCGCATTCCGAAGTCGGCTTTTCGTTGCGCGTGGGCGGAGGCCTCTCCACCGACCCCCATCTGAGCGCTCGCCTGAATGCATTCGTTCGCTGGAACCAGGTCGTTGCTGTGGTCAAAGGCGTTGCAGAAATTTTCCGTGACGCCGATCCACTCCGGGAAAACCGCGAACGAGCACGGCTCAAATTCCTTTTCCTTCGGCATGGCTGGACCGCCCGCGATTTTCAAGACCAATTGGAAAGCAGGCTGGGTTTTCCTCTGGACCCTGCGGTTGAAGAGACGCCTCCCGAGGACGTCTATCGCGATCACGTCGGAATCCATCCTCAAAAACAGCCGGGGCTTTTCTACATCGGCGCCGCCGTGCTCCGCGGACGGATAACCGCCGAACAAATGCGCGCCGCCGCCGAACTGGCGGACCAGTGTGCCGGCGGTGAACTGCGCACCACCAACATGCAGAACCTGCTGATCGTGAACGTGCCCCAACAAAACACCGCCACGCTGGCAAGAGAACTCGATGCCATCGGTTTGCGACCCGGCGGATCAGCCTTCTGGCGAGGCGCAATCGCCTGCAGCGGTTCGGAATTCTGCAAGCTCGCGATCACCGAAACCAAGAGTTTTTCTCGCTGGCTGGTCGAAGAGTTGGAGGAAAGACTCCCTGGATTTGAGCAGCACCTGAAGCTGCACGTCACCGGCTGCCCCAACAGTTGCGGCCAGCACTGGATTGCCGATATCGGCATCGAAGGCAAAAAAATCAAATCCGGAGACCGCTTGTTGGACGCTTACTATTTCTGCCTCGGTGGAGCGGTCGGACTGCATCAGTCGATCGCTCGTCCGATCGGCTACCGCTGTCTCGCAACCGAAGTTCCGGACGCGATCGAGCGACTGTTGCAGCATTACCTCAGGGCAAAGGGTCCGGCCGAGAATCTCCGCCAATTCTTCGCGCGCCATAGCGACGCCGAGCTGCGGGAGTTTCTTGCCGGGGAGTTTGTCCCAGCCGTGGCTCGTGATCCCTCGTCGGGCCGCGTGCCGCACGCTGTCGAAGGTTAGCCATTCAGAAGTTAGCAGTTTGGAGAAAGGAAAGTAATGACGCTGTTTCCCATGTTCCTCAAACTCGAACGCCGTTCCTGCCTCGTGGTCGGAGCCGGGACCATAGGCGAACCGAAGATTCAAAGTCTGCTGCTGGCAGGCGCCAACGTCCGAGTGATTGCGCCGCAGGCGCACCAGGCGGTTATGGATTGGGCCCGCGCAGGCCTAATCGTGTGGGAGCCGCGTGCCTTTCTCCCCAACGACCTCGAGGGCGTCTTTCTGGTAATCGCGGCGACCGCTTCAGCGGAACTCAACCAGCTGGTTTTCAACGAAGCCCAGCGCCGAAACATTCTGTGCAACGCCGTCGACGATCCAGAAAATTGCGATTTCTATTTTCCCGCCGTCGTGCGCCGTGGCCCACTCCAGATCGCCATCTCCACCGGAGGCCAAAGTCCCGCCCTCGCCCAAAGACTCAGGCGCGAGTTAGAAGAACAGTTCACCCCCGATTACGCCGACTGGCTGGAAGAACTCGGAGAAAACAGAAAAAAGCTGTTCGACCGCGATCTCGACGCGGATCGGCGCCGCGATCTATTGCACTCGTTGGCAAGCCGCGATGCATTTGACAAAAGGCAAACGTCAAGCACTCGCCCGGAACGGAGTAGCTCATGAAAGGTAAGGCTTATCTCGTAGGCGCAGGTCCGGGTGACCCAGAACTGCTCACACTAAAGGCACTCAAGATCTTGCAATCAGCGGACGTGGTCTTGCACGACGACTTGATCTCGGCGGAAATTCTCGCATTGGCGCCACGAACCGCATTTATCCAGAACGTCGGCAAGCGCTGCAGTCAGAAACGTATCACGCAGGATGAAATCAATTCCCGGCTCGTCAGCCTGGCATCGTCGGGCTTACAGGTGGTCCGGCTCAAAGGAGGAGACCCATTCATCTTCGGAAGGGGAGGCGAAGAGGTTGAAGCATTGCGTCAGCACGGGATCGCATTTGAAATTGTTCCCGGCGTTACCGCCGCGCTAGGCGCGGCTGCCGCCGCCGAGATTCCTCTCACCCAGCGCGACGTTTCATCCGCGCTCGTATTTCTCACCGGCCATCGTGTAGACGAACATACCAAAGACAACTGGCGTGGATTCGTCTCCTCCGGCGCCACTCTGGTGATCTACATGCCGGGTCCCGACTACGAGGGCACGGCTCTCCGCCTGTTCGATGCCGGGATGAAGGGAAACACTCCATGCGCGCTCATCTCGCGCGCGACCTCGCCTCATCAGCAGGTCTATCACACAACCGTGGCGGAATTGCGCTCGGCTCCTCGGCTTCCCGCACCCACACTCCTTGTCGTCGGAGAAGTGACCGCGCTCGGCCATTACGCTTCGCTAAGACTTGAGATCGAGCTACAGAACACGCAGCAGGAATACGTCGCGTTGGTGGCGGGACAACGATCTATCGCGCCCGACCCAGACGCGCGGCAAGAACAGGAGCGCCAAGCGTGAGGGAATATATCAATGCTGTGCAAGCAGTCTCCGAAACATGGAGTCCCGAACGCTTGCTGCGCTGGGCTTTCGACACATACAAGCAGGAAGTTGCTATCTCCTCGGCCTTCGGGGCGGAAGGCGTGGCTCTTATCGATATGGCCTCCCGCATCCGTCCGAATTTTCGCTTGTTCACACTGGACACTGAGTTTCTTTTCCCCGAGACCTATGACTTGATGGAGCGCGTCGAGCAACGTTACGAAATTAAAGTGGAGCGAGTTTACTCCGCCCTCACACCTGAAGACCAGGAACAACTTCACGGATCCGCGCTCTGGAAGCGGGATCCGGATCAGTGCTGCAATCTTCGGAAGATCGAACCCCTGCGCGGCAAGTTGGCCGAGCTCGAAGCCTGGATTACCGCCATTCGCCGAAATCAAACGCCTGACCGCGCACACGCTCAGAAAGTTGAGTGGGATTCGAAATTCCAGTTGGTGAAAATAAACCCGCTCGCCGACTGGACATCCGAAGCAATATGGCAGTACATCCGCAAGCACGACGTTCCTTACAACCCTCTGCATGACCGCAATTATCCCAGCCTGGGATGCACGCATTGCACCCGCGCAATCCACTCGGGCGAAGATCCGCGCGCCGGCCGTTGGGCAGACTTCAGGAAGACCGAGTGTGGACTGCACTCCCCGGAGTCCCTGTCGGCGGCTCCGCTGGTTACCATCGGAGCACAACCTGAGACGGAAGGAAATCTCAGACAGAGAACGAGTGTCTCCGCGCCTTCTTCGTGACCGGATCATTTCACCCCCTTGCACGGTCGCCTCCTGAAGGCTTAACGTCACTTGGGTGATCTTTCCTCGGTGTAGTGGAATCCTTCTCCACGTCTCGTCTCTGCCCGGTGGCCATGGTATCGGCGATCTTGGAAAGTCTGCTTACGAATTTTTGGACTTTCTCGCCGAGTCCGGGCAAAAGATTTGGCAAGTCCTACCGTTGAGTCCCACAGGATATGGTGATTCGCCTTACCAGTGCTTTTCTGCCTTCGCCGGCAATCCTCTGTTCATCGATTTGAAAGCACTTCGAGATCAAGGCCTATTGTCTGTGCAAGATCTGGCAAGCGCACCCGATCTGCCCAATGAACAGGTGGATTACGGCCGGGTAATCGACTTTAAACAGGGTCTGCTTCGGAAAGCCGCTCACAATTTTTTCGCCGGCCGATCTCAAGCTGAGGGTACCGCATTCGAGTTGTTTTGCCAGAGTAACGCCGACTGGCTGGACGACTATGCCCTGTTCATGGCGTCGAAAGCAGCCCACAAGGGTGCCGTCTGGGTGAACTGGGAGGCTGGACTGCGCCGACGAAACCCTGACGCGCTAACCAAATGGCGCGAGCAGTCAGCGCCCGAGACAAAGATTCACAAGTATGCGCAATTCGAATTTTTCCGGCAATGGGAGAAGCTGAAAACTTACTGCCGTCATCGCGGAATTAGCATCATGGGTGATGTCCCGATCTACGTCGCCCACGACAGTGCCGATGTGTGGGCTCATCAGGAGTTGTTTCGTTTGGACGATCAAGCGAGACCGACCGTGGTGGCGGGTGTCCCCCCTGACTACTTCAGCGCGACCGGCCAACTTTGGGGAAACCCTCTCTACCGTTGGGATGTGCTCGCTGCTTCCGGTTACAGGTGGTGGATCGATCGTTTTCGGGCATCTCTAAAACTATTCGATTGGGTGCGACTGGATCACTTCCGCGGTTTCGAGGCCTATTGGGAGATTCCCGCCAGCGCGTCCACGGCAGACGCAGGCAAGTGGGTAAAGGGTCCCGGGGCGGAGTTTTTCCAGGTCTTGCAAGCCGCATTGAAAGAGTTACCATTCGTCGCTGAAAATCTCGGGGTAATTACTCCCGCAGTAGAAGCGATTCGCGAGCAGTTTGGGTTCCCCGGAATGAGCCTGCTCCAGTTTGCCTTTGGAAACGATCCGCAAGGTCCCACGTTCCGTCCTCACAATTATTCGCGCGAACTGGTGGCATACACCGGCGGACACGACAATGACACGACCGTCGGCTGGTGGACCAGTTCAGGCGTAGGCGAGAGCACCCGAACCGCCGAGGACATTCGCAAGGAACGGGATTTTACCCGAGCATACTTAAACTTTGAGAACGAGCCAATCAATTGGGTTTTCCCTCGCACCGTACTCGTCGCGCCAAGTCCCTCCCTCCCATGCCGAATGCGATGGCCAAGCCGAGCATCACCGCTCCGAAGGCAATTCCGAAAGTAACCAGCATAGTCTGCTCTGCCAGGCCCAGTTCTTCAAAGACCACAGACAATACGAAAATGATGATCACACTGCGGATCGAAATGCTTAACAGGCGGGGTGAAGGCAGGTTCGCATTCACCCCGGCCAGCAGTGCAGCGCGCGAAAAAAAGCTAGCTGCCAGCAGCCCGAAGAACATGATGAAAAGAGCCACGAACAGTCGCGGCAGAAAAAGAAAGAACCTTGCGATCTGTTCCTGCAAGCCCAGAATCCCGAGCACGCTAACACCGAGCAGAATGAAACCCAGCCACGCCACCCAGAAAACGAACCGGCTCAGCAACTCGCTGGACGACGGCAGGGCGGCTTTGGTCAGTAGTTGCGAGGCGCCTGCATTGTCGGAAAGCCTATCGAACTTGATCAGTCGCAGAATGCTGCGTAGCAGAATTTTAGCTATGTAAGCGATTACCCAACCCACAAAGGCAAGGACCAGCATCACGATGAGTCGAGGAAGGAAGTGGGCAAAACCTCTGGCAAGCTCGTGCATCGCCTGAGACAGCTCGCTCACAATCATGTCCCGCATTGTTACCTCACTTTCTACCGTTCCACATTTCCAACAGATACGGCTTCAATCGCTCGAATTCAAGGCACAAACTCTCGATGTTCTTCTCCACGTCGTTCGTCGAAGTGTCGCGGTTTTCAACCAGAAACGTGTACGCTCTCCCGCGGAAAAGTGGGGCTAAAGCCTGGATAATGTGATCTCGATTGATCACAGACTTCTGGTATGACACGGCAAACTCATATACTGTCCGGACCCACAACTCTGCAGGGTAACGAAGATCGTCCTCGTCCAGGCCGGCGATTCTCTGCAGTTCTGCCAGGGTTGAAGGCGAAAGAATTGACTGAAAAACAGACGCCAATTCAGCAACGCCTGTCGAAAACATTTCTCGCAACCGTTTTCGATTTATTCGAAGCGGCTCCAGACCGACTTCCGACTCCGGACCGTTCGAAGGGACGGGCTGGGAGCCAGCCACCGCACTCCAGACCGGAAAATCCGCCTCGAGTGCGGAGAACAGCGTACCCACAGTTTGTCGCAACGCGGGTATCAGGTCTGCCGCGCGTCGCTCGACATGATCCTTTTCTCCGAGGAAGGACTGGCAGATATGGCACCCTCCGGTGATCGCCGCCAGAGTCAATCGCAGTTCGAGACCGGTCTGCCCCGTTCCATCATCCCAGTTATTTTGTCCCAGAAACTGACCTCCAAGGCGGCCAGAGAATCCGAGTTCGGTTGCGTAGGGCTCGCGAATTCTTGTCCCGTAGAGTGCTCGGATCATCGGATACAGCAAATTAGTGATGAGAAGGCCTTCAAACTTGTGCCTGCGATAGGTTGGCGTCACCAGGTCGAAGCCTTCGTTATAAATCGGCCGCAGAAGCTTTGAGAGCCATTCGGGCTTGATGTTTGTAGATTCGGGTGAGATCAGCACACAAGCCTTCGCGCGTAGCAGCTCCGCCGCAGACAAAATGGTTCGCAACGCAACTCCGCTTGCCGGAGTGTTCGCGTACTGGGTGCTTATGGAGTGCAGGGTGCGAAGCGTGTACAGATTGGCCGTGCGGCGCACATCATCGATAGAGATGCCGGTAACCAACTCCGGAGTTCCATCCCGCGATCCTCCGTCGGCATTGATGATTGCCGCGCGCTCTCTGGGAAAATCCCGCAGGATGCCCGCTTGGATAGACTGGACTATCGGCCCGACAGTCTTGGCATTATTGTGCGTGGGCAAGCCCACCAGGATGTCCACCTCGCCGACGTTGATCAGTTGGCGAAGGAAATCATCCGTAAGAAAACTATCTTCTGCCAATCTTTTCTCCGTACGCAGCGGTACCGCGCGCTCTTCGACAGAGACCTCTTGCGTCATCGTTTCCACTACCTACTAGTCTTTCAGATTCGCCTCAGCCGAAACCAATAAAACTGATAAGGGCCCATGGTTAGAAGATAGGGCAGCTCACCCACACGCGGAAAAATATTCTTGCCAAACATCTCGATCAGAATATTTCCCTTGTACTTCCGCAGATCCAGCTCGACCGCTTGCGCAGCACTCGAAAGGTTATTGACCGCCAGGACCGTCTCTTTGCCCAGCTGCCGTACGTACGCCAGTACTCTGTGATTGGCTGGATAGAGAAACTCAATCGATCCCTTGCCGAATACCCCAGTCGATCTGCGAACTGCAATTATGCGGCGCATCCAGGAAAGTAGCGAATGTTCGCTTCGTCTTTGCGACAAGACGTTCACTGCTTGATAACCGTAAACCGGATTCAGGATGAGCGGTGCGTACAGGCTCTCTGGATCTGCGCCAGAAAAGCCGCCGTTCCATCCTCCGCTCCACTGCATCGGGGTCCTCACTCCGTTGCGATCTCCCAGATTGATGTTGTCGCCCATTCCGATTTCGTCGCCGTAATAAATTATGGGAGTGCCGGGTAACGACATCAATATCCCGTTCATCAACTCGATGCGCCTTCGATCGCTGTCCAACAAAGGAGCCAGCCTGCGGCGGATTCCCAGATTAATCCGCATCGTCTTGTTCTGGGCATACGCGTCATACATATAGTCCCGTTCCAGATCTTTCACCATTTCGAGGGTTAACTCGTCGTGGTTGCGCAGAAAGAGACACCACTGGCATGAGGGTGGGATTTCCGGCGTCTGCTGCAAGATTTCCGTGATCGGCTTGCGGTCCTCCAGCTTCACTCCCATGAACATCCTTGGCATCAGCGGAAAGTGAAACGCCATGTGGAATTCATCACCGTCACCAAAATATGGACGAAGATCGGCGGGCCACTGATTGGCTTCCGCCAGCAGCATCCTGCCTGGAAATTCCTTATCGAGCTGTCGTCGCAGGTCCTTCAGGATTTCATGGGTCTCGGGCAGGTTCTCACAACTCGTACCTTCTCGTTCCACCAAGTAAGGCACCGCGTCCAGCCGGAAGGCGTCAACCCCCATCTCCAGCCAGAACTTCATCACATTCCACATCTCTTGCCGAACCGCAGGATTGTCGTAGTTGAGATCGGGCTGATGACTAAAGAAGCGATGCCAATAGTAAGACTTTGAAATCGGATCCCACGCCCAGTTGGACATTTCGGTATCGAGAAAAATGATCCGAGCGCCCTTGTACCGCGTGTCGGTATCGCTCCACACATACCAATCGCGGCGAGGATTGTCCTGCGAACTTCTCGACTCCTGAAACCACGGGTGCTGATCCGACGTATGATTCAGCACCATCTCAATGATGACTCGGATCCCGCGGTCATGGGCCGCCTTCAGAAACTTCCGGAAATCGTCCAGCGTTCCGTAGCTGGAATGGACTGAGTAGTAATCCGCAATGTCGTACCCATCGTCGCGTAGAGGCGACGGGAAGAATGGCATCAGCCAGATTGCGCTGGTCCCTAATTCCTGCAGGTAGTCGAGCTTCTGTTCCAGCCCTTGAAAATCACCGATACCATCCCCATTGCTGTCGTAGAACGTGCGCACGTGTACTTGATAGATGATGGCATCCTTGTACCAAAGCAGATCCTCCTTTACCGGCAAACCGCTCCTCCTGGTGAGATTCAGCACCTCTGCGCAACACGGCCAAACGGAAAGTTTATATGAAGTGACAGCCCCCAGGGTGCATTGGCTGAGGGCAGTTAAGAGATCTGCCGATTCGTTGCGCAGGATTCGCAGCAACGGTGAGGTTCGACAGCTTCCGGCGAGTCGAGCCAGGAGTCGTCAATTCTCCGCGTCAATGCTCTGCAAGACGGTGCGAAGAGCGCTATCAGGGCTGACCGGCGCATGGGTTGGGATAGTTTTGGATAACGACTTAAAGAAGATTTGGTAGCGCTAACGGGAATCGAAGTTGTGACCCATTGAATTTTGCCAATAAAACTGGGACTTTCTTAACGCTTTTGCTCGTTGAACTTACCGCTGTCAGCAACATCCCCGTTTTTTGACCCATCCGTTTGCACAAAAACTGGTGAAATTCAAGTTCGTTTTTTGGAATTTTTTGGGACAAATTGGGACAAAAACCGGGTTCGATACCTCTGCGCTACCTCAGGGAGCAAAGCGTTAGGAGCTGGAACTCTCAGCCAGTGGATCGGATTGATCTGCCTGACGGAGCGCCCATGCGATTCACTTTCCGTTGGGGCTGTCAGCAGTAGTGGGCACCCTTTGCCGAGCATCCATGCCATGCAGCACGGCCTCGGTGGATGACTTTCAGTGCTGCGAGGCCTTAATAGTTGGGCATGAGTCCCAAAGCTGATGATCCGACCGTTGTCTTGGATCGCGAAGTTGAGCAAGACCGCGACCCATCCCCAAGAGCTTGCGCGAAACTTCTCTCTTTGCTGGCCTCGGTTCAGGGCTAAACTGATGTACCTAGCAAGAAAGTCGCATGCGCAGGTCTCGTCGGAACCCGCCAAAGACGA
>WNEZ01011909.1_pt1 | contig 11626 bp, 9 predicted proteins | sample 5400521 | NCBI WGS metagenome assembly WNEZ01 (sample SAMN13153339, study PRJNA577476) | soil metagenome | isolation source: 120 cm saprolite under Douglas fir tree site 2 hole 1 replicate 1 | place: USA:California | collected 2015-04-18
CGGCAACGTCGAAGTCGTCGAACACAGCATCGATTTGCGCCGCGATGATCGAGGTCGGCAACTCGAAGACGTCGGTGACCTCTTCCGTATTCTGCGCAGTGATGGCGGTGATAGCCGACATGGCAAACACGCCGTTGGCTGACATGGCTTTGATGTCGGCTTGAATCCCCGCGCCGCCGCCGGAATCAGAGCCGGCGATCGTCAAGACTTGTTTCAATGTCATGAGTACTCCTGAATCAAAACTGCTCAGCCTCGCAGATTATACTCGGCAGGCCAAGCCTGTCTAGCGACGAGTCTCATAGCCTCAGCCCTACTTGCGTACCGTATGCTGCCAAAGGACGAACCCGAGTAGGGCAATCAGCACCCCAACCCACCGAAATTTAGACCGATTAGTCGATGGCTCATGGACTTGTGTTAGACAAAAGACTACTAGAACTTTGTTCTTCCGCAGTCATTATTATTGAGGGCCTGAACACAGGTCGCCGTCGATGCCTTTAAATAGGTGCGGCAGGCCTAGAGCATTCTCATAGTGCTGTGCAAGGCCTTCAATCCCTGGATACAGGGTCATGCGAGTAATATTTAATCGTTGAAGCTCTTTGAGGCAGGACTTCAAACGGGAGGGGGTAGCAGTAAACCAGTACCGCTTTATGTGTTTGTTACTCTTGTGGTTAGGAATAAGTGCTGTAAGGTTGTCTTCGAGTGTTCTGGTTACATCCAATGGCAGCACGAAGGCACCTTGCTGAGCTGCGAGCCTGTCATTTAGACGGAAGGGGCTTAAAAACCACAATCCCGGACTTTTCTTCATACAGAATACTTGCTTGCTCTCCTCGACGGAATTCGATCCATCTGTTTTTACCACTTTAGTTAGCTCTTGGTACTCCTTCTCGGCCTGCGCTCTCCACCAGGGTGCTTCCAGAGCCCAGATTTCGCAGGTGTCTCCTGCCTTTGCCCGATCGACAGCAAAATGAACTGCGACCCAAAATGAATAGGTCCAGTCCATTAGACGGGCAGGACCACCATAGTGTCTAAGCAAGGCGAGCCATTCCATGCTGTTCTTTTGATCAAGGGGTTGGTCGTTGACGAGATGATAGCGTCGTTTGAAATCTCGGAGCAGGCGGTACTCCCATATCCGGGCCTTGGATAGGGGAATATTGAATCGACTCATCCCCCTTTCAAGAGAGGTCTCTAGTGGGCGTCGTGATTTGCGAGTGCCTTTCGGGATTATCTGTTCACGGAAGAGCCAGCCATTCCAGCGATTCGTGTTTTGCTCGAATAACTTCCTCAGGGAATTCCAGGAAGAAAGATTCATCTGTGAATAGAAACATGGGATTCTACTTTTCTTTTGACCTGTTCGGTTGCCCAGCTGCTTCTTCACTCTCTCCCTCTCATGACCGGTGTATTCCGCGCAGGCAGTTGGGCTGTCCTTGAACTGCCGCGTCCAACGAGCCCCTTCCCTTTCTCTCTCCATCCCTGTGGCCGGTCTCGACTTTAGGGCGAGGGGCAGGATTGTCTCGAACTGCGCGCATCGAGCGACCACAGTTTCATCGTGGGGGCTCTGCGAGCACACGAGACGGTCCTGCTCTTCGCCCCTTCCCAATTACACCGGCCACACTCCTACTTTTTTCGCCGCTGCCTTTTCGGCAAGCGCAACTCTTTCCGAACGTCGTCAATAGAAGTGCCGCCTTCACGCTGATAGTTTCGCCGTAACGACTCGAGGCGGGCGATGAATCGAGGATCTGACTCAAAGAGATAGTCCTCTAGGTCCTCGTCGGTGACGCCGTGCAAGACGGCAGCAGCTCGGCCATTCTTGGTGACGACGATGTCCTCGCGTTTGGATAATTCCAGGTACGCGGACAAACGGTTCTTCACTTCGTTCAATGGGACAACCTTCATGGTGTTCCTCCCTCTCTATGGTCCTTTGACGATTGCTCAAGCCAGGCTTCCGATTCCGCCTTGGGCACAATGCCATACACGACCACGAGGTGCTGAGGTTCGATCACGTCATAGTAGACTCGAAGTTCGTCCACTCGGAGGCGGTAGTGTGGAAACGTTCCGGGTCTCAGCGACTTGATTCTGCTCTTGCTCTGCATGGTCGGTTGATACGTGAGATGCATTTCAATCTTGTCGAGTACCTTCACCTGACCGCTCTTGCGCAATGCACGCAAGTCGAGTTTGGCCGCATCTGACAATTCAATGCGATAGGGCATCGATTGAGGAGTATAGCAGAATTCTAGTCAGAATAGTGGATCGAGCAGTCTGTGAGCTTTTGAGATGTTTGGGTTGAGGTACGCGAGGGGTAGAAAGAACAGGGCTGCTGAAAATTATGCGCGGCCACCGAGCCCATCTGTTTCTCTCCTTACTTCTCTTTCCAATCGGTGGCCGTGTGTCTTCTGAGCCGGGGGTGGGATGCCCCATAGTGCGCGCATCGGACGAGCACTGTTTCATCGTGCGCGTTCTGCGAGCACAGGGGCGCCCACCCATGGGCTTCCGCTTCTTATCTCCCCCCAATTTGGCACATCGTAACTCGACGGGTGGCGCTCTCCTTAGGTCTCTTTTTTCCTCTCTCTCTGGTGGCCGGCGTATCTCTTCGGGCAGGTAGCAGGGTTGGGCCAAACTGCGCGCGTCCAACGAGGGCCTTCTGAGGCCGCGCGTTGCGCGAGCAATGGAACGGCCCTGCTGCCTGCCCTCCCTCTCCTCACACCGGCCACTTCTCCTCCTTCCACGCCATCTCCCAAAACATCCACTCATACCGCGAGCTGATGACGAACGATTCTTCCATCCGCCGTTTCTCTTCTGTGCCCGCCGTCTTGGCCCACTGGTCCACTTTCTTGCGCATCCAGCGCTGCACCTCGGCGAATTCGGGAGATGCGTAGAGCATGAGCCAGTCTCGATAAGGATGATTCTCCTTCGGCGGGCCATGCTTCAAGAGATGCTGCCCGACGACGCAGTAGATCCAGGCGCAGGGGAGGGCGACGACGGTGATCTCCGCTGCCGAGCCTGTATGGGCGACGGTGAGCATGTGCCTGGTGTAGGCGTAGTTCGTCGGCGCCATGGGGACGGACGACATCTGTTTGGCGCTCATCCTCCACCGTGACCCGTACCCTTCGTGGAGGCTGCGTTCGACGACAATGGTTTCCTCGGCCAGTTTCGTCAGACGCAGGGCCGACTCTGAATCTGGCGCTCTCAGCGCTCCGGCAGAAAACACACGGGCGAGGTCGCCGAGAAACCTTGCGTCCTGCAGGATGTAGTACTTGAATGTGCGTTGCGGCAAGGTCCCATTGCCCAACGCCACGACGAACGGATGGGTGAGCTGCGCTTCCCATATAGGCTTGGCGAGTTGCCGCAAGTGATTTGTAAAAGACATGTGACTTCTTCCTATTAAGAACGACGTTCGTGAAGCGTATCTCGCTAGAAAGAAAAAAAGAGGAAATTAATGTCGTTTGCGTTTCACGCCTCACGTTTCACGATCCTGCTTCTACTGGGGCCAGGGCCTCGGCAAACGATTGAGGCCGTCGAGCGCGGCGACTTTATAACATTCGGCCAGGGTCGGGTAATTGAAGACCGTGTCGATGAAGTAATCGATCTTTCCCCGGTAAGCCATAACGGCTTGGCCTATGTGAATGAGCTCCGTGGCCCCTTCTCCGATGGCATGGACGCCCAGGAGCGCGTGGGTGTGGCGATGAAACAGCAGCTTCACCATGCCGGTTTCATCGCCGATGAGCTGCCCGCGGGCGATTTCCCGATAGTGTGCGATGCCGGACGCATAGGGAATCCCTGCCTTGGCCAGATCTTCCTCATTCCGCCCCACCATGGAGATTTCCGGAATGGCATAGATGCCGTAGGGCAGGAGGTCCGTGTCGGTGTGGTCGGGATGGCCAAAGGCATGGCAGGCGGCATGGCGCCCTTGCTGCATGGATGTGGAGGCCAAGGCAGGAAAGCCGATGACGTCGCCGGCGGCGTAGATATGGGGAACTGATGTTTGGAAATGGTCGTTCACAATCACGCGGCCTCGCGCATCCGGAGTGATGCCGATGGCCTCGAGGTTCAAGTGCTTTGTTGCGCCGATGCGGCCGATGGCATACATGAGCGTCGTGGTGGTGATCGGTGGTCGGTGCGTCAGCGAGACCGTGACCTGTCCATCGGACTCTTTCCGGATCGCGACCACTTCTTCTTCATGGCAGAGCGTGACGCCGATGTCTGTCATCTGCTGTTGCAGGGCGCCGATGATCTGGGCGTCGACAAATTCCAGCAAGCGCGGCCGCTTGTCGATCAAAATGACCGGCACGCCCATCGTGGCTAAGATGGACGCGTACTCTGTGCCGATCACGCCACCGCCGACAATGACCATCGATGTCGGAACGTGTTTGAGTGTGAGGAAACCGTCGGTATCGATGATGGTGTCGTCGTCGAAGGGAATCTCGGCCGGCCGAGCGGGTTCAGTACCGACGGCGATGATGATCACGTGCGCACGATGTTCAGTCGACGTGCCGGCATGTTGAATGAGGAGCCGGTGAGGATCGACGAAGCGGGCCTCTCCGAAGATCAGATCGATGCGGTTGCGCGCCATCTGGTTCTGCACGATCTCAATTTCGTTCTTGATGATGTGGTTGGCGCGAAAGGCGAGATCTTCGATCGTGATCGTCTTTTTCAGGCGATATTCGGCTCCGTACAGGGTGCGTTGGCGGAACCCCGAGAGATACAGGACCGCTTCGCGAAGGGATTTGCTGGGGATGGTGCCGGTGTTGGTACAGACGCCGCCGACGACTTCTTTGCGCTCGATGATGCCGACTTTCTTACCGAGCTTGGCGGCCTGGACCGCAGCCTTCTGGCCGGCGGGCCCTGTCCCTATGACGAGAAGATCGTAATGGGCCATCAGGTTTCTTGCCTATTGAGGCTGAGGCTCAAGTTTCAACAGAACAGTTCGAGGCTCCGAGTTCGAAGTTCCAAAACCTCGAACACCGAACCTCGAACGTCTTGGCCTTAGCCTCAACCTCAGCCTTTCTTCGGCCTAGCTTTCGGTGATCAATGACTTGGCCACGGCGAAGGCCTCATCCAAGTCCGGCAGTTGGGTCAGTTCGGGAGTGATTTGCAGAAACCGCACGGTGTCGTGGGCATCGACGACCATGACGGTACGAGCCAGGATGTGGGGGGCCTTCAGGAAGAGCCCGTAGGTCTTCCCGAATTCGGCACCTCGATAGTCTGAGAGGAAGGTCACGTTGGCAATATGGGCTTCTCCTGCAAAGCGTTTCTGTGCAAAGGGGGTGTCGACGCTCACGGTCACCAATTCGACCATCTTGTCGAGGCCTTTGTTCTTCTCGCTCAGATAATGTGTCTGCTGTTCGCACACGGGGGTGTCGAGCGATGGCACGACGCTGATGATCCGGACCTTGCCCTTGCCCTTTGTGTTGGTAATGGTGATCAGCGACAGGTCCGTCTGTGCCAGCTCTACCTCCCGGAGAGGGTCGCCAACTTTAATGCCGGTTCCCGAGAGAGCCAAGGGGCTTCCCTTGTAGAGGACCGTATGGCCCTCGCCCGCCACGGTGCTGCCGTCAGCGACGGTGATGTTCTTGTAGAGAAAACTCGCGCCGGTGGAGCTGCCCATGCTTCCGCATCCGGTGAGCCCGAGCGCCATGCAGAGTGCGGCTCCGATGATCATTCGATGTGCTGTCCTCATAATACCCTCCTTGTAAAGCGACGGTAACGATTCTATCAAGAATACGGTGGCCTGTGCGTGTGTCGGTAGCAGGATACTGAAAAACTATTTTGGTACGCAAGAACTTCGATGGTTCGCCCGTATGGGACAAGTCCGGTCTGTCTGGTTATCTGGTCTGTCTGGTCCATCTGGTTAGTCTCATGCAACTAAACAAACCAGACCGACCGAACAGACCAAATGCACAAGACAGGCTGGCGGACTGTTTCAGAATCTTGTTAGGGTTGAATAAAGGTGATGAGTTCCTGGTTAACCAGGTCCGGTCGTTCCCACTGCGGGATGTGTCCTGCATTGGGGATTCGGATGAATCGTGACCCCTTGATGGTCTGGTGGAGTTCTTCGCCTACGGCGATTGGGAACACCCGATCTTCTTCACCCCAGATCACCAGCGTCGGGTGGGTGATCTCACCGACGCGCGTGGCAAATCCGGACTCCCATAGCGGAAGGTTTACTCTGACGGTCATAATGGGTTTGATGAGTCCGGGGCGTTGACGGTTGCGATTGGATCGCTCGATGACGGCCGGTGTGAGGAGTGCCGGGTCATGCACGATCTCTTTTAAGACGGGCTCGGTCATCAGTCCGCCGAGCAGCCAGTTGCCGAATGAAACAAGCCAGGACGGCGCACTGGTTTCTAGGGCCCGCCTGACTGACGGACTGGTGAGCTTCTCCATGACATGTTGTGGCAGCCCGTCGATAAGGACGAGCTTGGCGACGCGTGTGGGGTGTGCCAGTGCCATGCCGATGGCCAAGCCGGCGCCCATGGAATTGCCGACTAACGTGGCCTGCTGGATTTTCACGGCGTCCATGAATCCGACAAAGAAGTCCAACATCTGATCTGGCCGGTAGTCGATCTCAGGTTTATCGGACAGCCCGGCGCCGGGCAAATCGAGTGTGAGGACGCGGAAGTGCTGCGACAGCGCGTGCTGCTGCTGTTCCCATTGCCACATCGATCCCCCGAAGCCGTGGATCAGGATGACCGGCAGGCCTGCGCCCACATCCAGATAGGCGATCCGCTGGTCGTGGACGAGGACCGTTTTAATGGATATGCGCTCAATGGCGTCGAACTGCGTCGGAATCGACGATGGAGACGAGCAGGCGGTCATGATATGACACAATAAACTAAAAATAAACAGCGCAACGTGCGGCTGTCTGCATGCGCGGCCGGGGACATGCGGGTCTATCGGACTACTCCAGCTGGATGACTGTTTCATCCGTCTTCACGTTGTCGCCTTCGGAGACCAGGATGGCGACAACTTTCCCGTCGATCGGCGACGGGACCTGGCTTTCCATCTTCATGGCTTCGATGATCAGGAGGGGGGCACCAGCCTTGACCACGGCATCGATCATGACGAGCACTTTGACGACGCGACCCGGCATCGGGGGGGCCACGTCTCCTGGCTTGGACGGCCTGGGCCGTTTGCGTTTGGCACCGGTACCAGCGTCGGGGGCTTCCGGCACGCCGGCCAGGATCTCCTGGATCGCCTCCAACGAGACTTCTTCGAGTTTGTCGTTGACCCGGATGTAATAGGGTTTGCGGCCGTCGACCTTCCGTCCGGAACCGGACACCTTCACATGGTAGGTTTCGCCGTGGACTGTGACGTTGAATTCGGCTGGGGCTAAATGGAGTTCGGTGGCTGCAGCCGGTCCGCTGGGCGAGAAGATTTCGAGGGGCTCCAGCGTCAGGTCCCCCTTCTCGCGGGCCTCAAAGAAGTCTCTCGCAATAGTGGGGAACAAGGTGAACGAAAGCTGATCTTCCACCGTGGTGGCCGATGCGGGCAGATCTTTTCTAGTGGCCTCGAGTTCCGGCTCCAACCGATCGGCGGGCCGCGTCTTGATCGGCTGGTCGTCCCCGATCGCGCGGGCCATGATGTCGTGATCGAGGGGCCCCGGCGCCCGCCCGTAGAGTCCGAGGAAGTAGTTCTTGGTTTCCGTGGTGATGACTTTGTACCGTTCGCCCGTCAGGACGTTGAGCGTGGCTTGGGTGCCCACGATCTGACTAGTCGGGGTGACGAGCGGGGGATAGCCCATTTCCTTTCGGACGCGCGGCACTTCATCCAGGACTTCTTTGGAGCATGCCGCCGGGAATCTGCCAGGTGAGGATCTCGGCATCGACCCCGGTGAACTCACTTTCGAACTGCCGATACTTTCGTCGAACGGAGCGGAAGTGTTCGGTGATCGGGAGGAACGACGCGAGATCCAGCCCCGTGTCGTACGGGGTGTTGCGCAACGAGGCCACCAGCGTTTCCGTCGACGGATGCGAGGTGCCGCCGGCCAACGGCGAGATGGACGTATCCAGCATGTCTAGACCGCCCAGGATCGCCATGAGGGAGGTCATCGAGGCCATCCCTGAGGTGTAGTGTGAATGCAAATGGATCGGGACCTTTACCGCTGCTTTGATACGGCGTATGAGGTCATAGGCGTCGAGCGGCGCCAAGAGCCCGGCCATGTCCTTAATGCAGAGCGTGTCGGTTCCCAAATCCTCCAGCTGTTTCGCCATGTCGACAAAACGCTCCACGCTGTGGACGGGACTGACGGTATAGCTGATGGCGGCTTCGACATGTTTGCCGCAGGCTTTTACTTCTCGCATGGCCCGTTCGACGTTGCGGATATCGTTCAGTGCGTCGAAGATGCGAAAGACGTCGATGCCATTAGCGGCGGACCGTTCAATGAACTGTTCCAGCACATCGTCGGCATAGTGCCGATATCCGACCAAGTTCTGCCCGCGGAGCAGCATTTGGAGCTTGGTATTGGGCATGGCGGCACGCAGCGCGCGGAGCCGTTCCCAGGGATCCTCTTTGAGGAAGCGCAGGCACGTGTCGAAGGTGGCACCACCCCAGACCTCGAGCGACCAATAGCCGACGGCGTCGAGCTTTTGAGCGATGGGCAGCATATCCTCCGTCCGCATGCGCGTGGCCAAGAGCGACTGGTGGCCGTCGCGCAAGGCGACATCGGTGATCAGGATGGGCTTGCCCGCCGCGGGCTGGATCGTCAGCTCTTGGCCGCTGCGGGCACGTGTCTTGGACGTCCGGACGGCTGGTCCGGTTGTCCGCTTCTTGGGGGCCTGTGTTCGTGAGGGTCGTCGTGTCGCCATGATGTCCTGATCTGTGCGTTATCTCGTCATTGGATCACAGGGGGTTGCTAGGCGCCTGTCCGACATTGACCGTTCTACTGCGGAGAACGATGTCCAGGCACCTGCGTTGTTCTCGGTCCCGAAAAATCCTCACCGTATTCCAGCGAATACACCTCCGGATTTTCGGCGCCTGCGGCCGCACATCTGCCTGTTTCTCCTTCGCCTCGTGACGAAGGCAATGTCGGACATGTTCCTAGGCAGCTGTTCCGCTACAGCCCTTCGTAGGCGGCGATCGCGGCGGAGAGTGCCAGCACCAGATCCTCCGGCTCTTCAAAATCGTCGTAGTTGAACAGCTCAGGATGCGTTTCCAGATAGGAGGTGTCGAAATGCCCTCCCATGAAGTCCTGATCCTGCATGATCTCCATCATAAATGGGATCGTCGTCTTCACCCCGCGCAAGACATACTCTTCGAGCGATCGTCTCATGCGGCTGACGGTTTCTTCCCACGTACGGCCGCGCACGGTGAGTTTGGCCAAGAGGGCGTCGTAGTAGGGCGGCACCGTGTAGTCCTTATAGACCGCTCCGTCGATGCGCACCCCGATCCCGCCCGGCGAGAGATAGGCTGTGACGGTGCCGGTGCAAGGCCGGAAGTTGTTCTTAGGGTCTTCCGCGTTGATGCGGCACTGGATGGCATGGCCTTGGAGCGTGACCTCCTGCTGCGTGATCTCAAGAGGCATGCCGGCTGCAATGGCAATCTGATTGCGCACGATGTCGATCGCCGTGATCTGCTCGGTCACCGTATGTTCGACTTGGAGGCGGGGGTTCATCTCCATGAAGTAATAGCGGCTGTCCTGATCGAGGAGAAACTCGACGGTGCCGGCATTGTCATAATCGACCGCCTTGGCGATGGCGATGGCCGCTTCACCCATCTCGGCACGAAGACGTGGTGTGAGAATCAAGGATGGAGCAATCTCGATGAGCTTTTGATGCCGGCGCTGAATCGAACAATCACGCTCGCCCAGGTGGATGATGTGGCCGTGCCGGTCGGCCAGTATCTGGAATTCGATGTGATGCGGTCGCTCGATATACTTTTCGAGGAAGACAGTTCCGTCGCCGAAGGCAGCCTGGGCCTCCCGTGACGCGACTGCCATGTTCTCGCGAAGTTCAGTATCCGACCGCACCACCCGGAGGCCGCGTCCTCCCCCGCCTGCGTTGGCTTTAATCATGACGGGGTAGCCTATGTCTTTAGCGAACGACAGGGCGTCCTTGATGTCGGTGATGCCGCCATCGGTACCGGGCACGATCGGGATACCGACTTGTTTGGCCAGATTGCGGGCTTTGACCTTGCTCCCCATCAATTCGATGACTTGCGGCGATGGGCCGATAAAGGTAATGCCGGAGGTGTGGCACAGTTGTGCAAATTGCGAGTTTTCTGAGAGAAATCCATAGCCTGGATGGATGGCATCGGCGCCGATCCGTTGTGCCAGGTTGACAATCTGTTGGCTGTCCAGGAAGCCTTTGACCGGTCCCGGGCCGACCATGTATGCCTCGTCCGCTTTCTTGACGTAGATCCCGGTCGAGTCGGCTTCGGAGTAGATGGCTGCGGTGGCGATGTTCAATTCGCGGCAGGCGCGAATAATCCGCATGGCGATTTCGCCGCGATTGGCCACCAGAATTTTCTTGAACATACCGGTCCCTCTCTCCTCAGATCGTTCGGCATTCTGCGAGAGTTATCAGGCGAAAATGAGCGCGTAAGCTAGCATAGGATCAGGAGTCGTGTCGAGGGAGGAAGGGGATGGAACGGGCCGGTTCTTAGGGGGATATTGATACAGTTTGCCGGTGGCTCTGGCCTGTGACGTGCGAGACAGTCTGTTTGGTTTGTTTGGTTCGAAGAGCAAAACAAACCAGACAAACCAGATGGCCAAACAAACCGGGCTCCAGTGGGTTTCCCGAGAGAGCGAGCCTACTTGGACTTAATTAAGACAGGTTTTGACTGGGCGCTTCCACCGCCCGCGACGATGATGACGAACGACATCCCCGCTTTTGCATCCGGCACGGTCGCTTCAATCGTCGAGTCGCTCATGAATTTGAAGTCCACGGGCGTGTTTGGGGTCGCACTGAAGGTCACCGTATGAAAACACTCCTTTGTGCCGAAATGCTCGCCGGTGATGACGACTTTGTCGCCCGGCTTGGCTTCATCCGGCTCGATCTTGGCAATCCGTGGGCGCTTGTTCCGGTCGCAGATAGGGTCCCGTTCGACTTTTGCGGCATCGAACCCCTTGATCGATTCGGTACCGAAGAGAGTGAATCCTGCGCCATCAACCATCGCGCCTGGCTCCTCCGCATAGGAGGCAGTGATGAGTGAAGCCATGGATCCGATGATCCCCAGTAACATGAACACCCATGATCGCCACGTCCGCATTGGTACCTCCTTCAATAACAACGACGTACGATTATTTCTCTTTGATCGGAATATACGTCTCGGCAATGAGTTGTTGACCCGCCGGAGACAGCACGAACTGGGTGAATGCCTCAGTCAGGGGATGCGGCTCCTTCTTGGACAAGAGAAGGACGGGGCGTCGGAGCGGATAGCGGCCATCTTTGACGGTGGGGGCTTCCGGTTCGACCTTGTCGATGGGCAAGAGTTTGACGGCGACACCGCTTGAGACGACGGATAATCCCTGGCTTAGGGACAGGTAGGCGACCGCAGACAGAGGGGGAAGTGTTCCCACGACGGTTTTCACGACCTGTTCATCGGAGCCAATCACCCTGGCGGCACCGGTGATCTTGCCGGCAATGCCGAGCTGCGATTCAAACGTATCGCGGATGTTTTGGTTGCGAGGCCG
>WNEZ01004969.1_pt1 | contig 11625 bp, 9 predicted proteins | sample 5400521 | NCBI WGS metagenome assembly WNEZ01 (sample SAMN13153339, study PRJNA577476) | soil metagenome | isolation source: 120 cm saprolite under Douglas fir tree site 2 hole 1 replicate 1 | place: USA:California | collected 2015-04-18
ATTCCAAAGATGGGATCGAGCGGGTTCGGGTACAAAATTGCCGAGCAATTCGGTCTGAAGATCGTGCCGCCGCGGCCGGCGCTGGTGCCTTTGACGTTCGATGCGGCATTGCTGGCGCAGTTCAAGGATCTGTCGGGCGTCTCGGTTGATGCGGCCGTGAGTTGCGGCAAGATCCGCTTCGATGAAGCGTTGCTGTTTACGCACCGCGGGCTAAGCGGTCCGGCCATCCTGCAGGTTTCCTCCTATTGGCGTGAAGCCGATGACATCGTCATCGATATGGCGCCGGGAAACGACGTCCTGGCCGGGCTGAAACGACTGCGCCGTGATCACCCGAGGCAGGAACTGGCGACCGCGCTTTCTGACTTTCTGCCGAAACGGCTGACGCGAACCATCGCGGACGGCATCGGAGGTCCTGAACGGATCGCCGACTTTTCCGATCTGCATCTTGCCAACGTCGCCACTGGTGTGAAGCAGTGGCGCGTCAGGCCGAACGGGACCGAGGGCTACCGCACCGCGGAGGTGACGTTGGGCGGTGTCGATACGTCGGAACTCTCGTCGAAAACCTTCGAATCCAGGTCCGTCCCCGGGCTTTATTTCATCGGCGAGGTCGTCGACGTCACCGGTCACCTCGGCGGCTTCAATTTTCAATGGGCCTGGTCCTCGGGATACGCGGCAGGCCGTCACGTCTAGCGGCCAAAGCCTGACGCCTGATACCCACTCGAACGTGCGAGTTGGATGAGACATGAACGTCGGCGTAAGCCCAAGGCGCTTCGGATCGAGACCATAGGTGAGCAGTCCGGGTTGCCCCCAACTTCGGACATGTGCCGGATCGCACTTACTGAAGCTAAAGTGCCGTGAGCAGACATGCCGTTTCATTCGATCACCTCATCGGCGCGGGCGAGGACCGAATCGGGAATCACGAGACCTAGCGCCTTGGCGGTCTTGAGGTTGACCGCCAACTCGTACTTGGTCGGTGCCTGCACCGGAAGCTCGGCAGGCTTCTCGCCCTTGAGGATGCGATCTACGTAGCCCGCCACGCGCCGATACTGGTCGATCGCATCGGGCCCGTAGCAAATCAGGCCGCCATCCGTGACGTAGTAGCGGGCGGGGTAGACCGCAGGAAGTTGGTGCTGGGCCGCAAGCGTAATAATCAATTTGCGATGCAAGATCGCCAACGCGTTTGTCGGTACAATCAGGCCGCCGTTCGGCTCGCGCGCGAATGCCGCGACGGCGCGCTCAATCTCACCGGCGTCGCGCACGTCGATTGGTCTCACCTCCACCCCGAGCAACGGCGCTAGGGACAGCATTGCACCGAACTGGCCGACCCCACCGGTCACGGTGGCATCCCGAAGGACCGCGACTCGCGTCACACGCGGCGCGATCTCTTTGAGCAGTTCCAGCCATTTCCCGCTAATGCCGTATTCGAACTGCAAAAAGCCGGTGACGTTACCACCCGGCCGCGCAAGGCTATCGACGACCTTGGCGCCAACCGGATCGGGGACTAATACGAACACTATCGGTATGTCGCGGGTCGCACGTAGCAATTGCGCCACTGTCCCGCTGCCAGTGGCCAGCAGGACGTCCGGCGCGAGCGCGACCAATTCGTTCGCGTAATCGCGATTGTGGTCGGCATTGCCTGCTGCCCAGCGGGTGTCGACCCGCAGGTTGCGGCCGTCGATCCAGCCCAATTGCTGCAGCGCTTGCAAGAAGGCCGCGATGCGGGCCTGCCCTTCCGGATCGTTCTCAGCCAAGCTCATGAGTACGCCAATGCGCCGCATCCGCTCGGGCTTCTGCGCCCGCGCCGCGAGCGGCAGAGCGATTGTCGCTGCCGTACCGCCGAGAAGTATGATGAATTCGCGCCGACGCATGTGCCCCTCTGAGAGCACGTCTTATCGAATGCCTAAAGCTTAGCATTTTGCGACCGGGCAACGAATGAAAAATAGTACACAAACGGTGTCAAAGCTGATCGGGCCCGAGGTCCGAAATGGTCAATCGCGTCGGTTTGCCGATGTCTGTGTGTTATGGCTGGGGGTGGACTGGATTGTAAATCGGGCGCAGTCTGTCTATTCGTTTCGGGCGCCCTACAGGAACCCACGACGATGATTATTACTAGGCGCACATGGCTAAGCCTGTTGGCTTCGTCCGCCGCCGTGATGGTTGCGAGCACGCCAGCAGTTACACAGCAGCCGAAGAAGCCCAACATTGTCTTCATGCTCATGGATAATCTGGGCTATGGCGAGTTGGGCGTCTATGGCGGCGGTATCCTTCGCGGCGCAGCTACCCCGCGCATCGACGCGCTCGCCGCCGAAGGCATGCGCCTGCTCAACTTCAACGTCGAAGCGCAATGCACGCCATCCCGGTCGGCGCTCATGACCGGCCGCTTCTCCATTCGCTCCGGCACCTATGAAGTTCCCATCGGTGGCGTCCCGGACGGGTTGACGCAGTGGGAGGTCACCATCGCGGAGTTGTTGTCAGCGCAGGGTTACGCCACCGGTATGTGGGGCAAATGGCATCTTGGTAGCGCCGAAGCCCGGATGCCCACAAATCAGGGGTTCGATGAATGGTATGGCATCCCGCGCACCTACGACGAGGCGATGTGGCCATCATTGAACGAAACCAAAAGCATGTGGCCTTCAGTCGGCGACAAGCAGGGTTGGGACGAGAAGGTCGTCCACCCCGAATACATTTACGAAGCGCGCAAGGGTGAGAAACCCCGGCAGATAGCGGTACTGGATGTAGATCGCCGCCGCACCATGGAAGCGGAAATCACGAGCCGCGCCTTGGAGTTCATTAAGCGAAACGCGAGCGCGGGCAAACCGTTCTATGCCTACATTCCGTTCTCGCTGGTTCACATGCCGACGCTGCCAAATCTGGAGTTTGCTGGCAAAACCGGTAACGGCGATTGGGCCGATTGCCTTGCCGAGATGGATTACCGTACCGGGCAAATCCTCGATGCTATCAAGCAAGCCGGTATCGAAGACAACACACTCGTCATCTTCACCAGTGACAATGGCCCGGAAGCAACTCACCCTTGGGAGGGCGACAGCGGACCTTGGCGCGGTACTTACTTCACGGCGATGGAAGCCTCACTACGCGCGCCGTTCATCATCCGCTGGCCGGGCAAAGTGCCCGCAGGCCGCGTCAACAACGAGATTGTTCACATTGTGGACCTGTACACGACCCTCGCGCGCGTCGGCGGAGCGGAGGTCCCCAAGGATCGTCCAATTGACGGCGTGGACCAGCTGGATTTCTTTCTCGGCAAACAAGACGGTTCCAACCGCGAAGGCTTCCCAGCATACGTCGCGGATCGGCTGTCAGCCGTCAAATGGCGGAACTGGAAAGTGCATTTCATCTGGCAGGAGAACATGTACGCCCCACCCCAGACACTCCCGTTGCCGAAGGTCATCAACCTGCTCACCGACCGGAAGGAGGAGCGCGATGGTGGCGCATACAACAGTTGGGTTGCCGATCCAGTAACGAAAATCGTCGGCGAGTTCGAAGCCAGCTTGAAGAAGTATCCGCCCATCAAACTTGGCACGCCCGACCCTTACACGCCGCCAGTGCCCCAGTAAGAAGCCAGCACGTTCTCCGTTCTATCGGCCAAAATGACCGCTTCGGGTGTGCGCGTCTCCGCGATCACTAGCTTGCGAAAACGGTTTTGTCGTTGTGTGCGATCAAGGCGAGTTTCGCGCGCGATCGCTGGTGGTGGCAACCGGCGGTCCTTCCATTCCAAAGATGGGATCGAGTGGGTTCGGGTACAAAATTGCCGAGCAATTCGGTCTGAAGATCGTGCCGCCGCGGCCGGCGCTGGTGCCTTTGACGTTCGATGCGGCATTGCTGGCGCAGTTCAAGGATCTGTCGGGCGTCTCGGTCGATGCGGTCGTGAGTTGCGGCAAGACCCGCTTCGATGAAGCGTTGCTGTTTACGCACCGCGGGCTGAGCGGTCCGGCCATCCTGCAGGTTTCTTCCTATTGGCGTGAAGCCGATGACGTCGTCATCGACATGGCGCCGGGAAACGACGTCTTGGCCGGGCTGAAACGACTGCGCCGTGATCACCCGAGGCAGGAACTGGCGACCGCGCTTTCTGACTTTCTGCCGAAACGGCTGGCGCGGACCATTGCGGACGGCATCGGAGGCCCTGAACGGATCGCCGACTTTTCCGATCTGCATCTTGCCAACGTTGCCGCTGGTGTGAAGCAGTGGCGTGTCATGCCCAACGGGACCGAGGGCTATCGCACCGCGGAAGTGACATCAGGCGGCGTCGATACGTCGGAACTCTCGTCAAAAACCTTCGAATCCAGGTCCGTGCCCGGGCTTTATTTCATCGGCGAGGTCGTCGACGTTACCGGTCACCTCGGCGGCTTCAATTTCCAATGGGCCTGGTCCTCGGGATACGCGGCAGGCCGTTACGTCTAGCGGCCAAAGCCTGACGCCTGATACCCACTCGAACGTGCGAGTTGGATGAGACATGAACGTCGGCGTAAGCCCAAGGCGCTTCGGATCGAGACCATAGGTGAGGAGTCCGGGCTACCCCCAACTTCGGACATGTGCCGGATCGCACTTACTGAAGCTAAGTGCCAAAGGCCACATTGGACGCTTGGCGGAAATGAAAGAGGCCGCCAACTGAGGCGGCCTCCGCAGGCCTCAATCAGGCCATTAGGTCGGTGATCCGCATAATTCCGACCACGTTCCCGTCATTGTACGCCTGCTCTTTTGTGTCCTTGTTGCAGGTCCAGACAAAGTTCTTCTTGGCCGTTAAAGTCTTTCCCTCCTGCTCGATCCGAAGCTCCCCTTCGGTAATATGGCAGACCATGGCATTCATCATCGGGGGACCCATGGTCTTTGATCCCGGCTGCATGATGACGTCACGCAGCTGGACTTTCTTAAAACCAGGGATGATGGCTGGTGTCTCGCTATAAACGCGCACCACAACGCCCGGCCACGGCGTCGCGTCCTTGCCGACGATGTCCGTAGTTTGCGATGCCGCTGGCTTCACCATTGCCGCCGAAGCGGCTGCCAACCCTAGTGCCACTGCTGACCTTCGATTTACTTTCTGCATTGACCTTCTCCTCTCGTTAAGGCCACGAGGCCGCGAAGTTGCTCCTTTCGTGCAATAGAGTCCATACGGTGCGATGGCCAACTGACCTACGCATTTCATCCTCCGGCGGCCCGATACCGGGCCCGCGACCGGGCGCCCATCTGCGGTGTGTTGATCGAGGGTGTTGATGGCGGGCACATCGCAGTGCTCTCAGCGGGCCGCTCAGGTTGTTTCCATTGCTCTCTCGCCGATGTCCGCTTTGGAGCGCATTACGGACCCAAGTCAGACATCGCGCTGAGTCCGAAAACCTGCACATGAGGAGACATTGCTTGATAACCTCTCAAGGGCGAGTGGTGCCGAGAATACGGTTGGAGATCAATCAGCCCGCTCGTAAAACGCATCGTCGTCGGGTAATGCCGGGGGCTTGCCGGTCAGACCCTTGGTGACCCCTTTGAATACCTCGGTAAGCAACAGCGATTTCGCCATTTCGCCTGCTAAGCCATCAATTCGCTTCTGCAATTCCATTACCTTTTCCGGATTTTGACCGGCAACGTTGGTCTTTTCATATGGGTCTTGTGCCAAATTAAAAAGCTCAATTTTTGACGGCAGTGTCGTTCGCCATACCAGTTTCCAATCTCCCCTGCGAACCGCACCGCGGAACATCTCGACGTTGTACACCACCTCGTCGCGCGGCGATGACTTGCCGTCGCTGATGGTCGGCCACATGTCGAGGCCATCAAGGGGCTTGCTCTTGCTAAGGCTCGCGCCAGCCAACCTGGCCAGTGTCGGGTAGTAATCCACGACGTGCATCATCTGGTCCACGACGGTCCCCGGTTTGATCCTGCCCGGCCAGTTAATGAGAGATGGCACCCGCGTGCCTCCCTCATACAAGTCTCCCTTGCCACCACGGTATGGCCCGTTGCTGGCAGGCAGCGGTCCCTTCACCTCAGTCTCGCCCGCCAGATGGGCTGACTGATTGCCGCCGTTGTCGCTGTGGAAAATGATTATTGTATTTTGCCGCAAGCCCCTCTTCTCCAGCGCCTGCACGACCCTGCCGATCTGGTCGTCCATTGCTGCAATCATCGCTGCATAGGTGCGGCGGTTGGGATCACTGATCTGCTTGTACTTGTCGATATACTCCTGCGGCGCCTGAAAGGGCGTGTGAGGTGCGGTGAACGCGAGGTACATGAAGAAAGGCTTCCTGGAATTCTGTGCGTCGATGAAACGAACAGCGTCATCGCCCAGTAAGGTCGTCACATAGCCTTTTTCATTGACAGGTTTGTTATTCCGATACCAATCCGTTTTCCCGCCGACGGAGTGTGTGAAGTAGTCAATCTCGCCAAGTTGCGCGCCATATTGGTAGTCAAATCCGCGTTGCTTTGGCCAGAACTCGCGTTTCGCGTGACCGAGATGCCATTTGCCCAAAATCGCAGTTGTGTAACCCGCTTCCTTGAGCGCTTGAGGGAGCAGCCACTCGTCGGTGGGCAGGCCATAGGACAATGATGCGGGGATAACCAAGGTTTGCAGCCCATAGCGCAATGGATAGCGACCAGTCATCAAGGCCGCTCGCGTTGGGGTACACATCGGCTGTACGTAGAACTGTTCGAGCGTTGCTCCGGTCTTTGCGAGTTGATCAATATTTGGCGTCGTGATGTCGGAACCATGAAATCCAACATCAGCCCAACCCAGATCGTCAGCTACGATATGGATGATATTGGGCTGCGGAGCGCTCCGCTGTGCAGCGACGGGCATTACAGCCACGAAGCAACTTCCCAGACCTGCGAGCACAGAAGCCACCGCGAACTGTGTTGCCCTCATATCGCAATCCCTTCAACCGTTGAAAGCATCTGCCGACGAGCGTCCGAACCCCCGGAAAAATGGGTTTAACTGAAACTTGCAGCAGGTGGAACTAGGGCTAGGAGAGTTAATAGTACAAAGTGGGCGCTGATGTCCGGTCCGGCAAACTGAGAAGAACTCGGTGTGAGCAACGTCTTCCGGGTTACCCGCTGAAAGCGGACATTGCTCAATACAGTCGGCATGTCTCAAAGGTGCCACTTGCGAACATCTGAAGTTTTGAGCGCACGATCGGAAGCCCAGCGGCATCGCTCGAAAACGTCGAGACCGTCACCATTCCTTGAATGTCGGCTCGATGCACCCCCCGCAGACCCAAGGAAAGGTCCAATCAGCCGTACGCTTGGCACTGTCGGGGATGTACCTGCTCCAGGCATCGGCTCGGACCGGATTAATTGACTGCCAAATGACATCAAAGGTCCCGGACGAATTTATTTTGCCTATCATGACCGGCTTGGAAAGATGATGATTGGTGTTCATCACGACCTCGAAGCCGCTCGGCGCCTTGATTCTTTGGCCGTACATGGCCTGCCGGACTGCATCTACGTCGGTGGTGCCTGCTTGGACAACGGCTTGCGCCCACATCCGGAAGCCAATGAAGGTGGCTTCCATCGGATCATTTGTCGTTTTGTCTCGTTGCTCGTTGAAGTCCGCCCACATTTTGATGAACGCTTCGTTTTCTGGTGACTTGATAGATTGGAAGTAATTCCAGGCCGCCATGTCCCCGACGAGGGGGGTGGTGTCCACGCCGAACAATTCGCGCTCGCCAATGGAGAAAGCCATGACTGGAATGACGCTGGGGTCCACGTTTTGGGCCGCGAGCGCTTTGTAGAAATACGTGTTTGCATCTCCGTTGACGGTAGATATCACGGCGGTCTTTTTTCCCTCCGAACCGAAGGACTTGATCCACTTAATGACCTCTTGCCAGTCGGAATAGCCGAACGGCGTATAGATTGTCATGATATCCTCTGACGTTACCCCTTCTGCGCTGAGATACGCACTCAAGATCCGGTTGGTCGTTCGCGGATAGACGTAGTCAGTACCGAGCAGAACCCATCTGAGAACTTCGCCTCCTTCCTTGCTCATCAGATATCGAACGGCCGGAATTGCCTGCTGATTGGGCGCGGCCCCCGTGTAGAAAATGTTGCGCGAGCTTTCTTCACCCTCGTATTGCACTGGGTAGAAGAGCAGGCCGTTCAGCTGCTCGAAAATCGGCAGAACGGATTTGCGGGAGGCGGAAGTCCAGCAGCCGAACACGACCGCGACCTTTTCCTTCGTGAGTAATTCCCGGGCTTTTTCGGCAAAGAGGTCCCAATCGGATGCCGGATCAACGATGATTGGTTCCAGTTTCCGTCCGAGCAGCCCACCTTTCTTGTTTTGGTCTGCTATCAGCATGAGGACTGTGTCCTTGAGTACCGATTCGCTGATTGCCATGGTGCCGGACAGAGAATGCAGAATACCGATTTTGATGGTATCTTCGCCTGCGCGAGCCACTGGAACGACGAGCACGAGCTGCAAAACGAGCAATCCCAGCACGATACCTCGTAGGACCGAAGCTGACTTCATGTCGATGCCCTGACGAGCTCGAAAATGCGGGTTTCTCTTGTCATGCCCTTGGCAATGACCGACTCGAAGGCTCTGAACTGGAAGCAATGCTGAACCCGCAAATAGACGCCTTCACTCACAAGGATCGCGGTCCCAAACTGCTTGTTCAGACCTTCGAGGCGCGCTGCCAGATTCACCGTATTGCCGAGAGCCGTGTAGTTCATGCGCTCGGTCGAGCCGAGGTTGCCGACGACGGCTTCCCCGACGTGAATGCCAAACCGCGTGAAGAATGGCTTTAGACCCTCAGTTTCAAACTGGGTGTTGAGCTTCTCACACGCCATTCTGCCCGCAAGAGCTGCCCGGCAGGCCCGCTCGACGTGGTCAGGCTGTGGATTGGGTGCGTTCCAGAACACCATCACTGCGTCGCCAATGAACTTGTCGACTGTTCCGCCTTCGGCGAGGAAAGCCTCTGTAAGCACGGAGAAATACCGCGAGGTTTGGTGCATGAGCATGTCGGGGTCGGCGGACTCGGCGATAGTCGTAAAATCCCTAACGTCGGTGAAAACGACGGTAATCTCCTCTCGGACTCCGCCAAGCTCCGTGGAGATGGAATTATCAATAATCCGCTGGACGATCTCCTTAGGGATAAAGCGCGCGAACGACCATATGGCGCGCTGCGCGAGCTCCATTGCACTGCCAAGTTCGTGAATTTCCTTAATGCGTGATGTGACTGGCGAGAGGTCGGGCGCAGCCAGCTTCTGGAGTTTGACTGCCTGAGCCGTTATGCTTTTCAAGGATCGAGACATTCCGCTACCAAATATCCAAATGACCGGAATAAAAGCAGCGCCAGCGATAATTGCGAGGATTAGTCCGGTGAACTGGAGCCTTCGAACATCCTGGGCAAAGTCTTCTTGGGCCGCCAGCAACAATATGTTGGCGTTGTACTGCTCTCCCAGCGTGAATTTCGCCACCCTGAACAGATAGTCCCGCCCCTGGTCATCACGGATACTTCCGTCGTAGTGGTCGCGACCATGCGACCTTCGCAAGACCGCCCCCACGACCCCGGAGTTGATTTCCGTGATGTTTGGCAATTGCGGTCGGGATGGATGTGTCATCGCATCGACAACGAACCGTGCAAAATCGGGGTGGGCTATAAGCGAGCCAGTCGAGTCGAAAATCAAGACGATCCCGTGCTCTCCAGGCCGTTGCGCTTGGACGAAATCGCTGAAGGTGTCGAGCTTGAGATCGGCGGCAAGGACGCCGGGCACTTTGCCTCGCAAGGGTGCGCTAACGGTGATCACCGGTGCGCCGATGCTAAACGAAAGATAAGGCGATGATACCTGCGATCGGTCGGCTTTCATCGTCTCGCGATACCAGAACCGCTTGCGCGCGTCGTATCCGTATTTCCATAGATCGAGTTGTCCGACTTCGTTGCCCTGCTGATCTTCAAAAATTCGTCGCATCGGCAGTTCGCCACCGGGGGTAGGGCGGATCAAGTTAATCGCGATGTCGGCACCAGACGTCGCACGTAACCTGCCGCGCTGTTCATCGTTGAGTTCGCTGATGCGCCGTACCTGCAACCAGGCGCCATTTTCGAAACCGGCATAGACACTGTCCATTTGGGGCAGTTCCTGCAATACGGCTTTGAACAGCGGGATCGCGCGGCCGGTCTCGGTTCTCTCATTTGAATCGGCCACACTGGAACTGGTCGCCAGCACGTGCACCAGCGAAGCTATGGCGGTTATCTCCGTCTGCAGGCGCCCGAAGGCCTTCGTACTGGTCGCGTCCATATAGGCAGACGCGGCTTCCCGCGTGGCCCAACGAAGAGCCCGGACCTGAATAGCGATCAGCAGCGCCGTTAGAGCGACGATAAACGCCATCACCGCGAAGGTGATCGAGGTTCGAAATGTAAACATCCCGCGTGCGCTCCTCAATCGTGGGTGCAATCAGAACGGATTGACATAGTTGAGGATGGCCAATTGCCGGAGCAGGACTTTCCGAATGACGTGTGTGGCCTTGACGGCCTCCGTAAAGATCGCAGCCGTTCCAGTGCTGCCGGCCGGCAATTGCTTCGAGATATCTTCGTCGTCGAGCTTCACACGGACCACGAACGGCGCCGACTGCACGCCCTTTGGCGTTACCGCAAGTCCGGACGTCTGGGTTTGACCTGTCGATATAGCCTGAAGCACGCTCTCGACCTTGCCGGTGTAAATGATACCCGGCCGCAGTTTGAAGGTCAGCTCGACGGGCTGACCCGACGCAATGTACCGGGCGTCGTTCTGCGCAATCTCCACACCGATGAGGGTGTCGGACGTGTCGATGAAGGCCATGACCGGAGAGAGCGGCAGGTTGGCGACGCGGGCGCCCTTGCGTAGCGCCACGTTCGTCACATAGCCGTCAGCCGGCGCCCGCACGATCGTCTTGTCCAGATTCCACTTGGCGCCCTCAAGCTGCGCCTTGAGTTGATCGACCTCCGATTGCCGCTGCTCGACGTCGAAGCCGCGGCCGGAATCGCGCTCGAACAATTGCGTCATTTGGGCAAGGCGCGTTGCCGACAGTTTCAGTTGCGCTTCGAGCGCCTTGACCTGCGCCTCGTAAGGCACCGGGTCGATCCGGAACAGGACGTCTCCGGCCCTCAGCGCCGCGTTCGCCTCGACGGGAACGTCGATCACCTCTCCGGCAACACTTGGAACGATCGCTACCGAATTTCGCACCACCAGCGCGTCCCCTTGCGGGGCACCCCATCCCATCGGGATGAACAGCCCGAAAGTCAGAAGCAGCAGCACGATGAACGGCGACGCCTTCCAGAACAGATTGAAGGTGACGATGCCGAGCCGCACCAGCGCGAACAGCAGCACCAGATAGACGCTCATGATCGCGATCATCACGGCTGCGGCTCCGTCTTATGCGGCGCGGGCACGTCAACATAAGCCCAGATCAGCGCGACCGGCCAAAGCGCAAAACCGCAAATCAGCATGACCCAGCCGGCCACCTTCACGGCTTGCGCCTGCGGGTGTCCGCGGGTTTTCGCGATGTGTCCCGGCGGCCAGCCGGCGATGCAGAAGACTGCGACCGCGCTCGCGACCAGGATGAAGAGAACGATCCAGGCGAAGATATCGAGTCCACTCATGGCCGTCACCTCATGTCACAGGCTGCGGTTCCGGGAATTTCCATTCTCCGTTCAGGATTTC